>Ga0190274_10000327_pt1 | contig 29699 bp, 27 predicted proteins | sample Popmic531T_FD_133002 | JGI IMG/M metagenome (GOLD analysis project Ga0190274, IMG submission 133002) | Populus adjacent soil microbial communities from riparian zone of Yellowstone River, Montana, USA - 531 T | ecosystem: Environmental > Terrestrial > Soil > Riparian zone | place: USA: Montana... | reverse complement strand
GCTAGAGCTGTTCTCCGAAGAGATTCCCGCGCGCATGCAGGCGAAGGCGGCCGACGATCTGCGCCGCATGGTTACCGACAAGCTCGTCGCCGAAGGCCTCATCTACGAGGGCGCGAAGGCGTTCGCGACGCCGCGACGCCTGGCGCTGACCGTGCACGGCATCCCCGCGCGCCAGCCTGACCTGAAGGAAGAACGCCGCGGTCCGCGCGTCGGCGGGGCCGAGCCCGCGATCCAGGGATTTTTGAAAGCGACGGGCCTTTCCTCGCTCAGCGAGGCAAAGATCCAGAGCGACAAGAAGGGCGACTTCTACATCGCATTGATCGAAAAGCCGGGCCGGCCGGCAATCGACGTACTCGCCGACATCCTGCCGGTGATCATCCGCACATTCCCCTGGCCGAAATCGATGCGCTGGGGCGAGCGCTCGGCCAAATCCGGCTCGCTCTCCTGGGTGCGGCCGCTGCACGCGATCACCGCCACCTTCGGGCTTGAGACCGAAGAGCCTGATGTCGTGAAGTTCTCCATCGACGGCATCGAGACCGGCCAGACCACCTTTGGTCATCGCTTCATGGCGCCCGCGGCGATTTCCGTACGCCGTTTTGAGGACTACGACGCGAAATTGCTGGCAGCGAAGGTCGTGCTTGATCCCGAGCGTCGCAAGGACACGATTTCGACGGATGCAAAACAGCTCGCCTTCGCGCAAGGCTACGAACTGATCGAGGACGAGGGTCTGCTGATCGAAGTTGGCGGCCTCGTCGAATGGCCGGTGGTGCTGATGGGGTCGTTCGAGGAGAACTTCCTCACGATCCCGCCGGAAGTGATCCGAACCACCATCCGCAACAACCAGAAATGCTTCGTGGTGAAAACGAGCGATGGCGCGCTCGCGTCGCGCTTCATTCTCGTCTCCAACATGGAAGCCATCGACGGCGGCAAGGCGATCGTCGCCGGCAACGAACGGGTGATCCGTGCGCGGCTGTCGGATGCCAAGTTTTTCTACGAGACTGACCTGAAGACCAGGCTGGAAGACCGGCTGCCGAAATTCGAGCACATCGTCTTCCATGAAAAGCTCGGCAGCCAGGCCGAGCGGATCGCGCGCATCGAGAAGATGGCCGCTTGGCTTGCGCCGCAAATCGATGCGGATATCGAAAAGGCCAAACGCGCGGCAAAACTTGCAAAGGCCGATCTGCTCACCGAAGTGGTCGGCGAATTCCCTGAGCTACAGGGGCTGATGGGGAAGTATTATGCGCTCGCGCAAGGCGAAGACCCCTCGGTCGCCGCAGCCAGCGAAGACCATTACAAGCCGCTGGGGCCCAATGACGGTGTGCCGGGCGACCCGGTCGCGATCGCAGTCGCGCTCGCTGACAAGATCGACACCCTGGTCGGGTTTTTCGCGATCGGCGAAAAGCCGACCGGCTCGAAGGACCCTTACGCGCTCCGCCGTGCCGCGCTCGGCGTGATCCGTACCATCCTGTCGAACAACCTGCGGCTCAACATGGCCGAGATGTTCGGCACTGCGACCGATGGCTATCTCGATCAGGGCAAGACCTTTGTACGCGATCACGTCACCAAGGCGTCGGAAGGCCGTGACGAATTGTCGGGCCTGAAGGCAAGCTTCGATGCGCTCACCGGATCGGAACTGCGCGACTTCTTCGCGGACCGCCTGAAGGTGCAATTGCGCGAGCAGGGCGCCCGCCATGACCTTGCCGATGCGGTGCTGGCGCTGCCGGGCGAGAATGACCTCGTGACCGTCGTCAAGCGAGTTGAGGCGCTCGGTAAATTCCTGGAAACCGAGGACGGCAAGAACCTGCTCGCCGGCTACAAGCGCGCCGCAAACATTCTGCGCATCGAGGAAAAGAAGGACAGCCGCGACTATACCGGCGATCCCGATCCCGCGCTGCTGAAAGAGCCGGAGGAAAAGGCACTGGCGCTCGCCATGGTGGCAGCGGCGCCGGACGCAAGTGCAGCCTTCGCGCGCGAGGATTTCGCGGGCGCCATGACTGCGATGGCGAAGCTTCGTCCAGCACTCGATGCATTTTTCGACAAGGTGACAGTCAATGCCGACGACAAGGCACTCCGCGAGAACCGGCTGATTCTGCTCAACCGTATCCGCGAAGCGACTCGCGCCGTTGCCGATTTCTCGAAGATCGAAGGTTGACTGCCACCGGGAGCATTACGCGCCCTTCATCAAGCATCCGAGCGCGAGTACGATATATCCGAGAATGGCGATCCAGAAGGCATATTTGGTGACGACAGGTATAATGACCAAAGCGCCAAGAATGGCGATGATCACGAGTGCCAGCGATATCAGAAAGTATACCTGTGACGGTGCGCTGAGTGTCGGCATGATGTCTCCCCCTGTTCAAGCCGCCTTCGTTAAACCCCAAAGCGGACCGCGCGCCCAGCGGCGAGTCAAGTCCGTGCCGAAGTATCCCACCGCCAACATTTGTTCAGAAACCGACCGCAGCCTTTACCCTTATCCCGGCAGTTCAACACAGGAGAGTCTTGATGAATATCTTCCCGCACTTGCAGCCCATTCTCGCGCTGGTCGCCGGCATTTTGATCCTGATCATGCCTCGCCTGCTCAATTTCATCGTAGCGATCTATTTGATTGCGGCCGGGCTCCTGGGGCTTGGCATTCTGAAATAAGACGGCGCCGAGCCGCACCGGCGGCTTAGTCGCGGTTGAATCACACGCGGAAACCGGCCAAAGACCGGCCGGTTTTCGGGCTATGGCCAGGATTTCAGTGATGGCGAAATGGGTTTACGGCTTCGGCGGCGGCAAGGCCGAAGGCAAGGCGGATATGAAGAATCTACTCGGCGGCAAAGGTGCAAATCTTGCCGAAATGGCCAATCTTGGCCTGCCGGTGCCGCCCGGCTTCACCATCACCACCGAAGTTTGCACCCATTTTTATGCGAATAGCGAAACCTACCCGAAGGAACTGTTGAGCCAGGTGGACGAAGCGCTTGCCGATATCGGCACGGCGGCAGCCAAGACCTTCGGTGACGGAACAAACCCGTTGCTGGTCTCGGTCCGGTCGGGCGCACGGGCATCGATGCCGGGCATGATGGACACTGTGCTCAATCTCGGCCTCAACGATAACACCGTCGAAGCGCTGGCGAAGAAATCCGGCGACCCGCGATTTGCCTTCGACTCTTATCGCCGCTTCATCACGATGTATTCAAACGTGGTTCTCGGCATCGAGCATCATCTGTTCGAGGATATTCTGGCCGAGCATAAGGACGCCAAAGGCTATTCGCTCGATACCGAGCTCACGGCCGACGATTGGAAGGCTCTGGTCGGCCTCTATAAGGCGCGCGTGGAGGAGGAGAGTAGCAAGCCTTTTCCGCAGGACCCGCGCGAGCAGCTTTGGGGCGCGATCGGTGCGGTATTTGGCTCATGGATGAATGCGCGCGCCAAGACCTATCGCCGCCTGCACGGCATTCCGGAAAGCTGGGGCACTGCGGTCAATGTGCAGGCGATGGTGTTCGGCAATATGGGCGACGATTCCGCGACCGGCGTCGCCTTCACTCGTAATCCCTCGACCGGCGAGAAGAAGCTCTACGGCGAATTCCTGATCAACGCACAGGGCGAGGATGTCGTGGCAGGCATCCGGACGCCGCAGGAAATCACAGAGGAAGCGCGCAAAGACGCGGGCTCCGACAAGCCTTCGCTGGAAGGCGTGATGCCCGCGGCCTTCAATGAGCTGACGCGTATTTATGGCGCGCTCGAGCAGCATTACCGTGACATGCAGGATCTCGAATTCACTATCGAGCAGGGCAAGTTGTGGATGTTGCAGACGCGATCGGGCAAGCGCACCGCCAAGGCCTCGCTCAAGATCGCGGTCGAACTCGCCAATGAAGGCCTGATCACGCAGGAAGAGGCGGTGGCACGCATCGATCCGTCCTCCCTTGATCAGTTGCTGCATCCGACCATCGACCCGAAAGCCGACCGCAAGATCGTCGCGACCGGTCTGCCGGCCTCGCCGGGCGCCGCTTCCGGCGAAATCGTGTTTTCGTCGGAGGAGGCGGAGGCGCTGAAGGAGAAGGGCCGCAAGGTTATCCTCGTGCGAGTCGAGACAAGTCCGGAGGACATCCACGGCATGCATGCCGCGGAAGGCATCCTCACGACCCGTGGCGGCATGACCTCGCATGCGGCAGTCGTGGCGCGTGGCATGGGCAAGCCCTGCGTCTCGGGAGCGGGCTCGCTGCGCGTTGACTACGCCAATAAATCAATGAGCATCGCCGGCAATACGCTGAAACAGGGCGAGGTTGTCACTATCGATGGCTCGACAGGTCAGGTGCTGCTGGGACAGGTCAAGATGATCGAACCGGAATTGTCCGGCGAATTCGGAACCCTGATGTCATGGGCCGACAAGGTGCGCGGGCTCGGTGTGCGCGCCAATGCCGATACGCCCGCGGACGCGCGAACCGCTCTCAAATACGGCGCCGAAGGCATCGGACTTTGCCGCACCGAACACATGTTCTTCGAGGCCGACCGCATCCTCGCGGTACGCGAGATGATTCTCGCCGAAACCGAGAAAGCGCGCCGCGCGGCATTAGCTAAAATCCTGCCGATGCAGCGCAGCGACTTCGTCGAATTGTTCGAAATCATGAAGGGGCTGCCGGTGACCATCCGGCTGCTTGACCCGCCGCTGCATGAATTCCTGCCGCATGGCGAGGCCGAGATCGCGGAAGTCGCAAGAGCGCTCGGCACCGACGCGCAGAAGATAAAGCATCGTGCGAGTGAACTCGCCGAATTCAATCCGATGCTCGGCTTCCGCGGTTGCCGCATCGCCATTGCCTATCCGGAAATCGCCGAAATGCAGGCGCGCGCAATCTTCGAAGCCGCCGCCGAGGCAGGAAAGCGCACCGGGCAGCCGGTGGTGCCGGAAGTAATGGTGCCCCTGATCGCAACGCGGGTGGAATTCGATATCGTCAAGGCGTGCATCGATGCGATGGCGGAAGCGGTGTCGAAGGAAAAGGGCGTCACGCTTGATTATCAGGTCGGGACCATGATCGAGTTGCCGCGCGCCGCCCTGGTCGCCGACAAGATCGCGGAGGGCGAGGGCGGCGCCGAGTTCTTTTCTTTCGGCACCAACGATCTGACGCAGACTGCGTTCGGCATCAGCCGCGACGATGCAGCGAGTTTTCTTTCGACTTATACCGCGCGCGGTATCCTTGCCGTCGATCCCTTCGTCTCGATCGATCGCGACGGCGTCGGCGAACTGGTCCGGATAGGCGTCAGGCTCGGCCGACAGGCGCGGCCGGATTTGAAGATCGGAATCTGTGGCGAGCATGGTGGCGACCCAGCTTCGGTCGCCTTCTGTCACGAGGCCGGGCTTGATTACGTCTCCTGCTCACCGTACCGAACGCCGATCGCACGGCTGGCAGCGGCGCAGGCAGCGCTGGGCAAGGAAGTGGCCAGCCAGGCTTGAAGTGTGGTCATGCGCGGGCTTGACCCGCGCATCCATCGAAACACGAACAAAATGCGAAGGACGGATGGCCGGGTCAAGCCCGGCCATGAAGGCGAGCTATTTACACCGCCACCTTCTTCAGGAAGCTCTCTACTTCGTTTCGCATGTTCGCGACCGCATGCTCGACCGCGTTCGATGCACCGAGGACGGTCTCGGCGCCGGAACGGGTATCCGTTGCTGCGCGCGCGACCTGGTCCAGCACGGCGACGAAATCGTTCGTGCCATATGCGGCGCTCGAAACGTTGTGCGAGATTTCGCCGGTCACCGCATTCTGTTCCTCAACTGCCGCGGCGACTGCTGAGGTATATCGCTCGATCTCCTGCATCCGGTTGGTGATGCGGGCGATAGCTTCGACTGCGCTGCCGGTCGAGGTTTGCACCGACTGAATCTGGTTCGAGATTTCCTCGGTCGCCTTCGCAGTTTGCACCGCGAGCGACTTTACCTCGGAAGCGACGACGGCGAAGCCGCGACCGGATTCGCCCGCACGCGCAGCTTCGATTGTGGCATTGAGCGCGAGCAGATTGGTCTGCCCGGCAATGGTGCGGATCAGTTCGATTACGTCCCCGATCCGCTGCGCGATATCGGCAAGGCCGCGAATGCCGTCATTGGTAGATTGCGCTTCGCGCACCGCGCTGCGAACGACATCGGTGGTCTGCACGAGCTGGCGGCTGATCTCACCGATCGATGATGTCATCTCATCCGCGGCGGTCGCGGCGGTTGCGACATTGGTCGAGGCTTCGTTAGCAGCACTGACCGCATTCTCCGCGCGCTGCGAAGTCTGACCGGAAGCCGCAAACAGCGAGGTTGCAGTCAACTTCATCGAGGCTGCGCTCTCATTCACGGTGCGCAGCACGCTATCCATGCTCTGCCTGAAGGCGGTGATGGCGCTCTCGATCGTGGCGCGGCGCTGGTCTTCCGCGGCAAGCGTTGCGCGCTGACTTTCGAGCTTGTGCTGCTCGGTCACGTCCTGATGGGTTGCCACCCACCATCCGTCCGGCATTATCTGCTCTGAGACGGAAATCGTTCGTCCGTCTGTAGCCTGGAAAACTTGGGTGCCGCTCTGGCGCAATTCACGGCGACGTTGGATGTCAGCGATATAATTATCGATGTCTCCGGTGAAATTTCCGATTTCCGTCCGGTGAAGCAGCACCTCACGAAGGTTGACGCCTGGCCGCACCATTTCTGGCGACATGCCATACATCTTGATGTAGCGATCATTACAAACCAGGAGCCGGCCGGCCGCGTCCCACATGCAAAGACCTTGCGGAGTATTGCTAAGCGCAAGCGTGAGCCGGGCATTTTGGCGGCGCAACCTAAGGCAGGCGATGCTCACAGCCACCAGCGCGATCGACAGGCAAACAATGATCGCGGAGGCCAGCAAGCTCCCGCCAAGGCCGGTTCCCATTTCCAGCATGATCCGTGACTCCCAGACGAGAGCGACCTGTGTAGACCAGGCCGGCTTTCCGCGTAGTTAACGAAGTCTTTTTTGCCCCAATTTCGGGCAGAGGCCGGGTGCGCGGGTATTCGCTCGCCGCAGCTCCGTGCTAGCGTTGGGCCCAAGGGGCAGGCCTTAGCGGATCAAAAAAGTCCGTTCGGGAACAAGAACGACAAGACCAAAAATAATCCGGGGGGATTATGGCCGACCAAGACAAGCCGGTTTTCGGTCAGAGCACGGCCGACGCCATCGAGGCCGAGAGCCTGCGCAAGGCCGAGGAGTTCATCGAGCAGGATGAGGGCGCCACCAACCGGCTGACGGGCTGGGCCGGCACGATCGTGACCACGATCGCGGTCGCGATGTCACTTTTCCACCTCTATGCCGCCTACGAAATCGTGCCGACGCAGGAATTGCGCTACACCCACGTCGCCTTCGTGCTGCTGCTGGCGTTCCTGCTGTTCCCGATGGCCGCGAAGTTCCGCGACCGCATCCGCTGGTGGGATGTGATCGCCGGCCTCATCTGTGTCGGCATCCTGATCTACGCCATCAGGGGTGGTGACGATTTCACCGACCGGGCGACGACCCCGAACCGCACCGACATCACCCTCGGCGTCATCTTTATCGTGCTGCTGATCGAAGCGACGCGCCGCACCATCGGCTGGATTGTGCCGTTCATCGCGCTTCTCTTTATTGCCTATGCGATGGCGGGCCCCTGGCTGCCGCCGCCGTGGAATCATCGGGGCTACGGCCTCGATGCGCTGGTCGGGCATCTGTTCATCACGTTGGAAGGCATTTTTGGCGTGCCGGTCGATGTCTCGGCGACCTTGATCGTGTTGTTCACGATCTTCGGCGCCTTCCTGCAGCAATCCGGAGCCGGCAAGTTCTTCATCGATTTTTCGATGACAATGATGGGAAGCAAGCCGAACGCTGCAGGACGCACCGTGGTGCTCTCTTCGTTCTTGCTCGGCGGTCCGTCGGGCTCTGGCGTTGCCACCACGGTGACGATCGGCGCCGTTGCCTACCCGATGATGAAGAAGGCCGGCTTCGAAAAGAACGCCGCGGGCGGCCTGCTCGCGGCCGGCGGCCTCGGCGCGATCATCTCACCGCCGGTGCTCGGCGCCGCCGCCTTCCTGATCGCTGAGTTTCTCAAGATCAGCTATCTCGACGTCATCTGGATGGCGACCATCCCGACCATTCTCTATTATCTGTCGCTGTTTTTCATGGTCGAGCTCGACGCCAAGCGCTACGGCGTGCGCGGAGAGCCTTACATTCCCGAACACAGCCTCGGCGAATTGACGCGCAAATACTGGTTCCACTTCGTCTCGCTGTTCTCAATCGTCATTTTCATGCTGTGGGGTTATTCGCCGACCACCTCGGTGTTGTACGCCACCGGCATGGCCTTCCTGATGAGTTTCCTGACGCGCGAGACGGCGATGATGCCGAAGAAGCTTGTGCGTGCGCTCGCCGATGGCTCGATCCAGGCCCTGACCGCGGGCACCACCTGCGCCACCGCCGGCATCATCGTCGGCGTGGTGACGCTGACCGGGCTGGGTCTGAAATTTTCGTCGATCGTGATCGACTATGCCGGTGGTTCGCTGCTGCTCACCACGATCTACACTGCGCTGATCGTCTGGATCATCGGGCTCGCGGTGCCGGTGACCGCCTCCTACATCATCTGCGCGGTGATTGCGGCTCCCGCCATGATCAAGCTTGGCGTGCCGGATGTCGCCGCGCATATGTTCATTTTCTATTATTCGGTGTTGTCGGAAGTCTCGCCGCCGACGGCACTCTCGCCGTTCGCCGCCGCTGCAATCACCGGTGGCGATCCCTACAAGACCACGCTGCAGGCGTGGAAGTACACTCTCCCGGCATTCCTCGTGCCATTCGTATTCGTGCTCGATCCCAAGGGACTTGGGCTTCTCATGAAAATTCCGCCGGGCGGCAACTGGGGCGACATCGTTCTTATCACGGTGATTGCAGCAATCGGTCTCGGCGCGCTCGCGTGTGCGGCGCAGGGCTGGGCGCTGCGCCGCACCACCACGGCGGAGCGCGTGCTTTTGATCCTGGCCGGCCTGTTTCTCGTGTTCCCGAGTTTGCTGGAGGCCGCTGCCGAAGCGATCATTGGCCGCGACATCAGCTACACGCCGGCAATTGGCGTCGTGCTGTTCGCCGTTGTATTGTTGAAGCAGCGTTTGCAGCCGGCTCTGCCGCCGGTCGAAGCGTCCGGGCGACAATGAGAAACACAAGATAATGAGAAAATCGGAGGAAATTGGAATGCTGACCAGGACCAGATTTCTGCTCGTTGGAGCGATGTTCGGGGCCACCTTCATTGGCGGCGTAGCGATCGCGCAGCAGCCAATCAATATCGCGATTGCGACCGGCGGCACCGGCGGCGTCTATTATCCAATGGGCGGCGGCATGGCCAATGTGTTGTCGAAACATCTTCCGGGTGTGCAGGCCACCGCGCGCGTTACCGGCGGCTCCGTCGACAATCTGAAGCTTGTCGGCACCGGGCAGAGCGAAGTCGCGTTCACAATGGTGGATGCTGCGCGCGATGCACTTATGGGCGAGGACAAGTTCAAGGGAAACAAGATCGATCTGCGTACGCTGATGGTGCTCTATCCGAACCGGATGCATGTGGTTTCGGTTGATGGCAAGGGCATAGAAAAAATGTCCGACCTGAAGGGCAAGCGGGTATCGACCGGATCGCCCGGCAGCGCGACCGAAGTCATGGCTTTTCGCGTCATCGAAGCCGCCGGTCTCGACAAGGATAAGGACATGAGGCGCGAACGTCTCGGAGTCGCCGAATCGACGAATGCTCTGAAGGACGGCAAGATCGACGCCTATTTCTGGGTGGGTGGCTTGCCGACCGCTGCCGTGACCGATCTCGGCGCAACTCCCGGCGTGAAGCTCAAGCTGGTCGATCATTCCGAGGTGGTCGAGAAGATGAACGCCAAGTATGGCGGTATCTATTCGGAAGGTGTGATCCCGGCCAAAACCTATCCGGGCCAGGACAAGGAAAATAAGATTTCCATCGTGCAGAACATCCTCGTTGCTGACGCGAAGCTTCCTGAAAAGACCGTCTATGACATCGTCAAAACGCTGTTTGAGAAGCGTGATGATATAGCGCTCGCGCATGGCGAGGCGAGGGCGATCGCGCTCGATCAGCAGAACGGTAAGAACACCACGATCCCGTGGCATCCGGGTGCCGAGAAGTATTTCAAGGAAGCCGGCGCGAAGATGTGAGCCGCGCGGTTTCTCGATAGCATCAATGACGGCTCCGCCGCGGCGGAGCCGTTTCAGTTCAAGGCAGCGATTGCGAGATGCGGCTCGATCATCTTTTCTTTCTCTATATGGCGGCGGTCGGCGCAGCCGCTGCCGCGATTCTGATCGCGGCACCGCAGGCCGGGGATTTCTTCATCAAGCCGTATTTCTGGGTGCTGTTGGCCGTCGCAGCCTTCGATCTTGCGAACTACGCGTTCGCGCGTGGCAAGCCCGGCGCGATGCTTGGCATGGATGCACGATTGCTGGGTTTTGTGATCGGCATCGTCGCCATGGTCGCGATCAAGACGCTGGCGGGCTCGACGGCGAATGTCTTCTAGCGGCGCCGTCTCGCCGCTTCGTTGACCAGCCATTTACCATCTCGGTCCGATTCGTATCGGCAACCTTGCGATACCGCCACGCACGGGAACTCGCACGGTTAACCCGATCGCAACGATAATCCGACAATTCTACGGACCTGTCGCGGTGCGTATCGCCGTGGATCGTTGCGTTGCGTCCTAGTGCGTCCTGGTTGTGTTTGTTCGCGTTGCGTGAGCGTAAAGTATGAAAGCGTCGCGTAAGAGGCCGAAGGGCGCACATCGTCGTTCCTTCGGCCTCATTTTGTGCGGCCTGGTATTGATGCCGACGTCGGTCGGCTATCAAGACCTCGCGGCCTTGATCGCGCGCCAACCGGCGGTGACGGAGCGCTGGCGCGAACATGTGCGCAACTCCACCTTTGGCACCATCCACGCCGCCATCTTCAGCTTTCCCCGCCCGATCGGCTCTTCGATACCGGATCCGTACTTCACGCAGCTTGCAGCGCTCGATCCTCGTGCGCTCGATGTCACAGGTTCGGTACCGCTGCCCGCGCCGATTGAGTTGCAAGTCGCAGCGCCAAGCTATGATTTCCCGGTGGTCGAGCGCCGGTTGAAGGGCGACCGCCTGACCTTAAAGAAGGGGCCACAGGCGCCCGTTGCGCCTGCGAAGCAACCGGTCGCGCAGCCGCCGAAACTCAAAGATCAGGCGAGCTTTGTTCCAGGAGTGAAGCCCACCCCGCGTCCGGTCGTTCCCGAGCCTTCGGTTGAAGCGCAGCAGGCGCCGGCGCCCGTGGCGCGCAAGGGTGACAGGGCACCCGCAACGACGCCCGCGAAAGTGGAGAAGCCGGTCGCGACGCCTGCGGGCGACGCTTCCTTGAACCGCGCCGCCATTGCCGCCGAGCAGATCGCGCAAGGCGCCAGCGCCGCGGGCTCCGTGCCGCGCAAGCCCGCCGCGATCGCGGAAAAGCCCGCACCGGTCGAGCGGCCGCAAGTGCCATCGGTTCCGGTCCGCAAGGCCGAGAAGCCCAAGCCCGTTGCAACACCTTCGCAAGATGCCGCGTTACAGCGCGCCGGCAGAGCGGCGGAAAAAGCCGCGCAATCGACTCAAGCAGCACAAGCCGCAGCCTCCGCACCCAAGAAGCCAACTCCGGTCGCGGAGAATCTCACGCCGAAAGCGCCCTTGGCGTCGCAGCCCGCCGATGCAAATCCCCCGGCTCCGCAAGAGATCGCGGCGCCAAGGCCTGAGATCGAAATCGCCGATCTCGAATCCGAACGCGCCGACGTGCATGGCCCGCTAAAGCCGCCGCCGGTTCCGGTCGCGGAAGCGCCTGCGGACGAAGCGGCGCCGCAACCTGTGATGCCTGCGGTCGCTCAGAACGAGCCGGTTCAGGCGCCATCCGCCGAGAAACAAATTGACCGCTTTGAAGTCGTGGAAGCGCTTGCGCAATATTCCACGCCCGGCCGCCAGACCACGCGTATCTATTTCGGCACGCACGAAATCGGCTTCGGCAAGGGTACATTGCAGCGTTGGGAGCCCGACGAGATTCCGACCGTGCTCGCTCCTCCGCACGTCGATCCGGAAATCAAACGCGCCGCACTCGATCCGCTGCCGGAAATCGAAACCGAAACGCCGGGCGAGACCGTCGCAGCGAAAGGCGAGGTGACCGGCGAAGGCCGACGCCCGCGTACCCCGGCCGAGCGCCTAAACCTGATCGGTGCCACGCGTGTCAAACATGAGAAGTGCCTCGCCAACGCGATCTATTTCGAGGCGCGGGGCGAAGTCGAACGCGGTCAGATGGCGGTCGCGCAGGTGATCCTGAACCGTGCCTTCTCCGGTTATTATCCCGGCAATGTCTGCGACGTGGTCTACCAGAACGCGCACCGGCATCTCGCCTGTCAGTTCACCTTCGCCTGCGACAATGTCCGTGATGTCGTGAACGACCAGAAGGCGTGGAGTGTCGCCACCCGGGTTGCGAACGAAGCGCTGGATGGGAAGTTCTGGCTGCCGGAAGTCGGCAAGGCCACGCATTATCACGCGACCTACGTCAATCCGTGGTGGGTACGCACCATGACCAAACATTCCAAGCTTGGCATCCACATCTTCTACCGGCCCAAGCGATGGGGCGACGGTGAGGAAATTCCGGTCTGGGGTGACCGGCTGGACGTCACCGGCACGATCAAGGCAATCACGCAGGAATCGGACAAGGACGTTCCGGAAAAGCGTGCTGCGGCGCAACCGGGGACGCGGCGCTCGATCTTCGATCCGGTCGAAGAGATCAAGCCGGGCGGGTAGGGCTGCAAGATTGCGGTAGCCGGTCATATCCGGCAGCAGGCCCCGCTAGCCAAATCTCCATTGCATCAATCGGTTAGCGGCGCAATGCCGAGCCGCCCTGCAAGCCATGAGCGAAACGGATGGGGCCCATCACCAACATTCGTTAGGGACGAACTCCGCCTCTCCCTATGTTCCACCGCCGCTGCGGCACCATGCCCAGCATTCCGGGAACTGGCGATGTCAGAAAACGCAATTGCGTCCGCAGCTTTGACGAAACCGTCTTGGCGCACACCGCTGATCGTTATCCTGTGCGGCTGCGTAATCTCGCTCATATCCTTCGGCCCGCGTTCGGCGACCGGCCTGTTCATGCAGCCGGTGAGCGACGCCAATGGCTGGGGCCGCGATGTGTTCGCACTTGCATTTGCGTTGCAGAATCTTCTTTGGGGCGTGTGTCAGCCGTTTGCGGGTGCGATTGCCGATCGCTTTGGAACTATCCGCGTCCTATGCGGCGGTGCGTTGCTCTACGCGATCGGCCTTGTTCTGATGGCGTATTCCACCTCTCCGCTGACCCTGAATTTGACGGTCGGCGTGCTGATAGGATTTGGACTGTCCGGCTGTTCGTTCAATCTGGTGGTTGCGGCGCTCGGCAAGCTGGTGCCGGATCATATGCGCTCGATGGCTTTCGGCGCGGGCACGGCGGCGGGTTCCTTTGGGCAATTTCTGTTTGCCCCTTTGGGCGCAGCACTGATCGATAGTTACGGTTTCGCCTTCGCGCTATTTGTATTTGCCGCGGCCGTCTTGCTGGTATTGCCGTTCTCAATCGCGCTTGCAACGCGGCCCTCGGAGAAACCATCCAGCATAAACCTCGCAGACGCTCCCCAATCGTTGCGTCAGGCGCTTACCGAAGCCTTCGGCCACCGGTCCTACGTGCTGCTAGTCCTCGGCTTCTTCACCTGCGGATTTCAGCTCGCCTTCATCACCGCGCATCTGCCCGCTTATCTGATCGATCGAGGCCTGTCGGTGCAGGTCGGCGGCTGGGTGCTGGCCGTGATCGGCCTGTTCAACATCGTGGGCTCGCTCGCCTCGGGTTGGCTCGGGAGCCGGATGCCGAAGCGCTACCTGCTCGCGATCTTGTACTTCGTTCGCGCGGCAGCGATTGCCGCCTTCATCATTGTGCCCCTGTCGGTGACTTCCGCGCTTGTTTTCGGCATGGCGATGGGACTGAGCTGGCTGTCGACCGTACCGCCTACCTCCGGCCTGGTAGCGCTGATGTTCGGCACGCGCTGGCTCGCGACTCTGTTTGGCTTCGCCTTTTTCAGCCACCAGGTTGGCGGCTTCCTTGGGGTGTGGCTGGGCGGCCTCGCATACGAGAAGACGGGTTCCTATGACCTCGTCTGGATTCTCTCGATCGCTTTTGGTGTTGCTTCGGCTATCATCAACCTGCCGATAAAAGAACAACCGGTGGTTCGCGCAACGGCGAGTGCCGTGCCCGCGACCGGAGGAACGTGATGACCAGCAATCCCGTCATCCGGCGCGCTGCATGGCAATCAATCCCGCTGATTATTGTCTGTGGCTGTCTGATCGCGATGCTTGGCTTCGGGCCGCGCTCCACACTGGGCTTCTTCCTCACCCCTATGTCGAGTGCCAACGGGTGGGGCCGCGATGTGTTTGCGCTTGCAATTGCCTTGCAGATGCTGCTCTGGGGCGCGGCGCAGCCCTTCATCGGTGCGATCGCGGACCGCTTCGGCCCGGTCCTGGTGCTGTGCATAGGCGCTGCGCTCTATGCCATCGGTTTTACCTGGATGGTGTTCGCCACCACACCGACCGCGATGTACCTGTCCGCCGGCGTGTTGATCGGCTTCGGGTTGGCCGGCTCGTCTTTCACTGTGGTCATCGGCGCGTTCGGCAAGCTGCTTCCGGTCGAATGGCGTACTTTTTCGTTCGGACTCGGCACCGCCGCAGGGTCGTTCGGGCAGTTCCTTTTCTCTCCGCTCGCGATCGCGCTGAATTCCGCGTTCGACTGGCATACGACGCTGTTGATTTTTGCCGGCGTGATTCTGCTGATCCTGCCGCTGTCGCTGGCACTCGCCGCGCCAAAAAACGTTGAAACTCCGGCACAGCGCGCCGCACAGCAATCGGTCGGCGCTGCATTCCACGAGGCGCTCCGGCATCGGAGTTTCGTCCTGCTCGTTCTTGGTTTTTTCAGCTGCGGATTTCAGGTCTTCTTCGTGACCGTGCATCTGCCGGCCTACCTGATCGATCGTGGCCTGTCGGCTGACCTTGGCGCCTTCACCATCGGCGCGATCGGATTGTTCAACATCGTGGGATCAATCGGCGCCGGCTATCTCTCGAACAAAATGCCGAAGCGATACCTGCTGTCGCTAATTTACTTCTTCCGCGCGGTGGCGGTTGCGATTTTCATCGCGATTCCGGCCACCGCCGCCACGACGATCGTGTTCGGCGCGGTGATGGGCCTGTTGTGGCTGTCGACCGTCCCGCCGACCAACGCGCTGGTGGCACTTATGTTCGGCACGCGCTGGCTTACGATGCTCGCGGGCTTTGCCTTTTTCAGCCATCAGGTCGGCGGCTTCCTCGGCGTGTGGCTCGGCGGACTCGTGTTCGAACGTACCGGCTCCTACGACATGATTTGGTGGATGTTTATCCTGCTCGGTCTTTTGTCGGCGCTGATCAATCTGCCGATCAAGGAGGCGCCGGTCGCGCGCGAGGCCGCCGCGGCCACTGCCTGAATTGGTTATGGCCGGGCTTGACCCGGCCAGCTATCGAACGAAAATCCAGGAAGATAACCGGGCTGAAGAAGAAGCGCGGTTTAATCGCGCAGGAACGGGGGAAGCCGTGTCGAGTTTCAAGGCAATCGTGATCGAGAAGGGCGAGGCGGGGCAGTCCGTTGCGCTCAAGGATTTCGACGAGAAGGATCTGATGGACGGCGACGTCACCATCCGCGTCGAATATTCCACGATCAACTACAAGGACGGTCTGGCGATCTCCGGCAAGGCGCCAGTGGTTCGCCGTTTTCCGATGATCGCTGGCGTCGATTTCGCCGGCATCGTCGAGCAGTCCTCGCATCCGTCCTGGAAGCCGGGCGATGCCGTGATTTGCAATGGTTGGGGCATGGGCGAGACGCATCTTGGCGCTTACGCCGAGAAGGCGCGGGTGAAGGGCGACTGGCTGGTGCGGCTGCCGGACGGCATGACCGCGCGCGAGGCCATGGCGATCGGGACGGCCGGCTACACCGCCATGCTGAGTGTGATGGCGCTGCAGAATGCCGGCGTCACGCCCGACAAGAGCCCGATCATCGTGACCGGCGCCGCCGGCGGTGTCGGTTCGGTAGCGGTCGCACTCCTTGCCAAGCTTGGCTACACGGTCGCAGCTTCCACAGGACGGCCGCACGAAGCAGATTACCTCAAAGGGCTCGGCGCTACAGAGATCATCGACCGGAAGGAATTGAACGGGCCAGCCAAGCCGCTCGCCAAGGAACGCTTTGCGGGCGGCATCGACTCGGTCGGTTCCACCACCTTGGCCAACGTGCTCTCGATGACCCGCTATGGCGGGGCAGTGGCGGCCTGCGGACTAGCCGCCGGTATGGATTTGCCGACCAGCGTTGCCCCCTTCATTTTGCGGGGGGTGTCGCTTTTGGGCATCGATTCGGTGATGTGCCCCATTCCGAAACGGGTCGCAGCCTGGAACAGATTGGCAACCGATTTGGACCGGCAGAAATTGGCCGCAATGACGAGCGAAATAAGTCTCGCGCAGGTTATCGACACGGCGCCAAATATCATCGGCGGGGGAGTGCGCGGGCGAATCGTGGTCAATATTGGGTAAATCCGTTCAGGATTTGGCTACGAAGTTCGGGCACATTGGCCGTCTGTTATGGTAAGAGGCTCGTTAACAAGAGCCTCTTGAAACGAACGGGGTCCGGCATGTTGCGTTATGGAGCGTTGATCGCTGCCGCGTTTGCGGCTTTCCCGGCGCACGCACAGCAGATGAGCGCGGCCGAAGCACGCCACTTCGTGGTCGGCAAGCTCTACAGCTATCAGTGCTTCGAAGGCACCCGCGGCGCAGGCCGCATCGCCGAGAATGGCTCCGTTGCCGGAACCATCCAATTCCGCGGCAACGGCGCGACCCGCTATGCGATGTTGCCAAACAACACCCTGTATGTGGTCGGGGAGCGCATCTGCGCGACTGTGAAGGGCGTGCCGTTCCAGCCCTGCTTCAACCTGATCAAGACCGGTGCGAACAGCTTCCGCGGCTCGGTTTCCGGTCTCGGCTTCGCCTATTGCGACTTCGTACGCCGTGATCGCCCGCTCGTCGCTTCCGCGGCGCCGCGTGCGCCGCGGCCGGATGCTCGCGCCGAGGCCAACGAAGGTCCGGCGGAGACCGGAACGGTTCCGGCGCCTGCTCCGGTCGAGGCAAAGGAATTGCCGAAGCCGGAAGAGAAGCCCGCCGCTGCGAGCCCGTCCGACGACAAGCCGGACCTGCGTTCGTCGAAGGATTGATTTTCCACTGTCTTTGCCACACTCGAGCCGGCAACCGATCGGATGGGCAACCGGCTATTTTGCCGGAAAAATCATGCATGTCGTCGTGGCGTGCGCGTAGAGCTTGCCGCCGGCATCCTTGATATCGCCCTCCGAGGTGGCGAGCATGCGGCCACGATGAAGAATGCGGCCTTCCGCACGCACGATGCCGGTCTCCTTTGCGAGCGGACGCACCAGGTTCACCTTGATTTCCAGCGTGGTGTAAGTCTCGCCTTTGGCTAGCGTGGAATGGATCGCGCAAGCGAGCGCGGAATCCAGAAGTGTCATCGCAAATCCGCCATGCACCGTGCCGATCGGGTTGTAATGACGCGCCTGCGGCTCGCCGGTAAACACCGCGCGGCCGAGATCGACTTCTGACAGCGTGAAGCCCAAGGTCTGCGTGATTGGCGGCGCCGGAAACTTCCCATCGACCAAGCCGCGCAGGAAGGCGAGCCCATCGTATTGCAGCAGCGTCTCCACCGGCACGACGCCATACGTGATCTCGTTCATCGCGATCTCAGGCTTGCTGTGGCGGCTCGCTCGGTCGTCGAGGCGAGAATAACAGCCGTTGATAAAGCCAGCCGATCCCCATCAGCACAAGCCCGAGACAAATGAAGGAGAGAGCCTTGTAGACCCCCTGCACGCCGGCAAGATCATGGAGGAAGACCTTGACGATGGTGAGGATCACGACCGCCGCGGAGGCAAAGCGCGCGGGCTGCGATTTCAACGCGATACCGGCAAGCAACAGAGCGACTCCGAAGGCGAGCCAGACCGCGGAATAGGTATAATCTTCGGCGTCAGTGACGACCTTTCCGCTCAGCACAGGTCCGTGGAAGATCGTGCGGACTTCGAGTGTCAGATAGACCAGCGCCAGCGCGATCGCGATCACCGCCGCGATCCTGTAGACGAGGACAGGGCGGGTATAGCGGATTTGGCGCGCCAGGATCGCCATCAGCACCGCGGGCATTCCATAGCCCAGCAGCAGCGTATTGAAGAACACGCCGCCGACCGGCTCTCCGGTCGCGAGCGGATTGGCGTTGAGCCCAATGCTCATCAGCACACCGAACATTGCGGCCAGCCCAAAAATCCAGGCGGCGATGTTGTGGATGACGCTGCCGGTGCGTGCGCGTACATATTCGAGCCCGATAGTCATGGCGAGCGCGGTCGAGGTTTGCAGCCCGATCTCGCCAAGTCCCGCGCTCGGACGATAGATGTCGCCGTCGTTCATCAGGTGGCGGATTTCCAGCATCGCTGTCAGCGCAGTGAAGGTGATGGCGGCGGAATCCACACTGCGCGAGGCGAGGTCGTCGCCGCGCCGCCGCAGGATCATGCCGGCGATCCAGAACGACAACGCCGGCACGCCATAGCCCCAGAGCAGCCAATTGAAGATTGGGGTTTTGCCGACATCGTCGCCGACGATGCGCGGGTCCCAGAAGATGCGCGCCAGAACCAGAAGCGTCAGCACGATGCAGAGCTGGCGCAGCATCGGCAGCGGCCGCTTGTCGGCGATGAAAGCGATGCCCGGCACCATCAACGCAAGCGAGACCGTGAGCCAGCCGCGTTCGAGTGCGAAAGCAAGAGCAAGCGCTGTCGCCGCGACGCCTCCGCAGGCATAGATCGCGGTCGCAGCGGCCCCACCGGGTGCCAGCGTGCGGCGGTTCAGCCATTCGGTTGCGACGGCGAACAGGGCCGCGAGCAGGAGCGCAAGAGCGGCGAACGGGACGGACGGCGCAAAGCCGGTGACGCCGTAATTCAGCGCGATCAGCGTCAGGACTGGAGTGAGCACCGAGGCCGCGGCCCACAGGATCGCGGAATAGGGATGCGCGACGCGGCCCTGCGCCAGATAGCCGGCGGCGCCGAATAGAAGCGCGCTTCCGGCGCCGAACAGCAGATGCAGCCGCAGGCCTTCCAATTTCGGGACCAGTGGCAGCCCCGACAGCAGACCGCCAGACCGGTGCAGGTAAACGAAATAATCCGAGGTCGACCAATGCGCGACGACCAGGATTGCGAGCAACGCCGCTGCCGCGACCGCAGGCGTGGCCGCTTCGCTCCGCCAGGCGACTGCAACTGTTGCGGCGCAAAGCGCAAACAGCGTCACAACTGCAAAGGCATCATGGCGGTTGGCGAAAACCAGCAGAAAGGTGCCGAACAGGTAGCCGGCGAGAATCCCGCAGGAGACGAGATCGTAATGCCCGCGCTGCGATTCCGGCCCGTATAACAAACCGGCGACGATGAAGGCGCAGGCGAGCGCGAAGCCCACGACCGCATGGAACGCGTGCGGCGCGATTTGCTCCGGCAGCGAGATGCCGACCAGCATCCAGAACAGCGAGAAGCAGGCTGCCGTGATTGCAAGCCAGCGCCACAACCGCACCCGCGCCAACGCATACGCTGCAGCGGTCACTACCGCGAGATAGACATAGAGTGCCCAGTAATTCGGCTGCGTCGAGCCGACCAGCACCGGCGTCACATAGGCACCGACAAGGCCTAGGCCCGCGAGGCCCGGTCCATGCACTAGCGCTGCCGCGAGTGTCGCAAGAGCCACAAGCCCGAGCAGCACGAAGGCCGCGCCAGGCGAGAGGAAATTGTAGAGCGCATAGGCCGCCCAGACGTCGGCATAGGCGATGGTGGTGCCGGCTGCCGTCAGGATGCTTGGGATATGCGCGGAATTGATCTGCGAGATGCCGGTAACGATCTCGCGGCGCCGGGCGAGTTCGCCAAGGCCGACCAGAAACAGCGCGAGGATGGCGCCGAAGACGATGCGCAGTCCCGGCGTGAACAGCCCGGCCTCGATCGAATAGCGCACCAGGAAAATGCCGCCGAGCGCGAGCGCCAAACCGCCGACCCAGACCACCCATTGGGTCCCGAAACGGCGTTCGAAATCGCCATAATCGCGCGGTGGTGAGGGTGGGGGCTCTTCGCCGCCGCCTTCAGGGGTCGCAGGCTCCGGCTCCGCTTCGGGCGCGGACCCCCAAGGCTTCGGATCTTCCTCAGGCGGCGGAAGCGGTTCGGAGACCTGATCGCGCAAATCGCGAAACGCGGGCGCCGCTTGGATGGCAGGCTTCTCGACGGGTGGTGGAGGTGGAGGCGGCGCTGCTTGCGGCTCCGGGTCCAGGACGGATACCGGTCCCGGAATACCGGCGGCTTGCGCCTGTGGCGGTGCGGGCAGGCCGTCGAAATTGGACAGCCGCTCCTCGAGCTTGCGGAGCGTGGCGTCCAGCGCGCTCACCTTGCCGCGCAGCCCGCCGACCATGATCAAGAGCGCGACCAGCGCGATGAGGATCAGGAATTCCATGGAATCGCCTGTGAAATCCGAGGGCGAATGGTAGCGGCCCGCCTGCCCGAGGGATATGGGCGGTTGTGGATTACACCTGAGAATTCATGGAGATCGGCTGCGCGCCGCAGCAATCACTCGAGATCGAGCCGGAACGGATGCCCTTCGTAGGCGGCAAGGCCCGGCCCGATCGCGCGCACGGCGTTGGTCATGCGGCCCTTGCGGCCGAGCAGGTCATCGGCAAGTGAGACCAGACGGATATTGGGTTGCGCGGTGGGTGAGAAGGAGCGGATCGCGCGCGCGATGCTCGTCTCATCGCGTTTCGGATTGAGTGCGCAGACGGTGATGAAGGCGCCGGCGGTAGAACGGCTGATGCCGGCATAGCAATGCACCACGATCGGCGCCGAGCGGTCCCATGCGGTGACGAAATCGATCAGCTTTCCGACATGCTGTTCGTTCGGCGGCACATAGCCGTCCATGACGGTGACGATGTCGTCCATGTCGAGCAACAGATGGTTGGCTTCCACAATGGATTGCGGGCGGCGCACCATGGCGACGTCTTTCATCAGCGTCACGATATGCTTCGCACCGGTCTCGGCGACGGTGTCATGCAGGCGGGCCAGGGAGCAGACGTGGATCATGTTTTGGTCTTGGCCGGGCTTGACCCGGCCTTCCATCTTTTTCGCTTGATGGACTGACGAGCGGGGTTGTGCGATTCTTGTAGCCCCATTCTTACCATGGCTCTGCTGGCGGAAAAGTGTCAGCCGACCAGCTTGGCGAACCGTTCCAGATAGCGCGCTTCCGCCGTTTCCGCAGGCCAGGGGGTGAGATAGTCGCGCTCCAAGGCGGGCGAAAGTTTCGGTGGCTGGCCGAAAAACCGCCGCGCTTCCGCCTCCTCGAAACCGGCAAGCCGTGTGGCCTCGAGATAAGCCGCGGCGCGATCGGCGGCCTTGATCCATTTTTCCTGCGCGACCGGCAGTTTCGGCGGCAGGCTGAAGCGGACATGGATCGCTGCCAGCAGGCGATGTTCCACTGCCTTGTAGGAATCGCCGATCACCGCCTTGAACGGCGTGATCATGTCGCCCACCACATATTCCGGTGCATCGTGAAGCAAAACCGCCAGCCGCAATTTGTCGTCGACCGGACCCTGCTGGCGAACAAGCGTATCTACCAGCAATGTATGCTGTGCGACCGAGTAGATATGCGGGCCTTTGGTCTGCCCGTTCCATCGCGGCACCCGCGCGATGCCATGCGCGATGTCCTCGATCTCGATGTCGAGCGGGGAGGGGTCCAACAGATCAAGTCTGCGCCCGGACAGCATGCGCTGCCAGGCGCGCGCTTTGCCACTGGTCTTGAAATTTGCCACGGACCGCTTCGCCGTCACGTCTTGCGTCCAAGCTTGGCGCAGGCCTCGTGCCGGTGGCAGGAGACGAGATGGTCGTTGACCATGCCGACTGCCTGCATGAAGGCGTAAACGATGGTGGGGCCGACGAATTTGAAGCCGCGGCTTGCAAGATCCTTCGAGATCACGCGCGACAGCGGTGTCTCCGCCGGGACCGATTTGGTGGTCTTGAACATGTTGACCTTCGGCCGGCCGCCAAGATGGTTCCAGAGCAGCGCCGAGAAGCCGTCGGTCTTTTCCATGATGTCGAGATAGGCGCGCGCGGAGAGAATGGCCCCGTCGATCTTCAGCTTGTTGCGCACGATGCCGGCATCCAGCATCAGTGCCGCCGCCTTCCTGGGCGTATAGCGCGCGATCTTCTGCGGATCGAAATCATCGAAGGCTTTTCGAAAATTGTCGCGCTTTCGCAGAATCGTGATCCATGAAAGGCCGGCCTGGAAGCCGTCGAGGATCAGCTTCTCGAACAGCGCGCGGTCGTCATATTCCGGCACGCCCCATTCGTCGTCATGGTAGGCGACATACAATGGATCGTCCTTGGGCCACGGGCAGCGATGCAGCCCGTCCACATGCTTGATCGCTTTCATCCGGCGGGTTTGCTTTCTTTTTTCTCGATGAAGTCGGTGAAGCCTTCGCGCAGACGCAAAGGAATGCCTTCGGCGCTGAGACGCGCTCCTGCCGCAAGTGCATCAGCGACGCGGTCGATGCGAAGCATGGCGAGACCCATCTCGTCCGCCGATGAGCCCATGGTGCCGACGATCTTGTCGCCGGCCATTACATTGGCGCCGATCGGCGGGGCCTCGTCGTCGAAACTCACCGGAACGATGCGGTTGCGCGCGGTACCACGATGCTCGACCCGCGACACCACTTCTTGCCCAATGAAGCAGCCTTTCCCGAAATCGACGCCGTGGAGCTTGTCGAGATCAGCGTCATGCGGGAAGGCATCACCGTAGAGAAAATCCAACCCGCCGCGCGGCACACCGAGCGCGATACGGTGCGCGTCGTAGTCGTTGGCGTCGACCCATGTCGCGCCAAGTTCGGCGGCTGCGTCTTTCGCTGCGTCAGGCGAAACCAGCACCCGCAAACCCAGCGCGGGCAGCCGGGGATCGTGGTAGACGATGCCCCGCGCGGTGCTGCCGTCCCCGTCCCAGGCCGCGAGCACCGCAAGATCAACCTTCTCGATCGTCAGTTTGGCACGCAGCCGGTAGAAGCCGAGCTTCTGGTGCAGCTCAGCCGCAATGTCGACCGAGCAATCGATATAGAATCCGCCCTCGTACGCAGGCGCCGCAACCACGAAAAAATCGGCGACGATCTTGCCCTGTGGGCTTAGCAACGCCGTGTAGCGCGCGGTGCCCGGCGCGAGCGTTTCGATGTCCGAGGTCACGAGATTGTTGAGGAAATGGCGCGCGGGCTCGCCGGTCACCCGCAACACCCCGCGATCCGTGAGCAACGCCGCTTTCATGAAAATCCGTGTCGATTCGCGCGCCATTTAAGCACTTGCCAGAGCAGGAAAGCGAACGTAAGGCGCAAGGGACACGGCCTCAAGTGCGACACCCTGGCCGTCATGGCAGGCATGGTATGGCGCAGAGCTTCGATACGATCTTCAAGGGCGGCATCGTCGTCAATCAGGACGGCGAAGGCGCACGCGACGTGGGCGTCACCGCCGGCCGTATTGCCTCGATCGGCGATCTTTCCACAGCCTCGGCCGGCAACGTGGTCGACTGCGCGGGGCTGCATATCCTGCCCGGCGTGATCGACACCCAGGTGCACTTTCGCGAACCTGGTGCGACCCACAAGGAAGATCTCGAATCCGGCTCGCGCAGCGCGGTAATGGGCGGAGTCACCGCGGTGTTCGAAATGCCCAATACCGATCCGCTCACCATTTCGCCGGAGACGCTCGCCGACAAGGTGAAGCGCGGCCACCATCGCATGCATTGCGATTTCGCCTTCTTCATCGGGGGCACCCACGACAATTACAGACACCTGCCGGAATGGGAGCAGCTGCCGGGATGCGCGGGCGTGAAGGTGTTCATGGGCTCGTCCACGGGCTCGCTGCTGGTTGGAGACGAAGACGGTCTGCGCAATATTCTGAAAGTCATCCGCCGCCGCGCCTCCTTCCATGCCGAGGACGAGCCGCGGCTGAACGAGCGCAAATCCCTTCGTGTGGAGGGCGACGCTTCCTCGCATCCGGTTTGGCGCGATCCGGAAGCCGCGCTGATCGCAACGCAGCGCCTGGTGCGGGTCGCGCACGAAACCGGGGCGCGCGTGCACGTGCTGCATATTTCGACCGCGCAGGAAATAGAATTTCTGAAAGATCACAAGGATGTCGCCTCGGTCGAGGTCACGCCGCACCATCTGACGATGGAAGCGCCGGATTGTTACGAGCGGCTCGGCACCAAGGCGCAAATGAATCCGCCGGTCCGTGGTGCAGTTCACCGCGCCGGGATTTGGAAGGGCTTGGAGCAGGGTGTGGTCGATATCCTGGGTTCGGACCATGCACCGCATACGCTCGAAGAAAAATCGAAAAGCTATCCGGCAACGCCGTCCGGCATGACCGGCGTACAGACACTGGTGCCGCTGATGTTGGATCATGTGAATGCCGGACGGCTTTCACTCTCGCGGTTTGTCGACCTCACCAGCGCCGGTCCGGCGCGACTGTTTGGAATTGCGCGCAAGGGCAGGATCGCCGTCGGCTATGACGCCGATCTGACGATCGTCGATCTGAAGCGGCGCGAAACCATTACCGATCGATGGGTCGCCTCGCGCGCGGGCTGGACGCCCTATGCGGGCAAAGCTGTTACCGGCTGGCCGGTCGGTACCGTGATCCGCGGCAGCCGCGTGATGTGGGAAGGCGAACTGGTGACACCCTCGCAGGGCGAGCGCGTGCGCTTTCTGGAGACGCTGCTGGCTTAGAGGCTATTGCCGCGCCAGCTCGGCGGAAAACTCGCCGTTGCGGATGCGGGCCGAAAGGCCTTCCGCGAAAGTGGAGGCGGCTTCCTCGCCATAGGTCGACACGAATTCAATGAGGGCCGCGAACAGGCAAGCTTGCGCCATGCAGTCGCCGTCGACGCCGTCTAGACGCGCTTCCGCCCAGGCCTCATGCACATAGCCGAGCGCGACCTTTTTCTGCTCGTGATCGGCGATCGGCTCACGAGCCGGATAAATTCGCGTCAGACTACTCATTGCCAAGATGTTCCCGCGCGTCGCCGCGCCCCCGACCCAAACCCAGAGCGACGTTAGCACGGTGCTCCATGCCGCAAACGGCCGAATTTAGGAAGGGTTAATGTGCCGACTTTTGGCCTTAGTTGGTGTAGCGCGCGGTAATCTCACGCGAAATTTTTGCGCCTTCGTCGAGATATCGGCGGATGGCGACGTCGGCGGCATCGGTGCAGGTGCGATAGGTCTGCTGGAAACCGCTATAGCCACGGTTGAAGCTCGCCATCAGCTTGGTACGCCGCTCCGGCGCCTGGGCCTCGGCGTCGAGGAGGGCCCGCATCTCGATCCGCCATTTCTGGCCGTCCTTTGAGCCGCACAGCCCGCGCAGATAATGTAGCGCGCCAAGAATTTCGGAGAGCCGCTGCAATTCGGTCTCGAAGGCTGCGCCGCTGTCAACCGCGCGCGCGGGGGCTGCGAAGCTTGAGGCAACTATCAGGGCAAGGATCAGGCGGCGTATCATGGTGGGGGAGATATGCGACGGCCCTTGGTCGGCTGCAAGGCAACAATATGGGGAACTAGGGGCAATGTGGATGGTGGCAAGGCCTTCGGCACAAGACCTTTGGTATTCAAAGGCTTTTAGAGCTTCGCCATCGCTTCGGCCACAATCTCCTGCAGCCCCTGCGTAGTTTTCAACGATTTGAGCTCATCCGGATGCCGCCAGGCGGCCTCCGAAATTTCCGAAAGGTCGGGTGCCGGCTCACCCGATATCCAGCGCGCGGCAAAGCACAGGATAACGAAATGCCGGGCCACTCTCGTATCGCCGTCGCGCACGATCATCTCGCGGTAGCCAGCAAGCGTCACCGGTTCGATCGCGACCGCCGTTTCCTCCCGCACCTCGCGGACCACGGCGTCCGTCAGGGTTTCGCCGGCTTCTACCACTCCGCCCGGCAGGGTATAGATGCCTGACGCGAGCCCGGCGGCGCGCCGGATGATCAGCACTTTGCCGTCGCGAATAATCGCTGCGCTGACCGCCAGAAATGGGCGGTCGGGATAGGCGCGGGGATCGGTCATCGCGGCATGGTCCAAAAGCCTGCGCCGTGCCAGTGTTGAAGCGGAGAACACCTATCGTATGTGCGGACGCTACGCCATCACCACTGCGCCGGAAGCGATGCGCCGAATGTTCGGCTATCCAGAAATGCCGAATTTTCCGGCGCGCTATAACATTGCCCCGACCCAGCCGATCCCGATCGTGCGGGTGGTTGAGGGCAGACGTGAATTCGCGCTGGTACGCTGGGGTCTGTTGCCGTCCTGGGTGAAGGACCCAAAGAATTTCACGCTTCTCATCAACGCGCGTGGCGAGACCGTCAACGACAAGCCCGCCTTCAAGAACGCCATGAAAAGGCGGCGCTGCCTCATTCCGGCCGACGGCTTCTACGAATGGAAGCGCGACGGCGCAGTGAAGCGGCCATACCTCATCCGCCTGAAAGGTGGAGCGCCGTTTGCTTTTGCCGGGCTGTGGGAAACCTGGACCGGTCCGAACGGCGAGGAAATGGATTCTGTTGCGATTGTCACCACCGAAGCCAACCGCGCGCTTTCGCCGATTCACGATCGCATGCCGGCGATTCTGACACCCGATGCCTACGAGATGTGGCTCGACAACGCGAATGTCGATGCAAAGACCGCGGCCGCGTTGCTCGTGCCTGCCCAGGACGAATTATTTGAAGCTTACGAGATTGCGCCTCTGGTCAATCGTGTCACCAATGACGGGCCGAAAGTGCAGGTGCCGTTTACGGCTCCCGCCGTTTCGGAAGTGCCAGCGGTCACGCCTGCGCCAAAAAAGACCGCCCGCAAGCGAAATCCGGACGAGGACCAGACTTCGCTGTTTTAGCTTTGCGTCATTCCTCGATCTTGAATCCGGTCGCCTTCTGCACCGGGGTCCATTTCGCAATGTCGGTTTCCATCATCTTGACGAATTCCGGCTGCGAACCGCCTGCAGGAATATAGGCAAGCTGTGCCATGCGATCGCGCACGGTCGGTGCGGAAAGCGCCTTGCCGATCGCTGCATTCAGAGCGTTCACAACAGGCATGGGTGTTCCGGCCGGCGCGAACATGCCAAACCAATCCTCCACCACGATTGCCGTGGCGCCTTGTTCGGCGAAGGTCGGCACGTCGGGCAAATATTTTGAGCGGACTTTTCCGCTCACCGCGATGGCGCGCAGTTTGCCGGCCTGAATATGCGGCAACGAATCCGTCACCGTTGTCACCGCAACCGCGACCTGTCCGGACAGCGCGTCCTGCAACATCGGCGGCGCACCGCGATAGGGGATGTGGGTAAGTTCGGTTTGGGCGTGCTGCGCGAGCATGGCGCCAATGAAATGCATCGGTGAGCCGGCGCTGCCATGCGCATATGATGCTTTGCCGGGATTGGCCTTGTACCAGGCGATCAGATCGTTCAGCGTGCGCACGCTGTCGGGCACAGCGCTCGTCACGATGAGCGAGAATTCCAGCGTGCAGAGCGGTGACACCGGGAGGAAATCCTTCAGTGGGTCGTAGCTCAGCTTGGAGAAGATGAGCGGATAGAGCGTCATCATTGCGGCCGGAGACACCAGGATCGTGGTGCCATCGGCCGCACTGCTTTTCGCACGCTCAATTGCAAGCCTCCCACCGGCGCCGGAAATATTCTCGATTACGGGAGTCATGCCGATATCGGCGCGCAATTGTTCGGTGACGAGCCGCGTCACCATGTCGACCGAGCCGCCGGCCGGGAAGCCGACCAGGAAACGCACCGGTTTCGACACATCGAGCGCCTGTGCGCGCAAATCGGAAGCGCCCGCGAGCGGCGCCGTAAGGCCTGCTGCAATGACATACAGCACTTCCCTTCGATTCATGATGTTCCTCCCTTGATGTCTTTTGTTATGAAAATCCGTAGAGCTGTGCCGGATTGTCCGCGAGAACGCGTTGCAGCGCGGCGCGGTCGCAGCCTATGCGCGGCAGCCAGTCCAGCAATTCGTGCGATTGGGGCATGTTGTCGTCCCACACACCGACATGCGGCCAGTCGCTCGCCCAGAGCAGGCGCTCTGGCACTGCCGACACCAGCTTTTCGCCGAACGGGACAAGTTCGGGCCACGGAAACGGGCCGCGCGACGCGCGGTACATACCCGACAGCTTGAGCCAGGCGCGGCCCGAGGCGAGCAAGGAGAGCAGCACGTAAAGCCCTCCTGGTTGATGCCGCGTTTCGGATCCCAGCAATGATTGGCCAGATGATCGAGCACGATCGGCACCGGCAGCGTTTCGCCGACGCGTGCGATCAGCTTCAACTCGTCGAGGGACGAAGGCCAGATCGCGATGTGCCAGCCATAGGGCGCGATGCGTGCCGCAGCTCCCTTCAACGTGTCTTCGGTCACCTCATAGCCAAAGGCATGTGATAGTCGCACGCCGCGGATGCCTTGCTCGTGGAATTGTCGCAGATCGCCATCCGACATCGATTGCAGCAGCATGATGGTGCCGCGCGCCCTGCTGCCCATCGCCTTGATGGCATCGAGCGTGACGCGGAAATCGGTTCCTTGCGCCGAGACATGCGCGATCACCGCGCGCTCGAGATGCATGACGCGCATCATTTCGAGCATCACCGGAAGGGCTGCTTCTGGGGCGGTATAGGCGCGGTCCTCGGCGAGTGGATATTGCGCGTAGGGCCCGAGCACATGCACGTGGCAGTCGCAGGCGCGCGCTGGCATTTCTAATGACGGCGCGGTTGCCTTCGGCGCGCCAGGGCAGGACTTGGTCATGCGAAACGGACTGTGCCAACCGGCTTCAAGGGCGTCCTCCAATTCGCTATTGCGAAATTATTATCGTTGTTGTGAAACACGATAATGGACCGTCCGACGCGGTCAAGCTATTGCGGCTTTTGTTATCGTGATAACGGTTAGCGCCGATGCAATGGCCGGCAATTGCCGCCGTCACGGAGCAATGTGATGTCTCTCCTGTCGGTTCTGCTGAATGTCCTGTGGCTCCTGTGCGGCGGCCTCGCAATGGCGGCTGGGTGGCTGCTCGCGACGGTCATCATGGCAATCACCATCATCGGTCTTCCGTGGGCGCGCGCGGCCTTCAATATCGCCTTTTATGCGTTGCTGCCGTTCGGGCAGAAGGCGGTGCCGCGCGACCAGTATCTCGGCCGTGAAGATATCGGCACCGGACCTTTCGGCACGATTGGAAATATCGTCTGGTTTGTGTTCGCCGGATGGTGGCTCGCGCTCGCCCATCTGGTGATCGCGATCGCGCTGGCGATCACGATCATCGGCATTCCGTTCGCCTGGGCGCATCTGAAGCTTGCCGGGCTTGCACTGTGGCCGATCGGAATGATGATCGTTCCGGCGGATTAGGGCCTGCGGTCGCAGGCTTCCGTTCAAAACGCCGCCGGGAAAACTCCGCCGTCGATCAGAATATTCTGCCCCGTGATGTAGCCGGCCTGCGCCGAGCAAAGAAAAGCGCAAGTCGCTCCGAATTCCTCCGTGCTGCCGAACCGCTTGGCCGGGACCGAATTCAGTCGATTGGTCCGCGACTGCTCGAATGTGATGTTCTGCCGCTTG
>Ga0190274_10000326_pt1 | contig 29745 bp, 11 predicted proteins | sample Popmic531T_FD_133002 | JGI IMG/M metagenome (GOLD analysis project Ga0190274, IMG submission 133002) | Populus adjacent soil microbial communities from riparian zone of Yellowstone River, Montana, USA - 531 T | ecosystem: Environmental > Terrestrial > Soil > Riparian zone | place: USA: Montana... | reverse complement strand
CCCTGAGCGGCCGAGATCGGTGCGTTGGCAAGCCGGACTCGAACCTGCTCGACCGCCCGCTCGCGGTCCTCCTCGGCGATCTCGTTGGTTATCGCCGCACTGCCAAGGCCCCAGAGGCCCCAGGCCAGCGAGGTTGCCGGCAGGCCACTTGCGTGGCGATGAGCGGCGAGGGCGTCGAGAAAGGCGTTCGCGGCGGAGTAGTTGGCCTGAGCGGCTCCGCCAAGCAGGCCGGCGCCAGAGGAGAAGAGCAGGAACTGGGAGATGTCGAGCTGCTCGCTGAGCTGATGAAGGTGCCAGGCAGCATCGGCCTTGGGGCGCATGACCCGCTCGACCCGTTCCGCGTCGAGCGCCTCGACGACGCCGTCGTCGAGGATGCCGGCGGAGTGGACGATCGCGCCAAGCGGGTGCTTGGGATCGATCGAGTCGAGCAGGGCTTTCAGCCGCTCGCGATCGGCGACGTCGCAGGCCTCGATCCGCACCGAGGCCCCGAGCTCCTCAAGCTCGGCGCGCAGTTCCGCCGCCCCCGGGGACTCGCCACCACTGCGGCTGACCAAGAGCAGATGGCGGGCGCCGTGGGCTTCGGCGAGGTGACGGGCCACCGCCGCACCGATGCCGGTCAGGCCGCCGGTGATCAGCACCGTGGCCGCGGGCTCGATCGGGCGCGCCGGCTCGCTCTCGTGAGGTTGGCCGCCGACGTGGACGCGCGGGACCAGCAGCCGGCCCTCGCGCAGGGCGAGTTGCGGCTCCTCGCCGGCGATCGCGATCGCCTCGGGGAGTGCCCGGCGAGAGGCCTCCGTGCCGTCGATGTCAATCGCCGCGAAGCGGCCAGGGTGCTCCGAGTTGACGGAGCGAATCAGGCCCCACACCGCCGCGCCGGCAAGGTTGGGGTCCTCTCCCGTGGAGGCAGCCACCGCGCGCTCGCTGAGCAAGACCAATCGTTCCGCCTCGTGCGCCCCTTCGGCAAGCCAACCCTGGACGTGCCTCAAGGCCCTTTGGGTCGCGGCCTGCGCGGTTGCGGCCGCGTCGGAGGAGCGTTCGAAGTCGAGCTGCCCCAGCTCCAGCACCCGGGTGGGAATGTCCTCGCCAACAGCGGTCCCGGCTGCCTCCCGCCACCGCAAGCGATAGAGCGGCGCCGAGCCCGCGGCGTCCTGCAGGCTCGCTGGATCGACCTCGCGGCCGACGACCTCCTCCGCCGCCAGCATGGGAGCGCCGGAGGAGTCGAAGGCATCGAGCGACACCGAATTGCCGTCAACCCTCAGCCGGACCTTCAACGACGAAGCGCCGGCGCCGGCAATTCGGATGCCGCGCCAGAGGAAAGGCAGCATCAGCTTGCCGCCACTCGCGAGGCGCTGCTCGAGGCCGGCGTGGAACGCCGCGTCGAAGAGCGCAGGGTGCAGCGCGAAGCTGCCCGCTTCAGAGGCCTGCTCGTCAGCGAGCGCAACCTCGGCGTAGACCTCCTCGCCAAGCTTCCAGGCGGCGCTCAGCCCCTGGAAGGAGGGGCCGTAGTCGAAGCCGATGTCGGCGAGTCGGCGGTAGGCCGACTCGACCTCGATCGGCTCGGCGCCCTCGGGCGGCCAGGAAGGCCCAAGCGGGGCGATCTCGGCAACCCCAGCGCTGAGCACCCCCTCGGCGTGGCACAGCCACGCCTCCCTTGCCTCGCCCGCCTCGGCGCGGGAGTGGATCGAGACCTGCCGCGTGCCGCGCTCACCCGGTCCCTCAATCCTCACCTGCAGCGAGACGGCGCCGGCCGCGGGCAAGACCAGCGGAGCCTGGATCGCCAGCTCCTCGAGCAGCTCGCAGCCGACCTCCCGCCCCGCCCTCAACGCCATCTCCACGAAAGCGGTACCGGGCAACAGAACGGTCTCCGCGGCGGCGTGGCCCTCCAGCCACGAATGGGACTGGAGCGATACGCGACCGGTCATGACGAGGCCCTCGCCCCGAGGATCCTCGATCGAGGCGGCCAGGAACGGGTGCTCCGCGGCGGCGAGGCCGATCGCGCTCGGATCCGACGCGCCGCCGCCCGGGTTGAGCCAGTAGCGCTTGCGCTGGAAGGGATACGTGGGCAGGGGGACCGCCTTGGCGCCCGTGCCCTCGAAGAGGGCCGTCCAGTCGGGCTCGACTCCGGCGGTGTGAGCCTGAGCCAGCGATAGGGCAAAGCGCGCGGCGCTCCCCTCGCCGCGGCGCAGGGTGCCGATCACCGTCGCCTCCTCGCCTCCCCGCAGGTTCTCGTCGATCGCTTCCTGGACGACGAAGCTGAGCACCGGATGGGTGCAGATCTCGATCATGGCGCGCTGCCCCTGCTCGAGCATCGCGCGGATCACGGGCTCGAAGCGCACCGGCTCGCGCGCGTTGCGGTACCAATACTCGGGGCCGAGTTCGGCGGTGTCGATCGTCTCGCCGGTGACAGTGGAGTGGAAGGGAATCTCGCCACTACGCGGTGAGATCGGCGCGAACGCATCGAGCAGCTGCGCCTCGAGCGGCTCCATCTGGGCGGAGTGGCCGGCCCCGTTGGCGGCGATGCGCTTGGCTTGGATGCCCTCCTTCTCGCAGCTGGCGATCAGCTCGTCGAGGGCCTCGATCTCACCGGAGAGGACCAGGGAGGCGGGGCCATTGATCGCCGCGAGTGAGATCCGCTCGCCGAAGGGGCCAAGGAGCGCATCGAGCTCGCTCTGGCGGACCGAGATGGACGCCATCGCGCCTTTCCCGGCGATCTGAGTGAGGGCCTTGGAGCGCAGGGCGACGATGCGGGCAGCGTCCTCGAGGCTGAGGCCGCCGGCGATGTGAGCGGCGGCGATCTCCCCCTGGGAGTGGCCGGCGACGGCCGCCGGCTCAACTCCGCAGGCCTGCCAGAGCCTCGCCAGCGAGACCATTGCCGCGAAGAGGGCGGGCTGGAGGATGTCGAGGCGATCCATCCAGGCGCCACTCTCGTCGCGCAGCTCCTCGCGCAGGGACCACTCGACCAGCGGCTCCAGCGCTTCCTCGCAAGCGTCCATCTGGGCGGCGAAAAGCGATGAGGACTCGGCCAGCTCGACCGCCATCCCCTGCCACTGCGCCCCGTGGCCGGGGAAGATGAAGGCGGGGCGATGCTCGCCGCGGGCGACGCCCTTGATCAGGTTGGGCGCGTCGCCGCCGCGCGCCAACGACGCGAGGCCGGCGAGCAGCTCCTCGCGATCCGCCGCCACCACCGCCGCGCGCTGCTCGAAGCCGGCGCGGGTAGTGGCGAGGGAGTAGGCGAGATCGGTCAGCTCGAGCTCTGGATTCGCCTCGAGATGGGAAGCGAGCCGGGCGGCCGACTGGCGCAGAGCGGGCTCGGCTTTGGCCGAGAGGACGATCGGCGGGATCGCGCCGTCGAGCGGAGGCCGAGCGTCTTCCGTCCGCCCTTTCGCGGCGGGCGGTGTCGGAGCCTCCTCGAGGATCACGTGGGCGTTGGTGCCGCTGGCGCCGAAGGACGAGACCCCGGCCCGTCGCGGATGGCGGTTGGGCTTCCACTCGACCGGCTCGGTCAACAGCTCGATCTCCCCTGCCTCCCAGTTGACTTTCGAGGAGGGCGCGTCGACGTGCAGCGTCTTCGGCAGCACGCCCTCGCGCATCGCCATCACGGTTTTGATCACCCCGGCGATACCGGCCGCCGCCTGGGCATGGCCGATGTTGGACTTGATCGAGCCGAGCTTCAGCGGCTCCTCCCTGTCCTGGCCGTAGGTGGCGATCAGGGCGCCGGCCTCGATCGGGTCGCCGAGTGTGGTGCCGGTGCCGTGGGCCTCGACGGCATCGATGTCCTTGGGCTCGAGCCTGGCGTTGGCGAGCGCCTGGAGAATGACCCGCTCCTGCGAAGGGCCGTTGGGAGCGGTGAGGCCGTTGGAGGCGCCGTCCTGGTTGACGGCGGAGCCGCGAACCGTCGCCAGCACCCGGTGGCCGTTGGCTTCGGCCTCGGAGAGGCGCTCGAGGACCAGCACGCCGACGCCCTCCGACCAGCCGACCCCGTCGGCCGCCTCGGCGAAGGGCTTGCTGCGGCCGTCGGGGGCGAGGCCACGTTGCTGGGACATGTACGCGAGCGCCCCGGGGGTGGAGAGGACGGTGACGCCGCCGGCGAGCGCGAGGCCGCACTCGCCCTGGCGAAGGGCCTGCGAGGCGAGGTGAAGCGCGACCAGCGAGGAGGAACAGGCGGTGTCGACGCTCATCGCCGGGCCCTCGAGGCCGAGTGCGTAGGCGACCCGCCCGGAGACGACGCTGCCCGACATGCCGGCGGCCAGCCCGTGCTCGATGGCGCCGTAGTCCTGATACATCACCCCGGAGAAGACGCCGGTGGTGGTGCCCTGCAGCGTGGCGGGATCGATGCCGGCGTCCTCGAGCGCCTCCCAGCTCGATTCGAGCAGCAGGCGCTGCTGCGGATCGGTGCTCAGCGCCTCGCGGGGCGACATCGCGAAGAAGGCCGGGTCGAAGTCCGCCGCGTCGGCGAGGAAGCCGCCCTCTTTGGCGTAGCTGGTGCCGACCTTGTCGGGATTGGGGTCGTAGAGGCGCTCGAGGTTCCAGCCGCGGTCGGTGGGCAGGTTGCCGATCGCGTCGCGCCCTTCGGCGACCAGCTCCCAAAGCTCACGTGGCGAGCCCACTCCGCCGGGGTAGCGGCAGGACATGCCGACGATCGCGATCGGCTCCTCGGAGGCCTGCGCTCTGACCACCGAGCGCCGGGAATCGTCGCTGCCGCTCGTCGCGCTCAACAGGTACCGCGCCAGCTCCCTGGCGTTGGGATAGTCGAAGACGACCGTCGCCGGCAGGCGAACGCCGCTCGCCGCGCCAAGCCCGTTGCGCAGCTCGACCGCCGCGAGCGAGTCGAAGCCGAGCTCCTTGAAGGCGCGGTCGGGATCGACGCCGGCCGCCGAGCCCTGTCCGAGCACCGCGGCCGCGTGGCTGCGGACCAGATCGAGGACGAAATCGATCCGCTCCGGCTCGGGCATCGCCGCAAGGCGCTCGGCGAGCGAGCCGTGATCGAGCCGCACGCGGCGGGGGGGGCGGAAGAGCCCCCGCAGCAGTGCCGGCACCCCCTGCGCGGCAGCCTGATCGCGCAGCGCCGCGAGGTCGAAGCGCACCGGCAACACGTGAGCGTCATCGCTGGCCAGCGTCGCGTCAAAGAGCGCCAGCCCCTGCTGATCGGAGAGCGCGGCGAGTCCGGCCCGCCGCAGACGAGCCAGGTCGGCGCTGCCCAGCGAGGACCCCATCCCCCCCTCCCAAAGGCCCCAGCCGATCGAGAGAGCGGGCAGCCCCGCGGCCCTGCGGCGATGGGCGAGCCCATCGAGGAAGGCATTGGCCGCGGCGTAGTTCGCCTGGCCCGCCCCGCCCAGCGTCCCGCCGACCGAGGAGAAGAGCACGAAGGCGGAGAGGTCGAGCTCCTTGCTCAGCTCGTGCAGGTGCCAGGCCCCTTCGGCCTTGGGCGCCAGCACCCGTTCGAGGCTCTCGGCGTCGAGCGATGCGAGCACGCCGTCGTCGAGGACGCCGGCCGCGTGAACGATCGCGCCGAGCGGGTGCTCGGGGTCGATCGCGTCGATCAGCGAGCGCAGCTGCGCGCGATCCGAGACGTCGCAGGCCTCGATCCGCACCGAGGCGCCGAGCTCCTCCAGCTGGGCGCGGAGATCCGCGGCCCCTTCGGCCGCCTCGCCGCTGCGGCTGATCAGCAGCAGCTGGCGGACGCCGTGGGCTTCAGCCAGGTGGCGAGCGATCAGGGCGCCGAGACCGCCGGTGGCCCCCGTCACCAGGACGGTCGAGTCGGCGTCGAGGACGACGCCGTTCTCTTCGTCCCCGGCCGGCACTGCGAGGCGAGCGATGCGCGGCAGCAGCAGCTTGCCGTCGCGCAGGGCGAGTTGAGGCTCCTCGGCGCTGAGCGCGATCGCCTCCGGCAGCGCCCGCAGCGAGGCCTGGCTCCCGTCGCTGTCGATCAGGGCAAAGGCATCCGGCGACTCCGCCTGAGCCGAGCGCACGAGGCCCCAGACGGCGGCCCCGGCGGGGTCGGTGTCCTCGGCCTCCGAGGCGGCGACGGCGTTGACGGTGAGCAGAACCGCGCGCTCGTGCTCCTTCTCCGCCCCGGCGAGCCGGCCCTGCAGGTATTCCAAGGCGCTCTGCGTGGCGGCGCGGGCGGTGGCCGCCAGGTCCGGCGAGCGCTCGAAGCCGAGCTGCTCGAGCTCGATGACCTCGACCGGGCCCTGCTCGATCGCGTCCCCCGCGGCGGCCTCCTGCCAGCGAAGCCCATAGAGGGGCGACGGAGCCGAGACGCCCTGCAAACCTGAGGGATCGACCTCGCGGGCCAGGACCGCACCCACCGTGAGCCGCGGCGCACCACTGGAATCGAAAGCCTCGAGCGACATCGAGACGTCCTCGCCGCCGCGGCCCAGCCTCACCCGCAGCTCGGAGGCGCCGACGGAATCGAAATGGACACCACGCCAGAGAAAGGGCAGGATCGGCTTGCCCGCATCGGCCAAGAGGGCATCGAGGCCGGCGCGGAGGGCTGAGTCGAGCAGCGCCGGATGCACCGCGAAGCTGCCCGCTTCCGCCATCTGCTCCGGGGCGAGCGATACCTCCGCATAGGTCTCCTCGCCCAGAGCCCAGGCGGCGCTCAGTCCCAGGAAGGCCGGCCCATATTCGAAGCCGAGCTCGACGAGGTGGTCGTAGAGGGAGTCCAACTCGATCGGCTCGGCGCCCTCGGGCGGCCACGCCCCGAGAGACCCGGCCTCACGTGACTCGTGGCGAGAAAGGACGCCCTGGGCGTGGCAGGTCCACTCGGCCCGCTCGTCCTCGCTCGTCTCGGGACGGGAATGGATCGAGATCTCCCGCTCGGAGCTCTCCCCCGGATTCTCGACCTTGACCTGGATCGCGACGCCTCCGCTCTCGGGCAGGACCAGCGGCGCCTGCAAAGTGAGCTCCTCGACCAACTCGCAGCCAACCTCATGGCCCGCCTTCAGCGCCATCTCGACGAAGGCGGTGCCGGGCAGGAGCACAGCCCCCGCGACGGCATGATCGGCCAGCCAGGGGTGGGACTGCAGGGAGATGCTGCCAGTCAGGACGAGCCCATCTCCCTCCGGATCCTCAATCGTGGCGGCAAGGAACGGGTGCTCGACAGCGATCTGGCCGATCGCGCTCGGATCGGAGCCGAGCGTGGTCGAGTTGAGCCAATAGCGCTTGCGCTGGAAGGGATAGGTCGGCAGGGGGATCGCCCTGGCGCCGGTGCCTTCGAAGAAAGCGCTCCAGTCGGGCTTCGCGCCGGCGGCGACGGTGCTGGCGAAGGCGAGGGCGAGGGAGCGGGCCTCGTCGCGTCCCTCGCGATGGGTCGGGATCAGCTGGGCCTTGTCGTCTTCAGTGAGGCAGCTGGCCGCCATCGCCGTGAGGATCGCTTCGGGGCCGAGCTCCAGGTAGGTGGTGGCGCCCTGATCCTCGAGGGTGGCGACGGCGTCGGCGAAGCGGACCGGCTGCCTGACGTGGGAGACCCAGTAGGAGGGGTCGGTCGCCTGCTCTTTGGTCAGCAGCTCGCCGGTGGTGTTGGAGACGATCGGGATCTTCGGCGCTTGGAAGTCGATCTCTGCAATCGCCTCCGCGAAGTCCTCGAGCATCGGCTCGATCAGGGGGGAATGGAAGGCGTGGGAGACGACGAGGCGCTTGGTCTTCCTGTCCTTGGCCTGCCAGTCGGCATCGAGCGCTTCGATCGCCTTGGCATCACCAGAGATCACCGCTGCCAAGGGGCCGTTGATCGCGGCGATCGAGAGCAGTTCCTCCTTGCCCTGGATCGATTCGGCTGCCTCTTGCTCGCTGGCCTCGATCGCCAGCATCGCCCCGCCGGCGGGGAGGGCGCCCATCAGCTTGCCCCTGGCGCAGATCAGCTCTGCGGCGTCGGCAGGCGAGAGGACCTGGGAGATATGGGCGGCGACGATCTCGCCCACCGAGTGGCCGGTGAGGAGGTCCGGCTTGAGGCCGAGGGACTGAAGCAGGCGGTAGAGCGCTACCTCGGTGGCGAAGAGAGCGGGTTGGGCGTAGGTGGTGTTATCGAGGAGCCCTGCCTCCTCGGAGCCGGGCTCGGCGAAGAGGAGATCCTTCAGGGGACGGTCGAGGTGCTTGTCGATCTCAGAGCAAGCCTCATCGAGTGCCTTTGCGTAAGCGGGATAGGTCTCATAGAGCTCCTTGCCCATCCCGGCTCGTTGGGAGCCCTGGCCGGTGAAGAGGTAGGCGAGGCGCCCGGATTGGGCGCCGGCGGTGTGGGTGTTGGGCGACGGTCGATCCGAGGCGAGGGCCTCAAGTGCCCCCAGCAGCTCCTCGCGGCCCTCTGCCACGGCGACGGCGCGGCGCTCCATCGCCGCTCTGGTGGTGGCGAGGGAGAAGCAGAGGTCGGTCAGGTCCAGCTCCGGGTCTTCTCTTAGGCGGGCGGCAAGGCGCGAGGCGGCCTCGCGCAGGGCGGGCTGTGTTTTGGCCGAGAGAAAGATGGGGATCGGCCCGGGCAGGGGCCGGCGTGGCTCGGTGTCCTTGGAGGAGGAACCCGGGGAGGTCCCGGCCCCCCAGCTCTCCCCTGCCTGCCGGGAATCGGGCGCCTCCTCCAAGATCAGGTGAGCGTTGGTGCCGCTGATGCCGAAGGAGGAGACCCCGGCTCGTCTGGGATGGCCGTTTGGCTTCCACTCGACCGGCTCGGTCAACAGCTCGATCTCCCCCGCCTCCCAATCGACCTTGGAGGAGGGGGCATCGACGTGAAGGGTCTTTGGCAAGAGGCCCTCCTTCATCGCCAGGACCATCTTCATCACCCCGGCGACTCCGGCGGCGGCTTGGGTGTGGCCGATGTTCGACTTGATCGAGCCGAGTCGAAGTGGGGTCTCTCGTTCCTGGCCGTAGGTGGCGAGCAGGGCGCCGGCCTCGATCGGATCGCCGAGGGTGGTGCCGGTGCCGTGGGCCTCGACCGCGTCGATGTCTTTGGGCTCAAGGCGGGCGTTTGCCAGAGCCTGGCGGATCACCCGCTCCTGGGAGGGGCCATTGGGGGCGGTGAGGCCGTTGGAGGCGCCGTCTTGGTTTACGGCCGAGCCCTTGATCACCGCATGGATCGGGTGGCCGTTTCGCTGGGCGTCGGAGAGGCGCTCCAGCACCAGCATGCCGACGCCCTCCGAGAACCCCGCGCCGTCGGCGCCGTCGCCGAAGGACTTGCAACGCCCGTCTGGGGCGAGGCCGCGCTGGCGCGAGAACTCGGCGAATACCCCAGGGCTCGAGAGAACCGTTACGCCCCCGGTCAGGGCCAGCGAGCACTCTCCGCCACGCAGCGCCTGGGAAGCGAGGTGCATCGCAACCAACGAGGAGGAACAGGCGGTGTCGATGGTTAGGGCGGGGCCCTCCAGGCCAAGCTGGTAGGCGACTCGACCCGACAACACGCTGGCCAGGACCCCGGTGTTGAAATAGACCTCCGACTCGCCGCCGCTCGCTCGTAGCCCCGTCGCGTAATCCTGTGAGCTGAGCCCGACGAAGACGCCTGCCGGACTTCCCTGCAAGGCGGTGGGATCGATGCCGGCATCCTCCAATGCCTCCCAGCCGGCTTCCAGCAGCAGGCGCTGCTGGGGATCCATCGTCAGCGCCTCGCGCGGTGAGATTTCGAAGAACTCGGCGTCGAAAAGACCGGCCTCCGGAAGGAACCCACCCATACGGGTGTAGCTGGTGCCCTGACCCTCGGGGTCGGGGTTATAGAGCCGCTCCAGGTCCCAACCGCGATCGGTGGGGAAATCGCCAATCGCGTCGCAACCCTCGACAACCAATTCCCAGAGACGGTCCAGGGAGCTCACTTCACCCGGGTACCGGCCCGCCATGCCGACAATCGCGATCGGCTCGTCGCTGGCCTGTGCCCCCACCGCGATCCGCTTGATGGCGGACCCAGCCGTCACCTCGCTCAGCAAATGACCCGCCAGGGCGGTGGAGCTCGGGTAGTTGAAGACAGTCGTTGCCGTAAGGCGAAGGCCGGTGGCAGCATTGAGGCGGTTGCGCAACTCAATCGCTGCGAGCGAGTCGAAGCCGAGGTCCTTGAATGCCCTATCGGGGTCGATCGCCTCCGCTGCGTCGTGGCCGAGCACGACGGCGGCCTCCCCGCGGACCAAGTCGAGCAGATAGGGCTCTCGCTCGGCCTCCGGCAGAGAGCCGACCCTTGCCTGCAACGAGGAGTCGGCGGTCGCCCGTCGCTGTGCCCGCCCGCCGACCAAGCCACTGAAAAGCCTCGACAGGGCCGCGGGAGCGACCTGGGAGCGCAGCGCACCCCGCTCGATGCGCAGCGCCAGCGCAAACGGCCAATCGCCCAGAAGCGTCCGGTCAAAGAGCGCCAGTCCCTGCTCCTCACGGAAGGGCGCGATGCCGGAGCGGCGCATCCTTGCCACATCCGCCTCGTCGAGATGCGAGGTCATTCCGCTTCGCTGCTCCCAGAAGCCCCAGGCGATCGAGCTTGCCGGCAGGCCCTCTGCCCGGCGGTGAACAGCGAGGGCATCGAGGAACGTGTTGGCCGCCGCGTAGTTGGCCTGGCCGGCGCCACCAAGGGTGCCGACGGCCGACGAGAAAAGGACGAAGGCCGAGAGGTCTGACTCGCGCGTCAACTCGTGCAGGTACCAGGCAGCGTCCACCTTGGGGGAAAAGACGCGCTCGATCTGCTCGGAACCGAGCGACTCGATCGTGGCGTCGGCAAGGGCGCCGGCGGCGTGGATCACCGCCCCGAGGGGTTGCTCGACGGGAATCGCTTCGAGGACCGTCCGCAGCTGGTCGCGATCGGCAACGTCGCAGGCCTCGATCCGCACCGCGGCGCCGTGCTGCTCGAGCTCGGCGGCCAGGTCCCTTGCCCCCTCCGCCTCGCTGCCGCTGCGGCTGACCAAGAGCAAATGGCGGGCGCCGTGCTCCGTGACCAGGTGACGGGCGAACAGGGCACCGAGACCGCCCGTACCGCCAGTCACGAGCACGGTCCGCTCGGGGTCTAGCGGGCGCGAGACATCGAGCACGACCTTGCCCACGTTCCTGCCTGGTACCAGCGAGCCCTCCTCACCCGCGGCGACGGTCGCCCGCGGCCTCAGGAGCCGCCCATCGCGAATGGCGAGCTGTGGCTCCTCGCCGGCCAGCGCGCCGGCGAGCGCCTCCTCGGACGTGTCCGCGGAGTCGCTGTCGATTAGGAGAAATCGGCCCGGATGCTCGACCTGGGCCGAACGGACGAGCCCCACGAGCGCCGAGGCGCCGAGGTCGGGTGACTCCCCTTCGCTGACGGCGACCGCGGTGGTGGTGACTACCGCAAGGCGGACCTCCTCCAGCCCATCGTCGGCAAGCCATCGCTGGATCAGGTTCAGTGCCTTCTCGGCCGCGGCCCGGGCGGCTTGGGCGGGATCGCCATCGTCCGAGCCCGGCCGGTACCGCCAGAGCGCGACCGCGGGCGGGGATTTCCCCGCCGCGATCGCCGCGCACAGCGGGGCAAGATCGTCGTCCTCCAGCTCCAGCACGTCGACTACCGGCGCTGCCGGCTCCGCCTCAGTCCACTCGATCGCGTAGGGACCCTCAAGGCCGTCGCCGTCTTCGAGCCGGCTGGAGTCGAACGGGCGCAGGGTGAGCGAGTCGACCGAGGCCACCGGCGCTCCCTCGCCGTCGGCAAGTACCAGCGAGAGCCCCCCTTCCCCGGCGGGGGCAATCCGCACGCGCAGGCCGCTCGCGCCCCCGTTGAGCAGCGAAACTCCGCGCCAGGAGAAGGGCAGCTGGACGAGGGTGCTCCCAGCCGATGCTCCGCCGTTCAGAGAGGGAATCGCGTGCAGGGCCGCGTCCAGCAGAGCCGGGTGCAGGCCAAAGCGGTGGGCGTCCTTAGTCTCTTCGGCTTGCAGTGAAACCTCGGCAAAGACCTCATCGCCGCGCTCCCAGGCCGCGCCGACACCCTGAAAGGCGGAGCCATAGTCGAGATTCGCCTCGGCGAGGCGGTCGTAGAGAGTTCCCACCTCGAGCGGGATGGCCCCCGCGGGGGGCCAGGCGTCCATCGCCGGCAGCTCGCCGGCGGGATCCAACGGCTCCGGCGAGAGCACGCCGGTGGCATGTCGAGTCCACTCGGACGCCTCCACGTCGCTGTGCGGACGGGAATGAATCGCGACCTCATGGCGTCCCCGCGCCTCGGCCTCGGAGACACTTACCCTCAGGGTGACGGCGCCGCGTTCGGGGAGGACGAGCGGCGCCTGCAGCACCAACTCCTCCACGCTCAATGCCCCGACCTCCTCGCCCGCCCTCAGGGCCATCTCCAGGAAGGCGGTGCCGGGAAGAACGGCGATGCCGGCGACGGCGTGATCGGCCAGCCAAGGATGTGCCTGCAGAGAGATGCGACCGGTGAGAGTGACGCTCTCGTTATGGGGGTCCTCGACCACCGCGCCAAGCAACGGGTGCTCGGCGTCGCTCAGGCCGGCCGCGCCGACGTCGCCCCCCGAGCTGCTCGATTCCAGCCAGTAGCGCTTGCGCTGGAAGGGGTAGGTGGGCAGGGAGACCGCCGAGCCCGTTCCGGCGAAGAAGGCGCTCCAGTCGACGGCAACTCCGGCGGCATGAGCTTCGGCGAGCGAACGGGCAAAGCGCAGCGGGCCGCCTTCGTCACGGCGCAGGGTTCCAACCACCAGGGCCCCACCATCTTTCCCGCTGGCCTCGATCGTCTCTTCAACGCCGAAAGCCAGCACTGGATGGGGGGAAACCTCCAGGAAGGTGCGCCGGCCCTGCTCGAGCAAGGCGCGCAAAGCGGGCTCCAGAAGCACCGTCTCGCGCAGGTTGCGATACCAGTACTCGGGCCCCAGGTCGGCCGTGTCAAGCGCTTCGCCGGTCACTGTTGAGTGGAAGCGGACCGTGGCGCTTTGGGGGGAGATTGGCGCGAAGGCCTCCAGCAACTCGTCCCGCAGGCTCTCGATCTGGGCCGAGTGGGCGGCGTAGTCGACCGCGATCGTCTGGGCCCGCACACCGTCCCGCTCCAGCTCTCCTCGCAGTTGCCCAATCGCCTCGGGCTCGCCGGAGAGCGCAAGCGAAGCGGGGCCGTTGATCGCGGCGACGGAAATCCGCTCCCCGTAGGCCGAGAGACGGGGCCCGATCTCGGTCGGGCCGAGCGAAACGGAGAGCATTGCTCCCTTGCCGGCGATCTTTTCCATCGCCTTGGCGCGCAGGGCGACGATGCGGGCGGCGTCGTCGAGCGACAGCCCGCCGGCGATATGAGCCGCGGCAATCTCCCCCTGAGAGTGGCCAACCACGATGGTGGGCTTCACGCCCGACGCTTCCCAAAGCCTCGCCAAGGAGACCATCACCGCGAAGAGAGCGGGCTGCACGATGCCGAGCCGATTGAGCTCGTCCGCGCTTGCCTCCCGGAGGACCTTCTCCAGAGACCAGTCCACGTAAGGAGCAAGCGCCTCTTCACAGCCGCGCAGATGAGATCTGAATACCGCCGAGGCATCGAGCAACTCGAGCGCCATCCCCCTCCATTGAGAGCCCTGGCCGCCGAAGAGGAAGACCGGGTGGCGTTCGGAGGCGACACCGTGGATCAGCCCTGGTGCCTGCTCACCGCCGGCCGCGGAATCGAGGGCCCCGAGCAACTCCTTGCGATCGGTCCCCAGCGCCACAACTCGGTGCTCCAGGTCGGCTCGGGTGGTGGCGAGGGAGTAAGCGATGTCGGTGGGATCGAGCTCGGGGGCGGCGCGCATGTGAGCGGCAAGGCGCGCCGCCGCCTCGCGCAGGGCCACCGGCGACTTCGCCGAGAGCGAGAGTGGAATCGGGCCGGGGAGAAGCGCCTCCCCGGAGGAGGCGCCCGTACCAGCCTTCCCCCGCATTTCCTCCCCTGCGGGCGATTCCGGCGCCTCCTCCAAGATCAGGTGGGCGTTGGTGCCGCTGATGCCAAAGGAGGAGACCCCGGCTCGTCTGGGATGGCCGTTTGGCTTCCACTCGACCGGCTCGGTCAACAGCTCGATCTCCCCCGCCTCCCAATCGACCTTGGAGGAGGGGGCATCGACGTGCAGTGTCTTCGGCAGCACGCCCTCACGCATCGCCAAGACCATCTTGATTACTCCAGCTACCCCGGCCGCCGCCTGGGTGTGGCCGATGTTGGACTTGATCGAGCCAAGTCGAAGTGGCCGCCCGCGCTCCTGTCCATAGGTCGCGAGCAGCGCTCCCGCCTCGATCGGGTCGCCGAGGGTGGTGCCGGTGCCGTGGGCCTCGACCGCGTCGATGTCTGTGGGCTCAAGGCGGGCGTTTGCCAGAGCCTGGCGGATCACCCGCTCCTGGGAGGGACCGTTGGGGGCGGTGAGGCCGTTGGAGGCGCCGTCTTGGTTCACCGCGCTTCCCCTGATCACCGCGTGCACCGGGCGGCCGTCTCGTTGGGCATCGGCGAGCCGCATCAGAGCCAGGACGCCAACGCCCTCGGCGAAACCCGTTCCGTCGGCGGCCTCGGCAAAGGGCTTGCAACGCCCGTTGGGCGCCAGGCCACGCTGGCGGGCGAATTCACCGAACATGCCGGGGCTGCCGAGGACCGTCGCGCCACCGGCCAACGCCAGCGAGCATTCCCCGCTCCGCAGCGCCTTGGAGGCGAGGTGCACGGCGACCAGCGAGGAAGAGCAGGCGGTATCGACCGTGATCGCCGGACCCTCAAAACCGAGCTGGTAGGCGATGCGGCCAGAGGCGACGCTGGTCAGGCTGCCGGTGAGGCGGTAACCGTCGAGCTCTCTCTCCCCCGCCCGCAGGCCGGCCGTGTAGTCCTGCGAGCTGATACCAGCGAAGACCCCTGTCCGACTCGAACGCAGGGAGAGCGGGTCGAGGCCGGCATCTTCCAAGGCCTCCCAGGAAGCCTCCAGCAGCAGTCGCTGCTGGGGATCGGTCGCCAGCGCCTCACGCGGAGAGATGCCGAAGAACTCTGTGTCGAACCCTCCAGGCTCCTCGAGAAAGCCGCCGGCGAGGGTGCGCGGGCCTCTGTCGGCTTCCACCTGCGGACCGAAGACGCGATCGAGATCCCACCCCCGATCTTCGGGGAAGCCACCAATGCAATCCCTCCCCTCGATCAGCGACGCCCAGAGCGCCTCGGGGCCGTCGATCCCGCTCGGGTAGCGGCAAGCCACGCCGACTATCGCGATCGGCTCGTCTTCGCCAGCCACGCGCATCGCGACCGGCGCCTCGGGAGAGGCTTGCAACCCCAGCGCCCGCTCCAGCAAGGAGGTGGCCAGCGTCGCCGGCGTCGGGTGATCGAAGACCAGGGTGGTCGGCAGCGACACCCCCGTCGCCGACCGCAGTCGGTTGCGCAACTCGACCGCACCCAGGGACTCGAGGCCGAGCTCCTTGAAGCTCGCCGCCACGTCGATCGCGTCGCCGGAGTCGAGGTCCAGCACCTCTGCCAGCTCGGCGCGAACGACCGCCAGCGCCACCTCGTGGCGTGACTCCTCCGGCAAGTCGATCAGCTCTTCCGCCAATCTCCCCCCCGGATGGGGCCGCGCCCCGTTCTCGGCCAGCTGCCCCGGACCGGGTCCCGGCGCCTGTTCGCGCCCGCTCGCGGCAAGGTCGCGCGGCGCCTCGCGATTCTCCTCGGGAAGAGAATCGAGCCAGTGGCGCTCGCGCTGGAAGGGGTAGGTCGGCAGGCTCACCCTCTTCCGAGCGCTCCGCCCGAAGAACCTGCGCCAATCGACGCGAACGCCGGCAACGTGGGCCTGCGCCAGGGAAGCGGCGAAGCGATCCGCCCCACCTTCGCCACGCCGCAAGGTGCCGAGGACGGTGACGCTGTCGTCGTCGACGCCGCGGACGCAGTCGATCGTCTCCTGAATTCCAAAGGCCAGAACCGGGTGGGGACCGACCTCGATGAAGGAGCACCGGCCCCGATCGAGCACCGCGCGAATGACCGGCTCGAGCTGGACGGGCTCTCGTAGGTTGCGGTACCAGTACTCCGGGCCAAGGTCCTTCGTATCGATCACCTCGCCGGTCAGGGTGGAGTGGAATGGAATCTGCCCGGAGCGCGGCGAGATCGGCGCAAACGCCTCGAGGAGATCGTCCTCCACCGCCTCCATCTGAACCGAATGCGCGGCGTAGTCGACGGCGATGCGCTGGGAGACGATGCCCTCCGAGGCGAAGCCCGCGAGCAGATCCTCGAGGGCGCCGGACTCTCCGGACACCACGGTCGTGGATGGGCCGTTGATGCCGGCGAGAGACACCCGCCCATCGAAAGCCTCCAGGCGGGACAGGACGTCCGCAGCCGGAAGGGCCACCGAGATCATGCCCCCCCGGCCGGTGAGCGGCACCGACAAGCGGCTGTGCAGCGCGCCCAGTCTCGCGGCGTCCTCCAGGGACAGACCCCCGGCGATGTGGGCGGCGGCGATCTCCCCCTGTGACTGGCCGACGACGAGAGCCGGCTCCACTCCACAATCGCGCCACAACCGCGCGAGGGCGATCATGAGCAGCAGCAGTGCGGGCTGGAGGACGTCGAGACGTTCGAGCCATTTGCCGCTCTCGTCGCGGATCACCTCACGCAGGGACCAGTCCACGAACGACTCGAGCGCCTGCTCGCATGCGTCAAGGTGCCCGGTGAAGGCGGGCGAGGCCGCAAGCAGATCACGAGCCATCCCCGGCCACTGCCCGCCCTGACCCGGGAAGACGAAGACGGGCAGGCACTCGGCCCCGCCGACGCCCTTCACGACGGCCCGGCTCTCGTCGCCTGCCGCCACGGCGGCGAGCTGTCGCAAAGGCAGCTCGCCGCCCGTCCCCAGGCACACCGCACGGTGCTCAAAGCCAGCCCGGCCCACCGCCAGCGAGAGACCGACGTCGGCCGCCTTCAGGTCGGGGTTTGCACACAGGCGATCGCCGAGCCGCGACGCCTGCATCCGCAGCGCAGCGTCCGTACGGGCCGAGATCGACAGAGGGACCACGCCGGGTAGCGGAGGATGGACATCGGCGCCGGCCATGGCGGTGTCGTTCAGTCCCGCCCTCTCGACGCGAGCTCCGGGCTCCTCCGAGAGGACGACGTGGCAGTTCGTGCCCCCAATGCCGAAGGAGCTCACGCCCGCGACCAGGGGACGATCCGCATCGGGCCAGGGCCCTAACTCCCGCTGGACCCGGAGGCCCATGTCGTCAAGGGGGATCCGCGGGTTGGGCCGCTCGAAGTTTAGGCTCGCCGGGAGCTGGTGCCGCTGGATCGCCAGAGCGGCCTTGATCAAGCCAACGACCCCCGCCGCGGCCTCGAGATGGCCGACGTTGGTCTTCGCGGAGCCAACCGGCAGCGCCCCGCGGCCCTTGCGCGCCGCACCGAGGACGGCACCCAGCGCGGCCGCCTCGATCGGGTCCCCGGCCGCTGTCGCCGTCCCGTGCAGCTCCACGTATTGAACGTCGGACCGCTTCAGCCCGGAACGTCGGTAGGCCCGCGTCAAGAGGGCTTCCTGCGCAACCTGGCTGGGCACCGTCAGGCTCTCGCCACCGCCGTCGTTGTTCACCGCGCTGCCCCGAACCACGCAGTAGACACGATCACCGGCCGCCTTTGCCTGCGCCAGCGGCTTGAGCACGACGATCCCGCCACCCTCACCGCGGACGTAGCCGTTGGCGCGAGCGTCGAAGGTGAAGCAGCGGCCGTCCGGCGAAAGCCCGCCGAACCGCGAAGCCTTCAGGGCTCCCCGCGGATCGATGTTGAGATGGATCCCACCCGCCAGGGCGATCTCGCTCTCGCCCTTGCGCAGGCTCTCGCAGGCGAGGTGGAGCGCCACCAGCGAGGACGACTGGGCGGCGTCGACAGTGAGGCTGGGGCCGGTCAAGCCGAGCGAGTAGGAGACCCGGTTGGCGATGATCCCGCGGTTCAGCCCGGTGACCGAGTGGCGGTCGATCGCAGCGGGTTGGCTCCGGTCGAGCAGGGCCGAGTAGTCGCCCGCGATCGAGCCCAGGAAAACGCCGACCGCCTCGCCACGGACCCTGCCGGCGGCGATCCCAGCGTCCTCGAGTGCCTCCCAGCCGAGCTCGAGGGCGAGCCGCTGCTGGGGGTCCATCGCCGCTGCCTCGCGCGGCGAGATCTCGAAGAAGGCGGGGTCGAAGCCGTCGACCGCATCGAGGAAGGCGCCGAAGCGCGCCGCTGGATCCGCCTCCCAGAGCGAGGCCCCGTCCGCCGGGTAACCGGCCAGCTCGAGGCGCTCGCTCGGCACTTCGCCAACCGCGTCGCGCCCCTCGCTGAGCAGCCGCCAGAAGGCCTCCGGACCGGGCGCGCCGGGCAGCCGGCAACCAATTCCGACTACAGCGATCAGTGAGCCGTCCCCCGAGGCCCTCGTCAAAAGCTCATCCCTCCCTAGCAAGTCTCAAGTGCAGCGAAAAACAGCGTAGTACGCCTAACTGGCGCCAGTCAAAACGGGGACCGGCGCCCTAATCCAGGGCGCGTGAGGGCACCGCGATCGCGCTCAAGACCAGCCCATTAGAGGCCAGCCATCGGCCCGAGAAGCCATCGAGCTTGCGCCCATGCAGAGTCGGTCCGGGGACGAGCAGCTGGGCCGAGAAGGTGCCGCCCGAGCGGTCGATCGCGACGCTGGCATCTTCGAAGCCGAGCCAGCAGCGCGCCAGCGGGAACCATGCCTTGTAGATCGACTCCTTGATGCTGAAGAGGAGCCGGTCCCAGCTCACGTCGGGGTCCTCCTCCCGGAGCCCGCCGATCCGATCCCGCTCCTCGGGGAGGGCGACGTCGGGGAGCAGCCCCGCCGGCAGTGGCTCGTTGACCTCGGCGTCAACGCCGATCGTGACGAGATCGGCCTCGCGCCCCACCGCGCAGGCTCGGTAGCCGGTGCAGTGGGTGATGCTGCCCACCACGCCGCCGGGCCAAAGCGGCTCGCCCCGGGGCCCTGCCGGGATCGACTGCGGGGGCACTCCCAGCCGCGAAAGCGCGTCGCGCGCGAGGGCGCGGGCGGTGACGAACTCGCGCCGCCGTTTCGCCACCGCGTTGCCCAGCGCCGCCTCCTCCTCCGGGTGGAGGGGTGCGGCGATGTCGCCGTCGGTCGCGACGACGGAAGCGCTTGAGGGCAGGATCCGCTCAAGCACCGCCAACCTCCGGCAGGATCCTGCGAGGCTGCGGCAGCGACATCGAGGCGGGCCAGCGCTGGCGCTCGCGCGGGTAGCCGAACGAAACCTCCTCGAAGCGCACGCCGTCGTGCCAGGTGGTGCGCGGAATGTGCAGGTGGCCGTACACGACCGCGACCGCTCGAAAGCGACGATGCCAATCGGCGGTGCGGACGGTTCCGCACCACTGCGCGAACTCCGGATGGCGCAGGACCTTGGTCGGCTCGACGATCAGGGGGAAGTGGTTGACGAGGACGGTCGGAAGCGTCGGGTCGGTGACGGCCAGCCGCCGCTCGGTCTCCGCGACCCGCGCCTCGCACCACTCCTCGCGACTCGCGTAGGGATCGGGGTGGAGGAGGTACTCGTCGACGCAGACGACGCCCGCCTCATGGGCCCGCCGCAGCGACTCCCGCTTGCTCGAGCCGACGTTGCGACCGAACGAGTAGTCGTAGAGGAGGAAGAGCGGCGCCACCTGGGCCGGCCCCCCCGGCCCAGCCCAGACCGGATAGGGATCCTCCGGCGTGAGCACCCCGATCCGCCCGCACATCTCGACCAGGTGGCGATAGCGCTCCTCCCCACGCAGCTGCGTGGGGTCATCGCGGTGGGTGAGGAGCTCGTGGTTGCCGGGTGCCCAGATCACCTTCGCAAAGCGCTCGCTGAGCAGTCGCAGCGCCCACTCCACCCCGGCGTGATCGTCGGCCACGTCGCCGCAGACAATCAACCAGTCCGAGTCGACTCGCGGCCAGATCCCCTGCACCAGCTCGCGGTTCTCGGCGTGATCGACGTGGAGATCGCTGACCGCGAGCAGCTCGCCGTCGCTCACTCGGCCAAGGGGGACGCGGTCATAGCCGGTTCCCCCCCAGCATGGCCAGAGCGCGGGCAAGCCGCTGGCGCGTTTCCTGCGGCTCGATCACCTCGTCGACGAAGCCCCCGGCAGCGGCGACGTCGGCGCCAAGGTGCTCCTCAGCGTAGGCCTCGACCAGCGCCTCCCGCAGGCCGATCGGGTCCGACGCGGCGGCAAGCTCTCGGCGGCGCACGATCGTCGTCGCCGAGTGCGCGCTCATCACGCCGATCTCGGCACTGGGCCAGGCGAAGACCAGATCGGCGCCCAGGTCGCGTGAATTCATCGCGATGTAGGCGCCGCCGTATGCCTTGCGCAGGACCACCGTCAGCCGCGGCACCGTCGCGGTCGCGAAGGCGCGCACCAGCTTCGCGCCAAGGCGAATCACCCCCGCGCTCTCCTGTCCCAAGCCCGGCATGAAGCCGGGCGTGTCGACGAGGACCACGAGCGGCAGGCCGAAGGCGTTGCATGTCTCGACGAAGCGAGCGCCCTTCTGGGCGGACTCGGCATCGAGCACGCCACCCAGGTAGCGCGGCTGGTTCGCGATCACCCCTACCGGCCGGCCCTCGATCCGGGCAAAGCCGGCGAAGATGCTGCGCGCCCAGCGGGGCGCGACCTCCAGCAGCGAGCCGGCGTCGACGATGCCGTCGCAGACACCGCGTACGTCATAGGCCCTGCGCGGCGACCGCGGGACGGCGGCCCCCGGGTCGGGCAGCTGAGGCGCGAGCGGCGGCGAGTACGGCAACTCGGCGCCGGCGTGCTGGGGCAGGTAGCCGAGCAGGCGCCGCGCCAGCTCCGCCGCGGAGAGATCGTCGGCGACGACGAAATCGCAGACGCCGTTGCGCTCGTGCACGCGCGGCCCGCCGAGCTCGCTCATCCCGACCTCCTCACCGGTCACCTCGCCGACCACGGCGGGGCCGGTGAGGAACATCGTCGCGTCCTCGGTCATCGCGACGAAGTCGGTCAGCGCCGGCGAGTAGCAGCCGCCGCCCGCGGCAAGCCCACCGATCAGCGAGATCTGGGGGACGACCCCTGAGAGCAGTGCGTTGTGGCGGAAGATGCGGCTGTAGCCGCAGAGGGCCGCCGTGCCCTCCTGGATTCGCGCACCGCCCGACTCGATGAAGCTGATCACCGGCACCTTCGACTGGGTGGCGAGGCGCAGGAGCCGGTCGATCGTCTCCGCCTGCGCCTCGCCGAGCGAGCCGCCAAGGTGGCTGACGTCCTGGGCGTAACAGGCGACCGGGCGGCCATCGACCGAGCCGAGGCCGGCGACCACGCCGTCGCCCGGGCGCGATCGAGGGTCGAGCCGCCGCGACGCGACGCCCGAGCGGATCGATTCAAGCGAGCCCGGATCGCAGACCATCTCGAGCCGTTCGAGCGAATCGCGACTCACCTCATCCACGCCCCGCAGGGCAGTTGCCGAACCTGTCATCGCCCCTCCCCCACGGGCAAATCAAATGTCCTAGCCCGCGGGCTCCGCGGACGCGGGCAGCTTGTGACCGCAGTGCGGGCAGATGGCCGCCTCGCCACCCTGCGCCTCCTTCGCGGTTCTCGAATGATCCGGCCGCCTACGGTCGCCGCGCCCGCTGGCGCGCAGCTCCAGCCGCAGATCGGCGACTGAGAGGCGCTCGTCGTGAGCTCGATCCAGCCAGCGCCTCTGCGCCTCCGGCTCGAGCGGCGCCAGGAGGACGTGATGGCTCCAGGTCAATTTGTCACTACGTAGTGACAAATCGAATTGGGCGGACACCCAGGCCATGTTCCTCAGGCTTGCCACGTCGTAGCCCGTCACCCGCGCCGCCTCGGCGTATTTCTCCCCCCAACGCGCGTTCCCGTAGCGGACCCAATCGCCGATCCACCACTGACTGCAACGGCCTATCGCTCCCAGCCGCCGGCCCGTCGCCAGCCACTCGGTCTGCCCGAGGTCCCCCTGCGGCACCCAGGCGACTTTCGAGATCGCGCTGGCACCACGACCGGAATCTCGCTGCGGAAGCGACGACGCCGAGAGTTCGTCCGCGCGAGCGGATGCGTAAGCCGGAAGTGTTCGGACTGCTTCTGGAGACCCTGCCATCACGTAACCCGTTGCCCCATCGAATAGAGACGACGCGAGAACTCGAGGTCGAGATCGCGTCGTACGCTGACATCTCCATGTGTATCACCGAGGGTTCAACGCCTACTGCACCAATGTGGTACGCGAACCCCCCGGACTCTCGCCAAAGTGTCCCATCGCGTGGCCGGGCGCCCCATCCAGCTCCTCTATGACCAGCGCCACCTCGATCTCGGCATGGCAGGAGTGCAGCAGGCGGCCCAGGGCCTCCTCCACCTTGCGCAGGCGACGCTGGACGGTGTGGCGATCGACTTCGAGAGCGGCCGCCGCGGTGGCGGCGTTGAAGCCGGCCGAGAAATAGGCGCGCAGCGTCTCGCGCAGGACCAGGCCCGAGTCGCCGTGTTCGTCGAGCGGCGCCAGATACGTTTCGCGCAGCGACTTGGCCAAGAGCTCGTCGCGTAAGACGGCCGCGAGCAGGACCACGTCACTGGCTTGGGTCAGCGGCTGCGGGCGACGAAGCGCCACCTGCTGGGCTGCCTGCGCCTCGTGGTGCGTGAGGCGCCAGCCTTCGAGCCCATGGCGCGACTCGCCCAGGGCGAGCGAAACGTCGCCGAGCACCCCGGCCGCGAGATAACGCTCGATCTCCCCCAGGTCGAGCGGCTGCCTTCCGCCGAGCCAAGCCCAGGCGCTGCCGTGCCCGCGCACCACCACGAGGGGCTGGCGGTTGAGCCCCGCGGCAAGGGTCCGGGCGGCGACGTCGGGACTGGTGCCGGTGACGACGAGCCCGAGGTGCCAGGCATCGAATTGGTAGTCGAGCCCCTCGGCGTCGAGCGGAGCATCGCCGGCGAGCAGCCGCTGCACCCTTTCCGCCACTCGCTGCGCCGGCGAGCGCCGCATCAGCTCCAGCTCGGCCATGTACTCGGCCGCGACCGATGCCATCAGGCGATCGACGTGCGGCCCCTGGGTCCTGAGCACGTGGCGAAGGGTCTCGTTGGGGAAGCGGGCCGCCTCGTCCATGATGAACTCCCCGACCAGCCTGTCGCCGGCCGCGTAGCGGCGCAGGACGGTGTCCAGCCTGATCCCGGTGCGGGCGGATCGACGAGCCTGCGCCGCGGCGGCAGCGGGAATCGACCCGGCCCAGTCATCGCCCCGCTCGATGCTGAGCAGCACGTAGTCGACTCCCTCGGCGACGGTGGCCCGCAGGCCCGCCCGATACTCGGCGTCTTCGCTTTCGGTCGGATCGGCGAGAGCCTGCACGCCATTGAAGATCGCGTCTTCGATCTCGGCCGAGCGCGCCCGCAGCCGCGCTACCAGCTCAGTCCGGATTTCCTGCACCGAATGGGGCTGTCGGTCGCTGGAGCGGTTCACCTGATGTCGCGCCGCTGACCCTGCGGTCGCTCCCCCGCGTGTCCCCCCCAGGCGGTGCCTGCCTGAGGGCCGTGCCCTCTGAGCAATGCTTCAAACCGCATATGGCCCCCTCTCTCCCGTACACACCGTAGTACGCAATCTCCGGCGCTGTCAACTCGGCCGATTCAGGTATCCGAAGGACACGATCCACGAACAAGTCGGTCGTGGAAGCTCCATGACGGTGAGTCGGCGTGCTGGCGCGCGGGCCGCTGCGCCTCGGACTGGGCGAAGGCAGCGCGCACAGATCCTCAATCGCGCAGGAGCCGCCGACGAACGAGGTCGACCCGGGGGCCCGTCGACGGCGGGCCCCCGGGGCATGGGTCACCTGCAGCTTCCTCGGAAATCGTCAAGCGATGACTAGTGGACTGACCACGTGATGTTGGTGTGGGTGCCCCCGAGGCTCAGCGTCGCGTTGCCGTCGATGAACGCTTCGTTTGCTCCAAACAGCAACTGGTCTCCGGCCATGAAATGGTCGCTTGCGTCACGTTCCTGGAATAACCGCTTTTCAGCGGCAGGGCGCACCCTTTGCCGCTTTCGAATTCAACCGTTGCGATCGTAGATTTGGCCGGATCGCCCTCGAATAAGAGGTATAAATCGACGACGACGCCATCGCTCTGATGTAACTTCGGTAAGAACAGGGCGGTCGCGACGATCGTGCCCGCGGGTATTTTGCACCCTTTTACTTCTTCTTCTTTTTCCCCTACGGGGAACATCGCCAGGCAGCCTAAGAATTTGACTTTGAGTAAGCCTTCGTCTGTGTTACTTCCTCTCGGACTTGTGGTTACGGTCCGCGCGAGCCCATATGCCTCCCACGCCGGCGAGGCTTACCTATCCGCTCCACTTAGTCAAGAAATATCAAGCAATGTTTTTCAACTACCTCCGCGGCGACCCGTGAGGGGCAGCGGCGCCCCGCGCCCCAGAGGGTCTTCCGACTAGGCTGCACGGCGATGAGCGTCATCGACGGGCTGATTGCCCACAACGAGGGATTCGCGGACTCGCTGCCCGACAAGCACCTCGACGTGCGCCCCAGTCGGCAGCTGGCGATCGTCGCCTGCATGGACTCGCGGCTCGACGTCTTCGCGGCGCTTGGGCTGCATGATGGCGAGGCGCACGTGCTGCGCAACGCGGGTGGGGTCATCACCGACGACGTGATCCGCTCGCTGGCGGTCTCGCAACGGCGGCTGGGCACCCGCGAGGTGATGCTGATCCACCACACCGACTGCGGCATGCAGAAGCTCAGCGACGACGGCTTCCGCGCCGAGCTGATGGAGGCGACCGGCGTCTCCCCGGCCTTCGCGATCGAGTCCTTCGCCGACGTCGACGCCGACGTGCGCCAGTCGATCCTGCGCGTGCGCCGCTCCGCCTTCCTGCCCCACCGCGACTCGGTGCGCGGCTTCGTCTACGACGTCGACACGCACCGCCTGCGCGAGGTCGACGCCGGCGCGGCCGCCTGAGCCGCTAGTCGTCCCTCCCTAGTTGTCGAGCCGGTAGGCGACGATCTGCGGCTTCTGCCCTTCGGAAGCGGCGAGACCGGCGGGGGCGATCAAGGTGTCGCCGTTTGCCATCACGCCGGCGTTGGTGCCGGCCGGCAGCTTTTCCCGCCAGACGAGCCGGCCAGATGCTCCGTCGAAGGCGCTGATCGACCCTTCGTAGTTGGTGGCGAAGACCAGTTCGTTGACCGATGTGGTGGCGCCGAAAACCGGCGAGGACATCTGCTGTTTCCACTTGACGTGGCCGCTTGCGCCGTAGAGCGCGACCACTTCGCCCGTGGATGGCCCGGGTTCTTCTTTTTCGCTGCCCGAGACGATCGTCGCCGGGTTGTTGACAACCGGCACGAAGATGGTCGAGCCATCGGTCGACATCGGCGCGATCACCCCCCCCAGGTTCCCGGGGTAGACGGTCGCGGGGGTCTTGATCTTCGACTCTTCGCCCCGCATCGCAAGCAGGCCGTCGTCGTCGTGGCCGTTGTGCTTGCCGACCGTGCGCTGCCAGATCACTTTGCCGGTCTTGGGGTCGGCCGCCAGCACGATGCCGCTCTTGCCCGCCGCCACGACGAGATCCCTGCCGCCCGCTTCGAGCAGCATCGGCGGGCCCTGGAAGTCCCAGTCGTAGAGGTCGTGCGGGGTCACCTGGTGGTACCAGTCGAGCTTGCCGGTCTTGGCGTCGAGCTTGACCAGGGAGTTGGTGTAGAGGTTCAGGCCGGGCCGGCTCGAGCCCCAGGGGTATTTGCTGGTGCCCGGGAACGGGGCCGGGTTGCCGACGCCGAAGTACATCGAGCCCTTGCCGTCGAAGGCGGGCGGATACCAGAGCCCGCCACCGGCGTTGACCGTTGGCTTGCCCCAGAGGCTCTTGGGCACGGTGTCGAAGTGCCACAGTTTCTTGCCGGTCTTCGCGTCGAGCGCCCAGAGGATGCCCACTCCCCCACCTTCGTAGAGCTCGTTGGCGTTGAGTGGCACGGTGGAGACGTAGACGATCCCCTTCTCGTAGCCGGGTGCCATGTCGATTCCCTCGTGTTCGTTGCGCGTGAGGGGAACCGACCAGACCTGCTGGCCGCTCGCCTGGTCGAGGGCGAAGGCTTCGGTCGGCGTCGCGCCGAAAACCTTCCCGTCGGCAACCACGATCCCGTTCGGGCCCTCGTCGGGCTGTTCGAAGGTCGCGGTCCAGAGCACTTCGCCTGAATCGAGGCTGAGCGCCTGCACGTTGGAGGCGAGGTCCTGGGAGTAGATCACTCCCTTGTCGATGACCGGGGTCGAGGCGTAGCTGCCGAAGTTGCTCGTGCCGGGAATTGGGGCGGTCCAGGCAACCGCGAGGCTGCCGACGTTGGATTCGAAGATCCCGCTTTCCGGGTGACGTGTGTTCGCAGCGTCCACGCCGGGGTATCCCGAGCCCGTGAACTTGGCCTTCGCGCCCGCGTCAGACGAGGAGGACCCGCAACCCGTGAGGGCGGCGACGAAGGCGATCGCAACCGCCAACGACACCAGCATGATTGCCACCCGCCTGACCCCCTGCACTCCACTCAGATTCTCCATTGCACCCTGCCCATCCCCTTCGAATTTCCGGCGACCCTATGCGACCGCTTTGTACGTGTCAAGTAATTCGCTATTTACGGATTAAGTAATTGAAGTTGAGCCAGTGGAGCGCAGCTCCGGGGCAGCGCCCCGCGCCTCCTCCTCCGCCGCCAGGAAGGGCTGCAGCACACGGTTGGAAAGGAGCCCCAGCGCGCCCAGGTTGGCGAAGCCGGGACCCTGGCTCAGCCCCGCCAGGCCGGGGATCTGCAGTCGCGGCCGCATGCCGACCAGCTCGAGGTGACGGCCGATCGGGACCTCCGTCCCGGCGGGCTGCTCCCAGACAGGCCCGGCGCGGTTCTCGATCTCCTCCCGTACCGCTGCCGGGAAGAGTGTGCGCAGCTGTGCCAGCAGGTCGAAGCCGGTGCAGTTGGCGACGTAGTCGTGCTCGCGGCCGACCGTTCCTTCGGGCGACTCGTAGTCGAGCCGCACCCCCTCGCCGCTGCCCGCCGCGCCGACGTCGGTGACGCGGCCGGTGATGAAGCCGCAGCGATCGTCGTAGGCGATCGCTGCCAGGCTCGGCGGGTCGAAGACGCCGCGGTCGGAGTGCTTGACGAAGTCGCGCCGGGTCTGCAGGTCGAGCGAGCCCCATTCGATGGTGTCGGGGTTGGAGAAGACGCGGTTCTCGAGAAAGCTCTCGCCGCGGCTCATCGGCAGCATCGGCGTGTAGATCGTGAAGCGGCAGCGGGGCCGCAACCCGCGCAGGAACATCGTCGCGCTGAGCGCGCTCTCGCCGCCGCCGACGATCGCGATGTCGCACTCGCGATCGGCCGGGATACGGGCGAACTCGTCGCGCCGGCTGTCGCAATGAAAGACGCGCGAGGCCACCGCGGGCTCGTGCGGGAAGGAGCGGTGAATGCCCGGGCCGGTCAGGACCAGGGCGCCACCGCGGTGCCGCGACGCCCCACCGTCCTCGTCGGCTTCGACCACCCAGCGCTCGCCCTCCCGATCGAGGGTCACCTGCGTGACTCGGGCGCGGAGGTGCTCGACCCCCTCCGTCGCCCGCGAGAGCACCCAGGTCAGGTACTCGCCGTAGTCGCGGTGGCGCACCGGCGGCGAGCCGGCGTCGACCCAGCGGGCGTAACGGCGCCTGCTGATCATGTGCTGCTGCCAGGTGAACTGGGCGAGCGCCGCGTCGATCGCCTCCCCGGCCTCGCCGAACTCGACATGGCTCTGGTAGGGGAAGCCGACGTCCTTGATCGGCGTCACCGCCAGCGGCTCCTCGCCCGAGGTCATCCCGTTGCGCCCCTTCCACGAGGCGGCGACCTCGGTGCCCTCGATCACCAGCATCGAGAGGTCGGCGAGGCCGAGGCTGTTGACGATGTGCACCTTGGTCGCGATCCCCGCGGCCTTGGCCCCGGCACCGACGACGATCAGGTCGTACTCAGCCATCGCTGCTCCAGCCGTAACGCGTTGCACCCGTCATGCCGCCACCGGTTCCGCTGCCCGGGGCCTGGAGACGACGAGGCCGTGCTGGGCGGGGCTGAAGGCGATCGCGGCCCTGGTCACTCGCTCGGCACGCGACTCGACCGGCTTCAGCTCGACCTCCTCGAGCACGGTGCGCACGACGCGCTTCATCTCCTGTTCGGCGTAGCTGGCGGCGAGACAGCGGCGGGCACCGCCGCCGAACGGGATCCAGGTCGGGACGGCGGCGCGCTGCTCGAGGAACCGCTCGGGGACGAAGCTGCCGGGGTCCTCGTAGATGTCGGCGCTGTTGTGGACCAGGTAGACGCAGGGGGCCACCAGCGTGCCGCCGGGCAGGTCGTAGCCGCCCAGCGTCGCCGGCTTCAGCAGGCGCCGCACCACGACCGAGACCGGGGGCCGCAGGCGCAGCGTCTCCTTGATCACCGCGTCGAGGTAGGCCTCACCGTCGCCGGCCAGCACTTCCTCCTGCAGGCGCGCCAGCTTCTCGGGGTGGCGCAGCAACCGCTCGAAAACCCAGGCGAGCGAGCTCGAGGTGGGACCGTCGGTGAGCAGGGTCAGCAGTTCGTCGCGCAGCTCTTTCTCGCTCAGCGGCGAGCCGTCCTCGTTGCGCGCCTCGACCAGGATCGAGACCGCGTCCTTGCGGCCGTCCTCGCCTTCCGCACGCCGCCGCCGCACCTCGGCGAGGACCGCCTCTTCGACCGGCGCCATCGCCTGCCGCCAGCCACGGCTGCGTTCGAGCCAGCGCGGGCCGAAAAGGGCGAGCTTGCGCAGGCGGCCGTCGTCGTTGACCGCCTCGGTCAGGTTCGTCAGCAGTGCCCGCAGCCGGTCCAGCCGGCCTTCGTCGTCGCCGAAGACGGCTCGCATCACGACCTCCTGGGTGAGGGCCTGCATGCGGGGCCAGAGCCTGAACGGCTCGTCCACGGGCCAGGCGCGCACTTCGCGGCGGGCCAACTCGGTCATCACCTCGGCGTCCTCCCGCATGCGCTCTCCGTGGAAGCGGGGCAGCATCATCTTGCGCCGGGCCATGTGCTCGGGCTCCTCGCTCAGCATCACCGAGTGCGCCCCGAGCACCGGCCTCAGCGCCAGGTTCGGCACCCCCACCCCGAGGTCACCGGTGCCGGCGGAGAAGACGCGTTTGACGTCCTCGGGATCGGCGAGAAGGACCCAGGTGCCGAGGTGCCGCAGGCGCAGCGTGAAGGTATTGCCGTAGCGAGCCTGGCAATGCTCCAGGAACGGCAGCGGCTCGCGCGACCAGCGCCTCGACTGCAGGAGCCGGGGGATGCGGGGGCCGGGAGGCAGCTTCGCCCTCACGCCTCGCTCCCCTCGGCCGTCGCGGTCGCCCCATCCATCAGCTCGTCCTCGAGCTTGCAGGTCGCCCCGATCAGCAGCTCGAAGAGCGCGGCGGTGAAGTCGGCCGGCAGGTCGGCGTCGGCGCCGCGGGCGAGGTAGCGCGCCCGCACCTCGGCGACGCGCTCGGGCTGCATCATCGGAATCCCCCGCTCGCTCTTGTATCGAGCGACTTCGCGGCAGATCTCAAAGCGCTCGCCAAACAGCCGCGCAATCTCCTCATCGATCGGGTCCAATCTCTCCCGAAACCCCCCAAGCCCGTTATCGCTCACGACTGCCCCTTCCGGTGCGCCTTATCGGCGAATGGCGGGGAAAAAGCGCACCGGAAGCTCATTGCGGCGCGCCTCCGAGTAGGCCGGTGACGAAGGCCTCGCTGCACTCGGCGAGTGAGTCGAGCGCGTAGCCGCCCTCCTGGATCACGCAGATCGGCAGGCCCGAAGCGGCGAGCAGGCTGCCGATCTCGGTGAAGATCTGCGGCGAGAAGCCCCAGGAGCCATGCGGGTCGCCGGCGACGATGTCGTAGCCGAGCGAGACGACCAGCGCCGCGGAGGTCAGCCCGAGCGCCTCGACCGAGACCGCGACGGCGTCGAGCT
>Ga0190274_10000325_pt1 | contig 29798 bp, 29 predicted proteins | sample Popmic531T_FD_133002 | JGI IMG/M metagenome (GOLD analysis project Ga0190274, IMG submission 133002) | Populus adjacent soil microbial communities from riparian zone of Yellowstone River, Montana, USA - 531 T | ecosystem: Environmental > Terrestrial > Soil > Riparian zone | place: USA: Montana... | reverse complement strand
GTGATGCTCGTGATCGGCCTGCTGACCCGCGGCGCGGCCGTGATCTCCGCGATCCTGTTCGTCGCCTTCATCATCGGCATCGCCTCGGTCTGGTCGCGTGGGATCAACATCGACTGCGGCTGCTTCGGCGGCGGCGGTGCCGACCCCGATGCCGCCTCTCAGTACCCGTGGGAGATCGCCCGCGACGTCGCCCTGTTGGCCGCGTCGATCTTCCTCGCCTGGCTGCCGTCCACCAGGTGGTCGCTGGACTCCGTCCTCTTCCGCCGTACGCCCGTGTCCGAAGGATCCTGATGTCGAAGAAGAACCGCACCAACGACCGTGCCGGCCGTGCCGCCGCCGCGCTCGCCGAGCAGGAGCGGCAGGAGAAGCGCCGCCGCAACCTCATGGTCGCCGGCGTGGTCGGCGCGATCCTCGTCATCGTGGCGATCGGCTTCCTCATCCAGCGCAGCCTGGACACGACGACCGACGTCAACGCCGACGCCGCGAGCTCGAGCAGTGAGTTCGGCGTGACCATCGGACCCGACGACGCGCCCAACAAGGTCGTCATCTACGAGGACTTCCTCTGCCCCTACTGCGCCGAGCTCGAGAAGCAGACCCGCGACGACCTCGCGCAGCTGGCGTCGGACGGCAAGGTCCAGGTCGAGTACCGGCCGTTCAACCTCCTTGGTCAAGACGACGCCAGCTACTCCGTCCGGTCGGCCGGTGCGTTCTCGATCGTGCTGGACAAGGAGGACGCCGCTGTCGCCAAGCAGTTCCACGACCTCCTCTACGAGAACCAGCCAGAGGAGACCGGCCCGTTCCCGAAGAGCACCGAGCTCGCCGACCTCGCCGTCGAGGCCGGTGCCGACGAGGACACCGTGCGGTCGCTGATCGAGAACGACGAGGGCACGGCCTGGGTCACCAAGGCCACCAAGGCCGCCAAGGACGCCGGGGTCCAGGGAACCCCGACGGTCCTCCTCAACGGCGAGGTCTTCCAGTCGGGCACCACCATCGACGACCTCGCCAACGACCTGATCGCCAAGCTCCAGTAGCGCCTGCGAAGATCGTGGGGTGCCTTCCGACTCCGCGCTGTCCGACTTCATCGCCAAGCTGCCCAAGGCCGAGCTGCACGTCCACCACGTCGGCTCTGCCTCGCCGCGCATCGTGTCCGAGCTCGCCGAACGGCACCCGGGGACGGTCCCGAGCGATCCCGAGGAGCTGCGCAGGTTCTTCGAGTTCCGCGACTTCGGGCACTTCATCGAGGTCTACCTCGCGGTGGTCGACCTGATCCGTACGCCGGAGGACATCCGCTACCTGACCCACGAGGTCGGCCGCGAGATGGCGACCGGGCAGGGCCTCCGGTACGCCGAGCTCACGTGCACGCCGTACACCTCGGTCCGGCCCGACAGCGACGAGCTCGGGATGCCGATCGAGGCCTACACCGAGGCTATCGAGGACGCCCGGGTCGCGGTCGAGCGTGACTTCGGGCTGGTGCTGCGCTGGATCTACGACATCCCGGGGGAGTCGGGAGTGCCGTCCGCCGACGCGACCCTCGACTACGCGCTCAACCACCGCGTGGACGCCCTGGTCGGGTTCGGGCTCGGCGGCCCGGAGGTCGGGGTGCCGAGGCCGCAGTTCCAGCCGCACTTCGACGCGGCCCGGGCCGCGGGCCTGCACAGCGTGCCCCATGCGGGGGAGACCACCGGGCCGGAGACGGTCTGGCACGCGCTGCGCCTCCTCGGGGCCGAGCGGATCGGGCACGGCACGTCGTCTGCCCAGGACCCCGCGCTGCTCGCCCACCTGGCGCAGACCGGCATCGCGCTGGAGGTGTGCCCGTCGTCGAACATCGCGACCCGGGCCGTTGCCCGCATCGAGGAGCACCCGATCCGGGCGTTCCGCGACGCCGGCGTCACGATCACCGTGAACTCCGACGACCCGCCGATGTTCAATACGACCCTCAACCGCGAGTACGAGATCGCGGCCGACCTGCTCGACCTCGACGAGGCGGGCGTCGCAGACCTGGCGCGCAGCGCCGTTCGCGCGTCCTTCGCGGACGACGGGACCAAGTCCCGGATCCTCGCGGAGATCGACGAGTACGCCCAGAAATGATTGTGGCCCCGCGAGCTCATACCAAGCGGGGCCGCGTCCTTTGTATCGCCCGGCGGCGCGGTTTCCCGGCATTGGCGCGCGTGTTGAAGGCATAAGGTGGCGGCATGTCGCCAGGTCCGATCCGGGTCGCAGTCGTCAACGACTACGAGATCGTCGTCGCGGGCGTTGCCGCCATGCTCGCCCCGCACGGTGAGCGCATCAGCGTCGTGGAGCTCGACTCCAGCCTGCCGGTCATCAGCGACGTCGACGTGATCCTCTACGACACCTTCGCGGCGGTCCAGGGCGACGGCGTCGACCTCGAGGACCTGGTGCACGGGGGCGACGCCCGAGTGGTGATCTTCAGCTGGAACGTCGACGCCGACCTGGTGCGTACGGCGATCGACCGTGGCGCGGCCGGCTACCTGTCCAAGGGCCTGGACGCGGAGCAGGTCGTGGCCGGCATCGAGGCGGTCCACCGGGGCGAGACCATCACGCCCGCGGAGGTGGAGGTCGACGACCGGGCCGCCTCCGGAGAGTGGCCGGGCCGGGAGTTCGGGTTGAGCGCGCGCGAGGCAGAGGTGCTCGCCCTGATCACCCAGGGTCTGAGCAACCAGGAGATCGCCGAGCGCACCTACCTGTCGATCAACTCGGTGAAGACCTACATCCGCACCGCCTACCGCAAGATCGACGTCACCCGTCGGTCGCAGGCGGTCGCGTGGGGGATGCGGCACGGCTTCGAGCCGGACCGGATGCGCAGCGTGGTGCCGCACCACCAGCGGTGATCGATCACTGCAGGTGGCGCAGGTAGCCGGCGGCGTACCTCAGGTCGCGCATCCGGTGCTCCCAGGTGATGCCGACGACGGTCAGCAGCGTGCCGGCGATCCCGATCAGCACCCACTGCGGTACGGCGGCGGCGTACGGCGCCAGCTCGCGCAGCACCACCACGGCTCCGACCGCCGAGCCGACGACGAGCGGCGCGCTCCAGCGCAGCCTGGCCCCGATCAGCATCAGGGCGAGGCAGCCCGCGCCGAGCAGTACTGCGCGGGCCGACACCGGCTCGACCAGCACCCACAGCAGCGACGGGACGGTGGCGAGCACCAGGCCCGGGCCGAGCGCGCGGGCTGTCGGGATCGTCTCGTCCCGTCGCAGCCGGACGAGGCCGAGGATCAGCAGCGCCGCCGCGCTGGGCAGGGTGTAGGCCTCCGGTGCGTCGACCCCCAGGTCCGCGAGCCGCACCCAGGTCGCGGCGGCCAGCAACGCTCCACCCGGCCAGCCGAGGACTCGCCGCTCGGAGTGGATCAGCGCGCTCGCGGTGACCAGCGTGCCGGCGAGCGTCAGGTGCAGGGCAAGAGAGGTGAGGGTGTCGTCGGCGGTCGCGATCGCGCCGGTCGCTGCGACGAACGCCGCCGTCCCCGCCCCGAGCTCGACCTCGGGCTCGGCGAGGACGATCGCCAGCAGACCGACGACGACGAGGACGGGCAGGCCGGCCCACTCCGGCGCGACGCCCGCGGCGGCGAGGGCGGACCAGACGAAGCCCGCAGCGGTCAGCGGCAGCACGACCCCACCCGCCTCGGCTGCCTGGGGGAAGCCGCCGCGCCACCGGACGGTCGCCGCCGCCAGCACTCCGGCAGCGGCCACCAGCGCCGTCAGTCCGGCACTGGGCAGCGCGACGACGAGCGCGGCCACCAGCACGGCTCCGCCGATGGTCGCCTCGATCGACCCGACCTGGTCGGCCCGCCGTACGGCGTCCAGGAGCAGCGCGGCGCCGATCGCGACGAGCCCGAGTGTCACGGTCCACGCCGGCACGGCGTAGAGCGCGAGCGTCCCGACGAGACTCACCGCGACGACCCCGCCGCCGGCGAGGAGCAGACTCGTCGAGCGGGGCAAGAGTAGGGCGGACGCTCCCACCAGGGCCGCGATGCCGATCGTGAGCAGTGCCGGCGCCGCCACCGGGTCGGTCTCGCCGAGCCGGAACCCGATGGTCGCGGTGAAGGGCGATGCCGTGCCGATCGCGTTGACCGAGGCTTGCGCCGCGAGCGTGACGGCGACCCAGGCGACCGGCAAGGCGCCCAGCAGCATCGGGACCAGTGGCACGATCCGCCACCGGTGGGGGAGCGCGAGGGCGGCCGCGGTCCAGACGGCAAGGACCGCCAGGCCCGCCATCGCCAGCGCGGTCGCGTCCTCGTCGAAGGCCGGCACCGCCGCCGCGATCGTCAGCATGGCGGCGGCCCCGGTGACCACGCCACGGACCAGGACGTCGTGGGTGCGGTCGATGATGAGCGGCAGCAGCACCAGCACGGACGCTGCCAGGAGCGCGTACCCATGGCCGTCGAGCCACAGGGCTCGCCACGTCGGGCTGCCGGTGGCCTCATCGAGCCCGGAGAGCGCGAGACCGGTCCACCACAGGGCACCGCCGACGATCGCGCCGACCCGGAGGATGGTCAGCCAGGCCGGCCGGGCGAGTGCCGCGAGGGCGGCGTACCCGACGACGACCAGTCCGGCGACCAGCTGCCAGCGCTCGGTCGCGCCCAGGGTGCCGAGACCGACACCGGACAGGGCGAACGCCGCGACGACCTGGGGAGCGCCGAGGCGGGTGGTGGCGCCGAGGGCGAGTGCTGCGACCAGGACCGCCCCACTGGCGAGGGCGACGAGGACGCCGTTCGACAGGTCGCCCAGCCACCCGGCGTTGTCGGCGCCGACGACGTCGAGCGCCAGCAGGCCCAGCGACACGGTGGTCAGCGCCTCGGCCGCGACCCGCAGGCCACGCCGCCCGAGACCGACCCCGAGGGAGCCGCTGACGAGGGTCAGGCCGACCAGGACCGCCGTACGCCCGCCGACGCCGAGCCAGGTCCACGCCACGGCCAGGAAGATCACCGCCGCGACCAGCAGGCAGAGCGCGCCCAGGGAGAGCAGGATCCGCGGGACCGAGGCGCCGCTCAGGCCCGGCCTGCGGCGTGGGGGAGAGGGCGCGGGAGCCGGGTACGGCGTCCGCTCGGTCGCAACATAGGCCGGCTGCTCCGCGGACTCCGTCCGCAGCCGGACGAGCAGGTCGTCGGCGGTCCGCAGCGTCCGCAGCAGCTCGGACGCGAGTGGACTGCGCAGGTCGATCCGACAGCTCGGGCACCGAGACACGTCGATGGGGAGTCGCGAACTGCAGTCGGGACAGACGAAGGGATCCGCGTAGCGAGCCATGCGGCCATTGACCCACTGGGCCATGGCCGCTGTCGTGAGTACGCGGACCTAGATGGCGCCCCCGGCAGGACTCGAACCTGCGACCTAGAGATTAGAAGGCTCTTGCTCTATCCAGCTGAGCTACAGGGGCCGGGGGTCGGAACCTTCGTCGGAACAACCTCGGTATGACTCTGGTGTAGTTCCGGCCGAACTAGAAACCGCCCGGGTCAGTATGCACCAGACCGACGGGCACCCCTGAGACGTCGGAGCAACAGAGACGCGCGTCTCAACCGTCGTGCTTCGGGGGCGAGGTCCGTGTCACCGTATGATCGCATCTGACTAATGTCACCGTACGCGTACATTTAGACGTTGTATCCGTACGGTTACACGCTAGCCTTGTCACCGTACGGTGTCACAGGCACGCTGTCACCGTACGGTCAGGAGGGGGAGTGTGGCGCTCAGTACTGTTCAAGCCCTGAGCTCTGCGCTCCGCGGTTACAGGCTGGCCCGGGGGTTGTCTCAGGGAGACGTCGCCGCGACCGCCGGCGTCTCCCGCAAGTTCGTCTCCGATGTCGAGTCCGGCAAGGACACGATCGAGGTCGGCAAGCTCTTGGCGCTCGTTGGCGCGCTCGGCCTCACCCTCGACCTGCAACCCGTCGTGGCCGGCGTGCACCAGGTAGCGGGCTCTGACCCCGCGGTCGCCGCCGATACCGCTGTCGTCACCGACACCGTGGGGGTGACAGACATCGCCACCGCGACGCTGACCCGCGGGTCGGCAGCCAGTTCGGTCCCTGACCTCGACGCTCACATCCGCGAGTATCTGGACGACGAGGATTCGGCGTGAGGTCCCACGAGCTCCAGGTCCTCATCGGCACCGAGATCGCGGGGACGCTCACGAGAAACTCCCGCGGTCAGCTCCGCTTCCGATACGACGAGAGCTACGCGGCCTCCGGTACTGCTACCCCGCTCTCGGTGAACATGCCGACCGCAGTCCTCGAGCACAGCGACGCACGCATCAGCCCGTGGCTGTGGGGACTGCTGCCTGACGACGAACAGGTCCGCGAACGGTGGGGCCGCCAGTTCCATGTCTCCACCTCCAATCCGTTCGCTCTCCTGTCCACCCCCGTCGGCGAGGACTGCCCCGGAGCGGTCCGGTTCGTACGCCCGGAACGGCTCGAGAGCGTCCTGGCATCCGACATCGCCTACCGCGACGGCTCCGCTGACGAGGAAGAGCTGCAGTGGCTGAGCGACAGCGACGTGGCCGCGCTGCTCCGCGACCTGCTTCGTGACCGGACCGCGTGGCTCGGACGGGACTTCACCGGCCGGTTCAGTCTTGCCGGCGCCCAGGCCAAGACGGCCTTGCTCTACCAGGATGGGAGGTGGGCCGAGCCGCGAGGACGCTACGCAACCAGCCACATCCTCAAACCGGCCGTCGAGGGTCTCGACGAACACGACCTGAACGAGCACCTGTGCCTGACCGCGATGCGTCACGCTGGTCTTCCCGTCGCACGGACCCGCCTGGCTCGCTTCGAGGACATGACCGCAGTCGTCGTCCGCCGCTATGACCGGGTTGGCAAGGACACCCAGCGCATCCGGATCCATCAGGAAGACATCTGCCAGGCGCTCGGCCGTATGCCGTCCGAGAAGTACCAGTCCGACGGCGGACCCGGTCCGATCGAGGTCGCCAAGCTGATCCGGCGCACCCACGAGGGAAAGGCAGCGTCGGCAGCCGTACGAACGTTCCTCGACGCGCTCATGTGGAACTGGATCCTCGCAGGTACCGATGCGCACGCGAAGAACTACTCGCTCCTGCTCTCAGGTCAGCAGGTCCGACTGGCGCCGCTCTACGACGTTGCCTCCGCCCTGCCCTACGACACCGCGGAGCAGAAGCTCAGGCTCGCGATGAAGTTCGGCAGCGACTACAAGGTCAACCCGGGCGGAAGCCCGTGGAAGTACCTTGCGCGCGCGACGCAGATCAGCGAGCTGGAAGTGCGAGAGCGCGCCAAGCAGGCATTGGAGGAGGTGCCGGCGTCGTTCGCTGCCGCGGCCGCGCTTCCCGAGGTGCGAGAGCTCGGGTCCACGTTGCCGCAGCGTCTTGCCGATCTCGTTGAGGAGCGGGCCGGCCGGTGCCGCGAGGTCCTCGACCGCCCGTCGGCGTGAACGGACGGGACGAGCGCCGACCTGCAGGTCCGATCCACCTCGGTCCCACGCTGCGCCGGTATCGACGAGCGTCAGTCGTGACGCCGCACCAGGCCGCGTGGAGTGTCAGAGGATTCGCTTGTTCGCGTCCGCGTTGTCGCGCTTGGCCTGGGCCCGCGTCGCTGGCGGCACGCACACCGCGTCGCCCGGGAACGCTTCGCGCCACACATAGCCGGGCTTGCAGGTGTTCGGTCCGTAGGCACCGCCACCGGGCTGCCGCCGCTCGGCTGCACGCCGGTTGTCGGCGGCGACCTGATCGCGTACCTCCGGCCGGACACACACGGCGTCGTTGGCGTTCGCACCTCTCCAGACGAAGCCCGGGATACAGGTGTTCCGTCCATAGGCACCCTGCAACGTGAACCGAACAACCGCGTTGTTGCCATCGCCTCCCTGGTGACCCAGCGAGAAGGGTCCCGGGGCCGAGCTTCGGTACTCGTTCGACCCGACGTAGGGGTTGTTCCACCACACGTGGATGACCTCGTCCGCCGGCGCTGGGGACGGAATGCCGCCGTCGTCTCCAAAGAACCGGGGCCAGTAGGTGACATAGCCTTCGGTGCCGGTCAGGAAGCCGTCCGACTCCGAGAGCCACGTGAGCTCGTCGCCGGGAGCGATGTCCACGGGCGGGTCGATGGCGAAGACACCGCTGGACACACCCCAGTCGATGCGGTGCAGGCGTGCGGTGTGACAGCCGTTCTTGAACACGACGGTGGTGCTTCTCGCAACCATGTCGGACCTCCAGGGGCGGGACTCACTGGTCCACCACGCTGCTCGCGTCCCTCGGTCCGGACAATGACCTGCTCGGGTGGTTTCAGACTGACCCGCGCGCGCAGCGCGGAGATGCGGCCTCACGTGAGTGGCAATCCTGCCGATCTGTGAACACGTACGGCGTCCGGACTGCACCCTGGACATCCGGTCCCTGAAGCATGGAGCTCGACAGATGTTCTTCCGTCACCTCGGCCCCCGACGCGCCATCACGTCGGTGCTCGCGCTTGCCAGTGTGGGCCTGCTCGGGGTTGTCTCGGCCAACTCCACTCCGGTCCATGGCCCGACGACGACGTCGTACGCCCGCGGCACGCTTGCCCCGTCGACCGAGGTCTGGCAGGCAGCGGAGGCGCCGTACGACGAGAACAGGTCGAACCCGCTGGCCGGCCGGCTCTGGGGTGTCTACCAGGGGCCGCAGGACCAGACCTCCGGGCCGTTCCTCGCCTCGCACGGTGCGAAGCAGGAGCTGCTGGCGAAGATAGGGCTGCGTCCGAAGACGAAGTGGTACGGGTCGTTCGTGCCCGACATCGCCATCCGGGGGACCGTCCAGAGCTACATCGCGTCGGCCCAGGCCGGCGACCCGGAGAAGCTCGTGCAGATCGCGGTCTTCCGGATGAAGCCGTGGGAGCACGAGGCGTGCGAGCGCCGCTCGACGCCCGCGGAGAAGCGCAGCTACCGCCGCTGGATCGACGAGCTCGCGGCCGGCATCGCGGACACCCCGATGCTCGTGGTGATGCAGCCCGACGGGCCGTTCCTGTGGTGCACGCCCGACAAGGCCGCGAAGTCGAAGCTGCTGACGTACGCCACCCAGAAGCTCTCCGCCCTGTCCCGCACCAGTGTCTACATCGACGCCGGTGCCGCGGACTGGTGCGAGAACGATCGCGGCAACGACCCCGAGCGGTGCGCCCAGCTGCTGATGCGCACCGGCATCGAGTACGCCCGCGGCTTCGCCCTCGACTCCACCCACTACACGGGACCGGCCGACAACATCGCCCACGGGACCAAGATCGCGGCGGCCCTGCGGCGATCGGGGTACGGCGTCAAGCACTTCATCATCGACACCGCGAAGAGCGGTCGTCCGACGATGTGGGACGAGATGATCCCGGACGGGAAGAAAGACCTGAAGGACAATGCCCGGGTCTGCCGCACCAGCAGCCAGACCCGGTGCGTGACCCTCGGCATCCCGCCGACGGTCCGCACCGCGGACCCGAAGTGGGCCTTGCCCGCGGACGTCCGAGCCCTGGCGCGGCGCTACGTGGACGGCTTCGTCTGGTTCGGCCGGCCCTGGCTGTACAACCAGGCCGACCCGTTCGTGATGAAGCGGGCGCTGACCATGGCGAAGTCGACTCCGTGGCCGGGGCCGTTGCTCACCACGCCATGAGCTGAGGTCAGGCGATCGCCTGGGTGCCGATCAGGGCAGTGACGGCGGAGGTCAGGGCCGTCGTGGCGACGATGAAACCTGCGGTGGCGACCACGCCGACCAGCCGCCGCGCCCGCGATCCCTCACGCGGGAAGACGACCTGGCGGACCCGGGAGAGCCCGTGGCCGAGGAGGCCGAGGGCGTGCCGGGCCCACTCGTACTCGAGCGCCAGCAGCGCGAAGCCGAGGGCGATCACGACGAGCCCGGGGCCGGGGAGGACCAGCATCGCGACGCCCGCGGCGATCACGAGCGGCCCGCCGACCGTGACGAGCACCTTCACGACCACGGCGCGGACCGGTCCGGCGTTCGACCACGACTCGATGCGGGTCAGCAGGGCGTGGGCGCGCGGCGACAGCGAGTGATCGGGCATGCTCCAGGGTCCCAGCCCGGCCTGAGAGGCGACTGAACGAGTTTGGCTCTGGGCGGCACCCGACCTACCGTCGTGGGGTCCCGGCAGACCGGGACCGCCCGCGGTCACGCCGAGCCCCGTCCGGCCGCGAGCGACTCGAACACCGAGGACGGGGACGGGGGACCCACGTCTCCGGGTCGTACGACGACCCTCGGGGTGCAGCCGCCACGTGCGGCCGGGCAATCTCCGCCCGAACCCGACAGCTAACTCCGCAGGCGTCGAGGAGAACCATGCGCATGCGCACTTTCGTGTCCACGGCTGCCCTGGCGGCCGCCACGCTCGCCCCCGTCGTCGCGATGGAGGCACCTGCCCACGCGGCCCCCACCCGGACCTGGGACCGGATCGCCCACTGCGAGTCCGGAGGCCGCTGGCACATCGCCACCGGCAACGGCTACTTCGGTGGCCTGCAGATCAGCAAGTCCACCTGGGACGGGTACGGCGGCCGCAAGTTCGCCCGCTACCCGCACGGTGCCACCAAGCGGGAGCAGATCCGGGTCGCCGAGCGGATCCAGCGCGGCCAGGGCTGGGGCGCCTGGCCAAGCTGCGCCTGATCTGAGGGGTTGGGGTGCCTGCGCTCAGCCGCGCAGGCGCCCCATCCACTCCTCGACCTCGGTGGAGGTGCGGGGGAGGGCGGCGCTGAGGTTCTCGGACCCGCCGGCCGTGATCAGGATGTCGTCCTCGATCCGGATGCCGATGCCGCGCAGCTCCTCGGGGACCAGGAGGTCGTCCTCCTGGAAGTACAGGCCCGGCTCGACCGTGAGGACCATGCCCTCGGCGAGGGTGCCCTCGGCGTACGACTCCGGCGCGGCCTGGCCGCAGTCGTGCACGTCCATGCCGAGCATGTGGCTGGTGCCGTGCAGCGTCCAGCGCGCGTAGACCCGGCTGTCGGGGTCGAGCGCCTCCTCGGCGGAGACCGGCAGCAGCTTGAGATCCTCGAGGCCGTGGGCGAGCACGTCCATCGCGGCGTTGTGGCCGACCCGGAAGGTCTCACCGGGCTTGAGCGCCTCGATGCCGGCCTGCTGGGCGGCGTACACGAGGTCGTAGAGCTCGCGCTGCAACGGGGTGAAGGTGCCGTCGATCGGCAGCGTGCGGGTCACGTCGGCGGTGTAGAGCGAGGTGTTCTCGACACCCATGTCGAGCAGCACCAGCTCGCCCGGGGTGATCGGCCCGGAGTTCTCGATCCAGTGCAGCGTCGTGGCGTGCTTGCCGCCGCCGACGATCGAGTCGTAGCCGATGTCGTTGCCCATCGCGCGTGCTCGCCGGAAGAAGGTGCCCTCGACCCAGCGCTCGCCGTACTCGAGCACGCGGTCCCACTCGCGGACGACGTCCTCGAACCCGAGCGTGGTGATGTCGCACGCCTCCTGGAGCTGCTCGACCTCCCACTCGTCCTTGACGAGCCGCAGCTCGGACGCGACCCGGGCGAAGTCGGCGTCACGGGTGTCGTCGGCGGCGACCATCCGGTCGACGTGGGTCGAGACACCACGCAGGACGCGGGTCTTGCCAGTGCCCTGCAGCATGGCGTCGAGCTGGTCGATGTGGCGGACCTCGAGGCCGAGCGAGTCCGCCATCTCCTTCAGCGACGGCCGCCGGCCCGCCCACAGCTCGCCGTACTGCCGGTCGCGGAAGAACTCGTCGGTCTCGCGTGAGGACCTCGGCCGGGCGTAGAGGACGGACTCGCCGTCGGCGATGACCAGGACCGCGTCGCTGGTCTGGTTGCCCGAGAAGTAGGTGTGCGCGGTGTCGGGGCGGAAGCGGTAGTCGGTGTCGTAGGCGCGGACCTTGAAACCGCCGGCGGGAAGCACCAGCCGTTCGCCCGGGAACGCCTCGGCGAGCCGGGTACGGCGCTGCGCCGCGGGGCCGGCGACCGCGGCGACCGGGAGGTCCAGCTCGCGGTCGCCCCAGCCCTCCCGCATGAACGCGGCGTACGCCGCCGGGACGGCCGGGTCGTGCGACTCGGTCTTGGGTTCGGTACCGGTCTCGTTCTCGCTCACCAGACCACTGTACGCCGCGTTATCGGGGGTCCCGACGACCCCCGATAGGCTGCCGCCCATGCCCGGAAACCGCCGTGTCAGCGCCGCGTCGTCGGTCGCGTTCACGGTGGTGGTGACGGTCCTCGTGGGCGTCGGTGCACTGGTCATCTTCGCGATCGTGGCGTTCTCGGGCGCGCCGAGGAGCATCGCCCTGGCGACGCTCCTCGCGGCGGTGCCGGTCGGCCCGATCGTCGCCTGCTATCTCTGGCTGGACCGCTACGAGCCCGAGCCGCGCACCCTGCTGGCGGCCGGCGTGCTCTGGGGCTGCTTCGTCGCCACGGCGGCAGCGATCCTCCTGCAGGGGGTCGGTGGCGTGGTCGCGGGCTTCACCGACCGGCAGACGCTCGAGGTCGTGGCTCCGGTGACCGAAGAGGCCTGCAAGGGGCTGTTCCTCTTCCTGCTGCTGTGGTGGCGCCGGGCCGAGCTCGACGGGGTGCTCGACGGCATCGTCTACGCCGGCATGGTCGGCGTCGGCTTCGCCTTCACCGAGAACATCCTCTACCTGGCCGCGGCGTACAACGGCACCGACGGCCTGGGCCCGGGTGGCACCGAGGCGGTCACGTCGACCTTCGTGCTGCGCTGCCTGATCAGCCCGTTCGCCCACCCGCTCTTCACGACCTTCACCGGCATCGGCGTCGGGCTCGCTGTCAGCTCCCGCAGCCCGGCCGGCCGGGTGCTCTGGCCGTTCGCCGGCTACGTCTGCGCGGTCGTGGCCCACGCCGTGTGGAACGTCTCGACGTCGTACGGCCTCGGGCACTTCGCCGTCGCGTACCTCGTCATCATGACCCCGGCCCTGATCGCGGTCGTCGGCCTGGCGGTCTGGTCACGTCGTTCCGAGCGACGGATGCTCGTCGCCGCCCTGACCGACGCGGCCTCTCGTGGGCTGGTCCCGGAGACCGACATCGGCTGGGTCGTGGACCTCTCGGCGCGGCGCCGCAGCCGGGCGTACGCGCGCCAGCTCGGCGGGCGCGACGGTGAGCGCGCGATGCGCGACTACCAGCAGGCGACCATCGAGCTCGGCTTTCTCCACTACCGTTACCTGCGAGGCACACCGCCACCCGACTACGCGGCCCGCGGCCAGCAGTTCCTCCAGAGGATCGACGCGCTCCGCCCGTCGATCACCTTCCCCGGACAGGTGGTTCCGACAAGATGACGGTCACTCCCGACCACGACTCGCGCATGCTGACCGCGCTCGTGCAATTGCACGACGCGCTGAAGGCCGCGCCGCTCGCCCTCGACGTACCCGGTGCGCCGGAGCTGCGTACGGCGCGCCAGCAGCTGATCAGCCAGCTCGAGGATTACGTGCTGCCCCGTCAGATGACGGTGGAGGCCCCGCTCCTCGCCGTCGTCGGCGGCTCCACCGGCGCGGGCAAGTCGACGCTGGTCAACTCGTTGGTCGGTCGCCGGGTCACCGCTCCGGGACTGCTGCGGCCCACGACGCGGTCGGCCGTGCTGGTGCACCACCCCGACGACGCCAGGTGGTTCGGCCAGGACCGGTTGCTGCCCGAGCTGGTCCGGGTCGAGCAGCCGACCGACGACCGGCACTCCTTGCAGCTGGTCGCGTCCGAGACCCTGCCGCCCGGCCTCGCGATCCTCGACGCACCCGACGTCGACTCGGTGGAGGAGGGCAACCGGGTCCTGGCGACCCAGCTGCTCGCGGCGGCCGACCTGTGGCTGTTCGTCACGTCGGCGGCGCGCTACTCCGACCAGGTCCCGTGGGAGCACCTCAAGCGGGCTGCCGAACGGTCCACGTCGGTCGCCATCGTCCTCGACCGGACGCCGGCGTCCGACGTGCGCACCGTGTCCGCACACCTCGCCCGGATGCTCGCGAGCCGCGGCCTGAAGGACTCCCCGCTCTTCACGGTGGCCGAGGCCCCGGTCTCGGACGACGGCCTGCTGGACGCGAGCGTGGTCGCCGACGTGCGGGCCTGGCTGGTGTCGCTCGCGGAGGACCCGAGCGCCCGATCCGCAGTGGTGCGTCAGACGCTCGACGGCACCGTGCGCTCCTTGGCGCGCCAGGCGCACGGCCTGGCCGACGCCCTCGCCCAGCAGCAGGGCGCCGCGGAGGCGCTCCGCGAGGCCGTCACGACGGCGTACGAGGCGGCGGAGCAGCGCTCCGTGACCGCGGCCACCGACGGCACCCTGCTGCGCGGGGAGGTCGCCGTACGGTGGCGGGAGTTCGCCGGCACCGGTGAGCTGCTTCGCTCGCTCGAGGGCCGGGTCGGCCTGATCCGCGACCGGCTCGTCAGCGCGGTCAAGGGCTCCGGGCAGCAGGCGGAGCGGGTCGCGGTCGCGATCGAGTCCGCCGTCGAGCTGATGGTCGTCGACCACGCCGAGGAGGCGGCCACGGCCACCGCCGCTGCCTGGGCGGAGCTCGGCACGGCCGGCCCGATCCTGGCGGTCACCGACGTCGACCTGTCCCGTGCGTCCGGCGGTCTGCGGCGCAGCGTCGAGGGCGAGGTCCGGGCCTGGCAGCAGCAGCTGACCGACCTGGTGAAGGCCAACGATGTCGAGCGTCATACGTCTCGCTACCTGGCGTACGGCGCCCGCGGACTCGCCGTGACGCTGGGCGTCGTGGTGCTCGCCGACACGGCACCGACCGAGACCGAGAGCGGCGCGGAGGTGGGCCGCAGCCTGCTCACCGCGGTGTTCGGCGCCGATCACTCCGCGAGCCTGGTGGCCCGTGGCCGGGCCGACCTGGAGCGTCGGATCGGCAGCCTGCTGGCGGTCGAACGGGCTCGTGCGATGGGCCTGCTCGACGCCCTCGGTCTCGACGACGACGCCAGCCGGCAGGTGCGGGCAGCGGCCCGCCGGGTCGACGACCGGCGCTACGAGCAGAGCCGCTCCGCGGACGAACCCCAGCCCTGATCCTGTCGTCCGGAGCTCCAGGCCCTAGGGTGGTAGGTGCACTGTCCGAAGGATCACGCCCTGCTCCGGGCAGGTCGAGGGAGAAGATGACGTCCTTGCTCGAGGGGACCGACCGGCTGGTCACCCGCGGTACCGACATCGGCGCCCGCATCGACGGCCTCGACGGCGCCGCAAAGGCCGCTCGTGGGCGTCTCGATGACGGGCTGGTCGACGCTGCCTCCGACGTCGTCGACCGCGCCGCCGGCCGGCTGCGGTTGTCGGCGACGCACACGGTCGTCGGGATCGCCGGCGCGACCGGTTCCGGCAAGTCGTCCACCTTCAACGCGCTGACCGGCCTGGAGCTCTCCGCCGTCGGCGTACGCCGTCCGACCACGTCGTGGGCCACTGCCTGCGTGTGGGGACGTGAGGGCGCCGACGAGCTCCTCGAGTGGCTCGGGATCGCCCCGCGGCACCAGACCACCCGCGACTCGATGCTCGACTCCGGCCGTCGCGACCAGCAGGCCGAGCTCGACGGTGTCGTCCTGCTCGACCTGCCCGACCACGACTCCACCGAGGTCGCCCACCACCTCGAAGTCGACCGGCTCGTCGCGCTCGCCGACCTGCTCGTGTGGGTCGTCGACCCGCAGAAGTACGCCGACGCCGCCATCCACGACCGCTACCTCAAGCCGTCCGTGGAGCAGCAGGACGTCCTGCTCGTCGTGCTCAACCACATCGACACCGTGCCCGAGGAGCGTCGTCAGTCGATGCTCGACGACATCCGCCGGCTGCTCGACGAGGACGGTCTGGACCGGGTCCCGGTGCTGCCGATCAGCGCCCGGCTGGGCATCGGCATCCCCGAGCTGCGCACCGAGATCGCGCGCCGGTCCGCCGAGAAGCAGTCGACCAGGGCCCGCATCGATGCCGACATCCGTGAGGTCGCGGGGCGTCTGGCCGAGGCGAACGGCGATGTCCCGACCCGCGTGGTCGAACCCGCCCGGGTCGCCGCGCTGGACGACGCCTTCGCCCAGGCCGCGGGGGTCCCCGTGGTCGTAGAGGCTCTCGAGCGGTCCCTGCGCGTGCGTGGCAACCGCGCGACCGGCTGGCCGGTCATCGGGCTGATCGCCGGCATCAGGTCGGACCCCGTCAAGCGCCTCGACCTCGACCTCGGTGAGGACGGCCGTCGGCTCAGCGGTCGGACCCGTGCCGCGCTGCCCGAGGCCACCCAGGTGCAGCGGGCCCGGGTGGACGACGAGGTGCGCACCTTCGCCGACAACCTCACGGCCGACATGACGCCCGCATGGGTCGGCGCCGTACGCCGAGCCGCCGGGTCGCGGCTCGACCAGCTCGGGGACCGGCTCGACCAGGCCTTGGCGGCCACCGACCTCGGCGCTGCCCGACTGCCTGCCTGGGTGACTGTGGTGCGGGTGCTGCAGTGGCTGCTGCTGCTCGCGGCCGTCGGCGGTCTGGTCTGGACTGGGGCCCTGGCGGGTCTCGGCCGGTTGCAGGACGAGGACACGCTGCAGGTCGCCGGCGTCGCGCTCGCGATCGTGCTGCTGGTCGGTGGCGTCGTGGTCGGTCTCGTCCTCGGGATCGTGTGTCGGTTCCTGGTGCGCGCGATGGCCCGCACCCGGGCGGCTCGCGCGGACGAACGGCTGCGGGAGGGCGTCAACGGCGTCACGCACGAGCTGGTCGTCGAGCCGGTCGAGGCCGAGCTCACGGCGTACGCCGCGGTGCGCGACGGCCTCACTCGCGCCCGCGCCTGACCCGCTTCTCGTCCACAGGCAGGGTCCGCGACAGCGGATTCCCCAGCCCGGTGTCGCTCGGTGCGCCGCTGTCGGTGGTGGCGCCGAGTCTCGATCTGTCCACCTGGATCGACACAAGGAGACAGAGATGTCCGACAGCATGATCACCATTCGTGGCTGGCTCGGCGCCGACGTGACGCTGCGCGAGGTCGGCGAGGTGCCGGTCGCGAGCTTCCGGCTCGCGTGCACGCCGCGGAAGTTCAACCGCCGCACCGAGACGTGGTCCGAGGGCCTCACGCAGTGGTACACCGTGACCGCCTGGCGGGCCCTCGCCCAGAACTGCGCCGCGTCCTTGCGCCGCGGCGACCCCGTCGTCGTGCACGGCCGACTCGAGACGCGCACCTACGTCAACGCCAACGACGTCGAGGTGCTCAGCTTCGAGATCGACGCCGTCCAGGTCGGTCACGACCTCAGCCGCGGCACCAGTTCCTTCACCCGCACCCAGCGCGATCCCGCGGCGCCGGTGACCGAGGAGGTGACGCCGGAGCAGGCGGCGTGAGCCTCAGCTGGGCGGCTGCCACTCCGTCCAGCTGAGGCTGGAGGCCACGTGCTGCAGCTCGGCGAGCGTCAGCGGTGCATCGATCGCCGATGCAGGAGGGCCCCACTTCCGCTCGGTCGAGCTCGACACCGCTGCGTAGATGGAGCCGTGCCGAGTCCACCGCCGGACCTCGCGGTAGGTGACGCCCTGGTGGACGAAGGTGACGGTGCGGCGGTAGTTCTGGCGGTCGCGCATGTCGCCCGTCTCGCAGACCGCGCCGTCCTGGGGGGAGATGTCCCAGTCGTCCGGGAAGTGGTCGCAGCTCAGCTCCTGGTCCCGGAGGCTCGCGAGAGCGCGAGTGTCTGTGGGCAGCTCGGTGAGCATGATCTCGATGCTGCCCGGCCCGACGTCGGCGGAGTCGCGCAACGTCCCGGCGAAGACGCCGGACCAGGTCGAGGACTCGCCGGGACCGTGGTCGGTGTTGGTCTTCGCGTAGTTCGTGATCGCCACCTCGTCGGGGAGCAGTGCGGCGAGACGTGAGCGCATCTCGCCGACGGGCATGTCCCACCAGCCGGGGTGCGCGACGAACGTGTCGGGTTGGTGCGCCAACGGCGGCGGCTCGACGGCAACGCCGCCCGGGGTCGGACCGGAGCTGCCGACAAGTGGCACGGCCGCGGCGGCCAGCGCGGCGACGACCGCAACGCTCGCGGCGACGGCACCCGCGCGACGTCGGCGGCGCAACGGCCGCCCCCGGCGTACGGCGCCCAGGTGCAGGCGTTCGACGGGTGTGGGCAGGTCGGTGAGGGCACGGTCCATGAGGGCGTGCAGGTCGGTGCCGTCGTCGAGGTCGGTCATCATGCGCTCCCGTTCGAGTGAGAGGAGGGTTCGGCGAGCAGCTCGCGCAATGAGCGGAGTGCTCGAAGGCTGCGGTTCTTCACGGCAGCGTCGGTGAGGTCCAGCTGGGTGGCGGTCTCGGCGACGCTTCGGTCCTCCCAGAACCGGAGCACCACCACGGCCCGGTCGATCGGCGCGAGCTCAGCGAGGGCAGCCAGCAGCGCTGCCCGCTCGGTGGGGTCCGCGTCGGTGGCTGCCCGGTCCGGTGGCTCGGCGATCGGGAGCTCGTGCGAGCTCTTGCGTCGGCGCTCCGAGAGGAAGGACTTGATCAGCACACCGTGCAGGTAGGCCACGGGATCGTCGGCGGAGCGCACCCGCCACCAGGCGACGTACGCCTTGGCGAGCGCCGTCTGCACCAGGTCCTCGGCCGCGTGCGGAGAGGTCGTGAGCAGGTAGGCGCTGCGGTACAGCTGCGGCGAGCGAGCGGTCACGAACTCCGCGAACCCGTCGTCGGTGCGGTCTGATCGACGCACTGGGCCTCCGTGAGCGTCACCGGCCTCCCCGGTGGAGGCCCGTCACCCTACAGACGCGGACGGCCCCGATCAGGTCTCAACCTCGCTCGCCAACTAGGCTCGGGACCATGGCGGAATATGTGTTCACCCTGCGCAACGTGCGCAAGGCCCACGGCGACAAGGTCGTCCTCGACAACGTGACTCTGTCGTTCCTGCACGGCGCGAAGATCGGCGTCGTCGGCCCCAACGGCACGGGCAAGTCCTCGCTCTTCAAGATCATGGCCGGGCTCGACAAGGCCAACAACGGCGACGCGATCCTCGACCCCGCCGCCACGGTCGGCATGCTCCAGCAGGAGCCGCCGTTGACGGAGGGGAAGACCGTCCTCGAGAACGTCGAGGAGGCCGTCGCCGAGATCAAGGGCAAGATGGCCCGGCTCGACGAGCTCTACATGATGATGGGCGACCCGGACGCCGACCAGGAGAAGGTCGCGACGGAGGCCGGGGACCTGCAGACGGAGCTCGACGCCGCCAACGTGTGGGACCTCGACAGCCGCCTCGACCAGGCGATGGACGCGCTGCGCTGCCCGCCGCCGGACGCGATCGTCGACAACCTCTCCGGTGGTGAGCGTCGCAGGGTCGCGCTCTGCAAGCTGCTGCTCCAGCAGCCCGACCTGCTGCTCCTCGACGAGCCCACCAACCACCTCGACGCGGAGTCGGTCCAGTGGCTCGAGGGCCACCTCAAGGACTACCCGGGCGCCGTCTTGGCCATCACCCACGACCGGTACTTCCTCGACAACGTCGCCGAGTGGATCCTCGAGCTCGACCGCGGTCAGACGCACCCCTACGAGGGCAACTACTCGACGTACCTCGAGACCAAGCGCGACCGGCTGAAGATCGAGGGGCAGAAGGACGCCAAGCGCGCCAAGATGCTGGAGAAGGAGCTCGAGTGGGTCCGCTCCAACGCGAAGGCGCGGCAGACCAAGAGCCGGTCCCGCCTCGCGCGCTACGAGGAGATGGCGGCCGAGGCCGACCGGATGCGCAAGATCGACACCTCGGAGATCAACATCCCGGCCGGTCCGCGACTCGGTGACATCGTGCTCGAGGCACAAAGCCTGACCAAGGGCTTCGAGGGACGCACCCTCATGCACGACCTGTCCTTCAGCCTGCCCCGAGCCGGCATCGTCGGCGTGATCGGGCCGAACGGCGTCGGCAAGACCACGCTCTTCCGGATGATCACCGGCGGCGAGCAGCCCGACAGCGGCAAGCTCAACGTCGGCCAGACCGTGAAGATCTCGTACGTCGACCAGAGTCGCGGCGGCATCGACCCCAACAAGAACGTCTGGGAGGTCGTCTCCGACGGGCTCGACTTCATCAAGGTCGCGAACTTCGAGATGAACTCGCGTGCCTACGTCGCGTCGTTCGGCTTCAAGGGACCCGACCAGCAGAAGAAGGCCGGCGTGCTCTCCGGCGGAGAGCGCAACCGGCTCAACCTGGCGCTGACCCTCAAGATGGGCGGCAACCTGCTGCTGCTCGACGAGCCGACCAACGACCTCGATGTCGAGACGCTGTCCTCGCTCGAGGACGCGATCCTCGACTTCCCGGGCTGTGCCGTGGTCACGTCGCACGACCGGTGGTTCCTGGACCGCGTCGCCACCCATATCCTCGCTTGGGAGGGCGACGACGAGGACGATGCGAAGTGGTTCTGGTTCGAGGGCAACTTCGCGGCCTACGAGGAGAACAAGATCGAGCGGCTCGGCATCGAGGCGGCCCGCCCGCACCGGGTCACCCACCGCCGGCTGACGCGCGACTGAGCAACCACCGGTGGTTGAGGAGGTTGCGCTAGCAACCGTCTCGAAACCGCGGAACTGACGCAGGGCGGTGATCTCCGGATCGCCGCCCTCGTTCGTCTCACCGCTGTCTCGACACGCGCGTCGCGACTTCGTACCTCAGTCGCGGCGCTTGCTCGACCCGCCTCCGGTCTGAGCCGCTGACGCGTCTCAGCTCCGGCGCATCTCCATCTCGGGGTGCGCGGCGATCAGGTTGTCGGACACGGCGTCCATCACCCGACCGAGCGCCGCGAAGTCCTCGCGGCTGACCAGGTCGACGAGGTGCTCTCGGACCCCGCCGACGTGGATCGGGGCCATCCGGACCAGCAGGTCGTAGCCCGTCTCGGTCATGCTCGCGATGACGCCCCGGCCGTCTTCGGGGGAGCTGCTGCGCACGACCAGCCCGGATCGTTCCATCCGGGTGATCGTGTGGGTCACCCTGCTGCGGCTGTGCGCGAGTGCGTCGGCGAGCTGCGCCATCCGCATCTGCCGGCCGTCACTCTCGGAGAGCCGTACGAGGATCTCGTACTCCACCAGCGAGAGGTCGCAGTTGCGGCGCAGGTCGTCGTCTAGGCGGTCGAGGAGGAGAGTCATCCCCATGATCAGCGCGCGCCAGGAGCGCTGTTCATCCCCGTCCAGCCATGTGGTCTGGCCGTCTCCCGAGTCGGTCACTCGGGCAGTGTAGGGCGGACCGTCGGCGCGGTGACGGACGATAGGGGCATGAGCTGTCGACGGGGCCTGCGATGAGGGGGCCGACGAGGGTCACCCGCGAGCAGGTGCTCCGGTTCCGGGTCGCCGCTCAGCAGCTCGACCGGGAGGGGCGACACCGGGACGCGGCCGTGCTCGACGTCGGGGTCCAGGACACCGGCCCGGACGGCGCCCGGTGGGCGCTGGAGATCCGCGGCGCGCGCGTCCCCGACGACGACCTCGTCCTCGCCTGGACGCTGCGCGGGGCGCCGCACGCCTACCGGCGCGCCGAGGCGGCCCAGGTCGCCGCCGCGGTCGCGCCGTGGAGCGAGGCCGACGCCGCCAAGCGGATCTTCGACGCTGCCCGGCAGTTCAAGATGGCGGGCATTCCCGTCCTCGACGCCCTCGACCACATCGCCGGCGAGATGCACGACATCGCCGCCAAGCCCATCGTGAAGGGTGAGATGTCGGCCGCGCTCACCGCGCGCCTCGATGACCCGTACCTCCGCTGGTGCGAGCCGTGTCAGGCGACGCACACCTACGAGCAGCCGTTCCGGCTCTCGGCGCTCCAGGCGGGGCTCGAGCTGGAGCCGGGCACCTCTCCGCCGGTCCTGCATCGGATCCCGCGCTGGCGGGGCGCCGCGAAGACCGTGCCCGACCACCTCGACCCGGTGCGGGCCGTGTTGCGCCTCTTCGGGCCGGCCACCCCCAAGATGGTGTCGGAGTACGTCGACGGCACGGTCCGCGAGGTCAAGGCGCGCTGGCCCGAGGACGTGGTGCCGGTCGAGGTCGACGGGGCGAGCCTCGACGTCCTGGCCGAGGACCTCGACACGCTGGCCGACCCGCCGCAGGCTGACGGCGTACACCTGCTCGGCCCGTTCGACCTCTTCCTCCAAGGCCGCGACCGTGGGCTCGTCGTACCCGACCCCGGCGCCCGCAAGGACCTCTGGCGCACGATCGGCCGTCCCGGGGGAGTCCTGGTCGGTCCTGAGGTCGTCGGCTCCTGGCGCCCGCGCAGCAAGGGCAAGAAGCTGCAGATCGCCGTCAACGTCTGGGACGGCGGAGCCATCCCCGACGGGGTCGCCGAGCAAGCAGAACGCCTGGCCGCGTTTCGCGGCCAGGCGTTCGCAGGTTTCTCAGAGAACTGAGCGTCAGATCCGCTCGAGGATCAGCGCCATGCCCTGACCGCCGCCGACGCACATGGTGATCAGGCCGGTGGTCTTGTCGTGCCAGTCGAGCGAGTTCAGCATCGTGTTCTGCAGGCGGGCGCCGGTCATGCCGAACGGGTGACCGATCGCGATCGCGCCGCCGTTGACGTTGAGGCGGTCGAGGTCGATGCCGAGCTCCTGGTACGACGGCACGACCTGCGCGGCGAACGCCTCGTTGATCTCGACCAGGTCGATGTCGCCGATGCTCATGCCGGCGTTCGCCAGCGCGCGCTTGGTCGCCTCGACCGGGCCGAGGCCCATGATCTCGGGGGAGAGGCCGCTGACGCCGGTGGAGACGATCCGCGCGAGCGGCTTGAGGCCGAGCTCGGCCGCCTTGGTGTCGGACATGATGATGACCGCGGCCGCGCCGTCGTTCAGGGCGCAGCAGTTGCCGGCGGTCACGACACCGTCGGGCCGGAAGACCGGCTTGAGGTCCTTGATGCCGTCGTACGTGACGCCGGCGCGCGGGCCGTCGTCGGTGCTGACGACCGTGCCGGAGGGCGTGGTCACCGGGGTGATCTCACGGGCCCAGAAGCCGTCGTTGATCGCCTTCTCGGCGAGGTTCTGCGAGCGTACGCCGAACTCGTCGAGCTCCTGGCGGCTCAGGCCACGCAGCTTGGCGACGTTCTCGGCGGTCTGGCCCATCGCGATGTAGACGTCGGGCAGCTGTCCGTCTTCGCGCGGGTCGTGCCAGCCCTGGCCGCCCTCGGCGGTCTTGGCGGTGCGTGCCTTGGCGTCGTCGTACGCGTGGTTGTGGGTGTCGGGCCAGTGGTCGGAGGTGCCCTTCGCGAACCGCGAGACCGTCTCGACGCCGGAGGAGATGAAGACGTCGCCCTCGCCGGCCTTGATCGCGTGGAACGCCATCCGGGTGGTCTGCACCGAGGAGGAGCAGTAGCGGGTGATCGTCGCGCCGGGGACGTCGTCGAGGCCGTTCAGCACGTTGACCACGCGGGCCATGTTGTTGCCGGACTCGCCGCCCGGCAGACCGCAGCCGAGGTAGTGGTCGTCGATCGTGCTCGGGTCGAGCGCCGGGATCTTCTCCAGGGCCGTCTTCACGATGAACGCCGTGAGGTCGTCGGGGCGGAACTCGGTCAGCGACCCCTTGTTGGCGCGCCCGATGGGGGTGCGGGCTGCGGAAACGATGACTGCCTCGGGCATGGAAAACTCCGTTTCAAGGGATCGGTGCTGCTGCGGAAGCCACAGTAGACCGTGTTCTAGTTCCGGCCGGTGCGGCGTTCGTCACTACCCGGCGTTGCCCGCGAGGGCGGTGCCGAGCACCTCGAGCGAGCGGTGCAGGAAGTCGCGCCGGGCCGGCGCGGGCTGCAGCAGGGCCGCCAGCAGGATGCCGTCGTACGACGCCACCAGGGCCTCGGCGCGGGCCGCGCCGTGCTCCTTGCCGGCAGCGGTCATGATCTCCTCGACGATGCCGATGAGCCGCGCGCGGTGGTCCGCGAGCAGCTGGGCGAGCTCGAGGTCGCGGGTGGCCGCCATGGTCAGCTCCAGCCGGGCCACGAGCAGCTCACGCTGGTCCAGCCACCGGAGGAAGAGCTCCAGCGTGGCGGCGACGCTGGCCTGCTCGTCGTCCGGTCCGCAGATCCGGATCTGCTCGGTGAGCCCGTCGACGTCCGCGAGCAACGACGCCGCGACGTACTCCGTCAGTGCGGCCTGGAGCGCGTTGCGGGTCCGCCAGTACGCCGAGCAGCTGCCCTCGGGCAGGCCCGCCCGCCGGTCGACGGCCCGGTGGGTGAGCCCTTTGAGGCCCTCGTCGGCGATGACGTGCAACGCCGCGTCGAGCAGCTGCCGACGACGCGGCGAGAGTGGCGCGGGGGTGGTAGCCGGAGCCGGCGCTGGGTGCGACATGTGGTCCTTCGACAGGGCTGTGACTGGAGACACTACCTCGGCGCTTGCCTCCTCAGGCGCCGGAGCGTACCTTCTACATACGTAGAGATCCTACAGATGTAGAAGGAGTCGTCATGACCCTCGTCAGCACCGCTCTTGTCGCTCTCGCAATCGCCTTCCTGGCCGTCGCGACCGTCGCCGCCGTGGTCTCGATCGCCACCGTCGGCCGGTTCGTCGTCAGCAACCGCCGCGTCCGCCTGGCCCGCCAGGAGTCGATCCGCAGCTACTACGGCGGCCTCGCCCTGACCCACTGACAGCCGGCCCACCCATCTCAGCCGCGGGCATCGGTCCGAGCGATCGGCCGGCGTCTGGCAGCATCGGGGGCGTGCGGCACCGCTACGAGTGCCCGATGCGGTGGGCCGACATGGACCTGCTCGGGCACATCAACAACGTCGTCTACGTGGACTACCTCCAAGAGGCCCGCGTCGACATGCTCCGCACGCACTCGCCAGAAGCCCATTCGGGGATGCTGACCGAGGGCACCGTGGTGGTCCGCCACGAGGTGACCTACGCTGCGCCGCTGCGCTTCGGGTTCCGCCCCGTCAGCATCGAGGCCTGGGTCACCCAGATTCGCGCCGCGTCCTTCACGGTGGCCTACGAGGTCTTCCACGAGGACGCCGACGGCGCCCGCCAGGTCTACCTGCGGGCCAAGACCGTGCTGACGCCGTACGTCTTCACGACCGAGCGGCCGCGCCGGATCAGCGACCAGGAGCGTGAGACGCTCACCCGCTTCCTCGAGCCCGAGGCCCCGGCGCCCCGGCAGAAGTTCCCCGCGGAGCGTCCGGACCCGGCGCTGCACTACCCCGTCCACGTCCGGTTCTCCGACGTCGACGTCTACGGGCACGTCAACAACGTGAAGTACTTCGAGTACTTCCAGGAGGCCCGCATCTCCGGGATCGCCGAGATGTGGAAGGGGCTCGACCAGATCACCCTCGTCGTCGCCCAGACCGACGTCGACTACCGCGTGCCGATCCTCTTCCGGTCGGAGCCGTACGACGCGTGGTCCTGGGTCGCCCACGTGGGCCAACGCTCCGCGACGATCGAGTCCGTCATCCGCGACGGCGACACTACGCTCTCGCGGGCGCGGGTCACGATCGTCTTCTTCGACCAGGCCACGCAGCGCTCGACGGTGCCGCCGGAGGCCTACCTCGACCGGCTGCGCGCGCTGGAGCTCACTCGAACGAGTTGACCATGAACTGCGCCGCGTGGGTCACGTAGTCCCAGAACTGCTGGTCCTGCTCCGGCGTCAGCGCGACCTCGTCGAGCCCGGCCCGGAAGTGCATCAGCCAGTGTTCCTTGGTCTCCGGCGTGACCGCGAACGGCGCGTGCCGCATCCGCAGCCGCGGGTGGCCCCGGTTCTCGGAGTACGTCGTCGGACCGCCCCAGTACTGGACGAGGAAGAGCAGGAAGCGCTCCTCGGCGGGTCCGAGGTCCTCCTCGGGGTAGAGCGGTCGCAGCACGGGGTCCTCGGCGACGCCCTCGTAGAACTTCGCGACGATCCGCCGGAACGTCTCGAAGCCACCGATCTCGTCGTAGAAGGTCGTCACTGTCCCATTGTGACGACGCCCTGGTGAGCGGCCGACACCGGCGTGCCAGACTCGCGATCACGAGTCTTTCCGAGCAACGCATGAGGAGTGATCCGCACATGGCAACGACCCGCAACGCCAGCACGCACTGGGAAGGCACCCTCTTCGAGGGCGCCGGCAAGGTCACGCTGGAGTCCTCCGGCATCGGCACGTACGACGTTTCCTGGGCCTCGCGCGCCGAGGACGCCAACGGCAAGACCAGCCCCGAGGAGCTGATCGCCGCCGCGCACTCGTCGTGCTTCTCGATGGCGCTCTCCAACGGCCTCGCCAAGGCCGGCACGCCGGCGACCTCGCTGGACACCAGCGCGGCCGTCGACTTCGTGCCCGGCACGGGCATCACGGAGATCCGCCTGACCGTCAAGGCGGTCGTCCCCGGCATGAGCGAGGAGGACTTCGTCGCCGCTGCCGAGGGCGCCAAGGTCGGCTGCCCGGTCAGCCAGGCGCTCGCGGCCGTGCCGATCAAGCTCGAGGCCTCGCTCGCCTGAGCGACGCCGTACGTCAGCTCTCGACGGGCTCTTCCTCTTCGGGGGCGGAGCCCGTCGGTGCGTCCGGGGTCGGCTCCTCGCGGTGCCACACGACCCGCTGCGGCAGGGCGATCTCGATGCCCTCGTGGTCGAGCCGCGCCTTGATCCGCCGGCGCAGGGTCCGGGCGACGCCCCACTGCTCCATCGGGGCGGTCTTGATCAGGACGCGCAGGGTGACCCCGTCGGCGGTGAACATCTCGACGCCGGTCACCTCCGGCTCCTCGATGATGATCCCGCGGTAGTCGTCGTCGTCCCACAGGTCGTGGGCGACCTCGCGGAGCACCCGCTCCACCCGGCCCAGGTCCTCCTGGTAGCCGACGTTGACGTCGACGACCGCCCGGGACCAGTTCTGGCTCATGTTGCCGACGCGCAGGATCTCGCCGTTCGGGACGTACCAGACGGTGCCGTTGAGGTCCCGCAGCCGCGTCACCCGGAGGCTCACCGCCTCGACGGTGCCGCTGGCCTCCCCGACGTCGACCACGTCGCCGACGCCGTACTGGTCCTCGAAGATCATGAAGATGCCGGACAGGAAGTCCTTCACCAGCGACTGGGCGCCGAAGCCGAGCGCGAGACCGATGATGCCGGCCGACGCGATGATCGGGGCGATGTTCACCCCGAGCTCGCTCAGGGCCATGGTGCCGAAGATCGCGATCAGCAGGCCGGTCACGACGCTCTTGAGCAGGTCGCCCATGGTCTTCGCGCGCTGCACCCGTCGGGTGGCGGTCGCCAGGTCACGTGCCTGGGCCGCCTTGCCGCGGGAGCCGAACTTGCTCATCCGGTCGGGCAGTACGCCGTCCTCGGCGCGTGCGACGACCCGGTCGATCACCCGGTGCATGACCCACCGGACGACGAGGAAGAGGACCAGCAGCCACAGCAGCGCCAACGGCTTGCCGATGACGATGTCGGAGACGTTGGCGAGCTTCTGGTTGTCGGTCCAGCTGAAGACGGTCTTGCAGAGCGCGTCTGAGCTGTCGCAGGACGGGTCGTCGAAGCCAAGCATGGGCCCCATGTCTACCGCACCGGGCAACCTCGCGGGCAACCCTGGCTGGGCCGGACCGGTCCGTCCCCGCGGGGCGTGTGACCGATCCGACCCGATACGATTCCTCCGTGACCACGAAGCTCGCCCGCCGCGTCCGTCGTACCTCCGTCGTCCTCCTCGCGGGGGCGGCCCTCGTCGTTGCCGCCGGCGGTCCCGCCGGCGCGGACGTGCCGGAGGGCTGGAGCAACCCGTCCGACGTCGACCCGGTCGAGGCCGTGCTGCTCCTCGTCGGCGTCCCGCTGCTGCTCTTCCTGGTCATCACGGCGCTCGTCGTGATCCCGGGTGTCATCAAGGGCGAGCGGTTCACGCCGGGCGGTCAGGCCACCCAGGACCAGTGGTTCGGCGGCCCGAGCAAGGGCACCGCCGCGCTGCCCGCTCCCGACAACGACGAGTCGAAGGCCGGTGGAGCAAGTGGGCGTTGGTGAGTTCAACAGCACCGAGCGGTTCCAGATCGACGAGGCCATCCGCGGCGCCGAGCAGGTCTCGCGCTTCGAGTTCAGCGTCTTCGTCGGTCGCTCGGGCGCGGACTCCCGCGCGTTCGCCACGCAGCTGCACAACTCGCTGGTCGCCCCTTCGCGCAGCATCCTGATCATGCTCGACCCGGCCTCCCGGGTGCTCGAGATCGTCACCGGCGGCACCGTCCGCCGCAACATCACCGACCAGGAGGTCGAGCTGACGACGCTGCAGATGCAGTCGTCGTTCGCCAACGGCGACCTCGTCGGCGGCCTGCGTCGCGGCATCCAGATGCTCGCCGACCACGCCCGCGCGCCAGAGACCCTGCACGCCGACTGACCTGAAATCGCCGAGTCGGCGCCAGTTTCTTGAAAACTGGCGCCGACTCGGCAGTTGTCAGGCTTGTGCGTCCTTGGCCTGGGCGGCCAGGGCGCGGGCGACATCGGCCCGTCCCTCGTTGACGTAGCGCACGGCGCCCTTCGGGGCATCGGTCTCGACCAACCAGGCGTCCACGCGCTCGAGCAGCTCCGGGGAGCCGAGCGCCTTCGGGAAGCCGAACTCCAGCACGACCGAGCCCTTGTGGAAGCCGAGGGTGTCGATGACGGTGCCGGCGGCCTCGAGGTACTGCTCGAGGTACGGCGCGACCACGTCGTCCTGCCCGTGACGGAAGATCGAGAACACCATCTCGCGGCAGGTCTCGTTGGGCGTGCCGGGGTCGAGGATCGCCCGCCAGCCCTCGGCCTTGGCCTCGGCGCTGGGCTGCGCGACCCGGGCGGCCGCGGCCTTCTCCTTGCCCGCGATCGTCTTGTCGCGCTCGAGCTCCGCCTCGATCAGGGCCTCACCGGAGCGACCGGCCGCGGCGAGCGCGGTGACGATGACCCAGCGCAGGTCCTGGTCGACGGCCAGGCCCTCGACCGACCAGGTGCCGTCGAGCAGCCCCTCGAGGTCGGCGAACGCCTGCTCGCTGTGGGAGACCGCGGCGTAGGACCGGGCGAAGGTCAGCTGGTGGTCGCTGCCCGGCTCGGCGGCGAGCAGCAGCTCGCGCAGGCCCGCCTCCCACTCGCTGCGCAGTCCGGCCCGGTGCTCCGGGGCGCTGTAGGAGTTGACGGCCAGGGCGGCGTACGTCGGGATCCGGGTGACGCCCCACGCGTCGGTCTCGGCCCCGATGTTGGCGAGCACGAGGTGGACGAAGTCCGTGGCCGACATCTCGGCGTCGCGGGTCATGTCCCACGCGGCGCTCCAGACGAGGGCGCGAGCGAGCGAGTCGTCGAGCTTGGACAGCCCGGCCGTGACGGTCGCGAGCGAGCGCTCGTCGAGGCGGATCTTGGCGAACGCGTGGTCCTGGTCGTTGAGCAGCAGCAGGTCGGGCTGACGCTTGCCGACCAGCTCCGGGACCTCGGTCTCGGCGCCCTCGACGTCGATCTCGACGTACTCGCGGCGGACCAGGCGACCGTCAACCTCGTCGTACAGGCCGATGCCGAGGCGGTGCCGGCGCAGGGTCGGGTGCTGGGGGGCGGCGGTCTGGAGGATCCGGACGGCGTCGTACGTGCCGTCGGCGCCGACCTCGGAGGACGGCGTGAGCGTGTTGACGCCGGCGGTCTGCAGCCACTCCTGCGCCCAGCCCTGGAGCTCGCGGCCCGAGGCCTTCTCGAGCGACGTCAGCAGGTCGGCGAACGTGGCGTTGCCGAACTCGTGGTCCTTGAAGTACTGCCGCAGGCCGGCCAGGAACGGGTCGAGCCCGACCCACGCGACCAGCTGCTTGAGCACCGACGCGCCCTTGGCGTAGGTGATCATGTCGAAGTTGACCTCGACGGCGTGCAGGTCGACGTTGTCGGCGGCGATCGGGTGCGTGCTCGGCAGCTGGTCAGCGCGGTAGCCGGTCTGCTTGCGGGCGTTGGTGAAGCCGGTCCACGCGTCGGTGAACTCGGTGGCCTCGGCCTCGCACCAGTAGCAGGCCCACTCGGCGAACGACTCGTTGAGCCACAGGTCGTCCCACCACTGCATGGTGACCAGGTCGCCGAACCACATGTGCGCCATCTCGTGGG
>Ga0190274_10000324_pt1 | contig 29881 bp, 31 predicted proteins | sample Popmic531T_FD_133002 | JGI IMG/M metagenome (GOLD analysis project Ga0190274, IMG submission 133002) | Populus adjacent soil microbial communities from riparian zone of Yellowstone River, Montana, USA - 531 T | ecosystem: Environmental > Terrestrial > Soil > Riparian zone | place: USA: Montana... | reverse complement strand
GGTCGCAGAAGATCGACCTGCTCGACGAGCTGCTCGGCACGGTGCTCGCCGAGGACGGCGCCGCGCTGGTCTTCACCCAGTACGTCGCGATGGGCCGGCTGCTCGAGGCACACCTGGACCGCGCCGGCGTACCCCACCAGTTCCTGCACGGCGGCACGCCGGTGCGCGAGCGGGAGGCGATGGTGCGTCGGTTCCAAGCCGGCGAGTCTCCGGTGTTCCTGCTGTCGCTCAAGGCCGGCGGCACCGGGCTCAACCTGACCCGCGCCGACCACGTGCTGCACGTCGACCGGTGGTGGAACCCCGCCGTCGAGGAGCAGGCGACCGACCGCGCCTACCGGATCGGGCAGACCCGGCCGGTCCAGGTGCACCGGATGATCACCCGAGGGACGATCGAGGAGAAGATCGCCGAGATGCTCGGCCGCAAGCGCGCGCTCGCCGACGCCGTACTGGGCAAGGGTGAGCTGGCGCTGACCGAGCTCAGCAACGACGAGCTCCGCGACCTGGTCTCGTTGCGTCCCGACGCTCTGGACGACTGATGCCTGCTGTCCTCCACCCCCGGGTCCCGCCGCGGCGCGGTGCCGCGAGGGCCACGACGTGGTGGGGGAAGGCCTGGGTGCGCGCGGTCGAGGAGGCGTCGTACGCCGAGGCCGACCTGCGCGCCGCCCGATCCCTGGCCCGCGGCGGCCAGGTCGGCCAGATCGCCACCGAGCCGGGCCGGTACGTCGCCTCTGTCGAGGACACGCGCGGTCTGTGGACGGTCGGGGGCAGCCTGCCGGTCTTCGACGACGCGGGTCTGTCGGCGCTCGTCGAGACCGTCGCGGCCGCGGCCGGCCGGGTCGCCGCCCTGGTCGCCGGCGAGCTGCCGCACGAGCTGGTCGAGCAGGCCGACGAGGCGGGCGCGGAGCTGCTGCCGAGCGGGTTCGAGCTCGGCTCGACCTGCGGGTGCGACCACTGGACCGACCCGTGCGTGCACGCGCTGACCGTGCTCTACCAGCTGGCGTGGCTGGTCGACGCCGACCCGTTCGTGCTGTTCCAGCTACGCGGGCTGCCCCGCGACGAGCTGCTCGCCCGCCTGCACGCCCGGACGGTGGCGATCGAGGACGTCGATGCCGACCTGGACCACGCCGTCGAGGCGGCGCTGTACGCCGCCCGGTTGGTCGAGGAGGTCGAGTCGTCCGCCTCTGGGCTAGCTATAGGTGCTCCTCAGGCGGACGACCCGGTTAGCTGAGCGCGCCGAGGGCCATCCCGGTCAGCAGCTCGCGCATCTGTACGTCGGGAAGCAGGCCGCTGTGCGGGGTGGAGTTGATCAGCCCGAACGCCGCATGCGCCATCGCCCGGGCCGTCGGCTGGTCGAGCCGAGCGTGGAGCAGTTGGAGCTCGGCGGCCCAGAGGTCGACGTACTCGCGCTGGAGCGCGCGCACCCGCTCGCGGGCGTCCTCGGGCAGCGACTCCCAGTCGCGGTCCTGCACCACGATCAGCGGCCGGTGCCGCAGCGCGAAGTCGACGTGCCAGTCGACCAGCGCGGCCAGAGCTGCCTCGGGATCGGGCGTCTCGACGACGCGTCGCCGGCCCTCGCGGAGCAGCTCCTCGCTGATCGAGACCAGCATCTCCGCGAGCATCGCCTGCTTCGACGGGAAGTGCTTGTAGAGCGCCGGCCCGGAGATACCGCAGGCCGCGCCCAGGTCGGCCACCGAGACCCCGTGGTAGCCGCGCTGGGCGAACAACTCCGCCGCGGTCTCCAGGATCTGGTCGCGGCGGCTCATGCGCCCAGGTTAGAGGTTGTTAACCCTGGGCGGGTGCGGGTTTCCCCGGGCGCCCGGGGAAACCTGCCGACACGCCGTTGCAGCAACGGCGTGTCCGCAGGTTTCGGCTGACGAGCGGTGCTGGTGGGGCTCAGGCGCCGTTCTGCTGCTCGGCGATCTGGCGGCGTACGTCGTCCATGTCGAGGTTCTTGACCGCGGTGATGACCTGCTCGAGCGCGGGCGCCGGGAGGGCGCCGGGCTGGCTGAAGACCAGGATCCCGTCGCGGAAGGCCATCAGCGTCGGGATCGAGGTGATCTGCGCGGCGGCGGCGAGCGACTGCTCGGCCTCGGTGTCGACCTTACCGAAGACGACGCCCTCGTGGCGCTCCGCCGCGGCCTCGAAGATCGGGGCGAACTGCATGCACGGTCCGCACCACGACGCCCAGAAGTCGACGAGCACGATGTCGCTCTCGACGACGGTCTGCTCGAAGGTGTCCGCGGTCAGCTCGGTGGTGGCCATGCCTTCTCCAACGGTCGGGGTGTCGTGGGCATTCCGGTCGTGTCGGGATAGTCCCTCACCTTGTGGCTGTCGACACGCCGTTTTGGGCAACCAAAAGGTGAGGGACTATCCCAGCGGTAGACCCCCAGGTTAATGATCGCTAACCTGGACGGCGTGAGTCACATGAAGGAGCTGGTGGACGACCTGCGCGAGCGGCTGGCGGTCGCACGCACCGGCGGCAGCGAGAAGGCCCGGACCAAGCACACCGACCGCGGCAAGCTGCTGGTCCGCGACCGGGTGGACCGGCTGCTCGACCCGGGCAGCCCGTTCCTGGAGCTGAGCCCGCTGGCCGCGACCGGCATGTACGGCGACGCCGTACCGTCCGCCGGAGTCGTCACCGGCATCGGCCGGGTCAGCGGGCGCGAGGTCGTCGTGGTCGCCAACGACGCGACCGTCAAGGGCGGCACCTACTACCCGATGACGGTCAAGAAGCACCTGCGCGCGCAGACCGTCGCGGCCGACAACAGGCTGCCCTGCGTCTACCTCGTCGACTCGGGCGGCGCGTTCCTGCCGATGCAGGACGAGGTCTTCCCCGACCGCGAGCACTTCGGCCGGATCTTCTTCAACCAGGCCAACCTCTCCGCCCAGGGCATCCCGCAGATCGCCAGCGTGATGGGCTCCTGCACCGCCGGTGGTGCCTACGTGCCCGCGATGTCTGACGAGACCGTCATCGTGCGCAACCAGGGCACGATCTTCCTCGGCGGCCCGCCGCTGGTGAAGGCCGCGACCGGCGAGATCGTGACCGCCGAGGAGCTCGGCGGCGGCGACGTGCACGCCCGCACCTCCGGCGTCGTCGACCACCTCGCCGAGGACGACGCGCACGCGCTCGCGATCGTCCGGAGCATCGTCGGCACCCTCGAGCGCCGGCCCGCGGGCGCGACGTACGAGATCGCGCCCGTCGAGGAGCCGCACGAGGACCCGAGCACCCTGTACGACGTGGTGCCCGCCGACACCCGCACGCCGTACGACGTCCGCGAGGTGATCCGCCGGATCGTCGACGGCAGCCGCTTCCACGAGTTCAAGAAGCTGTACGGCGAGACGCTGGTCACCGGCTTCGCGCACGTCTGGGGCCACCCGGTCGGCATCGTCGCCAACAACGGCATCCTCTTCAGTGAGTCGGCGCTCAAGGGCGCGCACTTCATCGAGCTCTGCAACCAGCGCGGCATCCCGCTGGTCTTCCTGCAGAACATCACCGGCTTCATGGTCGGCAAGGAGTACGAGAACCGCGGCATCGCCCGCGACGGTGCCAAGCTCGTCACCGCCGTCGCCTGCTCGGTCGTCCCCAAGTTCACGGTGGTGATCGGAGGGAGCTTCGGCGCCGGCAACTACGGCATGTGCGGTCGCGCCTACGACCCGCGCTTCCTGTGGATGTGGCCCAACGCGCGCATCTCGGTGATGGGCGGCGAGCAGGCGGCGTCCGTGCTGGCGACCGTCGCCGGCAAGCCGGACGACGAGGAGTTCAAGGCGCCGATCCGCGACCAGTACGAGACCCAGGGCTCGCCGTACTACTCCACCGCCAGACTCTGGGACGACGGCGTCATCGACCCCGCCGACACCCGTCGCGTCCTCGGCATGGGCCTCGCGGCGGCGGCGAACGCGCCGATCCCGGAGCCGTCCTACGGCGTGTGGAGAATGTGATGAACCTCGACTCCGTCTTCATCGCCAACCGCGGCGAGATCGCCGTCCGGATCGCCCGGACCTGTGACCGGCTCGGGATCCGTGCCGTCGTCAGCGACGGCGACTACCTCGACCCGGCCGCCCAGGTCGCTCAGGCGCTCGCCGCCGGCGCTCAGGCAGTGCACCCGGGCTACGGGTTCCTGTCCGAGAACCCTGGCTTCGCCCGCGCTGTCGCCGACGCCGGGCTCGTCTGGGTCGGACCGCCGCCCGAGGCGATGGAAGCCATGGCGCGCAAGGACCGCGCCCGCGAGATCGCCATCGCGGCCGGCGTCCCGGTGGTGCCGACCGGCGACGACGCGGCGTACCCGGTGCTGGTCAAGGCCGCGTCCGGAGGCGGTGGCAAGGGCATGCGCGTGGTCCGCTCCGCCGAGGAGTACGACGAGGCCGTCGCGGCCGCGAAGCGCGAGGCGCTGTCGGCCTTCGGCGACGACACGATGCTGGTCGAGAAGTACGTCGAGCACGGCCGCCACATCGAGGTCCAGGTGATGGCCGACGCGCACGGCAACGTGGTCCACCTCTTCGAGCGCGACTGCTCGACGCAGCGCCGCCACCAGAAGGTGCTCGAGGAGGCGCCCGCGCCGACGATCAGCGCCGAGGTCCGCGAGCTCGTCACCAGCAGCGCGGTCGCCCTGGCCCAGCACGTCGGCTACGAGAACGCCGGCACCGTCGAGTTCCTCCTCGACTCCGACACCGGCGAGGCCTACTTCCTCGAGATGAACACCCGCCTCCAGGTCGAGCACCCCGTCACCGAGGCGATCACGGGTCTCGACCTCGTCGAGCTCCAGCTCCGCGTCGCCGCGGGCGAGCCGTTGCCGATCACCCAGGACGACGTCACCGTGACCGGGCACGCCATCGAGGCGCGGGTGTACGCCGAGGACTCGTTCGGCGGCTTCCTGCCCCAGGCGGGCACCGCGACCCTCGTCGTCTGGCCCGGGTCGTCCGCCTCACGAGCACCTATGGCTAGCCGAGAGGCGGACGACCCGATCAGGGTCGATCACGCGCTCGAGAGCGGCCAGGTCGTGAGCACGGCGTACGACCCGATGCTGGGCAAGGTCATCGTGCACGCGGCGACCCGCGAAGCGGCGCGCAGCGGGCTGGTCGACGCCCTCGACCGCACCGCGATCCTCGGGCTCACCACCAACGTGGGCTTCCTGCGGGCGCTGGTGGCGAGCGACGAGTTCCGCGACGCGACCATCGACACCGCCTGGCTGGACCGCCACGAGGTGGCCCCGCCCGACCCGGCTCCCGCGCGCCTGGCCGCGGCCTGGGAGCTGCACCTCGCCACTCGTGAGGGCGAGGGGCCCTTCCACGCCGACGGCTTCCGCCTGGGCGCGGCGCCGGCCCCGGTCGTCATCGAGCTCGACGAGCCGGTGACGCTCACGGGTCGCCCGCCGACCCACCGGCCGGTCGCCCTCACCACGGCGCACCGGGTCGAGCTGGTGCACCAGGGCCAGCGGTTCGTCTTCGTGCCGGCCGACGTCTTCGGCGACCACGCGGTCGACGTCGGCGACGGCGCGATCACCGCGCCGATGCCGGGCACCGTGCTCGACGTACGCGTGGCCGACGGCGACCACGTCGAGACCGGCCAGGTGCTGGTCGTGCTCGAGGCGATGAAGATGGAGCTGTCGCTCAAGGCGCCGTTCGACGGCACCGTCGGCGCGCTCGCCGCGGCCACCGGCGCGCAGGTCGCGCTCGGCGCCACGCTTCTGGAGGTGCAGCCCGATGAGTGACCTACCGATGACCGTGCGAGCCGACGGGCTCCCGAGCAAGGTCACGATCTACGAGGTCGGCCCCCGCGACGGCCTGCAGAACGAGCAGGCGCTGGTCCCCACCGACGTCAAGGCCGAGTTCGTACGCCGCCTCCTCGCGGCCGGTCTGCCCATCGTCGAGGCCACCAGCTTCGTGCATCCGAAGTGGGTGCCGCAGCTCGCCGACGCCGCCGAGCTGATGGAGCTCCTCGGCGCGGCCGGTCGCGACTGCCCGGTGCTGGTCCCCAACGAGCGCGGCCTCGACCGCGCGCTCGAGCTCGGCGCGAAGCACATCGCGATCTTCGGCTCCGCCACCGAGACCTTCGCGCAGAAGAACCTCAACCGAAGCCTCGATGAGCAGTTCGCGATGTTCGAGCCGACCGTACGGCGTGCCCGCGACGCCGGGCTCGACGTCCGCGCCTACGTCTCGATGTGCTTCGGCGACCCGTGGGAGGGCGGCGTGCCGGTCGACCAGGTCGTCACCGTCGGCAAGCGGCTCTTCGACCTCGGCGCCAGCCAGCTCAGCCTCGGCGACACGATCGGCGTCGGCACCGCGGGCCACGTGACCGCGTTGGTGCGGGCCTTCGTGGACGCGGGCATGGAGCTCGACCACCTCGCCATGCACTTCCACGACACCTACGGCCAGGCGCTCGCCAACGCCTATGCAGCCCTGCAGGCCGGCATCACGACGTACGACGCCAGCGCCGGCGGCCTCGGTGGCTGTCCGTACGCCAAGAGCGCCACCGGCAACCTCGCGACCGAGGACCTGGTCTGGATGCTGCGCGGCCTGGGCATCGAGACCGGGGTCGACCTCCAGCAGGTCGTGGACACCAGTATCTGGATGGCGGGCCACCTGGGTCGGCCGAGTCCTTCGGCCGTCGTACGCGCACTGCGGTAACGGGCACCTCACCCGCTGCGGCAGAATCCTCGGCATGGCCGACGTCGTGTACCTGCATGTGGGTGCTCCCAAGACCGGGACCACCTACATCCAGGACCGGCTGGCGCTGAACCGTCCGCAGCTGGCCCGGCACGACGTCCGCTACCCGCTCGGCGCCCGGGGCGACATGTTCCACGCCGCCCTCGACCTGATCGAGCGGCCGTGGGGCGGGATGCTCCCGGACGCCAAGGGCGAGTGGGACGCGCTGGTCAAGCGGACCCGGCGGGCCGACGGCCGGGTCGTGATCAGCCACGAGATCCTGGCCGGCGCGACCGGCGAGCAGGTCGAGCGGGCGGTGGCCTCGTTGGCCCCGGCCGAGATCCACGTCGTCGTCACCGCACGGGACCTCGCCCGTCAGGTGCCCGCGGAGTGGCAGGAGCGGCTCAAGCACCAGGGGCGGATGCGCTACGGCAAGTTCGTCCGCCGGATCCAGAAGCCACGCTCCGCGATCGGCCGGTCCTTCTGGCAGGTGCAGGGCCTCGTCCAGGTGCTCGAGCGGTGGAGCCGCCAGCTGCCGCCCGAGCGGGTCCACGTGGTCACCGTCCCGCAGCCGGGCGCCCCGCACGGCGAGCTGTGGCGGCGCTTCTGCCGCGCGGTCGACGTCGACCCGGCCTGGGCGCCGCTCGACAGCGTGCGCCGCAACCCCTCCATCGGCGCCCCCGAGAGCGCGATGCTGCGCCAGCTCAACGACCGGCTGCGCGGGACGGAGCTCGAGCACGCCGATTACCGCACCCTGGTGCGGCACCTGATCGTGCACGAGACCCTGGCGACCGCGCCCGTCCAGCAGCGGCTCACCCTGCCGCCGGACTGCTACGACTGGGCCGAGGAGATCTTCGGCTCGTGGCGGGAGTGGATCGTCGGTTCCGGTGTCGATGTCGTCGGCGACGTGGCCGACCTGCGCCCGGTACGACCGGCGCCGGACGCGGTCTGGCACGACCCGGACCGCACCCGGCCCCGCCAGGTCGCCGACGCCGCGCTGGACGCCCTGGTCGCGATGATCGAGGAGGCGGCTCGCCGGGACGACCCCGACGAGCACCTGAGCGCCCGGGTGACCAAGGCCGCGAAGCGGTTGCGCGAGCGGTGAGCGGCGACGGCGAGACCCCCGGCATCCGGCGAGCGTGGGGATGGGCGGCGCACCTGCGCGACGGCGGTACGACGCCGTGGCGTGACTGGGCCGTCGAGGGCACGGCCCACGGCCGGCACCTGCCCGGGGCCCAGCAGCTCGAGCTGCTCCGGCGCCTCAACGCGGCCGGCGACGTCTCGGACGGGCTCGCCACCCGCGTGCTCGAGGCCAGTGCGCCCGGCCGCGGGCGGCCCGACCTCGAGCTGGTCGGGTCGGTCGACGTCCTCGCCTTCGGACCGCCCCCGGTCGACCCAGCAGACCTCAGCGCCGACGAGCTGCTCCGGGTGGCGGCCGGACTCCTCGCCGAGGACGTGCACGCCGCGGGACTGCCCGTGGCCGGCACCGTCCGGCCGCGTCCGTGGCGCACCCGCTACCGGTTGGTCGGCGACCCGATGCTCGCCGACCCGCGCCGGGCCGACCTGGGCTCCCGTGGCCGCCCGCCCGGCGGCCGCAACGAGCTGGTCGTCGTGCTGGGCACCGACGTCGCGCAGATGATGGTCGACATCTGGACCGCTCGGAGCATCGGCGTCGGCACCACGCCCTGGGGCGAATGGGTCCGCCGAGCGCGCCGCCTCGACGCGCTGCCCCGCCGGATCGACCTGCCCCGGGTGGCCCGGACCGCGGCCGAGCGGGTCGGCGTACGGCGGGTGCGGGTCGTGCTCGACGTCGACGCGCTGCCGCGCCTGGTCGGCGTACGCCGTCCGCTCGCCGCGGCTCCCGAGCTCTCCGCGGACGCCGTCGAGCTGGCCCGCCGGACCGGGCAGGTGCTCGGCCTGCTCGCCACCCCCGTCGAGCGGGCCGCGCTGCTGCGCGAGGTGCTGGTGCCGCGGCTCGCCGAGCACCCCGGACCGGCGTTGGTGCTGCCTCGTCGCCACGTCGAGTGGGTGCGCGGCCACGCACGCACCATGCGCGATGAGCTGGCCCGCGCTGGATACCCTGTCCACGGTGATCCCGACGGCCTGTTGCCCGTCGACCGCCCCGGCGTGACGCGACCCTCGGACGCCGGCGTCCTGGCGCTCGCCCTGCGCCTGCTGCTGGAGAAGAAGTCGATTTAGTTGAGCACCCGCGTCCTGCTGCACGTCGGCACGCCGAAGACGGGCACGTCGTACCTCCAGGACGTGCTCTTCCGCAACCAGCGCACCCTCGCCGCGGCCGGCATCCTGTATCCGGCGGACCGGTTCGACGCCCACTTCCTGGCCGCGCTCGACCTGATGCGGATGCCGTGGGGCGGACTCGAGAAGCAGGCCGTCGGCCAGTGGGACAAGCTCGCCAAGAAGGTGCGCAAGCACGACGGCACCTCGATCATCAGCCACGAGATCCTCGCGACCGCGTCCCGCGCGCAGGTCGGCCGGGCGCTGACCTCACTCGGTCACGACGACGGCACGGAGATCCACGTGGTGATCTCGGTGCGCGACCTGGTGCGCCAGATCCCCGCGGAGTGGCAGGAGAACGTCAAGCACCGAGCCGCCCTGTCGTACCGCGCGTTCCTCGACCAGATCCAGGACCCTCGTCGCGAGGAACGGATCTCGACCTGGTTCTGGGGGGTCCAGGAGCTGCCCGAGATCCTGGACCGCTGGGGCGACGACCTGCCACCCGAGCGCATTCACCTGGTCACCGTGCCGCCGGTCGGGGGTCCGCAGGACCTGCTGTGGCAGCGCTTCAGCAAGGCCTTCGGCCTCGACGGGCTCGACCTCACCCTCGAGGCAGAGCGCACCAACCCGTCGCTCGGCGTGCCCGAGACCGCACTGGTGCGCCGGATCAACCGGGCCGCCAACCAGGAGCTGGAGCCTCGCGACTACCGGCCCCTGGTCCGTGAGCTGCTCGCGCACCAGACCCTGTCGCGGCGGGTCGACTCGCCGCGACTGGCGCTGCCGCCCGACCTGCACCCGTGGGTCTCGCAGGTCACGGCGTCGTGGGTCGACGAGATCGAGCGCCGGGGCTACGACGTCGTGGGCGACCTGGGCGACCTGGCGGGCGCGCCGCCGGTCACCGACTACGTCGACCCGGACCACCCCGACGAGGCCCAGGTCGCCGACGCGGCCGTCGATGCCCTGAGGGCCGTGCTGCTCGAGGGCTCCCGGTGGCAGCGGCGTGAGGGAGAGCTGCGGGCCGAGCTCGACGACGCCTACAAGGCCCTCGAACGGTCCTACCTGCGCCCGACGTACCGCTGGCGCGAGCGCACCGTGCGTCGGCTCCAGAACAGTGGGCTCGGCCGCCGGGGGCTCTCCGCCTACCGACGGTTGCGCGGGCGGAGCTCGCCGCCGGCGTAACGCCCGATCTGGTACGTCGCGAAGCCGTCGACGCCCATGCCGACGATGCCACCGACGACCGGCACCCGGCGGGCGACCACGATCGCCGCGTGCTTGCCGGCCACCTTGGTCACCAGCTCCGAGGTGACCTCGGCGCAGAGCACCCGCTCGATCTCCGGGTCGTGCATCGGCGCCGTCGCGATCGCCATCGGCGGCGCGGGGATCTTGCGGGCCCGGACCAGCGCCTCGACCCTGTCCTCGCCGAGCATGCAGGCGAGGACCGCGTTGCGCACCCGCGGGTCCTCCAGGTCGTAGCCGCGCAGGTGAGCGATCACCGCCACCATCCGCGCCTGGATCAGGGCCAGGCCGGTGATGTTGGTCGGGATCGTGACCATGGCCGTGAACGCGCCGCCGACGCTGGTCAGCATCCCCTGCGCGCCGGCGTAGCGGACGTGGTCGTCGACCACGGAGCGGACCGCACGCTTGTCGCGTCCGTTGGCCTCGCGGAGCGCCTTCTCGGCGGTCGCCGCCGCCGAGGGGAGCGGGCCGATCCCGTGGACGGCCCGGTTGAGCGCCTCGCGCACGAACGAGGCGTTGAGGTCGGGTGCGAGCGCGGGCAGCCGCGGCGCGACGTACTTGCCCGCCGCCGCGGTGATGCTCGTCTTTGCGCCCACGCTTTGATGGTACGGACTGGGCTGGTGGTCGGCGCCCGCTACGGTCTGGGGCGTGTCCCCGATCGAACCACCGCCGTCGCGCTGGACGTTCGGCGATCCGGCGGACTTCGATCCGCTCGACGACCTGGTCGGCATCGGCGCCGACCTGTCGCCGGGGACCCTGCTGGCGGCGTACCGGCGGGGGCTTTTTCCGATGCCGTCCGGTACGCCGGGCGACCCGATGTACTGGTTCTGCCCGGTCCGCCGCGGCGTGCTGCCGCTCGACGGGCTGGTGGTCTCCAAGTCGTTGCGGCGCTCCTGCCGGGAGTTCGAGATCCGGGTCGACACGGCGTTCGCGGAGGTCGCCGAGGCGTGTGCCGACCCGTCCCGCCCGCAGGGCTGGATCGACCGCGACATCCGCGCGGCGTACCTCCGGCTGCACGAGCTGGGCTGGGCGCACTCCGTCGAGGCATGGCGCGACGGCCGGCTGGTCGGAGGCCTGTACGGCGTGGGCATCGGCGGGCTGTTCGCGGGCGAGTCGATGTTCCACCGTGAGCGGGACGCCTCGAAGGTCGCCCTGGTCGCCCTGGTCGAGGGGCTGCGGGCGAGCGGTCCGGCGGGTCGGCTGCTGGACGTGCAGTGGTCCACGCCGCACCTCGCGTCGCTCGGCGTGGTCGAGATCAGCCGGGAGGACTATCTGCAGCGTCTTGCGACCGCTCAACTTTTAAGCGAGCCCACCATCTTCCGACCTGATTCGGGCGTCTGTAGGGCAGAGTGACCCGGACCCGCCACGAATCGAGGAGAAGACCCCCATGAACCGTCCGACTAACACTGCCCTGAAGATCGCCGGGAGCGTCCTGGCGCTGAGCGCCCTGGGCGGCGCCCTGACCGGGTGCAGCGGGAGCGACAGCGGCGGTGGCTCCGACGACGCCGCCCCGAAGGCCGTCACGTTGGCCGGGTTCTGCGAGAAGCTGAACGGCATCGGCTCCGTTGTGGGCAAGGACGACACTGCCGAAGCCGTCGCCGCCCTCAGGGGCTGGGTCGCCGACATGGACGACTACGGGGTGCCGGAGGAGCTGAGCGGCGACGCCCGCGACGGGTTCGGGTATCTGATGACGGCCTTCAAGGGCGTCGACAAGGACGCGACCATCGAGGACCTTCAGAAGCTGGGGACCGATGTCCCGCCGGCCGAGCAGAAGAAGGTGACGGCGTTCACCACCTGGTCGGCCGAGAGCTGCAAGCCGTCGGCCAAGCCCACGCCGTCGGACGACGCCTCCTGACGCCGGCCCTGATCTGGCGGAGACTCAGACGACTCGGGGCGGCTGGCCGGTCTCGCTGACCATGGGCCGACCGGCCGCCGCCCAGTCGAGCATGCCGCCGTCCAGGTTGACGACGTCGTACCCCTGCTCGGCCAGCCACGCCACGACCTGGCCCGAGCGGCCGCCGACCTTGCACACGACCAGGGTCTGCCCGCCACCGACCTCGTCGAGCCGCTCGGGGAGGTCGTTCATCGGGATGTGTACCGCGCCGTCGATGTGGCCGTGCTCCCACTCGAAGTCCTCGCGCACGTCGAGCACCGAGAGCTCCTCGGGCAGCGGATCGGGCACGGCGTCGATCAAGACGGTCGGGATCTGACTCATGGTGCCTTTCTACTTCAACAGCTTGCTCATCCGGCGATCGGCGAGGGGCTTGCCGCCGGTCTGGCAGGTCGGGCAGTACTGCAGGCTCGAGTCGGCGAAGGACACCTCGAGGACGGTGTCGCCGCACACCGGGCACTTCTCGCCGGCCCGGCCGTGGACCGCGAGGTTGGACTTCTTCTCGCCCTTGAGCTCACTGGCGTGCAGGCCGCGGGAGCGCTCGACCGCGTCGCCGAGGGTGTCGCGCACGGCGGCGTACAGGATCCCGACCTCGTCGTCGGTCAGCCCGTTCGCCGGCTTGAACGGCGACATCTTCGCGGCGTGCAGGATCTCGTCCGAGTAGGCGTTGCCGATGCCGGCGATGGTGCTCTGGTAGCGGAGCACGCCCTTGAGCTGCTTGCGGCCCTCGCGCTGGAGGATCTCGGCGAACCGCTCGATCGTGAAGTCGTCGGCGAGCGGGTCCGGGCCGAGGCGGGCGATGCCGGGGACGTCGAGCGGGTCGCGGACGACGTACGCCGCCAGGCTCTTGCGGGTGCCGGCCTCGGTGATGTCGAGGCCGGACTGGTCGTCGAGGACGACGCGGAGCGCGAGCGTCGACTTGGTGCTCGGCTTCGGCGGGACCGTCGGGACCTCGTCGCGCCACCGGATCCAGCCCGCGCGGGCGAGGTGCAGGCACAGGTGGATCCCGGACGCCTCGATGTCGAGGAACTTGCCGTGCCGCGTCACGTTGTCGACCATCGTGCCCTCGAGCGCGGACAGCGGGGGGTCGAAGGTCTTGAGCGCGCTGAACGCGGCGATATGGATCTTCGCGATGGCGTGGCCGTCCAGCCGGCCCCGGAGGTCGAGGGCCAGGGCTTCCACCTCGGGCAGCTCGGGCACCCCAGCATCCTAGGCAGAACCGGTGACAGGTGTTGCCTGTCAGGAGCATCATGGAGGCATGCCCGCCGTACGCCCGCTGCCGGAGACGGGGTCGATCTTCCTCGACGCCCGCGGCGGCGACCGCGCGCTGCGGGTCTCCTGGCACCAGGACGCCGGCATGGTGATCCTGTCGCTGTGGCGCGAGAACGTCTGCGCTGGCTCCTTCCGGCTCGCGATCGACGAGGTGCCGGACCTGATCGCGATGCTGCAGGCCGGGTTGGTGCGCTCCTACGAGGACGCCCGCGACCGGCTCAGCGTGCTGGGCTACGAGTCCGCCTGAGCCGGGGTTGTCGGCCGAAACCGTCCGACACGCCGTTGCTGCAACGGCGTGTCTGCGGGTTTCCCCGGGCAGCCGGGGAAACCCGCTCGGCGTGTCGCCCCCCATCTACGAAATCCCCTAGACACCCGGATACCGTCCTGACGTGGACCCGATCCGGAACCCCTACGCCCCCGGAGCCGGGCAGCGACCGCCCGAGCTGGCGGGCCGCGACCGTGAGCTGCAGCAGTTCGAGGTGACCCTCGAGCGCGTCGCGGCGGGCCGACCCGAGCGCAGCATGGTCCTCAGTGGCCTGCGCGGGGTCGGCAAGACGGTGCTGCTCAACGCGCTGCGCGGCCAGGCCGTACGACGCGCGTGGGGGACCGGCAAGATCGAGGCCCGGCCCGACCAGAGCATCAGGATCCCGGTGGCGCAGGCGGTGCACGCCGCCGTCCGCGAGGTGGCGCATCGACACCGCGATCCGGACCGGGTCGACGAGGTTGCCGGGGTGCTCAAGAGCTTCGCGCTGCGCACCGGCCTGGACGACCGCAAGGCCGCATCTAGAGGGGGGAGTCGCTGGACGCCGCCCACCGACGTCGTCGCCGCCAGGGGTCGCGCCGACTCCGGCGACCTCGAGCTCGACCTGGTCGAGCTGTTCACGGACGTCGCGACGCTCGCCGGTGACCTCGGCGTCGGTGTCGGGCTCTTCGTCGACGAGATGCAGGACGTCGCGACGCCCGAGCTCGCCGCCCTCTGCGGCGCCTGCCACGAGATCAGCCAGCAGGGAGCGCCGCTGATCGTCGTCGGGGCCGGCCTGCCGCACCTGCCGGTGGCGCTCGCCGCGTCCAAGTCGTACGCCGAGCGATTGTTCCGCTACGCCTCGGTCGACCGGCTCCCCCGGGAGATGGCCGACCGCGCCTGGCGGCTGCCGGCCGCGGAGGAGGGCGTGGAGTTCGAGGACGACGCCCTGGACGAGCTCTACCGGCTCACCGACGGCTACCCCTACTTCGTGCAGGCCTACGGCAAGGTCACCTGGGACGCCGCCGTCGGGTCTCCGATCCGCACCGCCGACGTACGCGCCGCCGCGCCGGAGGCCGAGGCCGAGCTCGCGGTCGGCTTCTTCGGCGCCCGCTACGACCGGGCCACCCCTGCCGAGCGCGACTACATGGTGGCGATGGCCGACCTCGGCGCCGATCGCGGTGACGGCAACGTCGACGGCCCGATCGCCACCTCCGAGGTCGCGACCCACCTCGCCCGCAAGCCGCAGTCGCTCTCCCCGGCGCGCGACGGGCTGATCAAGAAGGGCCTCGTCTACTCGGCCGAACGCGGCAGCGTGGCCTTCACGGTGCCGCACTTCGGTCAGTTCCTGCGCAGCCGATGAGCGCCCGGGACGCCGTACTTCTCAGGCAAGTCCGTCACTTCCCGGCCGATGCATCGCCTGAGAAGTGACAGTTTCACCGGTGAACCGGTGAAACCGACGCCGGCCCGACCCGGGACAATGAGCCAGTGAGCGCCACCCTCGTAGCCAAGGACCTCGCCGGCGGCCACGGCCACCGCACCCTCTTCGAGGGGCTCGACCTCACCGTCGCGCCCGGGGATGTGGTCGGTGTGGTCGGGGCCAACGGCGCCGGGAAGACCACGCTGCTGCGGATCCTCGCCGGCGACCTCGAGCCCCACGGCGGCACGGTGAACACCGCGCCGTCCGACGCGTTCGTCGGCTGGGTCCCACAGGAGCACGAGCGGGTCCCCGGCGAGACCGTCGCGGCGTACGTCGGTCGGCGCACCGGCGCGACCGGCGCCACGACCGCCATGGAGACGGCCGCCGAGGCGCTCGGCTCCGAGCAGCACGGCGTCGACGACGCGTACGCCGTCGCGTTCGACCGGTGGCTGGCGAGCGGCGCCGCCGACCTCGACGAACGCATCGCGCCGATGCTCGCCGACCTCGGCCTCGACGTGGGCGCCGACGCCCTGATGACCAGCCTCTCCGGCGGGCAGGTCGCCCGGGCGGCGCTCGCCGCCCTGCTGCTGAGCCGCTTCGACGTCGTCCTCCTCGACGAGCCCACCAACGACCTCGACCTGGCCGGCCTCGAGCGCCTCGAGACGTTCGTCCGCGGGCTCCGCAGTGGCGTCGTGCTCGTGTCGCACGACCGGGAGTTCCTCTCCCGCTGTGTGACCCGGATCGTCGAGCTCGACCTCGCCCAGCACCAGGTGAGCGTGTACGACGGCGGCTACGACGCCTTCCTCGAGGAGCGCGCCGTGGCCAGGCGGCACGCGCGCGAGGCCTACGAGGAGTTCGCCGACAAGAAGGCGGACCTAGTGTCGCGGGCCAGGACGCAGCGCGAGTGGAGCTCGCAGGGCGTGCGCAACGCGATGAAGAAGAGCCCCGACAACGACAAGATCCGGCGCCGCGCCCAGAGCGAGTCGTCGGAGAAGCAGGCCCAGAAGGTGCGCCAGATGGAGTCGCGGATCGCCCGGCTGGAGGAGGTCGAGGAGCCGCGCAAGGAGTGGGTGCTGCAGTTCAGCATCGGCGCCGCGCCCCGGTCCAGCGCCGTGGTCGCGACCCTCAACGAGGCGACCCTCCAGCGCGGCGACTTCCGGCTGGGCCCGGTCTCCCTCCAGGTCAACGCCCGCGACCGGATCGGCATCACCGGGCCGAACGGCGCCGGCAAGACGACGCTGATCGGCCTGCTCCTCGGACGGGTCAGCCCGGACGAAGGCACCGCGAGCCTCGGCGCGAGCGTGGCGATCGGCGAGATCGACCAGGCGCGCGCCGGCCTCGCCGAGGACCGGTCACTCGGCGATGCGGTCGAGGCGGCGCTGCCCGAGCTGTCGCCCGCCGACGTACGCACCCTGCTCGCGAAGTTCGGGCTCAAGGCCGACCAGGTTGCCAGCCTCGTCGGCCGGCTGTCGCCGGGGGAGCGGACCCGGGCCGCGCTGGCGCTGCTCCAGGGCCGTGGGGTCAACCTGCTCGTGCTCGACGAGCCGACCAACCACCTGGACCTGCCCGCGATCGAACAGCTGGAGGAGGCGCTCGCGTCGTACGACGGCGCACTGCTGCTCGTCTCGCACGATCGCCGGCTCCTCGACAACGTCACTCTCGACCGGCGCTGGCGTGTCGTGGACGGGGTCGTCACCCAGGAGGCGTGACGCGGCACCATAGATGTCGTGAGACCCCAGGTCGTCGCCCACCGGGGCGCCAGCCACGACAACGCCGAGCACACCCTGCGGGCGTACGTCGCCGCCCTCGACGCCGGCGCCGAGGCACTCGAGTGCGACGTACGGCTCACCGCCGACGGCCACCTCGTCTGCGTGCACGACCGCGACCTGCGCCGTACGGCGAGCAGCCGCACCCTGGTCTCCAACACCGAGCTTGCCGAGCTCGACCAGCTCGACTTCCACTCCTGGAAGAACCCGTGGGCCGACCTCGACGACGAGGCTCCCGACCCCGACGACCAGCTCGACAAGGTGCTGACGTTGCGCACCCTGCTCGAGGTCGTCGCCGACTACGACCGCCGGGTCGAGGTCGCGATCGAGACGAAGCACCCCACCCGGTACGGCGGGCTCGTCGAGCGTCGGCTGGTCGACCAGCTCCGGCACCTCGGCTGGGACCGGGCGGGCGCACCGGCCCGGGTGATGAGCTTCTCGTGGACCGCGCTGCAGCGAGTCGAGCGGCTCGCCCCCGACGTCCCCCTGGTGATGCTGCTCGAGCACGCCCGCAACTGGCCGATGCTCCGGCGGACCATCGGCCGCGACTGGCTGGTCGGTCCGGGCATCAAGGAGCTGACCGCGCACCCCAGGCTGGGACCGCGGATCACCCGCGCCGGCCACGACCTGCACGTGTGGACGGTCAACACCCAGAAGCAGCTCGACCTCTGTCTGGAGCTCGGCGTGAAGGCCGTCATCACCGACCGGCCGGCGTACGTCCTCGACCTGCTGGACGACCGCGAGAGCGCGGCCGGATAGCCACCCGATAGTTTGCCGTCATGGCCAAGAAGTCGCGCACCAAGTCCCGTCCCGCCCCGTCCGCCGGTGAGGTCGGCCCACGCCAGCCCTGCCCGTGCGGCTCGGGCAAGCGCTACAAGGCCTGCCACGGTGCTCCGGGTGGGGCCGCGTCGGTGTATGTCGGACGTCCGTTCGAGGGGATGCCGTCGGAGTGCGACGTCGTCGCGTTGCGAGAGCTGGTGCCGGCGGCGACCGCTCCGCTGACCCTCAAGGCCGACGCCGACCGGGTGGTGAAGCTGTGCTCGCTGCTGCCGATGGCGTCGCCGGCGATGGTGCGCGAGAACGGCGAGATCTGGCTCGGGCTCCAGGTGCAGCACAACTTCGGTGACCCGGCGCGCGACCTGGGAGCCGTGCTCGAGGCGGCCCTGACCGCCGAGCCGGGCGTCGTCGGCCTGACCGACCCTCCGGGTGAGGGCCCGCGTCTCCAGGACCTGATCTCCGACGACTCCCTCACGATCACCGTCCACGACGGCTTCGCCTTCTGGGTGTCGGACGTGCCGGAGGCCGACCGGCCGGCCGCCGAGGCCGCGCTGGAGCAGGCGAACGCCGCCGCGAACCCGACCGCCCGGTTGACCGGTGTCGAGGGCGCGTACTGGACCAACGTCGGCTCCAAGGAGCACCTGCGCTGGGTGATGCCGGAGCCCGAGGACCAGCTGCTCGACGCCCTCGCCCGGCTGCACACCGCCGGCAAGGACGTGCTGGTCGACGACTCACGGTTCGTCGGGATGTTCCGCGCCCACGGACTCCTGGCCCCGGTCTGGGACGTCCCTGTCGGGAGCGGGCCCGAGGCGCTCGAGGAGCCCGCCGCGCGGTTCGCCGCCGACCTCGCCGCCGCCCTCGCCGACGGCTCCGACCTCACCACCGAGGAGCGTGCGGCCCGCTCCGGACTCGCCAACCGCCAGGTCACCCTGCGCTGACGACTGGCCGAATGGCTTGAATTTCATGTGAATCCGGCCCTGGCGGCGTTTGGGGTTTGGCGGCGCCCGGGTCTGAGACGTAGTGTCGCGGAGCCCGGTCGTTGTCGCCTCCCCCGTCGGCAGCGGCCGGGTCTCTCATGCCCGGAGCTCAGGTGCCGATCGCGTGTCCGGGTCAGTCCGCCGGGACCGGCTCCCGTGCGACCGGGCAGCTCATGCACCGGGGTCCGCCACGCCCGGAGCCGAGCTCGGACCCGGCGATCCGGACGACCTCGATGCCGGCCTCCTCGAGGCGGGCGTTGGTCTCGTGGTTGCGCTCGTAGGCGACCGCGACCCGCGGCGCGATCGCGAGGGTGTTGTTGCCGTCGTCCCACTGCTCGCGCTCGGCGGTGACCGGGTCGAGACCGGTGTCGATCTGGTGCAGCGTGTCGATCTCCATCGCCTTCGCGGCGGCCACCAGGAACGGCTCGGCGTCGGCCACCGACAGCACCAGCGCGCGCTCGTCCTCGGCGCTGCCCGCGGCGGTGACGGCGTACGCCTGCAGGGAGTCGGCCACGTTGGGGTACATCACGATCTTGTCGACATCGACCATCGTGCAGACGGTGTCGAGGTGCATGGTGGCGCGCTCCTGCGCGATGGGTACGGCGAGCACCGTGTGCGCGAGGTCGGCATGGAAGACCTGGCGGGCGAACCGCTCGACGCCCGCCGGCGTGGTGCGCTCACCGACGCCGACCGCGATCACGCCGGGCCCCATCAGCAGCACGTCGCCGCCCTCGACGTGCTCGTGGTGCCAGCCGTGGATCTTGCGGGTGCCGCGGAAGCGCGGGTGCTCGGTGTAGATCAGCTCGGTCAGCTGCGTCTCCCGCGCGCGGGCCGGCATCGTGAGGGAGGTGACCGCGACCCGGTCGCGCACCCAGACGGAGGAGTCGCGGGTGAAGAGCAGGTTGGGCAGCGGGTCGATCAGGAAGTCGTCGCTGGCCAGGAGCGAGGTCACCAGCCCGAAGCCGCCACGCACCTCGTCGTTGCGGATGCCGGCGGTCAGGTAGTCGGTGAGCTCCTCGGGCGATGCCTCACCGAGGAACCGGGCCAGGTAGTCGCGCAGGGTGTCGCCGAGGTGCAGGCCCGCCAGGGCGGTGGTGATCGCGTGCTGCCGCGCCGTCTGGTCGGCCAGGGTCTCGCTGAGCAGGTCGGTCAGGTAGAGCACCTCGGCGCCCCGGCTGCGCAGGGCCTCCGCGAACGCGTCGTGCTCCTCCTGAGCGCGGGCCACCCACGGGATCCCGTCGAAGAGCAGCCGGTCGTTGTTGCGCGGGGTCAACCGCTTGAGCTCGTTGCCGGGGCGGTGGAGCAGGACGGTCTGGAGCCGGCCGACCTCGCTGTCGGCGCCATGGATTGCCATGGGACCGACTCTAGGTGAGCAGCTAGGTGAGCAGCTCGTACGCCGTGATCGCGGCGAGCAGCAGGCAGACGCCGGCGCCGATGTAGTGCAGGACGTGCAGCTTGACGAAGCGCTGCAGCTGTCGGCCCGCGACCACCGCGAGCCCGCTGACGAGCAGGAGGGCGCCGAGGGCGCCGATGAAGACGGCGACCGGCTCCTCGTACTTCGCGACCAGCGAGATCGTCAGCAGCTGCGACAGGTCGCCCCACTCGGCGGCGAAGAGCACCAGGAAGCTGGCCAGGATCGCCCGCCAGCCGTGCACGGCCTTGGTCTCGATCTCCTCGTCGTTGGCGGCCGCCTCCTGGTGGCCGCGGCCCTCGCGGATCAGGATCACGGCGCCCACCAGGAACATCAGGCCGGCGGCGGCCTGCACGGCCTCCTCGGGCAGGAACGACACCGCGTGGCCGAGCAGCACGGCTACCGTGGTCTGCACCAGGAAGGCGAGGCTGACGCCGATCCAGACCAGGATCGGTCGGTACTTGGTCGCGAGCACCAGGGTCGCGAGGAAGGTCTTGTCGGGCAGTTCGACGACGAAGATCGCGAGGAAGGTCAGGCCGATGACGACCGGGTCCATCTAGAGGAACTTTCTGGCGAGGGAGGCCGCCTCGGCGAGCACGTCGGCCACCGGGCGATGGAGGTCGGAGGCGGCTCGTACGACGTCGTCGTACTCCGGCTGGGCGTTGACGACGGTGCCGTGGTGGCGGGCGAGCTTGACGGCCACGGTGTGGCCGGCGACCTCCACCGACACCATCTCACGCTCCAGTGCGTGCTTGGTCAGTGGCTGCTCGCGCAGCCCGATCGTCGAGGTCTGGCGGAAGATCGTGGCGCGTACGTCGTCGGCGCGGGCGCCGTCGACGAGCACGCTGAGGGTGTGGGCCGGTCGCCCCTTCTTCATCAGGATCGGCGTCAACCACGCGTCGGAGGCGCCGGCCTCGAGCAGCGCCGCGATCACGGCCGGCCAGACCCGCGGGTCGAGGTCGTCGACGTTGCACTCGAGCAGGAGCGGACCGTCCTCGGTGGTTGAGGTGTGAGGGCCGCCAGGCCCGAGCCTCGAAACCACGCCGACGAACAGCCGTACGACGTTGGCATGTCCGTCGGGATCGCGCCCACCGGCACCCACGCCGATGGCCTCGACGGTCATCGCCGGCTGCGGTCCCCAGGCCGTCGCGAGCGTGGTCAGCAGCGCCGCGCCCGTCGGAGTGCAGGTCTCCATCGCCACCGGCCCGGCGTACGACGGGACGCCGCGCAGCAGCTCGGCGACGGCGGGTGGCGGGACGGGCAAGGTGCCGTGCGCGCTCTGGATCGTGCCGGAGCCGACCGCGACGGGGGAGACCGTGACCTCGGTGGCGCCGAGGTGGGCGAAGCCGGCACACACCCCGACGACGTCGGCGATCGCGTCCAGCGCACCGACCTCGTGGAAGTGCACCTCGTCGGGTGTCGTGCCGTGGACGGCGGCCTCGGCTACGGCGAGCCGCTCGAAGGCTGCCAGCGCCAGCGCGTTGTCCCCGAGCAGCGCGCGTACGTCGCGCCAGGTGCGGTGGTGGTGGGACTCGGCGACGTCGACGTGGACCCGGGTGGCGGCCAGCCCGCCCCGGCGTACCTCCTCGACGCGCAGCGTGATCGGCTCGGGTGCGACCTTGTCGATCGCGGACTGCAGGACCTCGACGGGGACGCCGGCGCCGACCAGCGCGCCGAGCAGCATGTCGCCGCTCGCGCCCGAGGAGGCGTCGATCCACAGGCTGGTCATCGGGGCGTGCTCTGCCGCGCGACCCGGGCGGCGTGCACCCCGGCGCCGTACCCGTTGTCGATGTTGACGACCGTGACCCCGGGCGCGCAGGAGTTGAGCATCGCGAGCAGGGCGGCCACGCCACCGAGCGAGGCGCCGTACCCGACGCTGGTGGGGACGGCGACGATCGGCACTCCGGTGAGCCCTCCGACGACGGACGGCAGTGCGCCCTCCATCCCGGCGACGACGATCAGGCAGTCGGCGGCGGCGAGCCGGTCGCGTACGCCGAGCAGCCGGTGCAGCCCGGCCACGCCGACGTCGTCGATGCGGTCGACGCCGGCCCCGTGGACCGCGACGGTGAGCGCGGCCTCGGCCGCGACGGGTGCGTCGGAGGTGCCGGCGCTGACCACGGCGACGGTGCCGGACGGTGTCGGGAGCGGGCCGAGCGTCACGGCGCGGGCGACCAGGTCGACGGTGGCGTCCGGCAACGCGGCGCCGACGACGTCGAGCGCCTCCGGCGTGAGCCGGGTGGCGAGTACGGCGCGCTCGGGGTGCTTGTCGTGCAGCGCGCGCAGGATGGCCACGACCTGGTCGGGGGTCTTTCCGGCGCCGTACACGACCTCGGGGTCGCCCGTGCGTGCGGCGCGGTCGAGATCCACGCGCGCGAAGCCGAGGTCGTTGGTCCGGGGGTCCTGCTGATCCACAGGGCGAACCTACTCGTTCACCTGGTGGGCGTTGGCACTGTCGGTGGTCGGGTGTTGTCTGGCACCTGGGGTCGACAGAGCACACACGAAGGAGCAACCAGATGCCGAAGTTCGAGTCCTATGCACAGGGCACGCCCAGCTACGTCGAGCTGATCACGCCGGACCAGGCCGCGGCTCAGCGGTTCTACGGCCCGCTCTTCGGGTGGGAGTTCGCGGAGGTCCCGATGGGCGAGGACGGCTACTACGTCACGTTCGCCAAGGACGGTGACCCCGTCGGCGGGATCGGCGGCCAGCCGCCCGGCGTCGCGGGCCATGCCGCGTGGTGGGGCGTCTACCTCGCCGTCGACGACGTCGACGCCACGACGGCACGGGTCACCGAGCTCGGAGGCACGGTCGACGCGGGGCCGTTCGACGTGATGGAGCACGGTCGGATGTCGGCGATCCGGGACCCCTCCGGCGCGTGGGTCAACCTCTGGCAGGCCAAGTCGCATCCCGGGACGCAGCGGGCCAACGAGCCGGGCACCCCGATCTGGAACGAGCTGATCTCGACCGACCTCCCCGCGGCGACGGCGTTCTACGCCGACCTGCTCGGGGTGGGCTGGGAGGAGCAGCCGATGGACGGCGGCGCGGCGTACACCTGCCTCGTCGTCGACGGACGCCAGGTGGGCGGGGCGATGCCACCGATGGCGGAGGGCGTGCCGTCGCACTGGAACGTCTACTTCAACGTCGAGTCCGTCGACGAAACGGTCGCGAAGGTCACCGAGCTGGGCGGCGCGGTGGTGGCACCGGCGTTCGACGTCCCCGGCGTGGGCCGGATGGCGGTGCTGGCCGACCCGCAGGGCGCGACCTTCAACCTGATGGGGGCCTGACGACGGGCTAGCCCCGGAAGGCGTCGGCGGGGTACACCCCGAGGATCTTGATGTCCGTGGTGAAGAACGCGAGCTCCTCGAGCGCGTTCTTCAGCCCGGTCTCCTCGGGGTGGCCGTCGACCTCGGCGAGGAACTGGGTCGCGGTGAACTCCCCGCCGACCATGTAGCTCTCCAGCTTGGTCATGTTGACGCCGTTCGTGGCGAAGCCGCCGAGCGCCTTGTAGAGGGCGGCCGGCAGGTTGCGCACGTTGAAGATGAAGCTGGTGACGACCGGGCCGTTGCCGGGTGCCGCCTCGACCAGCTCGCGCGAGAGCACCACGAAGCGGGTCGTGTTGTGATCCTCGTCCTCGACGTCGTCGGCCAGGATCTCCAGCCCGTAGATCTCGGCCGCGAGCGGCGGGCTGATCGCGGCCTGGGTCCGGTCCCCGAGCTCGGCGATCTCGCGGGCCGCACCGGCGGTGTCCCCGGAGATCACGGGCGTGAAGCCGTGCTGCCGGATCACCTTGCGGCACTGGCCGAGCGCGTGGACGTGGCTGTGCACGGTGCGGATGTCGCCGATCGCGGTGCCCGGGATCGCCATCAGGGAGAACCGGATCCGCAGGAAGTGCTCGGCGATGATGTGCAGCCCCGAGTCGGGCAGGAAGTGGTGGATGTCGGCCACCCGGCCGGCGATCGAGTTGTCGATCGGGATCATCGCCAGGTCGGCCTCGCCGGCCTCCACCGCAGCGAACACGTCCTCGAACGACGCGCACGCCAGCGCCTCCCAGTCGGGGTAGTGCTGCTTGCACACCAGGTGGGAGTTGGCGCCGGGTTCGCCCTGGTAGGCGATGCGTCGGGTCACGCCGGTCATGGTCCCACGCAGGCCGCGCCGCGGAGTCGTGCTGCCCAGAGTGCGGCCCGGCGCTCCCTGGGCAGCACGACTCGACCACCTAGGCTCGGGACGTGGAGATCCTGGCCGTGCTCGCGCTCGTCGTCGCCCTGCTCGCGCTCGCCCTGGCGGTGGTCGCGCTGCGCCGTACGACGGCGCGCCCCGGCACCGGGGTCGAGGCGTTGCCCGAGGACGTGCACGGCCTGCGCCAGGAGGTCGCCGCGCTGCGCAGCGAGGGGACGGACGCGCTGCGGCACCTGGCGGTCGTCCGGTACGACGCGTTCGGCGACATGGGCGGGCACCTCTCGTGGTCGGTCGCGCTGCTCGACGACGGCGGCCACGGCGTCGTTCTCACCTCGATCCACGGACGCAGCGACGCGCGCACCTACGCCAAGACCATCAGCGGGTGGACCTGCGAGCAGCAGCTCTCGCCTGAGGAGCTCGAGGCGATCGAGCACGCCCGCCCGTGAGCGCTCCCGGCAGGTCGAGCAAGACGCCCCCGCTGCTGCGAGTGCGCGGGCTGACGAAGAAGTACGGCGACGTCGAGGTCCTCTCCGGTGTCGACCTGACCGTGACGGCCGGCAAGGCGCTGGCGCTGCGCGGTCGCAACGGCGCCGGCAAGTCGACCCTGCTGCGCTGCGTGACGGGTGTGGATGCGCCGACCTCGGGGACCGTCGAGCTGGACGGCGAAGCGGTGGACGAGCGCTCGGTACGGGTCCGCCGTGACCTCGCGATCGTCCTGGACGACATGGACTTCTTCCCTGACCTGAGCGTGGTCGAGCACCTGGACGTCTTCGCCCGCGCCCATGGGGTGGCGGACGCCGAGCAGGTCGTCGACGAGGTGCTCGCGGAGGTCCGGCTCACGCCCCAGGCCGCCCAGCTCCCCGGCACGCTGTCGTCGGGGCAGAAGCGCCGGCTGGCGCTGGCGAGCGCCTTCGTGCGGCCGCGCCGGCTGCTGGTGCTCGACGAGCCCGAGGCGCGGCTCGACCAGGCCGGGCTGGTGTGGCTCACCGAACGGCTGTTGCGCGAGAAGGCCGCCGGACTCGGCATCCTGCTGGCCAGCCACGACCCGGACCTGGTCGCCGCGGTGGCCGACCGGGTGCACGACCTGGACCGACCGACGTGAGTGCCTCGATCGCGGAGGTGCGCGAGATCCGCGCTCAGATCCGGCACTGGCGGCGCGGTCGGGTCGACACCACCTTGATGGAGGCGCTGAGCGACGCGTACATCGCCGTCTTCTCGGCGCTCGTCCTGGGCGCGATGGCGGCCAACGTCATCATCAACCTCCACGTCATCACCTCCGGTGGCTGCTCGTCGGTCTCCTGCCTCGACGCCCGGGACGCGCTCGGGTGGCTCTTCGGCCTGGCCGCGATCACCGTCGTGCTCGCCGCCGCCCGGCTGCTCGGGCCGATGCTCGTGACGCCGGCAGTGGGCACCTGGTTGCTGACGACCCCGCTCGACCGCACGGCACTGGTGCGTGGCCGCCTCGTCGGTACGGCGGTCGTCGCGGCCCTGGTCGGCGCGGCCCTGGCCGCGACCGGTGCGGCCCTGAGCGCCTACCCGGCCGACGTGATCGGGTGGCTGACCCTGCTCGCCGGCGTGGTCTGCGTCCTCCTCGTCGGGGCCGCGACCGTGGACCAGGCCCGGGAGGGGCCGGTCGTCCGGCTGCTCGCCTGGTCACTCGGCGCCGTGTTGTGGGTGGGCCTCGTGCTGGTCGCCCGCGACAGCGTGCCCGCCCTCCTGCGGGTGCCGGCGGTCGCGCCGCTGCGGGTCGCGGTCGGGGTCACCGCCGTCGCCGGCGCCGTCCTGCTCGTCCTGGCCTACCGCAGCCTGCGCCTCATCCGCCGCGAGCGGCTGGTGTCCGGCGGAATGCTCCTGCCCGGCATCTCGGGCGCGCTGGCCAGCCTCGACCTCACGTTGTTCTACGACATCCTGGTCGCGCGGCACTGGCGTGCGCGGAGCTCGGTGCGGGTGGTCCGCGGCCGGGGGATCGGCGCGAGCGCGCTGGTCTGGCGCGAGGTGGTGCGGCTTCGGCGTACGCCCCAGGTGCTGATCGCGCTCGCCGCCGCGTTGGTCCTGCCCTATCTCGCCACGGCGCTCGGCCTCGGCCACCTGATGGTCATGGTCGTGACGTTCACCGGCTTCGGCGCGGGCGTGGGACTCTTCACGTCGCTACGCGTGCTGAGCCGTACGGCGAGCCTGCTGCGCTGCTTCCCGCTGCCGGCGGCCGCCGTCCGAGGGGCCTGCCTCGGCGTGCCCGGAGCGGTCCTGGTGCTGTGGGGCCTGGCGGCGACGCCCGCCGTCCACGACGCGATCGGCGGCGCCTGGGCGACGAACCTCGCGGTGGCACTGGCGTGCGGGGTGGTGTCCGCGACGGCCGCCGTGCGCTGGATGACCAGTCGCCCGCCGGACTACCGGCTCCCGTTGATCACCTCACCGATGGGCGCCGTGCCCACCTCGCTCTACTTCAGCGTGCTGCGCGGCTTCGACGTGCTGGTGCTCGGGACGGTGCCGCTGTTGGTCGCTCCGACCACGAACGGTGCCGCCGTGTCGATGGCGCTGATGGCCGCCGTGCTGTCGTTCCTGGTGTCGAGGCCCTGAGATCACGGAGCGGTGACGAACCGCTGCAGCAGCAGCACCAGCCGCCGGGCCTGCTTCGGGTCGAGCCCGCCCAGGCGCTCGGCGATGGTGGCGTCGGCGATCCGGGTCGCCTCCGCGAGGACCGCGGGCGCCTCCGGGAGCAGGTGCAGGAGCTGGGTGCGTCGGTCGGTCTCGAGACGGCGGCGCTCCACCAGTCCACGGGCCTCGAGGTCGTCGATCATCTGCACCACGCTGGCCCCGCTGACGCCGAGCTGGCGACCGAGCTCGGCCTGCGGGACCGGTCCGAGCGCGGTCAGGGTGCTCAGCACCCCGAAGTGACGAGGCTCGATGCGGAGCGGCTCCAGCGCGACGACGAAGGCGCGGTGCATCCGGGCGTGCGCCCGGGTGACGAGGAAACCAAGGCTCTCCAACAGCGGCTCGGGCGTCTCGGGGGAGAGCTCGCCCGCGATGACGCCGAGCAGCAGCCGGCGCAGCTCCTCGCGCTCGGCCTCGGAGAAGCCGGCGGTCAGCGCGTCCTCGAGATCCTCGGCGTGCCGGCGCCAGCGCCGGGCGGCCGCTGCGCCGTGCGGCGTACGGGTGAGCGCGTAGGAGCGGCGGTCGTCGGGGTTGCGCACCCGCTCGATCAGGCCCTGCTCGGTCAGACCGGCAGCGACCTTGACCATCGTCGTTCGGCTGACGTCGATCAGCTCGGCGATCGCCTGCTGGGAGCGGGTGGCGCCGCCAGCGAGGGACAGCAGCGCGGCGTACGCGTGCAGGTCGACGCCGGGAGGCAGCGTCGCGCCCAGCTCCGCCGTGACCCGGGCCGCGGCGCGCCACAGGAGGTGGCCGGGGGCGTCGGCGAGGGCGGGCAGCAGCTCGCGGCTCGCGGTCACCTCGGGCAGACCCATGTGATCCATCTCCTGATCGTTAGCCACTTGACGATTCCACGAACAAGCGTATCGTACTGTGAGTAATCGTTAACTAGATGATGATTCGGCTCGTGATGATTAGTAGGTGGATGAAATGACCCAGCACGCAACGGAGACGGTGCCCGACAAGGCCCGCTGGTGGACGCTGGTCGCGGTGTGCACCGGCGTGTTCATGCTGCTGCTCGACGTGACGATCGTGAACGTCGCGCTCCCCGACATCCAGGGCCAGTTCGACGCATCGCTCTCGGGCCTCCAGTGGGTGATCGACGCCTACGCGCTCAGCCTCGCCGCGCTCCTACTCACCGCCGGTTCGCTGGCCGACATCTTCGGCCGGCGCAAGGTCTTCGTGATCGGTACGGCGCTCTTCACACTCGGCTCGCTGCTGTGCGGTCTCGCGCCCAGCATCGAGTTCCTCGCGATCGCCCGCGCCGGCCAGGGCATCGGTGGCGCGGCGATGTTCGCGACCTCGCTGGCGATCCTCGGCACGACGTACACCGGCAAGGACCGCGGTGTCGCGTTCGGCGCGTTCGGCGCGACCACCGGCGTGGCCGTGGCGATCGGCCCGGTGCTCGGCGGCATCCTGACCAGCGGCCTGTCGTGGCGCTGGATCTTCTTCGTCAACCTGCCGATCTGCCTGGTCGCCATGTTCATCTCGATGACCCGGGTCCAGGAGTCGAGGAACCCGCACGCCGGGCGCCCGGACTGGGTCGGCTTCGTCACCTTCAGCTCGGCGCTCGGGTTGCTCGTCTACGGCCTGATCGAGGCCGGCAAGGACGGCTGGGGGCACAGCACCGTCGTCGCCAGCCTGGTCGCCGCCGCGGTGCTGATGACGGCCTTCGTCGTCAGCCAGCTGCTGCAGAAGGACCCGATGTTCGACCTGGCCTTGCTCAGGAAGCCCACCTTCACGGCCGGCCTGCTGGCGGCGTTCGGGGTCTCGGCGTCGATCTTCTCGCTGCTCACCTACATCGTGATCTACCTCCAGAACGTCCTGGGCTACTCCGCCGTCGAGACCGGCCTGCGGCTGCTCTTCCTGTCGGCAGCGACCTTCCTCGCCTCCGCCATCACGGGCAGGTTCATGGACCACGTGCCCACCCGCTGGCTCATCGGGCCGGGCTTCCTGGTGCTCGGCGTCGGCCTGCTCCTGGTGATCGGCATCGACACCGGCTCCGACTGGACGCACCTGATCCCGGGTCTCATCGTCTCCGGCGTCGGCGTCGGCATGATCAACCCGCCGCTGGTCTCGACCGCCGTCGGTGTCGTCGCCCCGGCCCGGGCCGGCATGGCCTCCGGCGTGAACTCGACCTTCCGCCAGGTCGGCATCGCCACCGGCATCGCGGCGCTCGGCTCGATCTTCAGCCACCAGGTAGCAGCCGGGCTCCACGACAAGCTCGCCGGTACGCCGGCGGCCGGGCAGTCGGACCAGATCGCGGCCGCCGTCACCGGTGGACAGGTCGGCGCCGTCATCGAGCGCGCCCCGGCCGCCGTACGACCGACTCTTGCGGACGCCGCCACCTCGAGCTTCGTCGACGCGCTCAACCACATCGGGCTGATCGCCGCGGTGCTGGCGTTCGTCGTCGGTGCCCTGTGCCTGGTGCTCATCCGGCAGCGGGACTTCGTACAGCACGGTGCGCCGGCGCCGGTCCCGCCGGCGGACGTGGCGGAACCCGTGCCCACCGCCTGACCCGACCGATATCGTCCGGCCATGAATCCGATGCGGTGGATGGCGATCAAGCTCGGCGCCCAGCCCTGGCTGCCTCGCTACTCGAAGCTGATCGTCGCCGGCGACCTGCTCCTGCAGCGGCTCACCCGCGGGCGGGTCACCATCATGATGGCGACCGGCCTGCACGAGCTGGTGCTGCAGGTGCCGGGCCGCAAGACCGGGATCCTCCGCTCGACCCCTCTCCTCACGGTGCCGCACGGCGACGGGTGGCTGATCGTCGGCTCCAACTGGGGCGCCGCGACGCCACCCGCCTGGGCGTCGAACCTGCGCGCCGCCGACGAGCCGACCGTCACCTTCAAGGGACGCACCGTGGCCGTCGACGCCCGCGAGCTCGCCGGACCGGAGCGGGACGAGAAGTGGGCGATCGCCGTCGCCGGCTGGCCCAACTACGGCAAGTACGCCGAGCGCACCGAGCGGGAGCTGCCGCTCTTCTGGCTCACGCCGCGCTGACGGGGTTGTCAGCCGAAACCTGCCGCCGCGCCGTTGCAGCAACGGCGTGTCGGCGGGTTTCCCCGGGCGGGTTCCATTGGTGAGTGCAACACGCTGCTAGTGATGGGTGTGTCGTGTGGCCGGTCCAGCGTTTTCGTGGCGGATGGTTCCGTCGGTGTATCAGTCAGCGTGGGATGTGTACGCGC
>Ga0190274_10000323_pt1 | contig 29920 bp, 30 predicted proteins | sample Popmic531T_FD_133002 | JGI IMG/M metagenome (GOLD analysis project Ga0190274, IMG submission 133002) | Populus adjacent soil microbial communities from riparian zone of Yellowstone River, Montana, USA - 531 T | ecosystem: Environmental > Terrestrial > Soil > Riparian zone | place: USA: Montana... | reverse complement strand
GTCAGTCAGTAGTTGTCGTCGTCCCGGTCGTCTTCGTCCTCTTCCTCATCTTCGTCGTCATCATCATCCCAGTCGTCATCGTCGAGGTCGTCCTCGTCCTCATCGTCTTCCTCATCGACCTTGAGGTCCTCGCCGGACCAGCCCTCCGGCTGATTGATCTTCTCGAGGTTGAATTCGGCCCAGGTGTCCAGATCGATCTCCTCGATGTCGCCGTCGAGATACTCGACCTCGACCACCTCGGCGTCCTCGTCCATCGACAACACCCGGAAGCTCTCGTTTTCGTCGATGTTTTCGTACCACTGGCCCACGACGGGTTCGTAATCTCTGGTCACCGGATCATCCTTGTAGAGAGCGGGTTTACTGCGCGGGCAAATATAGGGCCGCGGCCGTACTCAGGCAATTGGTCAGGGGCCGCGGTGCTTGGTTAAACTGCACTTCAATGTCAGCAACAGCTCAATCAGACAGCAAGCAGCGCAGTCCGCTGCTGGACGCCCGCCGCGTCGTGATCAAGGTGGGCTCGGCGCTGCTGGTGGATGCCCGCACCGGGCGGCTGAATCGCGCCTGGCTTGAGACGCTGGTCGCCGATCTGTTGCGATTGCGCCGGCGCGGGCAGCAACTGATTCTTGTCTCTTCCGGCGCAATTGCACTCGGCCGCCGCCACCTGGGTCTGGCGCCGGGCCCGCTGCGGCTCGAGGAGAGCCAGGCCGCGGCAGCGGTGGGCCAGATCCGCCTGGCGCATGCCTACAAGGAATTGCTGGAGCCGCACGACGTCACCGTGGCGCAGGTGCTGCTCACGCTGGAGGACAGCGAACAGCGCACCCGCTATCTGAATGCGCGCGCCACACTGGAAACGCTGCTGGCGCTGGGTGCCATGCCGGTGATCAACGAGAACGACACCGTGGCCACTGCTGAAATCCGTTACGGCGACAACGACCGGTTGGCGGCGCGCGTGGCGCAGATGGCCAGCGCCGATTGTCTGGTGTTGCTGTCAGATGTCGATGGCCTGTACACCGCCGATCCGAATCGCGATCCGCAGGCGCAGTTCATCGAGCGCGTGACCGAGATCACGCCGCAGATCGAAGCCATGGCCGGACGCCCCAGCTCGGACATGGGTTCGGGCGGCATGGCGACCAAGATTGCCGCCGCCAGGATTGCCGTGGGCGCCGGCTGCCACATGTGCATCGCCGCCGGCCATCATCGCCATCCATTGAAGCGACTGGAGGCGCGCGGGCGCAGCACCTGGTTCATGCCGCACTCGACACCGGTGGCGGCACGCAAGCAGTGGATTGCCGGCACACTGCGGCCCGCGGGCGCCGTGAACATCGACGCCGGCGCACTGCAGGCGTTGCACAGTGGGCGCAGCCTGCTGCCGGCCGGTGTCATCGGCACGCGGGGCCGCTTCGAGAGCGGCGACACCATCAGCGTCATGTCGGCCGATGGCGTTGAAGTGGCGCGCGGAGTCAGCGCCTACTCCGATCAGGACACGGCACGCATCATGGGTCGGCGCAGCGCCGACATTGTTGAGTTGCTGGGATTTCGCGGCCGCGAAGAACTGATCCACCGTGATGACCTGGTGATACTGCGCCCGCAGGCGGCCGCGACGCTGTCCCCGGCAGCCTTGAATGAGGCCGCGCCGTGAGTACCGCACCCGACGCTACCGCGCGCAACGACGCCGTGCATGCACTGATGCAGGGGCTGGGCCGCGATGCGGTGGCCGCCGCCGCGCAACTGGCGTTGGCCACGCCCGAACAGAAAAATCGCGCGCTGGCCGCCGCGGCCGCCGACCTGCGCGCCCATGCCGCGCGCATTCTCGACGCCAATGCCGCCGACATGCAGGCGGCGCGCAATGCCGGTCTGGGCGCGGCGCTGCTCGATCGCCTGCAGCTGGATGCCGAACGTGTCGAGGCCATGGCGCGCGGACTCGAGGACATCATCGCGCTGTCCGATCCGGTCGGCAGCGTGATCGCCGAATGGACGCGGCCCAATGGCCTGCGCATCCAGCGGGTGCGCGTGCCGCTGGGTGTGGTGGGCATCATCTACGAGAGCCGCCCGAATGTGACCGTCGATGCCGGCGCGTTGTGCCTGAAGTCCGGCAATGCCGTGATCCTGCGCGGCGGTTCCGAGAGCAGCCGTTCCAGCGCCGCCGTGCATGCCTCGCTGCTGGCGGGACTGGCCGCCGCCGGATTGCCGGCGGCCTGCATCCAGCTGGTGCCCACCACCGATCGCGCCGCCGTGGGCGAGATGCTGGCGCACATGAACGACTACATCGACGTGCTGGTGCCGCGCGGCGGCAAGAGCCTGGTGGCGCGCGTGCAGGCCGAGGCACGTGTGCCGGTGATCGGTCACCTGGAAGGCAATTGCCATGTGTATGTGGACCGCGATGCGGATCTGGCCATGGCGCGCCAGCTGGTGGTCAACGCCAAGATGCGCCGCACCGGCATCTGCGGCGCAGCCGAGACGCTGCTGATCGATGCGGCCTGCGTGGCCACGCATCTGCAGCCCATCCTGGATGATCTGATTGCGGCCGGCTGCGAGGTGCGCGGCGATGCGACGGTGCAGGCCGCCGATGCGCGCGTGCGCCCGGCCACCGAGCAGGACTGGTATACCGAGTACCTGGACGCCATCATCGCCGCGCGCGTGGTCAACGGCGTCGATGAAGCCATCGCGCACATCGAGCGTTACGGCTCATCCCATACCGAAGCCATCGTGACCGCGAATGCAGCGACCGCGCAGCATTTCCTGTCGCGCGTCGACAGCGCCATCGTTCTGCACAACGCCTCGACGCAATTTGCCGATGGCGGCGAATTCGGCATGGGCGCCGAGATCGGCATCTCCACCGACCGCTTCCATGCCCGCGGCCCGGTGGGCGTCGAACAGCTGACCAGTTACAAATACAGGGTCCATGGCAGCGGCCAGCTGCGACCTTGAACTGCATCCAACAAGAACAAGAATGAATTGCATTTGGTAGCGGCTTGTGTTCAGATCGCTACTGGGAATCATTCGCAATAAGGACCCCGGCCTTGATGCAGGCGACCTCCGGCTCGCGCGCGACCGTACTGGCCGCGGTGGCTCTCCTGCACGTGGCCGCGCTGGGGGTCCTGCTGCATCAGCGATCCGCGGCTGCGCGGCCGCTTGAAACCGGCACCGCCATCGAGGTGTCGCTGATCCAGACGGCGCAGGCCGACCCGGACCCGATACCGCCGATCAAGCCAGTGCTGATCGAGCAAGCCATTCGGGTGCCCACGCCCGAAGTCACCCTCACGATACCGGTCGAGCAAGCGATGACGGTGGCGGTGATCGAAAAGCCCCGTGCAGCGCCGCAGCCAGCCGCCGCCGCGCCGCGTACGATCACACCGGCCGATTACCTGCGTCCACTGCAGGTGCAGTACCCGCGCTCGGCGCGTCAGACGCGGCAGCAGGGCGTGGTGACCTTGCTGGTGTCGATCGATGCGGATGGCAGGCCGGTGCGTGTCGAAGTCGCCCGCTCCAGTGGTCATGCCGCGCTGGATCGCGCCGCCGTGGAAGCGGCGCGCGCCGCGCTGTTCCGCCCCTTTGTGGATGCCGGCGTGGCGCAGAGCGTCCAGGTGCTCGTGCCGGTCGAGTTTTCGATCAGTGAGCGCGTGGCGAAAACCTGATGAGCGACGACAGCGACCTGCGAACACGGCCGGGCACCGGCTCCGCAACGCCCGTTGCAGCCACATCGCCACTGCCGCGCGTGATTGATTCCCGGCGGCTGTTTGAAGGTACGCGTGAAGTACTGATCCGGCACGCCGGCAGCGAATACCGGCTGCGGCTGACGCAGTTCAACAAGCTGATTCTGACCAAGTAACCGGGACAGCCCGCTCGCGCACGCCCTCCGGGCAGCGTCGCCAGCCATCCCCCATCGGACACGGCATTGCCGTGAAGGGGCTGTCATGCACATGAAGAAAAACGTCACCCGAATCAACAAGCCGGCCAGCCTGCGGATGTCGGGCATGCAGCAGACCTCCGCTGCGGTAAAGGCCGCCTTGGGGATCTCCACGTTGATGCTGGCGCCGGCCGGCGTGCTCGCCGCCGAGGCGGCCAGCGACGTGCAGCAACTGTCGGCGGTCAAGGTGGAGGACACGGCCATTGACCCCAATCCCAATGCCGAACCCGGCGTGCCCTACAAGGCGCGCGCCTCCGGTGATGAACGCCATACGCGTCCGCTGGCGGAAACGCCGCAGACCATTTCGGTGATCACGAAGTCGGCCATCGACGACTCGGGTTTCACCGATCTGAAGCAGATTCTTGACGCCCAGCCCGGCATCACGCTGGGTACCGGCGAGAACGGCAATTCCTTCGGCGACCGCTACATCATCCGTGGCCAGGAAGCGCGCAGCGATGTGTTCGTGGACGGCCTGCGCGATCCGGGCATGACCACGCGCGAGATCTTCGCCACCGAGCAGCTGGAAATCTCGCGCGGTCCGAACTCCAGCTTTGCCGGTCGCGGCACGGCTGGCGGCGCCATCAACGCCATCACCAAGCAGCCCACCACGGCCTATAACTTCACGCGCTTCGCCACCGGCTTCGGCACCGATCAGCACACGCGCGTGGCTGCCGACGTCAACTATTCGTTCGGTGAACGCTACGCGCTGCGCGCCAATGCGCTGTACAGCTACGAGGAAGTGCCGGATCGCGCGCCGGCCGACCGCGAGCGCAAGGGCCTGGCGCTGTCGAGCCTGTATGCGCCCACCGAAAATCTGCAGTTGATCCTCGATTACTACGGCCTGCGCGCCGCAGATCATCCGGACCTTGGCGGCTACCTGAGCGGCGCGGTGCCGAACCGCGTGCCGGCCAGCAATGTGCCGGTGTATGCGCAGGCCAATGATTTCATGGAGTCTGGCGTGGACACCGGCACGCTGCGCCTGAACTACGCCTTCGCGCCGCAGCTGGTGCTGACCAGCCGCACCCGCTACGGCATCACCGACAACGGCTATGCCACCACCGGCGCTTCGGCGCAGACCCGCTATGACGGCACCACGGGCGCGCTGTTGCCCGGTGCGGCTTCGCCGGACGGCGGCCACACGGGCTGGCAGGACGTGACGTATTTCGCCAACCAGACCAATCTGCGCTGGGACCGCAATCTGCTCGGCCGCAGGCATGAACTGATCTTCGGCATCGAGTACACCGATCACAACGTGATTTCGGCGGCGGGCAGCGCCGGCACGGGCTTCCTGATGGCCAGCACGGCGCTGTTCAATTGCAGGAGCGTAACGGGCACCGCTCCCGTCGTCGGCCCCAACAATGCCTACTGCTTCGCACCGGAAGGCCAGCTGCTGGCAGGACGATTGGTCGATCCGACCACGGTGACGGGTCGTATCTATGGGGCACGCAATCTGAAGCAGCAGGACTGGCAGGTGGATACCTGGGGTCTGTCGCTGATGGACACCTTCGATCTGACCGACCGCTTCACGGTGTTTGCAGGCCTGCGCACCGACAGCTACGACCTGTCGCTGAGCCGCTTCAGCCAGACCACGGGCGCCGCGACGGCCAGTTACAGCTACAGCGACACGCTGCTGAATGGCCATCTGGGTCTGACCTACGATCTGACGCCGCAAGGCATGATCTACGCCAGCGCGGCCTCGGCCGAGGATATCAATGGCGGCGAACCGGATTCGGGCACCAACAGCGGCTATGGCGGACTGGTGCTGTACGACGGCCAGGCCGCGGGCGCCAGGCCGGAAACCTCGGTGAACTTTGAAGTGGGCACCAAGTGGAACCTGCTCAACCAGCAGCTGCTGGTGACGGCGGCGGCCTTCCAGGTCACCAAGTCGGATGTGATGGAAGGTGCCAACTACGATGTGGTGGGCACCTTCAACACCGGCAAGAACCGCGTGCGCGGCCTCGAGGTCAGCCTGGCGGGCATGCTCACCACGAAGCTCAGTGGCCAGATCGGCGCCACGGTGATGGACAGTGAAGTGCTGGAGTCAGCGACGCCGGCCAATGTCGGGCGCGCGCTCAGCAACTTCGCCGACGAGTCGTACTCGGCGCAGCTGCGCTACGCCTTCAGCGAGGACTTCGCCCTGGGCGGTGCCGCCCGGTACGAGAGTGAGAAGGGTGGTGGCCAGCCCGACACGGCGGCCGGCTATGTCGGCGACGAGTTTGCGCAGCCGGTGCCCGCATACACGGTGTTCGACCTGTTCGCCGAGTACCGCATCAACCGGAACCTGGACCTGCACCTGAACATCAACAATGTGGCCGACAAGGACTACTACACTTCGGTGTATCGTTCCGGTGCGTTCATGTACAAGGGCGATGCGCGTACCGTGCGTCTGACCCTGAACTACGAGCTGTAATCGATGCCATCGGGAAGCGCATGCTGACGATCGTTGAAGGCCTGCTGGGACCCGATGATCTGCAGAGCTTCCGTCAGCAGCTGCAGGGGGCCGACTGGCGCGACGGCAGCATCAGCGCCGGCTCGCTGGCGCGCACGCAGAAGCACAACCAGCAGCTGGACGATCGTTCCGGGGTGGCGGTGTCGCTGGGCAACCAGCTGCTCCGCCGTCTCGGCGCCCATCCGCTGTTCATTTCGGCGGCACTGCCGAACCGGATTTTCCCGCCACGCTTCAACCGCTACGCGGACGGTGGCACCTATGGCGCGCATGTGGATGGCGCCTTGCTGCAGCTGGCCGGCTCACCCACCATGCTGCGCACCGATCTGTCGGCCACGCTGTTCCTGTCGGATCCCGGCGATTATGACGGCGGCGAACTGGAGATCGAGGGGGCCTTCGGGGTGCAGTCGGTCAAGCTGCCGGCCGGCGACCTGGTGCTGTATCCGGCCAGCAGCCTGCATCGCGTCACGCCGGTGACGCGCGGCCAGCGTCTGGCGTCTTTTTTCTGGATTGAAAGCATGGTGCGCGACGAGGGCGAACGCACCCTGCTGTTCGATCTGGACCAGACCATCCAGGCGTTGACCGTGACGGTGGGCGCCGCCGATGCCAATCTGATGAAACTGTCCGCGGTGTATCACAACCTCCTGAGACGTTGGGCCATCACATGAAGAAACTCCTGTTGCTGAGCTGCACTGCATTGTCACTGGGCTTCGTCGCCCCCGGCGCCTGGGCGCATGGCGATGTCGCCTGCAAGACGCCCAAGGCCGAGTGGCGGCCGTCGGTGGAACTGCAGCGCGAGCTGAAGAAGAAGGGCTGGGCGGTGCGCCGCATCCAGGTCTTCAATGGCTGCTACGAGGTGTACGGCTTCGACGAGAAAGATGTCCGTGTCGAAGCCTTCTTCGATCCAAAGACCTTCGCGCGCATCGGCTGAAGCCGGCGGTGCGAGGGTAGCGCCCAGCAGCCGCGTATTGACCCCCAATTCACCCAGGGGGTTTCGATGGCCATTCAGCGTACCGTGCTAAACGCACCCTATCTGCGCCTGCTGGGCGTGGCATCCGCGTTCATGTTGCCGGCGGTGACGCTGGCTGCTGATCTGGAAGAAGTGATCATCACGGCCGAAGGCATAGGCACCCTGCGGCTGAACACTGCCAATGAGGCAGGCGGACGCCTGGGCCTGACCCCCCTCGAGACGCCGGCCAGCGTGGACATGCTGACCGCCGAGGAAATTGCCACCAAGGGTGACTACGATGCCGTACAGGCCGTGACGCGGGCCGCCGGCCTGACCAGCAGCGCCAATCCGGGCAACGGTGGCACGTCGATGTCGGCACGCGGCTTCAACGGCCACGGCTCGATCACCCAGACCTACGATGGCAACCGCCTGTACGTTGCCGCCGGTACCGTGACCTTTCCGGCCGATACCTGGACGCTGGAACGTATCGAGGTACTGCGTGGCGCCGGCTCGGTCGTCAACGGCTTTGGCGCCATTGGCGCGACGATCAACTACGTGCCGAAGACGCCGCAGCCCGGCGCCCCGGCTTTCGACGCACTGGTGGCACTGGGCAGCTACAGCCTGCAGCGCATCGCGTTGGGCGGCGGCGCCGATCTGTCCGACAACTGGTCCTACCGGCTGGATGGTGCGCACCAGACCTCCGACGGTCAGGCGCAGCGCAACGAGAAGCAGCGCGAAGTCTTTGCGGGGTCCTTGCTGTTCAGGCCCAGCGATGCCTTCAGCATGCGCTTCAGCGGCGACTACGCCGACCTGCATGAGGATTCGCCGTACTTCGGTACGCCGTTGGTAAATGGCCAGGCCAGCGACGAGCTGCGCGAGCAGAACTTCAATTTCGCCGATGGCTTCACCGACTACAAGGACGCGTCGATGCGTGTGCGCACCGACTGGAAGGTCGCGCCCAATATGACCTTCCGCAACGATACTTACATGCTGGATACCAAGCGTCAGTGGCAGAACCTCGAGGTGTATGGATACGACAGCGGCACGGATCTGATCAACCGCGATGGCTACAGCTACTACGGCATCATCCATGACCAGGAGCAGGTGGGAACGCGCTCGGACTTGCTGATCTCCTCCAGGCTGGGCGGCCGGGACAACAAGTTCACCGTGGGCTTTGACATCAACAGCATCGACCTGACGTATTCCAACAACTTCTTCGCCGATCCGCTTTACGGCGACGTCATTGACAGCGATTACGCCAGCGTGCCCGTACTCGGCTGGACGCCGGATACCCTGGCTATCGCGAACACGCCGACGGTGCCGGATTTCACCACCGATACGACGCAGTACGGCCTGTTCTTCGACGATGCGCTGCAGCTCAATCCGCAATGGAGCGTGGTGTTCGGCGCGCGCTACGACAACATCGACTTCAGCCGCACCGATCTGCCATTGGCCGGAAGTCCGCAGAGTTCCTTCGATTCGACGTACTCCGAATGGAGCTGGCGCGGCGGTATCGTGTTCGAGCCCGTCGAGGCAATGAGCCTGTATGCGCAGTACAGCCAGGCCACGGATCCGGTGACCTCGCCGGTAACCATGAACGGGGGCAGCAGAAACTTCGATCCGACGCGCGGCAAGCAGTTCGAGGTGGGCTTGAAGCAACAGCTGATGGGCGGCATGGCCGAGTACACCGTGGCGCTGTTCGACATCGTGAAGACCGGCCTGGTGACGACCCGTCCCGGTTCGCCCTTCGCCGAGCAGATCGGCGAACAGAGCTCGCGCGGCGCCGAGGTGACCCTGCGCCTGAACCCGACCCAGGCGCTGGCGCTGGATTTCAACGCAGCCTGGGTTGACGCGGAGTTCGACGAATACTTCTCCGGCGCCAGTTCCTACGCCGGCAACGTGCCGAACGGCGTGCCGGAGTTCACCGCCAATGGCTGGGTGAACTGGACGCCGGCAAACGGACTGAGCCTCGGCGCGGGTGCGCGCTACGTGGGCAGCCGCTTCGCCAACGACGCCAACACCCGCGACCTGCCGGCCTACACGGTACTGGATGCACGCGCCGCGTGGAGCTTCAACGAGCGCCTGCAGCTGACTCTGCGCGCCCGCAATCTCACCGACGAGAGGAACTACGTGCTGTCCGAATATGATGTCAATCAATGGCTGTTCGGCGAGCCGCGCAGCTACGAGATTGGCCTCAGCTATTCGCTGTAGACCTGGATGGGGCCGGAAAGGCGCAACGCCTTTCCGGCTCCTTTGCCTTGACCCATGAAAGCCGTACTGTTCAGGACGATGGTTTTTACGCACCGCTGGGTGGGCATTGCCATCGGCTGGCTGATGCTGATGTGGTGCCTGTCCGGCATCGTGATGCTGTATGTGCAGTATCCCGATCTGACCCAGTCCGAACGCCTGGCTCATCTCGAGCCACTGCGTGTCGATCGTTGTTGCACCGCGCAGAATGTGCCGCTGGCGGCAACGGCACGAATCGCCTCCTTCAGCATGGAGATGCTGGACGGTTCGTTGCTGCTGAGGCTGATGCCGGAGGGCGGCGCCGTCGTGCTGCTGGAACCGGAGACGGGCAGCGTTGTTGATACGGTGACCAGTGAGCTGGCGCTGCGGGTCGCCGCTGCATGGAAGGGAACGAATGGTGCGGCAGCCACGGTGGAGGGTCCGCAGGCACGGCCCGACCAGTGGACGGTTTACCCGCGCTATGGCGCGACCCGCCCGCTGTATCACGTGGACCTGCATGATGACGCGGGCACGGAACTCTACGTGTCCAGCAGGACCGGCGAAGTGGTGCAGAAGACCACGCGCACGCAGCGCTTCTGGAACTGGCTGGGCGCGGTTCCACACTGGCTGTACTTCACCCGGATCCGCGACAACGCGCCGCTGTGGAACAACCTGGTCATCTACAGCTCGTTGCTGGGCTGTTTCCTGACGCTGTTCGGCCTGTACCTGGGCATCTGGCAATTGCGTCGCGGGCCGGACACCAGGCTGTACTCGCCGCATCGCGGCTGGAAGTACTGGCACCACGTGCCCGGGCTCATCTTCGGCGTACTGGTGCTGAGCTGGGTGTTCAGCGGACTGATGTCGATGCAGCCGTGGGGATTCCTGGAAAGCGACGGCATTGAAGCGGAGGCGCGGCAGGTGCGCGGCGGCCTGCCTGAATGGCAGGAAGTGCAACGCGTGTTGCAACGCTTGCCGATGGCGGAACTGCCCGCCGACACCGTGCGGATCAGCAGCAGCATTCTGGGCGGCAAGCTGCATGTGCTGGCCACCGACCGCGGCGGCGGCCGCATGCGGTTCGACGCACAGTGGCAACCGGCGCCACTGTCAGCGGAGGATATCGGGCAGGCCGGACAGGCGCTGGGCGCGGTGCGCGTCGCAACGCTGCAGCAGGAGGACGAGTTCTACTACGCGTTCGCCAGCAGCGTCGCGTCGCTGCCGGTGGTGCGCCTGACAATGGCCGACGACACGCGCATCTACATGGATCCCGTGACCGGTGATCTGCGGACGAAGATCGACTCTGCGGCGCGCGGTTATCGATGGCTGCATCTGGGCCTGCATCGCCTGGACTTCACGGCCGGCATGCGCAGGCGGCCAGTCTGGGATGTCCTGGTATGGACACTGCTGCTGGGCGCCACGTCGGTAAGCATCACCGGCGTGTGGCTGGGCGTCCGCTACCTGCGGCGCCGATCGCGCGTCCCTGCAGAGCGGGATTCAGCGCGAGTGTGAATGGTGTTGATGGGCGGGCGCCGCGTCGGCGGCGCAACGCTCGCAATTGACCCAGCCTGAGTCGCCGTCGAGGTAGTGCTCTTTCTTCCAGATCGGCACGCGATGCTTGACCTCGTCGATGACGAAGCGGCAGGCGCGGAAGGCCTCGTCCCGATGCGGCGCACTGACGCCCACCCACACCGCCAGTTCACCGATCTGCAGCTCGCCGACGCGGTGCACGCAGAGGATGTGCGGCACGTCGAAGCGCTGGCGTGCCTCGGCGATGATGCGTGCGCCCTCGCGCAGCGCCAGCGCCTCATAGGCTTCGTATTCCAGCCGCTGCACGGTGCGGCCCTCATTGAGATTGCGCACCCAGCCCTCGAAGGCGGCGAAGCCACCGCAGGCGGGATCGGCCAACTCGGCGCGCAACACGGCCAGATCCACCGGCCTGCTGCTGAAGCGGAAGGCGCTCATCCGCCGGCCACCGGCGGCAGGAACACCACCGAATCACCGGCACACAGCGGCCGGTTCCAGTCGGCGAAGTCGTCGTTGATGGCCACGCGCAACTGCTCCGGCCGCAATTTCAGGCCATGACGTTGACGCAGGATTTCATACAGCTCGCGTGGGGTGCGCGCCTCGGTGGCCACGGTTTCCTCGCTCCGTCCGGCCTGATCGCGCAGCGCGGCGAAGTACTGCACGCGCAACGAGATCGATCCGGCATCTCCGGCTCTGGCGCCCGGCGCCAGTGTGCCGCGCGCGGCCAGGTATTCCCCGGCGGTGTTGATGTTGTCCAGTGCGCGCGGATTGCGCAGCGTCAGCAGCCGTACTGCCCCCTGCGACAGCAGTGAACGCGGGCAATTGCTGCCGCCGGCGATCCAGGCGTCGACGGCTGCAACGGCCTGCGGCTCCCAGATGGCGCACAGCGGCTCGGGCTTGCCATCGAAGCTGCTGCGGAAGGCGGTGACGATGGAGGACGGATCGCGTTCGGCAATCAATTGCTGCAGCGTGGCGGCATCGAGAAAGGGCAGGTCGCAGGCCAGCACCAGCCAGGCCACCTGCGGCTGCGCATGCAGTGCGGCGTGGATGCCGCCCAGCGGTCCCAGATCCGGCAGCACATCGACGATGCCTTCGTACGCGGCGCGCTGCACCTCGCCCTGCTGGTCGCCGCGGATCGAAATGAAGGAACGCGCGACAAAGGGCGCGATCAATTCCATGGCGCGGGTGAGCTGGGGTTGTCCGCCGTACTCCAGCGCCGCCTTGTCGCGTTGCATGCGGCGGCTCCGCCCGCCGGTGAGCACCAGCCCGTGGATCGGCGCGCTCATGCGCGGCGCCTCGCTGTACGCGATTTGCTGCCCGTCGCGCGCACGGACTTGCGTGGCGCGCGCGGCTTCACGTCGCGCCGGCCGCCGCTCTTGCGCAGCAGCTGCACCGGACCGATGCGGATGCGATGCGACAGCGCCTTGCACATGTCGTAGATGGTCAACGCAGCCACGGTGACGCCGGTCAGCGCCTCCATCTCCACGCCGGTCTTGTGGTGCGTCTCGACCCGGCAGCGGATGCGCAGCGCATTGCCGCGTGCCTCGATCTCGATGCTGCAATGTTCCAGCGGCAGCGGATGGCAGAAGGGGATCACTTCGGAGGTGCGCTTGGCCGCCATGACGCCCGCCAGGATGGCGGTGTCGAACACCGGCCCCTTCCTGGTGCGGTGGCCGGATTTCTTCAATGCCTTCGCCACCTCGACCGGCAGCAGCACGCGCGCCTCGGCTTCGGCGATGCGATGCGTCACGGCCTTGTCGCCCACATCCACCATCGTCGGCTGATTGGCCGCGTTCAGGTGCGTCAGTCGCATCAGCCGCCCACGTAATTCATTTCGACGCGCTGGCCGTGCTGATCGACACGTCCGCGCAGCTCACTGTAGCGGTCGGCGCGGCCCAGCCAGAAGCCGCGCAGCATCTGCAGCAGCTGTTCATCGTCGGCGCCGCTGCGCAGCGCCGCGCGCAGGTCGAGGCCACTGGTGGCGAACAGGCAGCCATACAGCTTGCCGTCCGAAGACAGTCGCGCGCGCGAGCAATCGCCACAGAAGGGTTGCGTCACCGAGGAGATGAAACCGATTTCGCCGCCGCCGTCCTCGAAGTGGTAGCGCTTCGCCACCTCGCCGACATAGCCCGGCTGATCGGCCCGCAGCGGCCAGCGCGCGCCGATGCGTTCAATCAGTTCGCGCGAGGGCACCACCTGTTCGGCGCGCCAGTCATTGCGGTTGCCCACATCCATGTACTCGATGAAGCGCACGATGACGCCGCTGCCGCGGAAGTGATCGATCAGGTCGAACAACAGGTGATCGTTGACGCCACGCTGCACCACCACGTTGACCTTGATGGGGGTCAGTCCCGCGCGCTGCGCAGCCTCGATGCCGGCCAGCACTTCCACCGGCGTGCCGAGGCCGCCGGCCATGCGCGCGAAGATGGCCGGGTCCAGGCTGTCCAGGCTCACCGTCACGCGACGCAGTCCTGCGGCGCGCAGTTCGGCGGCATGCTGGGCCAGCAGCACGCCATTGGTGGTCAGCGCCACATCCTCGACATCGCCGAGGGTGGTCAGATCGCCGATCAGGTCCGGCAATCCCGGACGCAGCAGCGGCTCGCCGCCGGTGATACGGAGCTTGCGCACGCCCAGCTGCACGAACAGCCGCGTCAGCCGCACGATCTCCTCGAAGTCCAGCCGCTCGGCGGACTTCAGGAAGCGGTAGTGCTCGTCATAGCGCTCGCGCGGCATGCAGTAGGGGCAGCGGAAATTGCAGCGGTCGGTGACCGAGATGCGCAGATCGCGCAGCGGCCGGCCCAGCGCATCGCGCGGGCGATTGCGCTGCAGCGGCACGATTTCCCGCAGGTCGGTGGTCATGGCGACAAGGCTACCAGCGATACAGACGGGTGACGAAACCCTTGTTGAAACTGGCCGGCCCGGGCGGCAGTTCGACAAAACCATCGGTCTGCGCCAGCGCTGCAAAGTCGCCGGAGCCATTGGTGGGGCGTGGCGCGGCCCAGGGCCGGCCCCAGGCATCATGACTCACCGCCACCGGCATGAAGCCGGTCAGCGTCGGCTGCCACTCCAGTGCTTCGGCCAGCGCGATGCGCTCCGAGGCTTCGCGCGTGACACGCATGGCGGCATACAGCGCCGGCAGCACATAGCGCGACAGGCACACCAGCGTGGACACCGGATTGCCGGGCAACGCAAATACCGCGCGGCCGTCATCGCTGGTACCGAACCACAGCGGCTTGCCGGGACGCTGCGCGACGCCATGCAGCAGGCAGTTCACGCCGAGTTCTTCGAGCACCCTGGGCACGAAATCGAAGCGGCCCATCGACACGCCGCCGGAGAGGATCAGCACTTCATGCGTACGCAGATGCACCGCCAGCCGCTGGCGCAGCAGCGCTTCATCGTCGGGCAGATGATCGTCGGCCACGCGCCGGAAACCATGCTCGCGCAACGCCGCACAGACGGCATAGGCATTGGAGCGACGGATCTGGTGCGGCGCGATGGGTTCACCGGGCTCGATGAGTTCGTTGCCGGTGGACACAACAAGGATGGCGGGCTGGCCGCTGACGCGCAGTCGCGCCATGCCGGCCGACGCGGCCACTGCAATCTCCGGTGCGTGCAGCAGTGTGCCATCGGCCAGCAGCAGCGCGCCCTGGGTGCGATCGCTGGCGCGACGATGCACATTGCGCCAGGGCACCAGCTTCTGTGGCGCCAGCAATTCGGCCACGCCATCAGCGACGCGCAGCTGCTCCACCGGCACGACGCAGTCGCAGCCCGCGGGCAGCATGGCGCCGGTCATGATTTCAATGCAGTGGCCGGTGTCCTTCAGCGTCAGTGGCGGATCGCCGGCGGCCTGAATGGCCTGCACGCGCCAGCGTTGCGCGCTGCCCTTCGATGACAGGGCGATGCCGTCCATGGCCACGCGATCGAAGGGCGGCTGGTCGCGTTCGGCGTAGACATTCTCGCGCAGCACGGCGCCGGCGCATTGCGCCACCGGCAGCGATTCGATCGGAAGCCTCGCCAGGTTGGCGAGAATCAGCTGTTCAGCGGCGGCAGGGTCGAGCAAGTCCAGGGGACTCCAGGATGCAGCAGGAGCGAAATGCTACACCGGTGGAGTCCCCCGGGGCTTGGGGGTGACCTAGAACTCGTATTTGACGCCCACCCGCACCGTGCGCGGTTCTTCGGCGCGGCTCAGGCGGGTGGCGATCTGGTCGCCCACCGGTGTGATGCCGGGCACATGGGTGGGGTAGTAGTAGACGATGTCCTTGCCCGTGTCATCGAGCAGGTTCAGCACCTCGCCGTAGACGGTGAAGTGTCCGGGCTTCCAGGCCAGGCGCAGGTTCAGCATGATTTCGGCATCGGCGCGCAGTTCATTGCTGGGCACCAGCGGATACTCGCCGAGGTAACGCAGGCGCATGCTGCCTTCCCAGCGGTCCTTCACCGCCGCGATGCCCAGCTCGCCGGCATTCTCCACCGAGCCTTCGATGTGCGTGCCCGTCAGTCCGTCCTCGCCTTCCTGAAGTTCTGTGTAGCGCGCATTGCTGCCGGTGAACACCGCGTCGATGCCCAGCCAGGGATAGGGCTTCCAGAACGCCACCAGCTCGTAGCCGTCGCGCTCGGAGCCGCCACGCGGCTCCACGGCATTGGAATCGCCGACGAAGATCAGTTCGCTGGACAGGTTCAGCCACCAGTAGGCGGCACTGAACCTGAAGTTGCCGACTTCCCAGCGGAAGCCACCCTCGTAGCCATCGCCCTTGACCAGGCCCTGCTGCGGCGTGACGGCATTGGTGACGCCACGCGCGTCATTGGAATGGAATCCCTGGCCCCAGTTCGCATACAGCTCCACCTGGTCGTTGACGATGTAGGCCGCGCCCAGCTTCGGTGAGACCTGGCTGTCGCTCTCGCTGCCGGCAGAACTGGTGGGATTGATGGCGTCGACGCTGAACTGGTACAGATCACCGCGCAGCCCGCCCATCAGGCGCAGCGCGTCGGTGGCGTGCCAGTTGGCCTCGACGTACACGGCCTCCGAGGTTTCGGTGACGGCGTTCTCGCTGATGTTCTCGACGAACACCCCCTGGTCGGTGTTGTTGACGCCGACCCGGCCGATGTCGTCGTAGCGCAGCTCCGCGCCCGCGCGCACATCGAACATGGCGTTTTTCACCAGTGTCTTGTCGAAGCGGCCGCCGGTGGTCCAGCGCCGATCGAACTGATCGATCTGGAAGTCGTAGGTGGGGTTCGACACCATGTGCCAGTCGTAGTACTGCAGGTAGGCCGAGGCCTGCCAGCCGTCATTGATCAGCTGAGCGGTGCCGATCCAGCGCATGGTTTCGCCCACCGCCGTGGGATCGAGCGAGCAGAAGACATCCGGGCAGGCCGGCGTGCCGATGGCAATCTCGGGACTCTGCTCGGTGGGGTTCCAGGTGGCGTGATAGCCCGACAGCGTGAGCTTCAGTTTGCCGGCGCCAGTGTCCTGCAGGTACTTGGCCCACATGGATCCGTGCTGCAGGTCTTCGGGCTGCTGCCAGGGACCGTCATAGGTTTTCCACTGCGCCACACCGCTCAGCTGGCCCGACCCCAGGTCGGTGGTGCCGCCGGCGGCCACACGTCCCCAGCCATACTGACCGCCTTCGAGCGCGACAAAGGACGCCTTGAATGCGTCGATGGTGGTCATGAACGACGCGCCCGCCATCGAGAAATCGCCCACGTCGGCGCGATACACGCCCTTGCGATAGTCGATGCGGTCGATCACTTCGGGAATGAGCCCGTTGACGTCCAGGTAGCCCTGGCCATGGCCATGCGTACGCAGGTTCCACGGCATGCCGTCGACGATGGCGGTGAAGTCGGTGCCATGGTCCAGGTTGAATCCGCGCAGGAAGTACTGGTTGGCCTTGCCGCTGCCCGAATGCTGGGCGGCGATCAGGCCGGGGACGGCCTCCAGCAGCTCGGCCACGCGCAGCAACGGTCGCACCGACAGGTCGGCGCCACCCACGGCGCCTTCGCTGGCAGTCGAGGCCGTGCCGATCTGCTGTTCGGCGCGGGCGAAAATCACGATTTCCGCCAGCTCCTGTATCGCCGGCTCGCCGGCTGCACTCTGCGCCTGCGCGGCATGCACGATCAGGGACACGAGCCCCACGAAACTGCCTGCCTGCCAACCCCATCGCTGCATCATCACGGTCCCCGCAGGTTGAAAGTACAGCGGGGGTACGCGGGGGGCAGGTCTATCCCTCGGACTTCAGGCGCTCACGCGCGCGATAGACGCGCATCTCGACCGCCTTGGCATTGATGCCCAGCAGCTCGCCGGCCTCGCGATGCGAGAGGCCCTCCAGCGTGGTCAGCAGCAGCGGTTCCTTCAGCGAGCGCGGCAGCTGTGCGATCTGCCGCTCCAGCCGTTGCAGGTCCTGCTGCACATCCAGCTGCTGCTCGATGCCGGGTGCGGGGTCGGGGGCATCCAGCGGTTCATCGTCCGCGTCGGTGGGCATGCCCACCAGGAATCGCCGCACCAGATTGCGGCGCGCGCGGTCGCGGCATTTGTTCAGTGCGATGCGGCGCAGCCAGGCCTCGAACGACAGTGTGGTGTCGAAGCGCGACAAGGCCAGCCAGGCGGCGAAGAAACTGTCCTGCAGCACGTCCCAGGCGTCATCGCCGTTGCCGACGTAACGGCGGATGAAGCGGAAGGCCCAGCCCTTGTGGCGACCCATCAGGGTGGCAAAGGCTGCATCGCTGCCTTGCAGCGCCCTGGCGATCAGCCCGGCATCGGGCTCGTCGGCATCCACACTATTTGGGGTCGGCCATCAGCGCCTCGACCACCTTGTTGTCGAACACCATCTGTTGCTCGGGCGACAGTGCCTGACGGAGCGAGAGCACGTAGTCGACGGTGGCGCTCTGCAGGTCGCCGACGATGTTCTTGACGCGCTCGATCGAGGCGCGGGTCTGCGGACCCATGCTCATTTCTTCGCCCAATGCATTGGCCAGATCGAAGTTGGCCGCCACGATGCTGTGACGCAGGCGAGCGCGCTGCGCCGCGTAGTCTTCGGCGATCATCGTCAGCTGCAGCTGTTGTTCGGGCGTCAGGCCCTTGAGGCCGCGCGCGGTCAGTTCAGTGACCACGCTCGGCAGCATGGCCGGGGTCGGGGGCGGGGGCGCCAGGCGTCGGGCGCCCACCCAGACGCCGGCAAAGCCGGCGGCGCCGGCCAGCAACACCGTCAGCAGCACGTGCCGCCAGAATGGACTCACTGAGCGCTGGCCAGTATGGAAGAGGGCGCCAGGCGCGCATCGTCGGCCAGCAGCATGGTTTCGCTGCCATGGGGACTGGAGGACTGCCGCGCCTGGTTCCAGCCGATGAACATGCCCACGGTCAATGCCACGGCCGCCAGCGCCAGGCCGGTGGGCAATGTGCCCGGATCCAGCTGTTCTTCGCGATGACGCGCGATGCGCATCAACACGGTGGACTCCAGATCATTGAGCGAGTGCAGGGCAGGTTTCATACCGGGACCTCCGGACGAATGGTAACCGGAATACGCGCGCCGGATGGCGGCCCCTCGCCCCGGCCGGCCTAGCGCTCGCCCAGTCTCCAACGGATGCCGGCATTGGCCATGAAGCCCTCGGTGGATTGCCACGCATCGACGGTCCAGCGGCCGTCACGGGCCCGTGACGGCAGCACCAGCGGGTCGAGCTTCGTCTGCCGCACATCGAGCAGGTTTTCCAGGTTCAGGAAAAAGCTGGCGCGCCCCCTCGTGATCTCGCCCAACAGCCCGATCTCCACATGCGCCGAGCCTCGGTCCCGGTAGGGGTTGTCCCGCAGCGATTGTTCGCCGGTGTAGTAGACCTCCAGGCCCAGGCGGCTGGCGCCGGGGCGTTCCCACATGAAGTCCACCCCCGCGGTATGCGCCGGCGTATTGGCGACATCCCGCCGTCCATCCGCCAGATCGGACTCGGTCGCCTTGACGTAGACGTAGCTGCCGCTGAGGGTGATTTCGTCCACGCGATAGCGCAGCAGCAGCTCCGCGCCGCTGGTCCGGGTGGGCTGCGGCGAGTTGACGAGCTGCATGGCGTAGCGGGCCGGAGCGGCGAGGTCCTGCACCTGCACGGCTCGGTCGATCCGGGACGCGAACAGCGTCAGGCTGGTGTCCACGGGCCCGATATGGCGGCCGAAATCCAGCGAGGCGGTGCCGGCGCGCTCGGCCTGCAGGTCCTGCAGCGGCGCCAGCCGCGACAGTCCCACCTCGTCGATGTCCTCGACGAACGGTGTTGGCGCGTAGAAGCCCTTGCCCACCGAGGCGCGGATCGTCCACTCCCCCGGCTTGTGCAGCAGCGACACGCGCGGGCTCAGGTGCGCACCGTAGACGTTGTGATCGTCCCATCGCAGGCTGCCGGCCAGCACCAGCTCCTCGCCCAGCTTCTGCTCGAGCTGCGCGAACAGTGCCGGCGCGTTGTGGCGGTAGTCGAAGGCCGGAAATCCGGCCGAGTGATAGCGATCCTGTTGGTACGCCGCGCCGGCGACGATGGCGCTGCGGTCCAGCCGCCACGACAGCATTGCCTCCGCGAACACCGCGTCGTGCTCGTCGTTCTCGATCACGTCGCCGTACTGATGGCGGTGATCCTGCGCAGCGCCGGAGGCGCGGAAGTGCACCTTCAGCGTTTCACGCAGCGGAATTTCGGCCAACAGGCCGGCGTCCAGCGAGTCGCTGTTCTGTCGCTGCAGGAAGGGTCGTCCGTCCGGTGTGGTGCGGCCGGGGAGGGTGCCGCCGTCGCGGTCCTCGCTCATCGCGCCCATCGTCAGCAACATCGTGGCGCCACTCTCGCCGGTCCAGTGCAGGCGCGGCCGCAACGTGCCGCGCCCGAATCCGGGAATGTCGATCCATCCGTCGCCGTCCAGATCCTGCGTCGACTGGCGATGCAGTCCGCCGGTGATCGAGTAACCGAGGTCGCCGGCCGGCATCGAAAGGTAACCGGTCGCGTCCTGGCCGTTCTGACTGGTGGCATTGATCAGCCAGTCACTGTGAGCCATCTCGCCCGGACGCCGCGCGATGAGATTGATGACGCCGCCCAGCGCCGCAGGGCCATACATCGCCGAAGCGGTGCCCTTGATCAGCTCGATCTGCCCGAGGTCCACCGGCGGAATCTGCAGGATGCTCAGCGAAGAACCCTGGCCACCGTACAGCGGCAGGCCATCGGCCAGGATCTGCGTATAGCGGCCGTTCAGGCCCTGCATGCGCGGCGTGGACGCGCCGAGCGCGGGTGAGGTGACCTGCACCCGCACACCCACGGTCTCGTTGATCAGCATGGCGATGTTGCCCGGCGCCATCATTGCCTTCTCGTCGATCTCTTCGCCGGGAATGACATCCACGCGCACGGGTTCGTCCGCTGCGCGAACGCCCGAGCGGGTGCTCTGCACGATGACTTCGTCGAGTTCCTCGTCCTCTTCGGCTTCCTGGGCTGGGGAGTAGGTCGCGATGGCGGACAGAAGGATGCAGGCCGGGATGAAACGAGACATGTGGTGCGAGTGTAGAGTTGGCCTTCAAGGAGGGTCAACGCGCCGTGCTGTGTCGTATCGCGCAGGACTTGCCCCGGATACACTTCATCCACGCGCCCGTAGCTCAGCTGGATAGAGCATCAGGCTTCGAACCTGAGGGTCGGGAGTTCGAATCTCTCCGGGCGCGCCAGATGTTTTTCCGGAAGACGCCATGGGCAACGCAGTCCTGACATCCCGCTGGATGTTCCGCACCGTGCGCGGCCGCATGCTGTTCTGGATCATTGCCGTGACGCTGCCCATCTACGCCGGCGCGCTGTACATGACCTGGCAGGCCACGGCGCAGCGCCTCGAGGCGGGCGCACAACGCGATGTGGATCAGCTGGGAGCGCGGCTGGCGACGGCGGTGGACGCCGTGATCCGTCCGATCGAGGGCGGGGTGCGCACTGTCGCCTACCAGCTGGAGGAAATCGATCCGCCGCCGGCGCAGTACGCGCAGCGCATTCTCGGCATCCTCAAGGCCTGGCCCGATGTGTACGGCTCCACCATCGCGGTGGAGACCGCGAACGCGCGCGGCGCCGCCCAGCCCTTCGCGCCGTACTACTTCCGTCGCGGCGAGGGCTTCGGCTTCTCGGATTTGGCCACGGACAAATACGCCTATCAGCAACTGCCCTGGTATCGCCGTCCCGCCGACACCGGGCAGCCGGTGTGGTCGCAGCCCTATTTTGATGCCGGCGGCGGCGACATCTGGATGGTGACCTACTCGGTGCCCTTCTTCCGCCGGCAGGCAGAACACCGAGCGGTGGCCGGTGTCGTCACGGCCGATCTCGATCTGGCCTGGGTGAAGCGCACCGCCGCGGGCGCGACGCTCGGGCCCATCGGAATGGGCTGGCTGCTGTCACCCTCGGTGGGCGAGCCCTTCGTAGCACCTATCGGCGCGACCACCGAACGTGTCGGGCGCTTCGATGCCGCCGTGACGCCCGACACCATCCGCAACATTGGCGAGGGCATGCTGGCCGCAAACCGCAGCTTCGCGCTGTTGCCGGAGGGCACCACGGTGCGACCGGCGTACCTGGCCGTGCGCAGTCTTGAAACCCTGGGCTGGCAGTTGATGCTGGTCATGCCGCGCGACGAGTTGCTGGCCGAGGCCAATGCGCTGCTGCGTCGCCAATTGTGGCTGGGCGCCATCGGTCTGTTGCTGCTCACTGCGGCGATCTATGCGGTGGCGGCCGGCGTGACGCGGCCCATCCACGCGCTGGCCGTCGCGGTGGGCCGGGCCCGCGAGGATGAACTGGAACTGCAATTGCCCGAAGCGCCACGCCGCGACGAGATTGGCGTGCTGACCGAGGCGCTGCGGCACATGGGCCGATCGCTGCGCGAGCATGTGCGCCTGCGCGCCGAGAGCCTGGCCGAAACCGCGCGGCTCGAGCGCGATCTGCAGATTGCCGCCAGCATCCAGCAGTCGATGCTGCCGCGGCTCGGCGTCGCCGATCTGCCCGCCGGCATCGAAGTCGCGGCGGCGTTGCAGCCGGCGCGGCAGGTGGGCGGCGATCTCTATGACTACCTCGATCTGCGCGATGGCCATGTGCTGCTGACCATCGGTGATGTGTCGGACAAGGGCATACCGGCCGCGTTGCTGATGGCGCGGCTGTCCTCGCTGCTGCGGGTGCTGGGTACGGCGGGGGAACCGCCGCACCGGCTGCTGGCCGCCATCAACTCGCGGCTGGCCGAAGGCAACGACGCCTGCATGTTCGTCACCGTGGGCTGCGCACTGCTGGATGTGAACAGCGGTCGCCTGCGCTATGCCAGCGCCGGACATGAGCTGCCGCTGGTGCGCAACGCCGAGGGCGCCGTGCGCTCGCTGGCGGCCGTGGGTGGTCCGGCGCTGGGCATCGAGGCCGTCGCCGGCTACGAGCTGATGGAAGGATTCCTGGCGCCCGGCGATACGCTGCTGATGTACACCGACGGCGTCACCGAAGCGCAGGCGCAGGACGAATCGCTGTTTGGACTCGAGCGCCTGGACCGGCTGTTGTGCGAAGCGCCCGAGGGCGGCGCCGCCATGCTGGTGGCCCGGATCGTCGCGGCCGTGGCCGAGCATGCAGCGGGCTTTCATGCCAGCGATGATCTGACCGTGCTGGCTGTGCGCTGGAATCCCGCCGGCGTCACCTTCCACCGTGACGGCATGCACTGGCGCATTCTTTGCGGCGCCGACAGCGTCGGCATCCGGCAGGCGCAACAGTACCTGCAGGCCCTGCTGGCGGCGCGCGAGGTCCCGCAGCAATGTATCGGCGATGCCCTGTTGATCAGCGAGGAATTGCTGACCAATATCGTGCGCGCTGCCGGTGAGCGCCCCGCGGCGACGCGGCTGGCGCTGGATGTGGCGCTGCTGCCGGAGCAGATCGTGCTGACCGTGCGCGACGACGGTCCGGCCTTCGATCCGCTGGCCCGCGCGGATCCGTCGCTGGAGGCGGATATTGCCGAGCGGCCGATCGGCGGACTGGGTATCTACATGGTCCGGCAGATGGCGGCCGACTGCCGTTATTCCCGCGACGAGGACTGGAATGTTCTGCAGGTCCGCCTGGATCGGTCCGATTCAAACTGAGGTGTGCAATGTCACTGAAGATTTCCGTGCAAATGCTGGATCCACCCGTCATCGCGCTGGTGGGTCGACTCGATACCCATACCGCGCCCGAACTGGACCAGACGCTGGACCAGGTGCTCGCCGACGCTGCCGTCACGCGCCTGGTGTTTGAACTCGGCAAGCTGGAATACCTGAGCAGCGCCGGCATCCGCTGCTTCATCCGCGCGCGCAAGGTGATCGAGCCGCGCGGCGGCAAGGTCGCCCTCGTCAATCCGCAGCCGGCGGTGCGCAAGGTGCTGGACATCGTCAAGGCCATACCCGGCGGCATCTTCACCAGCGTGGCGGAACTGGATGCCTATCTCGACGAGATGCAGCGACAGGTGCGCGAGGGGCAGTAGCCCCGCTACAGCGGCGGCTGCGTCGCGGTCGGTGCCGGTGCCGGTGGCCCTTCGCTGACCGCCGGCGGCGCGCCGCAACCCAGCGCCGCATAGCTTTGCCGCGCCAGCTCGACGTTCTGGTCCTGCTTGGCGGCCGCGGCATCGGCAATCACGCGGAATGAACTGTTCGGTGCGGCTTCCCGTCGCGCCACCTCGCCCTTGTTGATTTCCTCGCGCAACTGCGCGCATTGCGCGGCGACTGCGGCTGCTTCCGGAGACGCCGCAACGTCCGGTGGGTTGCTGGCACAGGCAGTCAGTGCGATGGCGAGGACGGCGGGAATTGAACGCATGGGTGGATGGTCGACGGACCTCATGCGCCGGTCAATCCCCGTGTCGGACAAGGCCCTTTGAGTTTGTAGGACGGTCCGACAGCGACAGGATTGCATGTCCCCGACGCGCCTGCCGCTGGCTACACTTCCGGCCCCGCACCATAACAATCCAGAGAAGCGCATGACAACCTCGCTGCCTGACATCATCGAACAGAATGAAATGTCAATTCTCAAGGAGTGGCTGCAATACCAGAAGAGCGCCACCCGTTCCGCCCACGGCGCAATTTCCGATACCCAGCTGCAGCACGAGTCGGGGCAGTTCCTCACCTTGCTGAAAGGCGCCCTGGCAGGCGCGCAGCCGACATCGCTGGATGAGGGCCCGGGCAGCAGCCTGCGCGATCTGCTCGGTGACCTGTCGCGATCGCGGGCACTGCAGGGCTTCACGCCCAGCGAGACCGCCGCCTTCGTGCTGTCACTGAAACGTCCGCTGTTCGATCGGGTGAGCGCGGCCTCAGGCAAGGATGCCGCGCAGCTGGCCGATCATGTCTGGCGCATCACCGATCTGCTGGACCGGCTGGCCCTGCACACCAGCGAGGTGTTCCAGAAGAGCCGCGAGGAAATCATCCAGCGCCAGCAGCAGGAAATGCTGGAGCTCTCGACGCCCGTGATCCAGCTGTGGGACGGCGTGCTGGCGGTGCCGCTGATCGGCACGCTGGACAGCGCGCGCACCCAGGTGGTGATGGAATCGCTGTTGACCAGCATCGTCGACACCGGCGCCACCATTGCCATCATCGACATCACCGGCGTGCCCACCGTCGATACGCTGGTGGCGCAGCATCTGCTGAAAACCGTGGCTGCCGCGCGGTTGATGGGCGCGGACTGCATCATCAGCGGCATCCGTCCGCAGATCGCACAGACCATCGTGCACCTGGGCGTCAATCTGGGCGATGTGATCACCAAGGCCACGCTGTCGGGGGCGCTGCAGGTGGCGCTGAACCGCCGCGGACTGAAGGTGGTCCGACCGGCCGCGGGTTGAGCGCAGATGGACATGATTCCGATTCTCCGGGTGGGCGATGCGTTGCTGGTCAGCATCCAGGTCGACATGCACGACCGTCTGGCGGTGCAGCTGCAGGATGACCTGACCGCCCGCATTGTCAGCAGCGGCGCGCGCGGCGTGCTGATCGACATCTCGGCACTGGAGATCGTCGATTCCTTCATTGGCCGCATGCTGGCCAACATCGCGGCCATGTCCAGCGTGCTGGACGCCCACACCGTGGTGGTGGGCATGCGGCCCGCGGTGGCCATCACGCTGGTGGAACTGGGGCTGGAACTGAATGGAGTCAGCACGGCGCTGAATGTCGACCGGGGCCTGGAGCTGCTGAACCGGCAGTTGCAGGCGCACGAGTCATTGCACGACCCAGCCGATGCAAGTTCGTAGGGACGAGGTGGCGCAGCTGCGCAGCTCCGAGGACATTGTCCATGTGCGCCAGAAGGTCCGCGCCTGGGCGATCGAGATCGGCTTCGGCCTGGTCGATCAGACCAAGATCGTCACGGCCGCCAGCGAACTGGCGCGCAACACCGTGACCTATGGAGGTGGCGGCACATTGCAGTTGCGCTGGCTGGTGCAGGATGCCGGCCGTCAGGGTCTGCGGCTGGACTTCACCGACGAAGGGCCGGGCATTGCGGATCTGAAGCGCGCATTGACCGACGGTTTCACCACCGGCAGCGGGCTGGGCCTGGGGCTGTCGGGCTCGCGCCGCCTGATGAATGATTTCGAAATCGATTCGGCGCCAGGCAAGGGCACGCGCGTGTCGGTGGCGCGCTGGAAGCCATGAACGGCATGGCGATGCCCACCGCGTCGGCGGCCCTGCGCATCACCGACGCCAGCAAGATCGCCGAGGCGCGCCGCATGATCACCGAGCAGGCCGCGCTGGCGGGCTGGAATGCCAAACACGGCAGCCGCGCCGCACTGGTCGCCACCGAACTGGCCACCAACCTGCTGCGTCATGCGCGCGAGGGCGTGTTGAGCCTCCATGTGCGCGGTGCGGCTCTGCAGCTGCTGGCCGTGGATCGGGGACCCGGCATCGCGGACATCGCGCGCTGCCTGCAGGATGGGTACTCCACCGCGGGTTCGGCGGGCACGGGGCTGGGCGCCATCCAGCGGCTGTCGCAGCGTTTCGAGCTGATGTCGGAGCCGGGCAAGGGCACCGTGGTGCTGGCAGAGCTGGGCAACCCGTTGCCGGCGGCCGAAGGCTTCAGCTTCGGCGGCCTCAGCGTGCCACGCGGTGGCGAGAGCGCCTGCGGCGATGGCTGGGCCTGCCGCAAGCAGGACGGCCGCTTCTACCTGCTGGTCTGTGATGGACTGGGGCACGGCGGCATGGCGGCGCAGGCGACGCAACTGGCCATCCGCGAGTTCCGCGCTGCGCGCCTCGATGACGTGGCGGTGGTGATGGCCGGCATCCACGAAGCGCTACGGCCCACGCGCGGTGCGGCGGCTTCGCTGGCCGTCATCGATGTCGAGACCGCGCGCCTGCATTACTGCGGCGTGGGCAATGTCAGCGGCAGCATCCTGCGCAATGGCCAGGTGCGGCACCTGGTCACCCATAACGGCATCCTCGGTCACTCGGCGGCGCGCATCGCACGCTTCGACTACGACTGGCTGCCCGGCTCGCTGCTGCTGATGCACACCGACGGCCTCGGCACGCGCTGGAATCCCGCCGACTGGCCGGGCCTGTGGCTGCGCGATCCGGCGCTGATTGCCGGCGTGTTCTATCGCGATGGCGTGCGCGGCACCGACGATGCCACCGTGGTGGCGGTAACTGCGCCGTGATCACCCCACTGCTGCAATTGCCGCTGCGTGGCGACAACGACGTGGTGCTGGCGCGGCAGCGGGCGCGCCAGGTGGCGCAGCTGCTGGGCTACGACACGCAGCAGCAGACCCGCATCTCAACGGCGGTATCGGAAGTGGCGCGCATCGCGGCCGGCGGCAGCGCGCGGGTGGAATACACCATCGACCAGCAGGGCGTGGCGCGCCAGCTGCGGGTGGAGATCGGTCCGCTCAATGGCCAGATCGAGACCGATGAGAGCAGCAACGGCGCGGTGATTGCAGCCATGCGCCTGATGGATCGTTGCGAACTGCTGTGCGACGCTCCCGGCGGCCGACGCGTGCTGATGAGTCAGCCCTTTCCGCCCACACGGGGTGCGGAGCGGCCGCTGGATCCGGCGTTGCTGGTCAGCCGCCTGCAGGAGCAGATCCGCGTCGATGCCGTGACGCCGACGCAGGAGCTGGCGCGGCAGAACCATGACCTGATGGTCGTGCTCTCGGCGATGGACAGCAAGCAGACCGAGCTCGAGCGGCTGAATGCCGAGCTGTTCGATACCAACCGCGGCGTGCTGGCGCTGTATGCCGAACTGGACGCGCAATCCCAGCAGCTGCGGCGTGCCAATGATCTGAAGACCCGCTTCCTCTCGGACATGAGCCATGAGTTCCGCACCCCGCTGAATTCCATCCTGGCGTTGACGCAACTGCTGGCCGCGCATGTCGACGGCGAACTGAGTCATGAACAGCAGCGCCAGATCGGCTACATCCGTCGCAGCGCCAGCGAGCTGCTGGAGCTGGTCAACGATCTGCTGGATCTGGCCAAGGTGGAGTCGGGCACCATCACGCTGAAATCAGAGGAATTTTCGATCAATGCCCTGTTCGCCGCGTTACGGGGCATCGTGCGACCGCTGGTGGCAAGCAGCCGCGTTGAACTGCTGCTCGAGGAGTGCGATGACCTGCCGCCGATGTGCAGCGATGAGCTGCGGATATCGCAGATCCTGCGCAACCTGCTGTCGAACGCCATCAAGTTCACGCCCGACGGACAGATCCGGGTGGCGGCGCGTCGCGTGCCGGCCGGCGCTGCCGATCCGGACCTGGACCAGGCTCCGGCGGAGGATTGTGTGCTGTTCTGCGTGGCGGACACCGGGGTGGGCATCGCCGTCGAGGACCAGGAACGTATCTTCGAGGAATTCACGCAGGTCGATAATCCGCTGCAGCTGCTGGCGCGTGGCACGGGCCTCGGGCTGCCGCTGTGTCGCAAGCTGTCGCGACTGCTGGGCGGCAGGGTATGGGTCCGCAGCCAGCTGGGCGTGGGCTCGCAATTCTTCGTGCTGTTGCCATTGAGTTTCCGCGCGGAAAGCGCGGAATGAGGTTGCGATGAACATCGAGCCCACTGGAACCGTGCTGATCGTCGATGACACCGAGCCGGCCCGCTACGCGAAGTCGCGCCTGATGCGAGCCGCTGGTCTGCAGGTGCTCGAGGCGGCCACCGGCGCCGAAGCGTTGCGCCTGGCGCGCGAACACCTGCCCGACCTGGTGTTGCTGGACATCATGCTGCCGGACATCGACGGCTTCGAAGTGTGTCGCCGGCTGCGGGCAGAATCCGATACCGCATCCCTGGCCATTGTGCAGATCAGCGCCTCATTCGAACGGCCTGAGCACCAGGTGCGGGGACTGGAGGGCGGTGCCGACATGTTCCTGCTGGCGCCCATCGACTCCAGCGTGCTGGTGGCGACGGTGCGCGCCATGCTGAGGTTGCGCATTGCCGAGCGGGCACTGCGCGAATCGGATCGGCGCAAGGATGAATTCCTGGCGGTGCTGGCGCACGAATTGCGCAATCCGCTGGCGCCGCTCCGTTCCAGCCTGGAGCTGTTCAGGCGTGCCCGGAATCTCGAGCCCGTGCTGGTGCAGGCGCGAGCCATCATGGAACGCCAGACCAGCCAGATGGTGCGGCTGATCGACGACCTGCTGGAGATCAGCCGCATCAACCAGAACAAGCTGGAGTTGCGCTGCGAATCCACCACGCTGGCGGAGGTGCTGGAAGCCGCCGTGGAAACCTGCCGTCCCGGGATCGAGGGCGCCGGGCATCAGCTCAAGGTGCAGCTGCCCGCCGGGCCGGTGATGCTGTATGCCGATCCGGTGCGGCTGGCGCAGGTGTTCGGCAACCTGCTCTCCAACGCCGTCAAATTCACGCCGCGGCAGGGCAGTATCTCCCTCGATGCCGTGCTCGAAGGATCCGAGATCGTCGTTACGTTGCGTGATACCGGCATCGGTATGGGCGCGATTGATCTCGAGCATGTGTTCGAGATGTTCGTGCAGGCACCGCACCGCAGTTCGATGCATCACGGCGGCGGACTGGGCATTGGCCTGGCGCTGGTCAAGCGGCTGGTGGTGATGCATGGCGGATCGGTGTCGGCCCACAGCGAGGGCGTGGGTCGGGGCAGCGTTTTTGTGGTCCGTCTGCCGATCCAGCGGGCATCCGCTGCCTGATCGTGAGCTACGGCGTGGCGTCGGCCAGTTCCAGCGCCACCTGCAGTGCGGCCTGCTGCAGGCGCGCGCTGCTGAGCCGGGAGTCGCGCAACGCAAAGGTCGCGGCGTGCAGCGTCAGCAGCGCCATCGAACGGCGCAGGCGCAACTCGGGCGAATCCGTGGCTGAATAAAGCTGCCGTGACAGCTGCAGCATCCGGCTGCGTATGCCGGCAATCTTGGGATGATTACGCAATGCCGTCTGGTTGCGCTCCATGAAGCGCATCACCGCCGGCGTGCGGCTTTCACTCATCTGGGCGGCGACGCGGCGCACGATCTCGGCGCGCGTGGCCGCATTGCGTGGTTGCTTCCTGGCCCAGCGGAGCAGGGCCTCCAGCGCCTTGACGCGACCATCGACCAGGCTGGCGATGATCTCGTCCTTGGTCTTGAAGTGGTAGTACAGCGCGGCCTTGGTGACGCCCAGATCCATGGCGATCTCGCGCAGTGAGGTCGCCTCATATCCCTGTTCCGTAAACAGCCGCAGGGCCGTCTGCTGGATGCGGGCGCGGGTGTCAGGTTCATTCATCGACGCTTGACCGTGTTGCCGGGGCTGGCCTACGATGCTTCCACATTACTAGCCGGCCGGCAAGTAAGTCCATCAGGAGAAGCGGATTTCATGGCTGAGGAAGCGAGCGGCGCCGCAGCGCGGCGACACGAAGTGATGGTGGTATTGCCGGGCCTGATGCTGGCCATGACACTGGCCATGCTGGACAACATGATCGTTGCCACCGCCATGCCGCGCATCGTCGGCGAGCTGGGCGGGCTGGCCCATCT
>Ga0190274_10000322_pt1 | contig 29981 bp, 20 predicted proteins | sample Popmic531T_FD_133002 | JGI IMG/M metagenome (GOLD analysis project Ga0190274, IMG submission 133002) | Populus adjacent soil microbial communities from riparian zone of Yellowstone River, Montana, USA - 531 T | ecosystem: Environmental > Terrestrial > Soil > Riparian zone | place: USA: Montana... | reverse complement strand
CGTGGCGGAGCTCTTCGAGTCGCTGCTGGCCGATGCGCCGGCGCTCGACGGCCTGCCCGGCGCAGGCCAGCTCGCGGCCTGGCTCAACACGCACGAGGCCGGGGCCGCGGCGCGCGCGCGCGGGCTCGCTCTGTACGGCGCCGACCCGGACGCGGTGGCCGCGGTACACGACAAGGCGTTCAGCTGCCGCGCGGCCCGGGAGCAGGGGCTGGAGCCCGCGCTGCTGGAGGGCGTGGTCGAGATCCTGGAGCCGGCGGAGCTCGCGGATGCGCGGGTCGCGCTCGAGCGCATCGATGCAGTGCTGGCGCGTTGGCCGGCAGTCCTGCGCGAGCACGCCGTGCTGAAGCCGCGGCTGGGCACGAGTGGTCGCGGGCGCGTCCGGGTGCCCGTGCGCGAGCCGGCGCGCCTCGAGGCGCTCGCGGCGCGCGGCGGCGCGCTGCTCGAGCCATGGCTCGAGCGCGAGGTCGACCTGTCGGTGCAGATGCTGGTGGCAGCGGACGGCTCCGCGCACGTCCTCGCCAGCCCAGAGCTCGTGGTGACGCGCTCGGGCAGCTACCGCGGTCACCGCGGTCGGCTCAGCGCCGAGGGCCAGGTGACCTCGGGCACGCCTCACGACGCGGCCATGCGCGCCGCGGCAGCGTGCGTCGCCCGCGCGGCGGCCGCACGCGGGTTCCACGGACCCTGCGCCATCGACGGCTTTGCCTTTCGTGCACCGGGCGGCGAGGGCGTGCAGCTCCGGCCCGTCATCGAGCTGAACGCGCGCTTCACCACCGGCGTGCTGGCCGCGCTCGCCCTCGCGCGACACCTGCCGGAGATCCGCAGCGGTCTCGGCGCGGGAAGCGACGAGGTCTGGGCCTTCCAGTTCGCGCTCTCCGCTCCGAGGGAGGGCTGGCCAGCGCCACATCGCGACCGCCTGCTGCTGCCCCTCGCAGGCGGCGCCGCGCTCGTCGTCGCCCGCGATCCCGCAGCACTCGCGAGCGCCTGAGCGCCTGAGCGGCTGGTGAGGCGCGCCGAAGGCGCGCCGTGCGGCCAGGCGAGCGTCAGCTCGCCGTTACGCCGCCAAGACGGAGGCGTCAGCTCGCCGTTACGCCGCCAAGACTGAGGAGGCGTCAGCTCGCCGTTGCGCCGCTGAGGTGTGCCGTCAGGAGATGACGAGCGTCAGGCCGGGCTCCGCAGCGGGCTCGGGACTGCGCGTGCGCACGCGTCGCTGGATGCGCCGCCTGCGCGCCTGCTCGCCCGTGGGCCGCGGCGGACGTCGCCCGTAGGGCGACTGGTCGAGGGCGGCGAACAGCCGTGTTGCCAGCGCCTGGCGCTGCTCCTGACCGAGCACCGAGGCGCTGGAGAGGGCGACACCGATCTGCCGCACCTCGTCTGCAAACTCCTCCGGCGTCATGGACGTCGGCTCGCTCATGCGTCTCTCCCCGTGGGGCTGGGGTTGGAGGGATCGCCGCCCTCGGGTCGCGACTCTGCCAGGCGCCGCAGCAGATGCTCGAGATAGGCCGAGCGCGAGAGCCCACTGCGAAGCTGGTCGAGTGTTTCGAGGGCAGTCTCGGTGAGGACGATGTGGATGCGTGTCTTGGCCACGAGAGACGTATCGGCCATTCCGCGACACCCCTTGAGCCCACTCTCAGCGGCATAACGGCGGCGTAACTAGCGGCCTAACGGCGAGCTGACGCTCGCCTTGCCGCACGGCACGCCTCTGGCGTGCCTTTGCCTCGTGCCGACCGCCAGGAGTTGTCTCGAGGGGGATGTGACAGACGTGTCTTGCCTCGCCTTCGTGTGTCGACGCGCGGGCTTAAAGTGCGTCGGCCGCTCCCGGTGAGGGGAACGGCCGACGCGATTCGGATGGGCGCGAGGCTTAGAACTGGTACGTCACGCCGAAGAAGATCTCGTCTTTGTCTTCCTGAATGTGGTCGCCGAAGCTCTCCGCGAAGAAGGGGCCTTCGGAGCGGCCGGCGAAGTTGTCGTTGATGCCCTGGAAGGAGCCGGCCTGCTGCTGGGCCAGATCGCCGAGGCAGGCTTCGGTCAGCGGTCCGCCGGCGCACAGGTTGCGCAGTGGCTTCTTCTGACGGCGACCCCAGACGATGTTGGCGCCGACCTCGACGAAGAGCTCGTTCGTGAGCACCCACTTGATCGACGGACCCGTCGCCACGGCGCCTGCGTTCCAATCGTACGCCACGAAGTTCGTCAGCGTGACCGAGTCGTTGCGGAAGAAGTTCTGCATGAAGAACGTCGTGATGACCTGGGTCTCGTCCGGGATCATGCGCCGGCCGTTGCCGTCGTCCGTGTACTGGAGGATGTGCTCCGCGAAGATCTGCGCGGACAGGAAGGACGTGCGCGCCTTGCTGATGAACGGCAGGAACGGGTTGAAGTCCACGCCGATCGCGGCGCGGACCACGTCGCTCTCGTTGTTCAGGTCGAACTCGCTCGAATCGGCGATGTGGCGGTCGTTGTCGAACGCCGCCTCGAGCCGCAGGATGCCGTCGGCACCCGGGATCTGATAGTCCGCGGAGGCGCCGAGCGTGAACACGCGCGGATACTCGAGTCGGACCTCGCCACCCTGGAAGGGGAAGTTGAGGATCTGGGCGCCCGAGGCCGAGATGCACGCCGCCTTGGTACCGGGATCGCCGGTGTCGGGGCACAGCGCGCCACCTGGTCCGAAGAGCAGGCTGTAGATGCCCTGCACCTCGGCTGCCGTCTGGATCACCTCTGCCTGGTTGTACGGATCGAAGCCGCCCGTGAAGCGCGGTGCGATCGCGCCGAGGCCCATACCGGCGAGCTGGTCGGCGACGCCGAGCTTCTGCAGGAACAGCAGCCCGCCCGGGTTCGGGTTGTTGACGCTGTACTGGTTGCGCAGCCGCAGCACCGGCTCGTCCTGGAAGCCCCAGAAGCCGGAGACCGAGTACGAGATCGAGGGCTCGGGCTGGCGGAACTCGAAGCGGAAGCCCGGCTCGAAGTTCTTGATCTGCCAGTCGCGCTCCTCGACGCCGGCCACCGAGAAGCCGACCGTGCCGTGGGCCGCCACGTCGGTGCGTGCCTCGCACGCCGCGGTGAAGGCCTGCGGGTCACCGCACTGTCCGAGCTGCACGGGGCTGAACCGGTCCACGACCAGCACGAGCTCGGCCGAGACGTCCTGGAACGAGCCGACGTCGCCGAACGTCCGGATCGCGTCGATCGCGAGCGTCGGGATGCGCCGGTCCTCGAGCGGGTCGAAGATGCTGCGCTGGCCGAGGTCGATCGGGTTCACGATGTCCTGCAGCCGGAAGGCGTCGGTCTTGCCCCAGACGATCTGCTGCTTGCCGGCGCGGATCAGCGTCTCGCCCATCTCTACCTCGAAGTAGAGCTCGCGCAGGAAGCACGTCGGGTGCGCGTTGTCGAAGCAGTCGGTCTGGAGCTCGCCCTCGGTGGCGTTCACGTCGACCGGGAGCTGCCTGAACGTCGAGCGAGCCTCGAGGAGCTCCGTCTGCAGGGGCGAGACGAGCGGAGCTCGGATGTCGCGTCCCGCGGCCTGCGCCCGGTTCACCGAGGCCTGCAGGGCGGGGAAGAGGGTGTTGGGCGGCAGGCCCTGGTTGAACGCGATGGTGCCGCGCGTGAAGCCGTCGAGTGTCGGCACGCCGCCGACCTTGGGCTGGCGCGAGCCGCGCGGGCTCGCCGGGGCCAGCGTGTTGCCGTAGAACACCTTGTTGTCGATCGACAGACCCGGCGACGTCCGTCCCGTGAACAGGAACTGGATGTCGGCGTTGGAGTAGCGGAACACGCCGTCGATGCCGCCGCCTGCGCCCGCTGCAGACTTGCCGTCGCGCAGGTCGGAGGGGTTCGTCATCGTGGCGGTGGCGCCGAGCAGGTTGGCACCGATCTGTGTACCCGGGGCGCCCGCGTCCGCGCGCTTGCCGAAGGTGTCCGGATACAGGTCGTAGACCGCGTCGTACGTGGGGCGCAACACGCCGAACAGCTTGATGCTCAGATCCTCGCCGTTGTAGATGCCGAGCTCGGTCTCGAAGTTGATCTCGTTGCGGAACGAGTTCAGCTGGATCGCTTCGCCGATGTCGAGGCTCGGCGAGTTGAAGTGCGCGGTGCTGCGGGCGAACCCGTGCACCTCGAGTCCCTCCTCCCACCAGCCCGCCGACGCCGCCTGCGGACTGCCGAGGGCCGTGCTCGCAAGAGCCAGAACGCCGACGGCTCTACCGAGGTGTCGGACCGTCTTGAGCCTCATCTTGCCCCTCCTTTGTCTGAGTGTGGGGTTCGGCGACGGCCGCCGACGCCTCCGGAAATTGGTAACGAAGCAGCTCTTGAGACAGGATCTGGGAGCCCGCGTCCTGCTCGTTGTAGGTGACGCTGCGGATCAGGCCGACGCCGCGCGCGTAGAAGTCCTCGTAGGCCAGCAGCGGCCCGTCGGGCGAGACGGACTCGTCCCAGTACTCCTTGCGGATCAGCAGCACGTTCGCGAAGTGTCCGGCGGGAACGTCGAGCTCGGTGAGCTCCGCGATCTTGCCGGTCCAGCGGATCGATCCGCCACCGCCCTCGGGCAGCTGGAACATGCCCGTGTCCTGCGACCAGGACGTGCCGGGCGCCGGCGCTCGATCGAGTGGCAGCACCCACATGGGGTCCTCGCCGCCGATCGAGCGCAGCCCGCCGCCGGTGTCGTAGTCGAGCGCGGTGTAGCGGCTCAGGTAGCCGCCGGTCTGCAGGTAACCGACGGGTGCGATGTCGGCCATGCCGATCGCTTCGCCGTTGGTGGCCTCGTCCATGATGAAGAGCTCACCCTCGATCCCGGTCACGCTCTGGCTGCCGCGCGCGTCGACGGTGACCTCGATCTTGCCACCGTTGGCATTCAACGCGTACACCCAGCGCGCCCCGTCGACCAGGGGGAAGTACTCCTCCTGCTGCGTGCCCGCGGCGACCGCGGGCACGCCAGCAGGCTTACAGGCTGGTAGTGCTAGTGCTAGTGGCAACGCGAGAGCGGCCAGGCGCACTCTCATCGGGAAGACCCCTGTCGGGCTCATCGGGCAGAACCTCCGTGCCGATCGCGGATGCGAACTCGGGTTTGAAGATCGCCGTGAATGCAGGCACGAGCAACATCGCGCCGATCATGTTTCCGAACAGCAGGATCGAGAGCAGCAGGCTCATGTCCGCCGCGAAGCGCAGGCTCGACAGGAACACCCAGAAGATGATCCCGCCCACGAGCGTCGAGCCCGTGAAGAACACCGCCATGCCGGTGGTCTTGATCGCGATGCGCAGCGAGTCCTCGAGGCCGTGTCCACGCTGACGCTCCCTGACCACTCGGTCCATGATGTAGAGCGCGTAGTCGACGCCGACGCCGACACCGAGCGCCTGCACGGGCAGCGTGTTCACGTCGAAGCCGATCCCGGCGAAGTACATGTAGGCGAGTGATACCACCGACGCCGTACCGAGCGACAGGATCATCAGCAGCGCGATCGAGAACGAGCGGTACGAGACCCAGACCGTCAGGAAGACGGTCAGGAACGACGCGATCAGGGTCGCGTTGTTGCTGCCCTCGACCTCGTCGTTGCTCGCACCGAGCACGCCCATGAGCCCCGACGCCAGGGCCCAGCTGGTGCCCTCGGCCCAGCGTCCCGACTCGCGGCGCTCCCAGTCTGCGCCCTGGTACTGGATCCAGAGCTCGTAGGGCTCGTAGAGACTGCGCTTGCGCACCTGGGCGTGCGCGCCGCGCGCCTCGTCCTTCCACTCCTCGACGACGGTGTAGTCGAGCCGGTCGAGCTCGGCCGCCTGGATCAGCGCGTAGGCCGTGACGAGGTCGAAGCCCTCGACGAGCGCGAGGTCCTCGACACTCGCGTCGGCCAGCTTCTGGACGCTGTCGTAGCCGTCCTCCACGAGCGACTCGCGCAGCGCGGGGGTCATGCGCGGCAACGTCAGCATGCGCGCGGTGCTGTCCTCCGGTGCCTCCTCGACGCGATCCGGTAGGCTGATCTCCTGCGCTGCGAAGCTGCCGTCGTCCTGACGCAGCGACACCTGCAGCTCGGGCTGGCGCGGCGGAAGCAGCGGTCCCATCCACCAGTAGGCCGTGGCGATCCAGTCGTCTTCTGGCGTCTCGAGGCGCATGTCGATCGCGCCGCCGGGTCGGGCGCGCATGAACGCCTTGGCGCGCTCGACGGCGTTCTCGATCGTGCTGGCCTGGTGGTCCGCGTAGAAGACGCGTACCGCAGCCGCGCGCGCGCGCGGGTCGCGGAACGGGTTCAGGATGCGCGGATCGGGCGAGCCGGCCTCGTACAGGTAGAGCAGGCCGCCGATCTCCTGGCCGGAGTAGGGGATGCCGAGCCAGCGCGGGTCGCCGTTGTGGAACGAGCGGTTGATCGCCTTGGTGAAGTCGACGATCGAGAGCGAGCCGCCCACCTTCTCGTCCTGCTCCATGTAGCGCTGGAAGGCCTCGATCTCGCGCATCACCTCGGGCCGGTGCACGCCGCCCTCGATCTCGGTCTCCACGATCACCATGAACTCGTCGGCGCCGAAGAACTTGCTCGAGATCGTGCCGGCCGACGTGTTGAAGGGATGGTCGGGGTAGAAGATCGGCGTGCCCGGGCGGGGCTCGCCGACGGTCACGTACGGTGCGTAGATGAAGCTCCCGATCACGATCACGGCCCATACGCCGAAGATGATCTTCGGCGAGCGGCCGACCGTCGCCCAGTTGGCCATGTGCTCGAGCACCCAGGCGATCGGGCGCGGCACGTAGTGCTCCGTCTTCTTGGGCGCTGGGAAGTAGGCGATCATCAGCCGGTTGAGCAGCATCTCGGTGATCGCGATCGACAGCGCCCAGAATGCACCGAAGATCGCGACCTTCTTCATCAGCGCGATCGACGAGACGCCGATCACCCAGATGCCGAGCGCGTCGGTCACGATCGCCAGCGTGCCGGGCAGCAGCAGCTCGGCCATGGAGCTGATGACCGCCTCGTCCTTGTCGCGCAGGCGCTCGTACTCCTCGTAGAAGCGCTCCACGAACTGCACCGAGTGGCTCACGGCTCGCGCGGTGATGAGCATGGGGATCACGAGCACGAGCGGCTCGAGCTGGTAGCCCATCAGCGAGATGAAGCCGAGGCCCCAGATGGCCGACACGACGGCGCCGGTCGTGGGCATGACCACGCCGTACCACTGACGGAAGTAGATGCCGAGCAGGCTGACCAGCACGCCCATGCTGGCGAACAGGATCAGGATGATCTCGGTCAGGAATGCGAAGGTCCAGCCGACCAGCACCGGCTGGCCGCTCAGGTGGACCTCGACCGTGCCGTCCGCCTCGAGCTCCGCCTGCAGCGCCTGCAGCTCGTCGAAGATGCGGCGGTAGTCCAGCCGGCCCTCGATGAAGCCGGCCTGGATCAGCGCGGATGTGTCATCGAGCGAGGCGAGGCGGCCGTACACCTGCTTGTTCTGGTGCACGCGGTCGGGCAGGTCGGTGAGCAGCTCTTTCGGGATGAGCGCGCCCTCCGGACCGACTAGGTTGTCGCCCTCGATCCGGTAGTCCGCGGACAGCGCGTTGAGGCGCAGCAGCAGCAGCTCGAGCTCGGCGCCCGCCTTGCGTAGGTCGCGCACGCGCTCGCGGTCGACCTCGTCCTCGATCTGCTCGAGGGGCACGCTGGCGAGCGGCCCCATCTGCTCGGCCCCGCTGTCGCGCAGTCCGCGCGCGACCTGCTTGAGCTCATCGACGTTGCTCGGCCGGGTGGCTTCCTTGGGCAGCTCGCGCAGCAGGCGGCGCGTGAAGAACTGGGCCTCGAGCAGCGAGATCGCCTGCGCGCCCACGACCTGGCGCGAGCGCATGATGCCCTCGCGGTCGATCTCCTGGTCGCGCACCGCGGGGTGCGTGAGCGAGGTGACCTGGCCGTGGTCGACACCGTCGATCTTGTCGATCTGGTCGGTGAAGCCGTAGACCTTCTCCAGGAAGCGCTCGTCGTAGATCGTGCCTTCTTTGGCGATGATCGCGGCGGTGACGACGTTCGCGCTGCCGAACTGCCGGTTGTACTTCTCGTACACCTGGATGTACGGATGGTTGCGCGGCAGCAGGTCGATGAACTGACTGAAAACCTGCAGCTGAAAGGCGTGATAGCCGAAGAAAACGGTGGCTGCGCCGATCAGCGCGAGGTTGATCGCGCGGTACTTGATGAAAGTGCGCGAGAAGGCGATCGCGAGATCGTCCATCCGGCGGCGGCGTTCTTGTGGCTGCGACATCAGCGCACCTCTCCAGTGCGCGTCCACGACGCGCCACCATCATCCGAGCGCAGCACCAGGCCGTGCTCGCCGACCGCGAAGGCCCGCGTATCCGACGCGAAGGCCAGCCCCGTCAGCCAGTTGAACTGCTCTGCTCCAGGCACCGTGGTCCAGGTCACGCCGGCATCGGCCGTCGCGTAGATCACGCCGCGGTCGCCGGCCACGAGCGCGCGCGTGCCGCGCACCGCTGCCGCGTAGAGCGCCGCGCTGGTCGCCACGGGCCGCGACTGCCAGGTCGCCCCGTCGGCACCCGCCACGAGCACGCTGCCCGCGAGCCCGACGGCCGCGGCCGTCTCGGAGCTCGCATCGAGCGCGAAAAAGTAGGGCTCCTCGGCGGCGTTCACGAGCACGCGATCGCCGCGCCAGGTCGCGCCGCCGTCGTCCGTCCGCAGCAGCGTGCCGAACTCGCCCGCGATGTAGCCGCGCTGGGGGCTCGAGAACTCGACCGCGTTCAGGATGCGCTCCGCCAGGTTCTCGTCGGCGTAGGCCGCGGCGTCGAGCGGCACGCGCTCCCAGGTGGAGCCGTCGCGCGTGTGCAGCAGCATGCCGAGGTCCCCGACCGCCCAGGCCTCGGTCGGCGAGACCATGGAGACGTCGAAGAGTGTCGTGTCGAGCGGGAGGGTGTCGCCCACTTCGTCGACGATCTCGACGGTCTGGCGCACCCAGCTGGCGCCGCCATCGCTCGAGGCGAGCAGCACACCGTTGGCACCGACCGCGAAGCCGTGCTGGGCGTCTGCGAAGTCGACGCCGTACAGTGTCTCGCTCGTGGGCGTGGAGCCACGCGCCCAGCTCTGGCCGCCGTCGCTGGAGCGCAGCACGGTGCCCCAGTAGCCCACGGCCCACACGGAATCGCCCTCTGCCTCGACCGCGTACAGGTGGGCTCGGGGCAGCCCCCAGCTCTCGGGGCGGGCGGCATCGAGCTCGGCGATCAGCTTCGCCGAGAGCGGAGCGCCCACAAGCAAACAGCAGAGCCCGGCGATCCAGCCCGCTCGGCCAGTCCTACTCCAGCTCAAAACACCCCTCCGGAACAACAGGATTTAAGACGACAACAGAACGAGAGCCCACTCCGCGTCAAGCGCGAGCCCGTCTCGACGGGCAGCCGTGGGCGGATCTGGGGTGCCGGACGTGGAGACCGACCCCAAGGACGAGCGATCCTATCACCCACACGTAGATAGCGGGCAAAAACGTTCATTACCCAAATATGGCTTGTCAGGGGTACCCCCCCTGCGTACGATTGAGCCCAAACAGTGCGGTTTAACGCACGTGCTTCCCGCGCAACATTTGCGCATGTCGCAGCATCGGCCTGGCTAGGTCATCGGTTGCGACCGCAGTACGCCGGAACCGGGGAGCATGCTGGGATCAGAGGAAGGAGACGCAATGCGGCGTTTGTTCGTGGCTACGGCTGTCGTTGTCGCGACAGCGGCGGGCCTTACGGCCAACGGTGTCGCTTCGGAAACTGCGGGCCCTGGTGCAACGATCACGGCCAGCAACAAGGACGCGGTTGCGGGGCTCCTGCCAAAGGAGCTCTCCGACTACGTGATCAAGGACTACGACGGGCTGTCCATGAAGATCAAGGACACCCAGTCGTACATGCCCCATCCCAAGTTCGTGCAGGCCACCAAGGACCACGCGTGCAAGGCGACCTTGGACGCCAAGGGCATGATCCAGAACTACGTGGCCGGCCAGCCCTTCCCTTACTCTGAGTGGGCGAAGGAAGCGACCGGTCACAAGTGCGATCTCACGCCGGACGACCCGCAGTTCGCGCTCAAGCTGGCGTGGAACGTGAACTTCCGCTGGCAGGGTCCGGGTCTCAACATCCCGCACTTCGGCTTCAGCTACATGCGCAACGGCGGCAAGGAGACCTGGCGCGTCACGCAGGGCGAGTACCGCAGGACGTACTTCTCCCATCGTGCGGACCTTCTCCCCGCGACGAGCGACCTCGAGCCGAACACGGACGTCGAGTGGGCCGAGTTCTTCGACGTGAAGACGCCCTTCGATCTCCGCGGCACGATGTTCCTGCTCTATCGCTACAACGACGTCGCGAAGGAGGATCAGACCTTCGCCTACATCCCGGCGCTGCGCCGCGTGCGCCGCGTGTCGGCCACGCAGAAGGCCGACTCGCTGCTCGGCACCGAGTTCACGCTCGAGGACTTCTACCTGTTCGCCGGCTACGTGTGGAACCACTCGTGGGAGGCCAAGGGCGAGAACACGTACCTCGGCAACATGCACAGCGAGCGCACCTGCTTCCCGAGCGTCATCAGCCAGGAGGAGGCGCTGCGCGAAGAGGGCCAGACGCGGCTCGGCAACGATCAGGAGTGGAACACCTGCAAGTGGGGCCCCTTCGGCGCGCTGCCCTTCGCGGACGAGACCTGGCAGAAGCGCACCGTCTTCCAGCTGGATGACGTACCGCAGCGCGAGGGCCATCCGTACAGCCGCAAGAAGCTCTGGTACGACAAAGAGACGATGCAGCCGCTGTACGCCCTCGCGTACGACCGCGCCGGCAATCCGTTCCGCATCATCACCACGACCTACAAGTGGAGCGAGAACTCGGCGATCCCGGCCAACAAGGGCCAGAACGTGCTGAACGTCGCTCACATCATGGTGGTGAACGTGCAGAACGGGAACTCGCACGTCGGCCAGTTCGACAACTCGAACGCGCGCGTGTTCGCCGTCGAGGCGAGCCGCCAGTACTACGACACGTCGCGCCTGAAGAAGCAGGGCCGCTAGGGCACGCTTCTCCGTCTGACGAACGCCCGGTCCTGTGCAGGACCGGGCGTTCTTGCTTCAGGGGGCGGACCGGAGGGGTCGGGGCGGGCGAGCGGGCGACAGGGTCCCGTCGGGTCGCGGGTCCCCGGACTCCGCCTTTGGTGCTCGTTGTCGATCGTTCGTTTGCTTGGTGCTGCGCGGTTCAGGTTGCGGAGGTCCGACCCGACGCCCCGACGGGACCCTGCCGCCCGCTCGCTTCGCGGACTCTTCTCGGCGCGCCCGGAGCGGACAGCGCGGTCTGCCGACGTGACGTGCTCGCATGTTCGCGCGCGCATCCCGGCTGGCCTCTTCGTCAGGTGACGAATCGTTGCCCGCGGTCGCGCTGACGCCGACCTATATATGTACAAGTGGCGAACCCGTCGACGTGCTCGAAGATGACGGGGATCGGAGCGCAACGAGACGAGTCGACACAGCGGGCGGGCGACACGGTCCCGAGAGGGGAGTCGGGTCGGACCCCCGCAACCTGAACCGTGTAGCAGGAACGTGAGAAGGACTGAGCACGAGGTCGAAAGGCGGGGGCCGGGGACCCGCGACCCGACGGGACCGTGTCGTCCGCTCGCACGCCCCGACCTCTTACTCTTTGGGCTGCGGCTCCGTCGTCACTTTGAGCTCGCGGCGGGCTTCGCCGCGCCTCCGGCGCATCTCGTCTTGCAGCTCGACCTCGAGCGTGCGGTCGCGCAGGAGGCGGCGCAGCGACTCGGTCTCGAGCTCGACCTCGCGCGTGGTGCCCTCGAGCGGCTCGTAGCGCACGACGAGCTCGTCGGAGGCGGCGGCGCCCTTGGCCCCCTGCGCGCGCACGCGGATCCGGTTCTCGCCGCGCTGCAGCGGCACGAAGCCGTCGAACGTGCCGTCCGCGAACAGGCGCACGGCGCGCCCGGTCGCGCCCGTGGTCGCGTTCTCCATCTGCACCTCGACGACGTCGGACAGCTCGACCGTCGGCAGGTGGAACAGCACGTCGCCGGGGCGCTCGAGCGCCGTCAGCGCGCCGCCGGTGAGCTGCGTGAGCTGGTCGAGCGTGCTGCGCCCGCGCACGGCCTCGGGTCCCAGCGCGAAGCCGAACACGCGGATGCGCTGGTCGGCGGCGCTGCGGGCGGCGGCCAGCGCGGCGTCGACGGGCAGGGGCTCGGGCAGGGGCATCGTCGGGTAGCCGTCCGACAGGAAGAGCGCGCTGCGGCGGCGCTCGCGACCGCCGCCGGGCGGTGTCGGGCCGAAGCTGCGCACGGCCGTCTCGAGCGCGCCCGCGAAGCTCGTCCCGCCGTACCAGCCGTGCTTGCCGTCGAGCACGTCCAGCGCCGCCAGCAGCCCGGGCCGCGGCACGTCGAGCGCGGCCTCGAGGTGGCCGCGGTCGCCGAACGCCACCAGCGCCACGCGCGTGCGCTCGGGGTCGAGCATCGCGAGCAGGCGCCGGGCCGCGGCGAGCTCGGCAGCGGCGATCGTGTCCCCGGGGTCGTCGCACAGCTCCTCCGGCGAGCCGTAGCTCCAGTTGCTGGCGGTGACGCGCGCGCTCGAGCGCCCGACCTGGCCGTCGGCGTCGACGTCGACGCCCGCGGGCAGCCGCGTGCTCGACGACAGGTCGATCACGATCGCCACGTCGTGGTCGCTCGGCACGCCGGCGCCGGTGACGCCGCGCACCTCGGTGAGCGCGATCGGCGCGCGCTGGACGCGGCCGCCGGACGGCGCGCGGATCTCGAGCCAGACGCGCTCCCCCGCAGCGGCACTCTCGGGAGGTGCGGCAGCGGCCGGCAGGGCGGGGACCATGAGCAGGAGGAGGGCCGCGGCCAGCCCGGGAGCGTGCTGCATACGAGAAGTGTAGGGGATCCCGTCAGCTCGCCGGGAGCTCGAAGCACACGTCACAGAAGACCTCGTGCCCGAGCACGTCGATCGCCTGCACGCGCGCTGGGTGCGGGCCGGGTCCGGAGTAGCGCCATGCCGCGTCGCTGGTGAGCGGCAGCGCGGGGTCGCGGCGCGTGCGGTAGGCGCGCCAGCGCGGCACGAACGGCGCGCCGGCGCGTGGCAGGAAGTCGACCGCCCAGAAGTCCAGGCGCGCGAGCCCGGGCCCGAACTCGGCGAGCTCGACGTCGGCGACCAGGCCGGCCGGTGACTCGCGCAGACGCGCGTGGGCCGCGACGCTCGGCGGCGCCTCGGCGGCAGCGGCGCCCGCGAGGTCGCAGATCTCGAAGGGGAGGGCCGCGTCGCCGAGCGCGCTCTGGACGCCGATCAGGCGTTTGCGCGCGACGTGCACGGCCAGGCGCTCGGCATCGACCGCGAGCCAGCGCCGGCCGAGCCGGGCGGCCACCGCCGCGGTGGTGCCGCTGCCGCAGAAGACGTCGACGACCAGCTCGCCCTCGTTGCTGGCCGCGCGCACGATGCGCTCGAGCAGCGCCTCGGGCTTCTGCGTGGCATAGCCCGTGTTCTCGCGTCGGTCGGCGGGCTGCAGCATGGGCAGTCGCCAGACGTCGCCCAGGCTGCGCGTCGCGGACTCGCGGTAGTGCACGCGCCCGAGCGCGTCGCGCGCGTTCACGAGCGCGCGCTTCTCGCGGTCCCAGACGCGCACGAGCTGGCGCACGGGCCGCTCGCGCGCCTCGTGCTGGGGGTGGAACGTGAAGGAGTCGCCCTTGCGGAACCACAGGATCACGTCGTGGTTCGCCGCAAAACGCCCGACGTTGCCCTGGATCTTGTTGTAGTACCACCAGACGATCTCGTTCACGAAGTGGCGGGCTCCGAAGAGCTCGCCGAGCAGCGTGCGGATCAGGTGGCTCTGGTGCCAGTCGCAGTGCACGAGCAGCGAGCCCGTGTCGGCGAGCAGCTCGCGCACCAGCACGAGGCGTTCCCAGAGCATCTCGAGGTAGGCCGTGCCGCCCGTGCCGAAGCGGTCGCGGTAGGCGACCACCTCCTCGCCGCGCCCGCCCGCCCCGGACGCCACGCGCATCTTGTGGTCGATGCCGAGGTCGAAGGGCGGGTCGATGTAGGCGAGATCGACCTGCCCGCGCAGCTCGGGCAGGAGCGCCTGCATCACCCGGGCGTTGTCGCCGCGCACCAGCCGGTCCGCGCTCGGCGCGGCCCCGTCCGGGCTCGCGCGGGCCGCGCCGACAGCATCGGGCGCGACGCGGTCCGGCTCGACACGTTCGAGTGTACGTAGGGTCGGTGCGGGAACGGAGGGCCCGCTCGCGCCGGACCGCGGGCCCTGCGCGTCGTCCGTCCCACGCCTGCCGGGCCACCAGAGCTGCGGCCCTTGCCCTGCCACGACCCGCACACTAGGCGGCGCGCGCCGGCCTGTCGAGCGCTTGCCGAATCCGGGCGCGCGCGACAAGCTCCGCGCGTCGGCCGGGCCACTGCAGGCCACTGGGTGGGCGACCACGGGCGCGTGACCTGGCTCGGAGACGCACTGCGGGAGACGGAATGGGGATTCGCGGCGTGATCTTCGACATCGGCGGCGTGGTGGTCGACTCACCCCTCCAGGCGATCCGCGGCTACGAGCGCGACCACGGCATGGCCGCCGATGCCATCAACCGCGCCGTCGCAGCCTCCGGGGAGCGCGGCGCCTGGTCCCGCCTCGAGCGCGGCGAGCTCGCGCTGGAGGAGTTCTACACGCCGTTCGAGGCCGACTGTCGAGCGCATGGTCTTGCCGTCGACGCCCGCGAGGTCCTGCTGCGCATCCAGGGCGCGATCGGCGTCCGTCCGGCCATGCTCACGGCCATCGAGCGGATCCGCGCGCGGGGGCTCCGCGTCGGTGCGCTGACCAACAACTGGCGCGGCGAGGGCAGCGGGCCCGATCCGGCGCTGCGCGGCCACTTCGACGCGTTCGTCGAGTCGAGCGCGGTGGGTCTGCGCAAGCCCGATCCGCGCATCTACGAGCTCGCCTGCCGCGAGCTCGGCGTGGCGCCCGCCGAGGCCGTTTTCCTCGACGACATCGGCTACAACCTGAAAGCGGCGCGCGCGCTCGGCATGACCACGCTCAAGGTCGAGGATCCGGCCCGGGCGCTCGCGGACCTCGAACGACTGCTGGGTTTTCCGCTGGCCGCGGCGAGATAATTTTCGCAGGATCCGTCCGTGAAGGAAGCTGTCATGAGCGGAGCCCGGGGGCGCGCCGAGCTCGCGGAGCGACTGAGTGCCGTCGCCCGCGCTCGCCTGCCCGGGGTGCGCGAGATCCGCGGCCTCGACCGCCTCTGGGGCGGCGCGATCCGCGAGACCTGGCGATTCGAGGCCCTCGGCTCCGAGACCGCGCACTCGCTGGTCCTGCGCCGCTCGCCCGGTGGCAAGCCGGTGGTGGAGGGCTTGGCCCTCGCAAGCGAGGCGCGGCTGCTCGAGCTGGTCCGCGGCATCGGGGTCCCCACGCCCTGCGTCTACTGGGTGCTGGGGCCGAGCGACGGCTTGGGCGAGGGCTTCCTCGCCGGCTGTCCCGCCGGCGAGTTCCGGCCCCGGCGCATCCTGCGCAGCCCCGCTCTGGCCGCGGTCCGGCCGCAGCTCGCGCACCAGTGCGGCGAGCTGCTGGCGCGCCTGCACGCCGCCCCGACGTTCGGCCTCGACGGCCTCGAGGAGCGGGCGCCGGAGCAGCAGTTCGAGGAGCTGCTCGCGTGCTACGAGGCCGCCGAGTGCCCGCGCCCCACCTTCGAGCTCGCCTTCTGCTGGCTCGGCGATCACATGCTCGACCCGGTGCCCCCCGTGCTCGTGCACGGCGACTTCCGCAACGGCAAGCTCGTGGTGGGCGAGGACGGTGTGCGCACGGTGCTCGACTGGGAGCTCGCGCATCTCGGCGACCCCGCCGAGGATCTCGGCTTGCTGTGCGCACCGTACTGGCGCTTCGGCGCGCTCGAGCAGGCGGTGGGCGGCTTCGGCAGCCGCGAGGATCTGCTCGCCGGCTACTCCGCCGCGGGAGGTGCCGAGATCGATCCGAGGCGCGTCCGCTTCTGGGAGATCTTCGCGATGCTCCGCCAGGGCATCCGCTGCATGACGCTGCTCGCGGGCGAGAACGCCGAGCGCGCCGTCGAGCGCGCGTCGGTCGGACGCCGCGCGTCTGCGGCGGAGCTCGAGCTGCTGGCGAGCCTGGCGCCGAGCGAGCACTGATGCACGGCCCTCCCTCGCTCGCCGATCTGGTTCGCGCCGTGCGAACGTTTCTCGAGGCGCAGGTCGTTCCCGAGCTCCACGGGCCGCTGCGCCAGGAGGCGCGCGCGGCCGTTCACCTGCTCGGCATCGCGGAGCGCGAGCTCGAGCTCGCGCCGCCGCGGGGCGAGGAGGAGCGGGAGCGTCTGGCCGCACTGCTCGGGCGCACCGGTACGCTGGAGGAGCTCAACCGCGACCTGTGCCGGCGCATCCGCTCGCGCGAGCTGCGCATCGACACGCCGGGTCTCGTCGATCATCTGTGGCAGGCGGCGCTCGACACACTGACCGTGGACCAGCCGCACTACGTCCGCGATCGGCGCACGCTGCCCGCGGGCGACTGAACGCGTTTCAGGACGGCCTCGACGGGGGCTCAGTGTGTCGATGCTGCGACGGATCGCCGTCGCTGCGCCGGCGCCCGCGGAGCGCGGTGGCGAAAACGCCGCAACCCGTGAAGCTCGCGGGGATCGGTGAAGTTGTGCGCATTGCGCAAGGGCGTTTCTCGCGCGCCCGTGACGATGTATGCTTGAAGCGTGACTGTCCCCTGGGCCACTCCTGTCAAGGCGATCAAGAACACGTCAGCGAGCGCCGCTCCCGGTGTGGGTCGCGTGCTGTTCCGCTCCTTCGCGGTGCTGATCGCACTGCTGGCAGGAGCGAGCTTCGCGGCATCCTTCCTCGAGTCGCCGCGCTCTGCCGTGCAGGTCACCGCGCTGGCCGTGGGCCTGTTCGCGATCGTCGTGGCAGCCGCGTTCGAGCAGCGCATCGCCCAGCGCATCGCGGCACCCGTGCGCGCGCTGCAGGAGCAGAGCCGGCGCATTGCAGAGCTCGACCTCGGGCCCGCTGCGCCCGTCGCGACGAGCCTGGCCGAGATGCGCGAGCTCGCTGACTCCCTCGAGCAGATGCGCGGCTCGCTCCAGCTCTACTTCACCGAGCACCAGCGCCGCCAGCACGCGCAGGAGCTGCTCGAGCAGCAGAACCTGACGCTGTTCGAGCAGTCGCCGTTCGGGCAGTTCATCACGAGCGAGGACGGCGTCGTGCTGGCCGCCAACGCGGCGCTCGCGGATCTGCTGGGTCGCAGCGTCGAGGAGGTCCGCGGCCTCTCGCTCTTCGACCTCACGCCCGACCTCGGCTCGGCCGAGCGCGAGAAGCAGCTCGAGGGCCTACGCCGGCTCGAGCAGAAGGGCACGTTGGAGTGGGAGCTGGCGCGCCCCGACGGCAGTGTCGCCACGATTCGCATGTGGGGCACCTCGCTCTCCCGCGGCGCGGAGCGCTACACGTACGGCGTCGTCGAGGATGCTTCGGAGCGCGTGCGCGAGCGCCGGACCTGGGCGCGCGAGCGCGACCGGCTGACGGCGCGCGTCGCCGAGCAGGCCGAGGAGCTCCGCGTGCTGCGCGCCAAGGCCGCGTCGTCGAGCGTGCCCCCGCACGGCTACGTTTCGCAGGAGGCCGCCCGTCAGCTCAACGCCCCGATCGGCAGCATCATGCTGGCCGCGCAGCTCGCTCTCGAGACGCAGGAGGCTTCGGCCACGCGCGACCTGCTCGGCGACATCGTCAAGAACGCCCGCCGCTGCGCCCGCCTGGTCCAGACCAGCGTGGGCGTCCCCGACGCCGTCCCGCCCGCTTCCTAGCGGGGTCGCAGCACCCCGCCCGGGTACACTAGCGTCATGTCGGGCCTCCTGGACTACTACGCGGTGCTGGGGGTGGCACCGGACGCCAGCCTCGCCCAGATCAAGAAGGCCTACCGCGCGCGCGCGCGCCGCGACCACCCCGACCGAAATCCCGGCAACCCCGACGCCGAGGCGCGTTTCAAGGCGGCGTCGGCGGCCTACGCCGTGCTCTCCGACACCGAGCAGCGCGGCCAGTACGACCGCTCGCTGCGCGCGAGCGCACCTCGTCCAGCGCCACGCCCGGCGCAGAGCGGCCCCGCGCAGGCGCGTCGACGCCCCGCAGCGAGCCCCATGCGTCGACCGCGCGCAGCGAGCGCTGCGCAGTTCAACGCCCGACGCGAGCGCGAGGGACCGTGGAGCTTCCTGATGCGCTCGCAGGCCGGTGCGTGGTGGCTCGCCGCGGCGCTTTGCAGCATCGCGCTGTCGTTCTGGGTCGCCGCATCGCGCGAGCGGCTCGCTCCCTGGGGGGCGATCGTCGTGCCGGTGTTCGCGATCTGCCTCGGCATGGCGATCGTGCTGACCCTGGACGAGCTCGGTCGACGCCCTCGGCGCTGAGCCCGTGCGCCGTCGGCGGCGGGGGCAGATCGTGTGCGTCGCGCCGCGTTCGCGACCGGACGCACAGGTGAAACCGCCGGCTGCCGGGAGCGCGAGCTCGCCGCGGCTGCAGCGACGTCGCGCATGGCGCGCGAGTGCATCGCCTTTCGGGTCCGCACAACACGGGTAGAATCTCCACGATGTCGCTTGCGTACGCGGTCGCCTCTGCGCTGCTCCTGGGTGCGACACAGCCGTCGTGGAACTGGTGGCCGCTGGCAGCGGTTGCACTGATCCCATGGTTCCACTCGCTGCGCGAGCAGAACGCCGTCGAGGGTCTGTTCAGCGGCTTCGCGTTCGGCTTCGTCTACGCCTGGTTCGTCGGCGCGTGGGTTCCGGAGGCCCTGCACACGCTCGGCGCTCCCCGCATCGTGACGGTCTTCGGCATGCTGATCACGTGCGCCTGGGCAGGTGGTGCGCCCTTCGCGCTGATCGGCATGGTGCTCGCCACCGTGCCGCGCCGCCCGCTCTGGATCTTTCCCGTCGCCGTGGGCCTGGTCTTCTTCATCGTCGACACCCTGCGCCTCTACTGGACCGAGGCGGTGCCGTGGGGCCTCGTCGGGCACACGCAGATCCACATCACGGGCGTCGCGCAGCTCGCCGCCGTGGGCGGCGTGTCGCTGCTCTCGGCCTGGGTGGCGGCGTTCAACGCGAGCCTCGCCGTTGCCATCCCCGTCCCTGGCCGCATGGAGGCGCTGCGCCTGGCGGCCGCGCTCGAGGTGAGCTGGATCGCGGCGACGCTCTTCGGCTATCCCATCGCGGCCAATCTCGCGCGCGTGCCGTTCGCGGAGAGCAGTCGCTCTGCGCGCATGCTGATCGTGAGCAGGCCGTTCGACTACGCACACCGCTGGGTGCCGAGGGAGCAACGCAGCAACCTCGATCTCATGGGAACGCTCACGCTGGATGCGCTCGCGCAGGTCGATCCGCTGCCCGACCTGATCGTCTGGCCCGAGAACCTGCTCACGAGCCCGATCGACACCGATCACGCGCTGCGCGACGACCTCGAGGCCTGGGCCAATCGCTTCGGGACCGACGTGGTCGTCGGCACGGCGCGCTCGGGCCAGTCGGACGAGCCCGGCATGTACCGCAGCTCGGCGCTGTACGTCGAGGCCGGGCGCGGTGTCGTGGCGGCCATCGACAAGACCCGGGCGATCCCGGTGGTCGAGTCCGGTGCGTACGGCATCCTGCGCCTGCTGTTCGGCCTCGGCGCCGAGTCGCCGCGCGTGATCGAGTCGCTGACGAACGCGCCGCTCGTCGGGCGCCACGAGCTCACGGTCGTGCTCTGCTACGAGGCCCTGTTCCCCGGCCTGGTCGAGGCACGCCGCACGCCCAACAGCGTGGCGATCCTGAACCTGGCGAGCGACAGCTGGTCCGGCCGACCGGCTCTGGTCAGCGAACAGGAGATCGCGTACGCGTCCTTCCGCGCCATCGAGCAGCGCCTGGCGTACGTGCGCGTCTCGGACAGCGGCCGATCGGTGGTGATCGACCCGTTCGGGCGCGAGCTGCGCGCGGTCGAGGCCGGCGACTCCGGGTACGTGCTCACGACGGTGCGTTCCGCGCGCCCGCCCGACCTCGCCGACCGGGCCGTGCTGCTCGGGCTCGTGCTGTTCGGCGGCGCCATCGGCTGGCTCACCGCCACGCCCGGTCCGTGGAACGTGCGCGACCTGCTGGCCGCCCCCGTGCGGCACTCCTCGCGTCTCTCGCTCGCGCGCTTCCGCTGGTGGCGCCGGCTGCGCCGCGGCCGCGCCCGCTGGTAGCTCGGCGGCAACCCGCCCGCAGGACGCACGCGGGCCGACCTGACGCTCTGGGTCCGCGCCGCCGCCGCCGATGTGTGTTCAGGCGAACTTGCCGCCGTGGGGAGGGGGAGTCTCCGCGCCCCGCGGTGCAACCGAGCCGCGACGGGAGCCGCGCGCGCCTTGATCTCCGAGGGAATCATCCAGACTGGCCTGGCCAAGCTGCGTTCGGGCTTGCTCTGGCTGACGGATATCTGTGTACCTCCGGACATGCTGCGCGGGGACCCGGCCAGGGCGCGGCGCTTCCGCACGGGTGCCGGCTACGCCTACCTGGCGATGCCCTTCGTCCTGTTGTTCGCGGTGATCGGCCGCTCGACCTTCCCGGGTGCGTTCGGCCATCTCCTGTTCCAGCTCTACATCGGCGGTCTGCCGATCGCGGTGCTCGCCCTGGTGCTGACCCGCGGCCTGGGCAGGATCGGGTTGCCCGTCCACATCGCCATCGCGTACTTCTGCTTCGTGTTCTGCGTGTCCGCCCACGAGCTCGGCGGGCCCACGGCGTCCACGCTGTTCTGGATGATGGTCCTGCCCACCTGCGCACTGTTCGCGCTCGGGCGGCGCGCCGCGCTGTTCTGGATGGTGATCGGGCTCAGCCTGTACGGCGCATTCCTCGGCGCGTACGAGGCCGGCTACGAGTTTCCGCTCGAGGGCACGCCAGCCCAGCGCGCGCGGCTCTGGTTCAGCAGCGCGTCGGCGCTGATGCTCTTCATGCTGATGTCGGTGTTCACCTTCGATCGCACCCGACGCGAAGCCGTGAAGACGCTCGAGAAGGCGAACCTGGAGCTCGAGGAGGCGCGCGACGAGGCCGACGCGGCCAACCGCAGCAAGACGGCGTTCCTCGCCAACATGAGCCACGAGATCCGCACGCCCATGACGGCGGTGCTGGGCTTCACCGAGCTCGCGAGCGACCGCGTCCCGCCCGGTAGCCTGCATCCGGACGAGCAGCGCGCGCTCGAGACGATCCGGCGCAACGGTCACCACCTGCTGAAGATCGTCAACGAGATGCTGGATCTCTCGAAGATCGAGTCCGGCCGCTTCCAGATCCAGCCGTCGCGCTTCGCGCTGGTCGAGCTCGTGAGCGAGGTCGTCTCGCTGCTGCGCGGCCAGGCCGAGGCGAAGGGCAGCGAGCTCGTGGTCGAGTACGTCGACGCGGTCCCCGAGGCCATCGAGACCGACCCCGTGCGCCTGCAGCAGGTGCTGATCAACCTGGTGAGCAACGCCATCAAGTTCAGCTTCGAGGGCCAGGTGCGCGTGCGCGTGCAGGGCATCCCGAATCCCGAGATGGACCGCGTGCGCTTCCAGGTCGTCGACGCGGGCATCGGCATGACGCGCGCCCAGCTCGCCAGCATCTTCGAGCCGTTCATGCAGGCCGACGCCTCCACGGCGCGGCTGTACGGCGGCACCGGACTCGGGCTCTCGATCTCGCGCATCCTGATCGAGCTGATGGGAGGCACGGTCAACGTCGACAGCGTGCCGGGCATCGGCAGCACGTTCACCGTGGAGATCCCCGTCGGCACGCGCGAGCCCGTGCGCATGCTGGCCTCCGCGGAGGCCAGCGGCGCGATGCGGCGCAAGCGCAACAAGTCGCCGCGCAGCCTGCGCTGCCGCGTGCTGATCGTCGACGACAATCCGGACAACCGGCGGCTGATCGCCTACTTCCTGCGCGATGCGGGCGCGGACGTGCAGTGCGTCGAGTCCGGCGAGCTCGCGCTGGCCGCGTGCGCGGAGCGCATGCCCGACATCGTCCTGATGGACATCCAGATGCCGCACATGGACGGCTACCAGACCACGCGCGCGCTGCGCGAGCGCGGCTGCCAGGTGCCCATCGTCGCGCTCACCGCCCACGCCATGGCGACCGAGCGCGAGCGCTGTCTCGTGTCGGGCTTCGACGGCTACGGCAGCAAGCCGATCGACCGGCGCCGCCTGATCGAGCTCGTCGACCTGCACACGCGCCAGGAGCGCGCGGAGCCGGAGGCTGCGGCACCCGAGGCCGCCGCACCGGCGAAGCGGCCCGCGCCCGAGCTCGGCTTCTGGGAGCGCATGGCCATGCTGCTGCTGCCGGTCGAGCAGCGCGACGAGCGCCTCGCGATCGAGCGCGCGCGCACGATTCTCTGGGTCACGCTCGCCCCGCTGCCGATCCTGCCCTTCGAGGGCGTCATCATGTGGCTCACCATGCTGCCCGAGATCCGCGCCTGGGCGGTGGGGCTGATGATGCTCACCGCTCCGATCAGTCTTGCTGTGCTCGGGATCTTCCGGCTCACGGGCTCGATGGCCGTCTCGGCCAACATCATGTTCGCGTATGCGTTCGCGGTGATCGCCTCCGTCACGTACTGGAGCGGCGGCCTGCCGGCGCCCGCGGCCTTCTGGATGGTGGTGCTCCCCATGGTCGCGGTCTCGCTCGTCGGCAGCCGCTATGCGCTGGGCTGGGCGCTCGCCGGCATCGTGCATCACGCCGCGTTCCTGATCGCGTTCCGCACGGGCCAGGAGTTCGGAGCCCCGGTTCCGACCGCGTACGCCGGCATCAACTCGATCGTGAGCATGGCCGGGCTGCTCACGGCGGTCATGCTGCTCGTGCTCGCCTACGAGCGCGCGCGCAGCGACGCGCTCGAGACGCTGGCCGCGCTCAACCGCTCGCTCGAAGATGCGCGCAAGCAGTCCGACCGCGCCAACCGCGCGAAGACGGGCTTCCTCGCCAGCGTGAGCCACGAGCTGCGCACGCCGATGACCGCGATCCTGGGCTTTGCGGACATGCTGCTCGACGACTGGGAGCCGCGCTCGGGCCTCGACGACGCGCGCCAGCTGATCGCCACCGTGCGGCAGAGCGGCCAACGCCTGCTGGGCCTGATCAACGACCTGCTCGACCTCTCGAAGGTCGAGTCGGGGCGCCTGGGTGTCGAGAGCATCGCCTTCGCGCCGGCGGCCGTGCTGAGCGAGGCCGTCGAGCAGCTGCGCCCGAGCGCGCAGGCCAAGGGCCTCGCTCTCGAGGTCTCGATCGACGGGCCGCTGCCCGAGGCCGTGCACGGCGACCCGGTGCGCCTCGGGCAGATCCTGACCAAGCTGCTCGACAACGCGGTCAAGTTCACCGAGCACGGTCGCATCCAGGTGCGCGCGCGCGCGCGCCGCCAGGGCGCCGATGCGCAGCTCGTGCTCGTCGTCTCCGACACGGGCCCGGGCATTCCGATGGAGGCCTTCCCGTCGCTGTTCAGCTCGTTCCACCAGGTGGACGCTTCGGTCACGCGCGAGCACGGCGGCACCGGCCTGGGTCTCGCTCTGTGCCAACGGCTCGTCGTCGCGCTCGGCGGGACGATCGCCGTCGACAGCGAGATGGGGCGCGGCACCTCGTTCCGCGTCGTGCTGCCGGTGCCGGCGGCCGTGCCGGGTCGTGTGGCGGAGGCGCGCGGCGGGGCGCACGAGCGACTCGATGCGCTGCTCTTGCTGGCCGAGGACGCACCGGACAGCCAGCGCCTGATCGCCGAGGTGCTGCGGCGCGCTGGCGCCGAGGTCGACGTCGCGGGCGATGGCTCGATCGCCCTGGCGAAGGTGCGTGCCGCGGCCGACTCGGATTGACCCTACGACGCGCTGATCCTCGACATGCAGATGCCCGTGCTCGATGGTGCAGCCACTGCGCGTGCGTTGCGTGCCGAGGGACATGCGTTGCCGATCCTCGCGCTCACGGCCGAGGCCAGCCTCGAGGAGCGCGAGCGCTGCCTGGCTGCCGGCTGCGACGACTACGCAACCAAGCCCGTGGAGCGCGCCGTGCTGATCGCGGCGCTGCATGCCCTGCTCACCGACAAGTCCGCCTGACCCGCGCCTGACCTGCCCCTGAGTTGCGTCAGCGCTGCTGGCTGAGCGCACGACTCGGTTACACACACACACGACTGGTAAGGACACGGTAAGGCCGTGGTAACGCCGCTGCGCGCGCAAGCGCGTAGCTTCGGCATTGCGGCCCAGATCGGCCAGCGTGCCCCGTGATCCGTGCGGGGTCGAGACCGCGCCCGTACCCCGGTACCGGCAGGGAGTGATGCATGTCCGATGGCTTCGACACGAGCAAACGAGCGGCGTTCGAAGCTCGCATGAACGACGTCCTGAACGGGGGTGCGATTGCCCTCATGGTCTCGATCGGCCACCGCACCGGGCTCTTCGACATCATGAGCGAGCTGCCGCCCTCACCCTCGGCGAAGATCGCGTGGGAGGCGGGTCTGATCGAGCGCTACGTGCGCGAGTGGCTCGGCGCGATGGTGACTGCCCGCTTCGTGGAGTACGACCCGGACGCCGACACCTACGCACTGCCGCGCGAGCACGCCGCGCTGCTCACGCGCGCAGCCCGACCCCGCAACCTGGCGATGGTCGCGCAGTGGATCCCGATGCTTGCCGCAGTCGAGAACGAGGTCGTGAACTGCTTCGAGCGCGGCGGCGGCATTCCGTATCCCGCGTTCGAGCGCTTCGACGCCGTGATGGCCGAGCAGAGTGACCAGTCCATCGTGTCGGTGCTGCTCGAGGCCGTCCTGCCCGGCGTGCCGGGTCTCGTCAGCATGCTGCAGGGCGGCGCGGTCGCGCTCGACGTGGGCTGCGGCAGCGGCCTCGCCCTGAACCGGATGGCCGAGCGCTTTCCGCGCAGTCTCTTCACCGGCTACGACCTTTCCGTGGACGCGATCGCTGCGGCCAAGATCGACGCGTCGGAGCGCGGTCTCGCCAACGTGCACTTCGAGGTGCGGGACGTGGCGGCGCTCGAGGTGCGCGGCGAGTTCGACCTGATCACCTCGTTCGACTCGATCCACGATCTGGCGCGCCCCTCGGTCGTGCTGCGCGCGATCGTGCGCGCGCTGCGACCGGGTGGCTATTTTCTGATGCAGGACGTCGCCGGCACGAGCCACCTGGAGCGCGACATCGAGCACCCCTGCGCGCCGTTCCTCTACACCGCGTCGTGCATGCACTGCGTCCCCGTGTCGCTCGCACAGGGCGGCGCGGGGCTCGGGGCCATGTGGGGGCGCGAGACCGCCGTGCAGATGCTCCACGTCGCGGGCTTCGCGACGGTCGACGTGCAGCAGCTCGCGCACGACCCGACCAATCTGTATTACGTGGCCCACACCAAGAGCTGAGTGCGGGCCGCTCGACGCGCCCCTTCCTCGACTGCTCCAGCTCGCCTACTCTGGGTTCGCCCCGGAGAACCCGTCGGTGATCCTTCGCTTCGGACCCTTCGAGCTGGACGAGCAGGCTGGCGAGCTGCGCCGCAACGGCGTTCCCGTCGCGATCCAGCCCAAGCCGTTCGCACTCCTGGCGCTGCTGATCGCCAAGCGCGACCGCATCGTGCCGCTCGAGGAGATCTTCGCCGAGCTGTGGCCGGACACCGTCGTCACGCCGAGCTCCCTCACACGGGCGGCGAGCCACGCGCGGCGCGCGATCGGTGACACACACCAGGGCGCGGTGCTGCGCAGCTTCCCGCGCCGCGGCTATCGCTTCTGTGCAGACGTCGCAGTCATCGACCCTGCCGCGGCCGAGGCAGGTGTGCCGGCTGCGCGCGCGGCGAGCATGCAGCCCTTCGTCGGCCGCACCGATGCGCTGGCCGTCCTCGACCGGGCCTGGGCACGTGCCGCGTCCGGCGAGGGAGCCATCGCCCTGATCAGCGGGCCTGCCGGGATCGGCAAGACGCGGCTCGCCGAGGTCTTTGCCGAGGGCGCGCGCGCGCGCGGTGGCCTGGTGTGCAGTGGCCGCGCGCGCGACGGCGAGGGCGTGCCCGCCTTCTGGGTCTTCACGCAGATCCTGCGCGCACTGCTCGCCGAGCCTTCGCTCGGCGAGGAGGTGCGGGCGCTCGGTGCGCACGCGCGCCACCTCGCCGGGCTGCTGCCGGAGCTGACGGACGAGCAGGCGCTGGCCGCGGGCAGCGCGGATGCGGAGGGCAGCCGCTTCCTGTTCTTCGATGCGGTCGCGCGCACGCTGGCGCGCTGTGCGCGCCGCCGACCGCTCGTGCTCGTCCTCGACGACCTGCAGTGGGTGGGCTCGGCGTCCCTGCGCCTGCTCGAGCACATCGCCTTCGAGCTGGCGAGCGAGTCCGTGCTCCTGCTCGCCACGCTGCGCAACACTGCGCGCGAGCGCGGCGATCCGCTGAACGGCACGCTCGCGGCGCTCGGTGCACAGGACCGCTGTGAGCACATCCGCCTGGGCCGTCTCTCGCGCGTCGACGTGGCTGCGCTGCTGCGCCAAGTGGTCGGCGGTCCGGTGCCTGCGGACTTCACGGCGGAGCTGCTGGCGCGCACCGAGGGCGTCCCCCTGTTCCTGCGCGAGGCCCTGCGCGTGCTCGGGGAGCGCGGCGAGCTGCAGCATCTCGAGCGCATCCCGCGGCGCAGCCTGCTGCTCAGCGGACGCCCGCTCGAGCTGATCCAGCGTTCGTTCGCGGCGCTGTCCGCGCCCTGCGCCGAGCTCGTCGGGGCGGGCGCCGTGCTCGGTCGCGAGTTCTCGCTGCAGCTGGTGGCGGGTGTGGCCGAGGTCGAGCGCGCGGAGGCGCTCGAGCGACTCGACGAGGCCGTCCGCGTGGGTCTGCTCGAGCCGCTCGACGGGAGCGGGGCGAGCTACCGCTTCGCACATGCACTGCACCAGGAGGCCGCCTACGCCAGCCTGGCGAGCGCGCTGCGCGCGCGCCTGCACCTGCGCGCCGCCGAGCGGCTCGAGCAGCAGTGCGCCGGTGATTTCGAGCGCTTCGCGGCGGAGCTGGCCGATCACCACCACCGTGCGCTCGCCGTCGGCAACCCGGAGCGCGCCTTCGCGCTGGCCATGTGTGCCGCGGAGCGGGCGGGTCGGCTGTTCGCCTACGAGCAGGCGGCCACGCACTACCAGCAGGCCGCCGCCGCGCTCGAGCACTGCCCCGCGGTCGATCCGCGGCGCTGGCTCGCGACCCAGCTCGCGCTCGGCGAGGCCTACCGGTTGGCGGGCGATCGCACGCGGCGCCGCGAGGTGTTCAGCCTGGTCCTCGCGCGCGCGCGTGCGCTGGGTCGGCCGCGCGAGTTCGCACGCGCGGCCATCGGCTTCTGCGACATCACCGAGTGGTCGCCGCGCGACGAGCTCGCACACGCGGCGCTGCGCGAGGCGCTCGACCTGCTCGGCGACGAGGACGACGACGTGGTGCGTGCGAGCCTGCTCAGCCGGCTCGCGTATCTGGAGCTGAACGCGAGCGACCAGGCGGAGCCACTCGCGCGCCAGGCCGTAGAGGTGGCGCGGCAGAGCACGGCACCCGGTCCGCTGCAGGACGCGCTCTACGCGCTCCACTACTCGATCTCGGGGCCCGATCACCTGGCAGAGCGCCATGCGCTGGCAGGCGAGCTGGCCAAGCTTGCCCGCGAGGCCGGGGCGCGCGACCCGGCCGTGATCGCACAGCTCGACGCCTCGTGCGACTGCCTCACGCTGGGCGATGGGCGCGGCGCGCGCGAGCTGCGCGCCGAGGCGGCCGCGGTCGCCGGCGGTGCACCCACGGCGGCCATGATCTGGCACCTGCGTGTGTACGACACGGGGCTCGCTCTGCTCGAGGGTCGGCTCGATGCGGTGAGCGATCTCGCACAGGACGCTCACCTGCTCGGCCAGCGCATCGGTCACCCGTACGCGCCGAGCTGTTTCAACGCCCACCGCATCGGGCTAGCGCGCGAGCGCGGTGCCTTCGACGAGGCACTCGACCTGCTCCCGACAGGGCTCTACGCGAGCGCGCGCCTGGGGATCAGTGTGCCGCAGGGCTGGATCGGCGCGGTCATCGCCCGGATCCAGCTTGCCCTCGGGCGTCGCACGGAGGCCGAGGCGATCTTCGAGCAGCTCGCCGCCCGCGACTTCGAGCTGCGGCGCGACCTCTCCTGGTGCAGCTCGCTGATCGAGCTCGCGCACCTGTGCGTCGACCTCGGTGACGGCGCGCGTGCGGAGCGCCTGGTCAGCCTGCTCGAGCCGGTCGAGCACATGCACGGCGTGCTGCCCGTGCCGATCTGCTACGGCGGCCCCGTCGCCCACGCGCTCGCCCGCCTGCTCGAGCTGCTCGGGCGCAGCGGCGACGCCGACGAGCTCTATGCCGTGGCGCACGTGGCCGCCGGCCGGCTCAGCGCAGGGCCCGCCCGGGCGCGCATCCTGGCCGACCACGCGCGCCTGCTGGCGAAGCGCGACCCGCGCCGGGCGGCCGATCTCGCGGCCGAGTCCCGCGCGCTGGCCAGCGCGCTGGGGCTCGCGCTGGGGTAGGGTATGGCATGGGCATCGAGCGACTGCACCTCGTGGACGGCACCTACGAGCTGTTCCGCGCGCACTACTCCAAGCGACCGGAGCATCGCGACGCGGACGGGGCGGACGCCCGGGCGACGCTGGGCTTCGTGTCCTCGATGCTGCGCCTGCTCGCCGACCCGACCGAGCGTGTGACGCATATCGGCGTTGCGTTCGACAACCCCATCGAGTCGTTCCGCAACGAGCTCTTCGACGGCTACAAGACGGGCGAGGGCATCGAGCCGGCGCTGTACGCGCAGTTCGACAAGGTCGAGGCCGCCGCGCGCGCGCTCGGCCTCACGGTCTGGGTGATGGATCGCCACGAGGCCGACGATGCGCTCGCGACGGCGGCGCGGCGCTGGCGCGACGAGGTCGGACAGGTGCGCATCCTGAGCCCCGACAAGGACCTCGGTCAGTGCGTGCGCGGTGCGCGGGTCGTGCAGGTCGATCAGGTGCGCCAGCGCGAGCTCGACGAGGCCGGCGTGCAGGCGCGCAGCGGTGTGCCGCCGCAGCGCGTTCCCGATCTGCTGGCGCTCGTCGGCGACGACGCCGACGGCATCCCCGGCCTGGCAGGCTTCGGCGCGCGCACCGCGGCCGCGCTGCTCACGCACTACCCATCGCTCGAGGCCATCCCGGACGACGAGGCGCAGTGGGCCGTCCAGGTCCGAGGTGCGCCCCGGCTGGCGGCCGTGCTGCGCGAGCAGCGCGCGGCCGCGCTGCTCTACAAGCGCCTGGCCACGCTCGCCGAGGACGTACCACTGCCGGAGTCGCTGGCCGACCTCGAGAGGCGCGCCGTGCCGCGTGCCGCATTCCTGGAGCTGTGCGCGCGCCTCGGCTCCGAAGGGCTGCGCAGCCGACCGACCCGCTGGGCCTGACTCGCTGGGCCTGATCCGGCCGGCGCTCAGGTCGCGCGGCGCTGGCGCGCGTGATCGAGCAGAATGAGCAGCGCCGCGAGCTGGCAGAGCTGCGGGAACCAGTGGCCGAAGCGCGCGAACGGCGTGGGGGCGTCGGCCGTGTTGCGCACCAGCGCAACGCCGTGTACCAGGTGCTCGGGCGGTGCGAGCCGCCCGCCCTCCGGTCTGCGCGGCGGGATGTGCGCGACGAGCCTGCCGCCCTGGTCGACGACCGAGGTCACGCCCGTGCTCACGCTGCGCAGCAGCGGGATGCGGTGCTCCACGCTGCGGAACTTCGCGAGCGCGAGGTGCTCCCAGGGCTCGGAGCCGCCGCCGTACCAGTCGTCGATCGTGGCGTTCACGAACAGCTCGATGCCACCCGGCACGGCAGCCGTCTCGCGCGCGAACTCCGCGATGATGTCCTCCATGCAGATCAGCGGACCGACGTGCAGCGGCGTGGGCTCGCCGAGCGGATCGACCGTGAAGCGGCGCGGTCCCTTGCCGGGATTCAGGTGGCCCATGTTCGGGATCACGCGTTGGGCCCAGCCGGGATCGACGAGCGGGATGCTCTCGCCGAAGGGCACGAGCTCCACCTTGTCGAAGTGGTCGCGCACGCTCCCGTCGCTCGCCAGGTTGTAGAACGTGTTGTACGGAAAGCGCTGGCCCGGGTCGACCGTCACCGCGCCGAACAGGGTGGGTGCCGAGTGCTCGAGCAGTACGCG
>Ga0190274_10000321_pt1 | contig 30023 bp, 24 predicted proteins | sample Popmic531T_FD_133002 | JGI IMG/M metagenome (GOLD analysis project Ga0190274, IMG submission 133002) | Populus adjacent soil microbial communities from riparian zone of Yellowstone River, Montana, USA - 531 T | ecosystem: Environmental > Terrestrial > Soil > Riparian zone | place: USA: Montana... | reverse complement strand
TAACGATGGTGCTTTTATACTTCAGATAGCAGAGGCAGGCAAATTTGATTTTAAAGATGTAAATCACCTTGGCAACCTCAGCAACGATGATGAAGCATTGCAACGTCACATTGATGCTATTCTTGCAATGCCACTCGTGAATACCGACTTAATTGCTAAAAGAAAATTCCGTATTGTAGTGGATGGGGTGAATAGTTCCGGTGGAATTGCGGTACCTATGTTACTCAAGGCACTTGGTGTGGATGATATTGTGGAATTGTTTTGTACTCCTGACGGTCAATTTCCTCACAACCCTGAACCACTTCCGGAACATCTTACCGAAATTTCGAAAACAGTAAATAAGCGCAAAGCAGATCTTGGAATTGTAGTGGATCCGGATGTGGATCGACTCGCCCTGGTATGTGAAGATGGCGATATGTTTGGTGAGGAATACACACTTGTTGCAATTGCTGATTACGTATTGCAAAATAAAAAGGGTGATACCGTTTCAAATTTATCTTCCACACGTGCATTGAGAGATGTTACGGAAGCTGCAGGAGGTAAATATCATGCTTCTGCTGTAGGTGAAGTGAACGTAGTGGAATTAATGAAGTCTACAAAAGCAGTAATAGGAGGAGAGGGTAATGGAGGAGTGATAGTTCCTGAATTGCATTATGGAAGAGATGCCCTTGCGGGGATAGCTTTGTTTCTGACCCACCTTGCGAAATATGGTAAGACAGCTTCCATGCTGAGGGCAAAATATCCCGATTATTTTATTTCCAAAAATAAAATTGAACTCACTGCTGATATTGATGTCGATAAAATTTTAGTGGCCATCAAGGAAAAATATAAGAAGCAACCTGTCAACGTTATTGACGGTGTTAAAATAGAATTTGACAAGGAATGGGTGCATTTGAGAAGATCAAATACAGAACCAATCATCCGGATTTATGCGGAAAGTCAGTCACACACAACGGCAGAGAATCTTGCAGAAAAAATAATAAGTGATATTAAAGACATCATCAGCCAATCAATGGCCAGAGTTTAAAACACGATTCTGTAATCCCCTGCCATTTATATATCTGTAATCATATCCCTTGCACTTAGTCAACGAATCTGAAATCCCCTGCCTACTATCTGTAATCATATCCCTTGCACCAGGTCAACGAATCTGTAATCCCCTGCCTACTATCTGTAATCATATCCCTTACACCAGGTCAACGAATCTGTAATCGTAATCCCCTGCCTACTATCTGTAATCCTATCCCTTACACCAGGTCAACAAATCTGTAATCCCCTGCCCACAATCTGTAATCAAAATGAAAATTTATCTCGATAACGCCGCAACAACAAGAATCCATCCTGAAGTACTTCAGGCAATGATTCCTGTACTCGAAAACCAATTTGGCAATCCTTCATCAATTCATGCCTTCGGAAGAGAAACACGTTCACTTATTGAAACAGCGCGTAAAACAGTTGCAAAATTGTTGAATGCTTCTCCTTCAGAATTCTTTTTTACCTCCGGAGGAACCGAAGCAAACAATACTGCCATCCGTTGTGGAATAAAAGATTTGGGAATCACACATGCCATCAGTTCGGCATTGGAGCACCATGCTGTTTCTCATACTCTGGAAGAACTCGCACAAAACGGAATCATAAAACTTAGTCTAGTAAATATTGATAAGTTCGGACATGTTGATCTGGTACACCTGGAACAGTTACTGAAAGATAATCCGCGTTCTTTTGTTTCGCTTATGCATGCAAACAATGAAACCGGAACACTTACTCCAATTGAAAAAGTAGGTGAGTTGTGCAGAAAATATGACGCGGTTTTTCATTGTGATACAGTACAAACAATGGCGCATTTTAAACATGACTTGTCAACTTTGCCTGTAGATTTTATTACATGTGCCGCACATAAATTTCACGGACCAAAAGGAGTTGGCTTTTTATATATTAACAAACGAATTAAGATTCATCCGTTCATTACCGGTGGCGCACAGGAACGTAACATGCGTGGTGGTACAGAAAATGTTTACGGAATTGTCGGGCTTGCGAAAGCACTTGAGATTGCTTACCGCGATCTCGATCACGATATGGAACATATCAAGGGATTGAAAACATATATGATGAAACGTTTGACAGATGAAATTCCGGGTGTCTCTTTTAATGGCGATGTGTCGGATGGAAACCTGTTTACAGTTTTGAATGTTTCCTTTCCTCCAAGTGATGCTGCTGAAATGTTGTTGTTCAATCTGGACATAGCAGGAATAGCCGCATCCGGTGGAAGTGCTTGTTCAAGCGGAAGTGAAATCGGTTCACATGTACTTCGTGCCATGCAAGTGGATCCTGACAGGCCTGCAGTTCGTTTTTCATTTTGCAGGTTTAATAATATAGAGGAAATTGATTATTGCATTTCTAAACTGAAAGAATGTTTCCTGGTGAAAGCCTGATTCATTTGAAATGCTGTTTTGCATTTGGTAAATGTTTTATATTAGATTTCTGAAAAACCGGTAACACATGATTGTTTTAAACCTCATTTTGTATTACCTGGTAATCCTTCCGATATCGTTGTTGCCGTTTCCGGTTTTGTATGCGGTCTCGGATTTTTTATACCTGGTGCTTTTTAAATTAATTGGATATCGTAAACAAGTTGTTTACAAAAATCTTCGTAATTCTTTTCCTGAAAAATCGTCTGCAGAAATCGACAAAATCGCAAAACAATTTTACAGTCATTTTTGTGATGTAATAGTGGAGAGCCTGAAATCATTTACTATTTCACAACCGGAAATTCTGAAACGGATGGTAGTGGAAAACCCTGAAGTAATGAATCGTTATTACGACCAGGGGAAAAGTGTAATTCTTTCAGGTGGTCATTATAATAACTGGGAATGGATTGCGATTTCAATCGATCAGCAAATCAAACACCAGAGCATCGCTATTTACAAACAGCTTGCAAATAAATTTTTTGATAGTAAGATGCGTGCTACCAGGAGCAGGTTTGGTTTAATGATGGTGTCAACTAAAATTGTGAAGGAAGTTTTTGACAAGAACAGAAATGAACTTACTGTTACAATTTTCGGAAGTGATCAGTCTCCAGGAAAAGTGAGTAACAGTTACTGGATGAAATTCCTGAATCAGGACACAGCAGTTTTGTATGGCACTGAAAAATATGCCAAAGATTATGATTACCCTGTGCTGTTTGGAAACATTCACAAAGTAAAACGTGGTTATTATACTTTGCGACTTTCGGTTGTGGAAGACAATCCTGTTGACTCACCTTACGGATCAATCACCGAAAAGGCAACTAAACTTCTCGAAGCGGAAATTTTGAAAGCGCCGCAGTTCTGGTTATGGACTCACCGCAGGTGGAAACACAAGAAAAAAGTAGAAGAAACAATCTCTTAATTTTTTTGAGGTGAAACGAAATCGAGGCAATATTCAAATTGTGGCTTGATAATAAATTCACCGGACATATCAATAAATCCCCATTTACCTTTCGCTTTTACTCTTGCCATACCCATCCAGAAATCTTCTGCTTTTTCAAAATATTTTGTAGGATATAATCTCTTTCCTTCTTTGTCGATAAATATCCATTCTCCGGGGTCAGAAAGATTGGTGGAGTGAAGCACTTTAACCCGACCAATACCATTTTTAAAATTTCCTGCATAACTGTATTTCGGAGCAATTGCCCATGTACCATCGAGGTTGATATATCCCCATCCTTCTTTGACATTCACCCTGGCATAATCATCTGAAAAATCTTCAGCATTGAAAAATTTTAATCCTCCAAGTATTTTACCGGTTGTATCAAGATACGACCAGAAACCATCTGTTTTAACACGAGCAAAATGATTGATAAAAGGCATTGCTTTGTCGAAACCTGTTTCTGAAATATATTTTCCGTTAGTATCAATATACCACCATGCTCCATTTTTTTCAACTCTTGCAAATCCTTCTGTAAAATTAAATGCTTCGTTATATATTGGTTCAAGCACCCATTTGTTGGAATGATCAATATATCCCCATTTTTTCTTTCTTGCTGCAATAAGATGACTAGTGTTATTTTTTATTTCATTGTATTCAGCAGGAATCACAAAGTTCCCTGACTTGTCAATCAGTCCCCATTTGTTTCCGATACACACTGCCGCAAGTCCAAAATAAAATGAACGTGCTTCGTCAAATTGAGGTTGAATAATATACTTGCCGGTTTTGTCGATGTATCCCCATTTTCCTTTTTTTAAAACAGCAGCCATGGATTCATGAAAATCCCTGATATCACTAAATTGATGTTTGATAACTTCAACGCCACTGGTATCAATAAATCCCCATCTGTCAGATATTCGTATTCCGGCCATGCCATCATGAAATTCCCATAACACACTTTCTGAATTATCTTCAGCAACAACATATTGGCGGTCTTCCCAGAATCTGTCAAATGAAGGAGGCACAAGCCATGTCATATCCTGCCTAATATAGCCCCATCCTTTGTCACCCTTTGCAGGAGCAACAATAAGCTGACTGTTTCCAAAAAACGGAATTAAAAATGTTATGAATAGTGCGCAGAATTTATACCAGCGAAGTCCCATCGAATATCGAAATTAGAAAAAATTCCACGATTAACAAATCACCCCTAAAATTCTAAAATTCTAAAACTCAAGAACTCAAAAACCCATCAACCCAACAACTCATTTTCCCATTCTCTCATTCCCTCATTCCCTCATTCTCCCATTCTCTTATTGATTCACCGTGTCCGATAAAAAGTGGAAAGTAATTTCCGGATTATTTTTGATCATCTGGTCAAGCATCCATTGTGAATCCGCAAAATAAACTACATTTTTATCTTTATCAAAAGCAATTTGTGAGGATTTGAAACGAATGAATTCTTCCATCTTCTCTTCATCAGTACTTGTCAGCCAGCAAGCTTTGTGAATGTGGAGTGGTACAAATTTACAGGAGGCTCCATATTCATTCAGAAGCCGATGTTGTATAACTTCAAACTGAAGTTCCCCAACGGTTCCGATTACTTTTCGATGGCCACCATTCTGCAGGAACAATTGTGCAACACCTTCATCGGTGAGCTGCATAATTCCTTTTTCCAGTTGTTTGGTTTTCATGGGATCTGTATTGATCAGCTCCTTGAAAATTTCCGGTGAAAAACGGGGAATGCCTTTGAAGTTGATATTTTCTCCTTCGGTGAGTGTATCACCAATTTTAAAATTTCCTGTATCGTATAATCCTATAACATCTCCAGGGTAAGCTTCATCAATTATACTCTTTGCCTGAGCCATAAATTGAGCCGGACTGTTAAACCGAAGATCTTTATTCAGGCGAACATGATGAAAAAATTTCCCACGTTCAAACTTACCTGAACAAATTCTCAAGAATGCAATTCTGTCGCGGTGTTTTGGATCCAGGTTGGCATGAATTTTAAAAACAAATCCGGAGAAATTCTTTTCTGACGGATGAACTATCCGCTGATCTGCCGGTCGGTCACCGGGAGGAGGTGCAATTTCAGTAAATGTATCGAGCAATTCTTTCACACCAAAATTGTTGATGGCACTTCCAAAAAATACAGGTGCAACATTTCCGGCAAGGTATTGTTCACGATTAAACGGATCATAAACTCCATCAATCAGGTGAACATCTTCACGAAGTTGTGCAGCATATTTTCCGACTTTCTCATCTAATAATGGATCCGCTGAATTTTTAAGCGGCAGCACATCCTCATCAGTTGCTTTTTTATTCGGTGAAAACAACATCAGACTTTTGTTGTAAACATTATACACACCTTTAAACGTGGAACCCATACTGATTGGCCAGGAAAGTGGGCGGACTTTAATATTAAGTTTTTCCTCCAACTCATCCAATAAATCGAAAGGATTTTTTCCTTCGCGATCCAGTTTGTTTACAAAAATAATTACAGGAGTGTTGCGCATTCTGCACACACCCATCAATTTTTCAGTTTGTTCCTCGACACCTTTCACACAATCCACAACAAGTACAACGCTGTCAACAGCAGTAAGTGTTCTGTAGGTATCTTCAGCGAAATCCTTGTGACCGGGAGTATCAAGTAAATTTATACTAAGCCCTTTGTATTCAAAGTTCATGACGGAAGTCGCCACAGAAATTCCACGTTGCTTTTCGATTTCCATGAAATCGGAAGTAGCGGTTTTCTTAATCTTGTTCGACTTCACAGCACCTGCCACCTGGATAGCTCCACCAAAAAGCAGAAATTTCTCTGTTAGGGTTGTTTTTCCGGCATCCGGGTGACTGATAATCGCAAAAGTTCTGCGTTTCTTGATTTCTGAGGTAAATGGCATGTCTGAATGTATCCGATAATAGCTTGAATCGGGGCGCAAAAGTAGTCAAAAAACCCATCTCTATCAACCCGGTTCAAACTCCTCTCAGTCACCCACTGACCAATGACCAATGACCAATGACTTATGACTTATGACTCATTTTCTGCTCCAAAACCCTCAACCCAACAACTCAAAAACCCAACAACCCATAACGTTCCTTCAACACCTGCAAATGATGCAATTCATGACCTGCGATAATTGTCCCAACCAATTCCACTGAAAATTCATGACCGTTAGCAAATCCGGTTCTCAGCATCATTTCATTATTAAAATATTCAAAAAGTGTAATGGTAGCTTTTCTTACCGCCTTAAATTCTTCAATTATGGATACTTCACTTCGATGTGCAGCAGCGGAATTTGGAGCATAATCGTTTTCGTCAAATCCCGGAAGATTGGTTTTATCATTTCGTGCAAAGCAGAGTGCCCTGTATGCAAAAATGCGTTCACAATCCGTAAGGTGAAGTATTACTTCTTTCACTGTCCATTTGCCTGGAGAGTAAGCGTAATTCCACTTTTCAAGCGGTATTGAAAGCAGGAGGGTAGGGGTAGATTCATATTGTTTTCTCAGCACCTCTATAAAATCAGCGTCGCCAATTTGATTAACATATCCCTGGTACCAGGTTGGTACAGGCACTCCATATTTTTTTTCCATGTGGGTTTTGATTGCACAGTAAAGATACAATTTGATTCCGACTCCTCGTTTTCTAAAAAAATTTGGAACTAAACGACTGTTCTGCTTTTGTAATCGGAGTAATCTGGAAATTGTTGTAAGTGCAGGTATTCTTCGTAAACTGATTTATAGTAAATGAGCACAAAGAGTATAGAATAATTCCAGATCTCAATCTTGGAACTAAATCGTACAAAGCGATCTTCGAGATAATATATTCTTTTAGGTTTCGGTGTTTCAGACAAACGATTAATTGTGATTAATAGACAATTCTATGCAATTACGAGTTAGTTTTCGTTTGTAGCCGAAGTTGTGATGCAGATATTATTTTACATGTACTTTTTTCCAGTCTGTATATCCTCCAACCAGGTTGTACACTTCTTTAAATCCTTTTTTATGCATCATTTCCATGGCTTCTCCACTTCGTCCTCCACTCGCGCAATACACATAAACCGGTTTGGACTTGTCCATTTTATCGATTTTTGTTTCAAAATCATCTTCAAAAATATCGTTGTGTATAGAGTTAGGTATGGCACCTTTGGCAACTTCACCTTTGGTCCTGACATCCAGTATCGCACCTGGTTTTTCTTTCATCAGCCGGTCAAACTCCTTTGTGTCCACATTTTTTGCAATTGTAGCAGGTTGTTTTGTGGAATTCTGAGCAGTGGCATTCAGGGTAAATGCAAGTATTATTATTGCTAGGATTTTCGATTTCATTGTAGTTTTTATTTAGTATTCGATGCTGAATTTATACTGCAAAAATCGTGCTTTAAATGCGTATAAAAAAGGGACTGAAAAAATCATTACTAATTAGTATTCGTTTTGCTGGCTATAGTTGATTTTTCAGTGGAATTGTCTGGTGAATCGCCGTTCAGCAAACATATTTCTCTTAAGGATTCGACCAAAGAATTATGCGAAAGCCTGATTCCTTCATACACATTCATAAAGGTAGCCATTTCAACCTCATTCAGGGGGTTTTTTGAGGAACGGGCAAATGCTTCCTGGATGATTGCATCGTGCATTTTTTTGCTTTCTGATAGCAGTAACTCAATTGGTTTTAAATCAATCTTTTTTTCGGTAGAAACCATAGCAGAAAGTTCCGAATAAAATGGCTCCTCGTTAGTCTTGATTCTTTTATAAAATCCGTGAAATGTATCATCAGCGGAATCACGGTATTCTTTGATGTTGTGCCTGATATCCTTTATGGATTTAGCTGCATTCATTGTTTGTCTTAACATGTGAATCAGACTCCCTGTTTGTTCCATTTCAGATTCGTTGAGTTCTCGATTTCTAAGGTCAAGACAAAAATCAATCAGTTCACCATTTAAATGCTTCACGAGTTCATAATGTTCGGTATATGATTTTTCATTCGAATGTAAAATCGGGATCTGTTTTGAAAGCTGCTTGTAGTCCGAAGTTATATCGATTTCAAGTGCTTTTTTATTGAGGATAATTATATTCTGTATCAACCGTATCCCTTCCTTTTCAATAGCCTTCAGTGCTTCCACGGGATCATTTAAAAGAAGTTTGTTGAGATGGAAACTGATTTTGTCATTGGTGTCGGAAAATCTTGCTCCAAGCCATTTTCCAAACGGTTTGAGGATAGGGTAGAAGATAATGATTCCTGACAGGTTTATTGTGCTTTGAAAGCATACAAGGGCAATCAGCGGATCGTGTACTTCAAGAACTTCTGTAATCAGATAAATCAACCAGCCAAGCATCAGAAAAGCAACAGTAGAGGATACTACATTGAGGATAAGGTTTCCAAGCGCCACACGCTTTTTGTCAGCAACTGTACCAATTGATACAAGGAGCGTTTTGATAGCAGTACCGGATTCTGAACCTATCACCAGGCAAGCAGCAGCTTCTAATCCTATTGCATGTGCATTCAAAGCTGATAACGCAATTACGACCAATGTAGAACTCGATTGCACAATGGCAGTGATGACAAATCCGGCCAATACAAAAACCAAATTGCCATATGAATTTATCACCGACAAATCAGCCTGAAGTACCATCGTTTCTACTCCGGCTTTGATGTTTGCAAGTCCGAGAAAAAGCAACGACATTCCAAATGCAAGCCGGGTCCAGTGCATAATCTTTTTATTTTCCTGGAAAAAAATAAGGCCTATTGCTGCCAGTGCCATAATAGGAAAAGCAAAGGATTGAATATCGAACTTAAACCCAAGGTAAACTACAATCCAGTTATAAACTGTGCTTCCTAAATTGGAACCCAGTAAAACCGCAAGTGCATTCTGCATGGTAAGTATTCGTGCACCCACGAAAGCAAGTACCAGCAAATTCACTATGGAGCTGCTCTGTAAAACCGCTGTAACAATCAATCCTGCAAGGATTGCCTTAACAGGATTTTGTGTCTGATTTTTCAGAAATATTTTAAACGATCTGCCTGCCAGATGCCGGATAGCATTTTCCAGTAATTGCATCCCAAACAGGAATAATCCTATTCCCGCGAAAAGCTGCCAGATGTTGTAATCGCTGTTTTCCAAAATGATTGTTCCAGACTGAAAAATAGAGAATCCAAACCTAATTAACCTGATTTTCGCCGAAAATAGGGTTTTGTCTCATTTGCGAATAGTTATGTTAACCAAAATGGGGAGTACTAATTACGAATCCCGGTCAAAACGGAATCGGATCCACGAATTACGAATCAATGAGTAGCAAAATGTAATGCATCTTTCCGCAAAAACTACTCCCTCTCCTTTGGAGAGAGTTGGGGTGAGGCAACGAATTACTAATTGGGAGTACTAATTACGAATCCCGGTCAAAACGGAATCGAATCCACGAATTACGAATCAATGAGGAGCAAAATGTTTTACAACCAAACACAAAAACAGCGCCCTCTCCTTTGGAGAGGGCCGGGGTGAGGCAAATTCACCAACTTACTCGTCACTCGCTACTCGCCACGTGTCATTTTTTTATTCGTATTCCGTAGATTCGATGTAGTCCCTCGTTGAATTCGTAATTCGTACCCCCCTTTGAAAAATATGGATTAAAAAAAAACGCACAAAAAAAAACACGCCAACAAGTGACGTGTTTTTTTCTTTGGTAAGAAAGATTAGTCTTGCAGAACTTTTACGTTAACTGCGTTCAAACCTTTTCTTCCGTTTTGTACTTCGAATGTTACCTTATCGTTTTCACGAATGTGGTCAACCAGTCCAGATGAATGGACGAAGATATCTTCACCTGAGTTATCTGGCTTTATAAATCCAAAACCTTTAGTGTCATTGAAGAATTTTACTGTTCCTGTTTGCATAATAATAATGTTGTTAATAAATTTCCTGCAAAGATACACACTAATTATTATAATTGAATGACAATCAGCAAAATATTTATTTGTATAGGCCTAAATTGCCTATTTTCAGGTCATTCGGGGTAAATCAGGGTTCCGGGAAGGAACCTTTCAGGCTGGCAACGCTTAAAATCGCTATCTTGCGGGAAATAAATTTATACATTGACATTCAGCGAATTTAATTTCAAACCGGAACTCCTGGAAGGAATCTTATCCATGGGTTACGACAAACCAACAGTTATTCAGGAACAGGCGATACCTGTTATTTTAGACAATAAGGACCTGATAGCCTGTGCTCAAACGGGAACAGGAAAGACAGCAGCTTACGTGCTTCCAATTATTCAAAAAATTCTGGAATCACCAAGGCACCATTCAAACACCTTAATCCTTTCACCAACCCGCGAACTGGCTCAGCAGATAGATCAGCAGGTTGAGGCTTTTGGATATTTTACCGGAGTAAGTTCAATGCCGGTCTACGGTGGGGGAGATGGAGTTACCTGGGAACAACAGAAAAAAGCTATAAGAGAAGGAATCGATATTGTAATTGCCACGCCTGGCCGATTGATTTCTCACATGTCATCCGGTGAACTCAAAATGCCACATCTTGAACATCTTGTTCTTGACGAAGCTGACAGGATGCTTGATATGGGATTTTATGAGGATATTTTAAGGATCATCAGTTTTCTTCCTAAAAAAAGGCAAACATTGCTTTTTTCGGCAACCATGCCTCCTAAAATAAGGGCACTGGCAACTCGTATTCTTTCAAATCCAGAACAGATTAACATTGCCATTTCAAAGCCTGCTGAAGGTATTGTACAGCAAGTTTATAAAGTTGGTGATGACAGCAAACTTGAATTGATCAAGAAAATCCTAGAAGGCGATACCTACAAGAGTATTATCATTTTTGCATCTACAAGGGATAAAGTAAAAAAGCTCGATGCCACACTCCGCAAAGCCAATCTGAATTGCAAAGCATTTCATTCTGATCTCTTGCAATCAGAACGTGAGGCAATCATGCGCGAATTCAAAAACAAACAACTACCAATGCTTATTGGGACTGATGTTTTATCAAGAGGTATTGATGTGGAAGGAATCGATCTTGTAGTTAATTATGATGTTCCCCCGGATCCTGAAGATTATGTGCACCGCATTGGCAGAACAGCAAGGGCGGAGAGGACAGGAACAGCGATCACTTTTGTGAACCATGCCGATGTGCAGAAACTGAAGCGTATCGAAGAGTTGATTGGCAGATCAATTGAAGTTATTCCGAATCCTGAAGGAGTTGCAGTTATGACTGCTTCACACGGACATTCCAAGGAAAGAAATCACAGCAGGGGTGGAAGAAAACCTTTTCAAAAAAATCGCCCACAACGTCAGAGTGGAAGCTGATTATCAAATCTGATAACCGCATCGTTTCATAGCCGGTCCGCAGATTTCATTAAACAGTTTTTTGTAGGAATCAGGCCATTCGTTATATGCCGGAAGTATTTCATCCACAAAAGGCTTTCCTTTAATTTTCGCATAGAGCCAGCGGTAGGTTTTGGATTGGGTTTTGTTCACTTTAGTGGAAACACCTTTTTCCCAGACTTCTTTCGACAAAATCAAACCAAGTGGCTGTAATATCTGTGATTTGAAATAGTCGTAATCAGTAGTGACTTTTTCAAAAATGATCAAATCCGTATTTTGGTCAAGCAAACTATTGGTTGTTGATGCCCAGTTCCAGCAAACCTGGTAAAATTTATCATTGTCCATCCAGTTTTCAATTTCCTGTCTGGTTTTAGGTATCAGGTGGATGTCGGCATCGTTTCGTCTCGTAAAATAGGATCTTACGACTGCTTTTGGATTTCTGACAAAGTGAAATACCTTAACCGGTTTGAAAACTTCCTTGAGCTCCGGAACACTGTTTTGCAGGTATCCGTTAATGTCAATGAAAATTCCATCACCAAACTCTTTTTCAATTTGCTTCTTGGCTCTTTCAAAGTATGGAATCGCATAATCAGTACCTGGCAGATACCAGCTTAAAAGCCAGAATTCCCTGCTTCCAATGTGTTCATGAACTGAATGCACTTTGGGAATTTGTCCGAGTAGAGAGGTGAGAAATTTTGTTCCGGAACGACCCATTCCGGTAAAAAAAACATAGTCCATATCTATAGCTGCTTCCTGACAAAAGTAGGAAGAAACATGTTTGCATTTACGAATCGATTGAAAGGGAAATCCAGGGTTTTGTTGAAATCAGGATCAAATGCCCAACATGGATTTCAACTTTGCATAACCTGGTTTACTCAGAGGAATTTTGGTTTCGTCTCTCATAACTGCAATATAAGACTCTTTACTCATGGGTTCTATTCGTGTAATTTCACCCAGGTTCACTATGAAGGAACGATGTACACGGACGAATTTTTTATCGCCAAGCAAAGCTTCAGTTTGTTGCATCGTTTGCTTTTTGAGGAAGCAGTCGTCTTTGATGTGAATTTTTATATAATCATCGTATGCTTCTACATACAGAATTTGATCAAGTGGAATAATACGGATGTTGTGACCACTTTTCACTACAACACGATTTGCATGTTCGGGTTGTGAAGGCATAGCGGCTATGAGTGTACGTGAAATATCATCTCCTTTGGTAGTTCCTTTTTGTTCCTTCCAGCGACTGATGGCTTTATTAAAGCGCTCTTTACTGAATGGTTTCAAAAGGTAATCAACTGCATTTGATTCAAACGCCTTTAATGCGTATTCATCAAATGCTGTGGTAAAAATCACAGCCGGCGGTTCGTCGATTAATTCGAGCATTTCAAGTCCGCTTATTTTTGGCATTTGAATATCCAGGAAAATAAGATCCGGAGAATGTTGTCCAATCGCTTTTAATCCTTCGAAACCGTTTGCACATTCCGCCACAACCTGCATGTCGGGAAACTCTGACAAATAATCAAGTATTACCATTCTGGCCAATGGTTCGTCATCTATAATAATTACCTTAAACATAAGACAATGGAATTTTCAGAGTGACTGTAAATGTATTATCCATAGAATTCACATCAAGCAGGTCAGTTCGGCTGAAAAGTAAAAACAGCCTTCGTGAAACTGCATTTAATCCGAATCCGGTACCGGGAACTGCAGCGGTCGTTGTAGCATCGAAAGGGTTTGAAATCCTGACTTCAAGGAATGGATCCTTTTTGGAAGCGTTAATTTCAATTCTGACCTGATCAATTGTATCGTACAGTCCAAATTTAATGGCATTTTCCACCAATGGTTGAAGCAGGAAAACAGGTACCGGGTGTTCTGCAATTTCCGGATCGATCCTGATTATTGCATTCAATCTGTTTCCGAAGCGAACTTTTTCAATTTCAAGGTATAGGTTCAGGTAATTTATCTCTTCACTTAAAGGAACCGGTTTATCGTCTTCTTTTTTGAGTGTGCCTCTTAAAAAATCAGACAATTGAAGAATCATTCTTTTTGCTGCAACCGGATTGGATCCAATCAACGCATTCACTGAATTTAATGTGTTGAACAGGAAATGAGGTTGCAATTGCTGTCGCAGATGAATTAATTCTGATTCCCTTGCAAGGCGGATGACTTCATTAGCCCTGTTTTTTTCATCGAGTTGTTCTTTGATAAAGTAGCTAATCCAACCAAAAAGAGCGAAAAGTGTAATCAGGAAAAATCCAATCATGAAACGGATGATTTGAGTTTTTTCAAGGAATTCTGCGTAGTCCGGATTTGTGTCAAAGATCCCTGTTAAGATTTGAGCGCAGAGCCAAACCCAGAGCAAGGATGAAAACAGAATTCCGGCAAAAAGGACCACAATTCGTTTCAGATCCGGGCGGTTATATTGCACGGAATACAATATTCCCGTACACAATGCTGCCAGTAAAATATTACTGACCAAACTATCCGCGAAAGCGACTTCCACATTCCAGCCTGAATGAAACAGGAACCACCCTTGAAAGCTAATCCAGACCAGCCACCAGGCTACCGGGAAAACCCACATTTTGTTTAACGATTGCACCGATAGGTCCTGTTTAGGTAAGTTTGATTAAATGTGTCGTAAAGGTATGAATTGATGCTTCCTGTGCCACTTGTCAATAACTGCGGACACTGATTCCACCCAACATTGAGAACCCTTCGATTACAAGGATTTTATTGGAATCGATGGCTTCTTTTGTGGAGACACGCGTATCCTGAATGTCTCCAAAAATTGAAACCAGTTCGGATTGAATCTGCCAATTTGCCGGAATAATCAGTTTAGTGCCTCCGAAAATCTGAACAACTTCCAGTTTGACTTTTCCCTGGATATCGGCTTGCATCAAATTGATTTCAGAGCCACCAAAAATGGTTACTGATTCGCCGCCTTTGAAATTTTTAGAAATCACGTTTTTTTTTACACCTCCAAAAACTGCAACCGACTCCATCACTTCTTCACCCATGCTTGTCGGGTCTTGAGGTGGGGTAAAGGACCTGTATTGCCAATTCCTGTTCCTTCTGCGCCCTTTTGGAGTCAAAATCATCACACTGCCCACTGCAATCAGGATAATTGGCAATAAGTATGGCCGTAGGTTAATTTCGGGAATAAATCTATCGAAGAGAAAGACACCTCCAATCAAAATGGGAATTATCCAGCCACCAAGTCGAAAGTTGTTTTTAGCACCAACAAATACGCCTACAGCTATCAATATCATTGGCCAGGTAAACAGCCAGCCGGGGAAATAAGCACCAAATTTTTGGGCCAGTATCAATCCGCCAACCAGGATAATTACAATTCCGGCCAGAACACGGCCTTTAGGATCGGGGCGTCCGAATTGAGGATTGGAACGTTGTTCAAATTCTTGTTTTTGTTTTGGGTCGATGATTTCCATGATTTATAAATTTTGATGTAAAACTATATCGTGAGTGTTTGAACAGAAACAGTAATTCGACCGGTTGCATAACGGAGTCGGTGAGTTCAGGGAATTGGTCGGTGAATGAATAAATCAAAAAAAGGACTAACGGCATTGAATACAGTTTATTCTTAATTTAGATTCATGTGGGCCAGAAAATTTGAAAAATGTGTAAGATGCGGAACAACCGAAAATAAGCATCTGGCAAAAGGGTTTTGCATTCAATGCTACACACTAAAAACAGAAGCTGACCATAAAAATCATTCAAGGAATAAGCGAGGTGTTGCAGATGAGTTTTTAACAAAAGAAAAACTGAATGAACTTTACCATGAACTTAGAATGTCACTCACAGATATTGGCATTTTGGCAGGCTGTACAAGAGTAAATGTGCACTATAAGTTGAAAAAATTTGGATTAGGTTCCAGATCAAAAGCAGATGCACGAACTTTAGCTTTAGACAAAGGCAAGATTTCAACATCTAGAATTGATCCTGATGGTATTGAAAGTAAAGTAGTTTTTCAAAAAATCAGATTCAATGAAGATTTTTTTAAAACATGGTCAGCAGAAATGGCATATGTTCTCGGTTTGATTTATACAGATGGTAATTTGCATTTTAGAAAAGATAAATCAGGATATGAATTGGGTGTATTATCTTTTGGTCAAAAAGATAAGGAATTAGTTGTAAAATGCTTAAATTTAATGGATTGTGATGCAAAAATTCGTTATAAAGCAAGAAAAGTTTTAGATAATACTGTTTCAGGAGAGCTATACTATTTTAGTATCGGGAATAATCTCCTAGCAAAGGACCTTTTAGAGCTTGGATTAATTCCAAACAAGAGTTTAAGTATGAAATTTCCTGAAATACCTGAAGATTACTTGAGGCACTTTGTGAGAGGTATTTTTGAAGGTGATGGTTCAGTTTATTTAGAATCCGGACGATCCATCAGGATTAAATTGCTTTCAGGATCCAAGCAGTTTATAGAAGAATTAAACCAAAAACTGATTGCTTTGGGATTTTCAAAGAGGCCAATCTATGGGGGCACACCAAGCACTCCAAATGCCTATTTTATTCGCTACAATTCAATTACAGAAGTTCGTAAATTTTTTAGTTTAATTTATTCTGGTGTTTCAGAAAGTAATTTTCTTTCAAGAAAAAAGAGGGTCTTTTTGGATTTTTTCAAACTCAATTAGAACTGCAGATCCTCTTAAAGAATCCTCGAATACCGCCCATGATAGATCTTTTAAATTCTTGGATAAAACGAATATTTGTCGTATAATTAATATTATGTTAAATAGATAATTTAACGCTGTACCCCTTGCTATTACTGGGTTTCAGGGAAACTCAATTATTGGGAAATGCTGATTTTGGGTTTTTGGTACCTTTCTCCAAAAAATCTGAGACAAAAAAAAAGGAACCTGAATTGGTTCCTTTTTGATATTCGTATGTCAGGATTATTTCCCTTCCATTTTAGCTTTCATTTTATCGTACTTCTCATTTTCCCCGGTCCTTGCATAAAGTTGTTTTAAGGAACTCATGGTATTCATATCGGTCGGATTTAAGTCGTGTGCTTTTTCCAGATATGGTTCAGCTTCCTTGAATTTGGCATCAAATTGTGACTTTGCCTTGTTGAATTCAGAAGTTGATTTCAAATCATTAGCCTTATTGGCCATTTCGGCAGCTTCATTAAAATACATAGCTCCAAGGTTGTAATATGCGTCAAAGTAATCCGGCTTATACTCAATGGCTTTTTTGTAGGAAACTGCAGCTTCAGTCTTCATATTCAGCTTATCATATACCGTTCCCTGGGCAAAATACATGTGTGGATTCATTGGATCCGCCATAATTGCCAGATTCAGCATTTCAAGTGCTTCTTTGTCCCTTCCGGCGGCCAGATAAATGTTCAACTCTTCTATAACCAGACTGTTATCTGCCGGAAATTCTGTACGACCTTTCTGAATTGTGGATAACGCCATTGCCGTATCACCTTCTGATTTATACAGGTTACTGAGGTAGATATACATCTTCGGATCTTTGTACTTCATCGCAATCAGCTCATTATAATACCCTTTTGCCTTAACCTTATCTCCGGCACGTTCCGCACTGTATGCAGCATTCAATGTGGCCAGGGTGTCTTGTGGGATGATAATTAGCACAGTTTCAAAGGATTCCAGAGCTTTATCGAATTTTTTAGCGTTGAAATACTCCACTCCTTGGGTAAACAATAAATTCCCGATTACTAACTTGTTCTGAGCGATTTCGGTTTTGAACTCATAGTCATGTTCGATATCCAAAGCCTTGTTATAAGCCTGAAATGCGATAACAAGCGCATTTGGTTCCAGGTTGCCGAATTTCTCATGCTTATACATCTTCTGGTAAATCAAACCTTTGTAATACCAGGTTTTAGCCATTCCTGAAGTGGTTGGGTTCTCGGCAGCCTCATTAATGGCAGCGCTGGCTTTATCAAGTTCATCGTATTTGTAATAATTCCAGGCCGTTTGAACCTTTGCTTTCTGGGCTATGGCTCCGCCCATCAGGCAAACCATTACTGCAAATGATAACAGTAGTTTCTTCATTTTTAGTATTTTATGAGTGTATTAAAGTATTACTTTAAGTGAATTGGATTTATATCTGTTCTGGTTCGTTTCCTGCTTCTGAATTGTCGTCAGCATCACCTTCAGGCAAATTCTCATCTGCAATTGTTCCTTCAATTGGCATTTGATCAGTTTCCATCAATGGTTCTTCAACTTCAGCTACTTCTTCATCAATTTGAGCTACAGATGCGATTTGGTCTCCGTCATCAAGTCTGATCAGTCTTACACCTTGTGTAGCTCTTCCCATAACTCTCAGATCACTAACCGGCATCCTGATTGTAACTCCTGTAATATTGATAATCATCAATTCATCTTTATCTGTAACTGCTTTAATAGCTATCAGATCTCCCGTTTTATCAGTAATATTAAGGGTTTTAACACCTTTTCCACCCCTGTTTGTAACACGATAATCTTCCAGATCGGTTCGTTTTCCAAAACCCTTTTCGGACACAACCAGGATAGTTTCGGTGGATGCGTCTTTTACACAAACCATTCCTATAACTTCATCCTGTTCATGACCTAATGTCACTCCGCGAACACCCGTTGCATTTCTTCCCATCGGGCGCACTTTTGATTCGTTGAAACGTATGGCGCGACCTGATTTCAGAGCCATCAGAATTTCTGATGTACCATCGGTCAGTCTTGCTTCAAGTAACTGATCTCCTTCACGGATGGTAACTGCATTGATACCATTCTGGCGAACCCTTGAATAAGCTTCAAGTGAAGTCTTCTTGATAGTACCATCTTTAGTGCAGAGGATAATGAAATTGTTGTTGAGGTAATCAACATCAGTGAGGTTTTTTACATTGATAAATGCCTTCACTTTATCATCAGGCGGCATGTTTATAATGTTCTGAATCGCCCGTCCTTTGGATGTTTTGGTCCCTTCCGGGATTTCGTATGTACGCAGCCAGAAACACCTTCCTTTTTCAGTAAATAAAAGGATGTAATTATGGTTTGTTGCGACAAATAAATGTTCTACAAAGTCTTCATCCCGGGTAACGGTTCCTTTTGCTCCGCGTCCACCTCTTGACTGTACGCGATATTCGGTAAGCGCAGTACGCTTTATATAACCCAGGTGAGAAATGGTCACTACCACTGCATCATCTGCAATGATATCTTCCATTGAAATTTCATCAGCGGCATAAACGATTTCAGTCCTTCTTTCATCTCCATAACGGGCACGCATGTCAATCATTTCATCCTTCAGAATTTCCATTCTGAGAGTCTCATTTGACAACACATCCTTATAGTAATCAATGAGTTTCATCAACTCAGTATATTCATCCCTGATCTTGTCGCGCTCAAGTCCTGTAAGGCGTTGTAAACGCATTTCCAGGATTGCTTTGGATTGAATTTCACTCAGTCCGAAAGTCTCCATCAGACCAGTTCTTGCTTCATCCGGTGTGAGGGATTTTCTGATAAGGGCAATTACCTGATCCAGATGATCAAGAGCAATCAGCAAACCTTCAAGAATATGAGCTCTCTTTTCAGCTTCTGCCAGTTCATATCTGGTTTTGCGGATCAATACATCGTGACGGTGATCCACATAATGGTGAATCAGATCTTTCAGGTTGAGCATCATTGGTCGTCCGTGCACGAGAGCAATGTTGTTTACGCTAAAAGATGATTGCAATCCTGTATATTTATAAAGGTTGTTAAGAACCACATTGGCTTGTGAATCTCTCTTAATCTCATAAACCACGCGCATTCCATCACGATCCGATTCGTCACGGATATCTGAAATGCCTTCCAGTTTCTTATCGTTGATCAGCTCAGCAGTTTTCTTAATCATATCTGCTTTGTTGGTCTGGTAAGGGATTTCGGTCACAATGATCCGTTCCCTGCCATTATCGGCAGTTTCAATAATTGCCTTTGCCCTCATCACCACACGACCGCGACCGGTTAAAAGCGCTTCTCTTACACCATTGTATCCGTAAATGATACCACCCGTTGGAAAATCAGGTGCTTTCACAAACTTTATCAGGTCCTCAATTGAAATTTCCTTATCGGCAATATATGCAATCACAGCATCCAGCACTTCTGACAAATTGTGCGGTGCCATGTTTGTAGCCATACCTACTGCGATTCCGGAAGCACCGTTTGCTAGCAGGTTTGGAATTTTGGCAGGAAGTACTGTGGGTTCTTTAAGAGTATCGTCGAAGTTTAATTTGAAGTCTACTGTATCCTTATCAATATCTAAAAGCATTTCTTCCGCAATCTTTTTCAGACGTGCTTCAGTATAACGCATAGCTGCAGGGCTGTCACCATCAACGGATCCAAAGTTTCCCTGTCCGTCAACCATAGGATAACGAAGTGACCACTCCTGGGCCATCCTTACCATGGCATCATACACCGAAGTATCACCGTGCGGGTGGTACTTACCCAACACCTCTCCTACAATTCTTGCAGATTTTTTATAAGCCCTGTTTGACAAAACTCCCAGGTCGAGCATTCCGTAAAGAACCCTCCTGTGAACAGGTTTCATTCCATCCCTTACATCAGGCAGGGCCCGGGACACAATTACCGACATTGAATAATCAATGTAAGCGGTTTTCATTTCCTCTTCAATGTTAATACGAACGATTTTTTCTCCTTCAGCCATTTCTGTTTTGTTAATATTTTTTCAAGCGTTAATTTCCTTGCCTTCCGTACCTCAGCACCGCCATAGTGGCAGTCATGTGTGTGTTTCGCGGCTGCATCCTGAAAACCCTTGTAAACAGAGGGTTTGAGGGGTTGCTGCCTGTGAGGATTTACCCCTTATTTTAAGGTTCACGAAGTTAACAAATCTCTGGCATATTTTATGTTGAAAAATCATGAATAATATCAACAATGGTCAATCCGGTTATTAACTATATTAGCTATGTTTGTCCGGTTGATGATCATGAAAAAGGTTAAAATGGTTGCAATAAAACTGAACATTTTAATCTACTTGCTCGTTAGAAACATTAATTCACAACAATTATGGAAGCAAAATTCTCTCCCCGTGTCAAAGATGTGATCTCCTACAGTCGTGAGGAGGCCCTTCGGTTGGGGCATGAGTACATTGGTACTGAACACCTTCTGCTAGGTTTGATCCGCGAAGGCGAAGGCATGGCTATCAAAATTCTCAAGTCACTAAATATCAATTTGGTGGAATTAAGAAAGTCGGTTGAAGGTGCCGTCAAGGGAAGTACCGGTAATAATGCCAATATTGGCAATATTCCTCTTACCAAACAAGCCGAGAAAGCACTCAAAATTACGTATCTCGAAGCTAAGATTTTCAAGTCTGATATTATAGGCACGGAACACTTGCTTTTGGCTATTCTTAAGGACGAAGACAACATTGCAACTCAAATACTCAATCAATATGGTGTTAACTATGACATTATGAGAGAAGAATTAGAAGTTTTCAGAACTAACTTCCGCTCGGAAGCACCCCAAAATCCTTCTGACGATGATCCTTATGCAAAGGATGACGACAATCCTGGAATGGGTACTACTAAAAAGTCTGGCGATTCCAAATCAAAAACTCCTGTTCTTGATAACTTCGGCCGTGACCTTACCCGTGCTGCGGAAGAAGGTAAACTCGATCCGATTGTAGGACGTGAAAAAGAAATAGAAAGGGTCTCTCAGATTCTCTCCAGAAGAAAGAAAAACAACCCTATTCTTATAGGTGAACCCGGTGTTGGTAAATCAGCCATTGCAGAAGGTCTTGCCTTAAGAATTGTGCAACGTAAAGTTTCAAGGGTGCTGTTCAATAAAAGAATTGTAACGCTTGATCTCGCTTCCCTGGTTGCCGGTACTAAATACCGTGGTCAATTTGAAGAGCGGATGAAAGCTGTGATGAATGAACTCGAGAAATCACCCGATGTAATCCTGTTCATTGATGAAATACATACTATTATCGGTGCAGGTGGTGCAAGTGGTTCACTTGATGCCAGCAACATGTTCAAGCCTGCTTTGGCAAGAGGTGAAATACAATGTATCGGTGCCACTACATTGGATGAATATCGTCAGTACATTGAAAAAGATGGAGCACTTGATCGTCGTTTCCAGAAGGTTCTTGTTGATCCTACTTCCGTAGATGAAACAGTGGAAATTCTGACCAACATCAAAGATCGTTATGAAGAACATCACCATGTGAATTATACTGATGAAGCAATCAAAGCGTGTGTGACACTTACATCACGTTATATCACCGACCGTTTTCTTCCCGACAAGGCAATTGATGCCCTTGATGAAGCCGGTAGCCGTGTACACATTTCAAATATCCACGTACCTGCAAATATCATTGAGCTTGAAAGCAAGATTCAGGATATAAAGGTTGAAAAAAATAAGGTGGTTCGCAGTCAGAAATATGAAGAAGCTGCACGTTTGAGAGATACCGAAAAGCAGCTCCTGGAAGAATTGGAAACTGCAAAGAAATCGTGGGAAGAAGAAACCAAAAATCAGCGTTATACTGTGTCTGTGGATGATGTTTCCGCAGTGGTTGCGATGATGTCAGGTGTTCCGATTCACAGGATTGCTACAGCCGAAACTACAAGGTTGATCCGCATGCCTGAAGAATTGAAAGGTAAAGTGATCGGTCAGGATGAAGCCATTAAGAAAGTGGTGAAAGCAATCCAGCGTAACAGAGCCGGTTTGAAGGATCCAAACAAACCAATTGGTTCATTTATTTTCCTTGGTCCTACCGGTGTTGGTAAAACTGAATTGGCAAAAGTTCTTGCGAGATATTTGTTCGATACTGAAGATGCACTCATCCGTATTGATATGAGTGAATACATGGAGAAATTCGCTGTTTCCAGATTGATTGGAGCGCCTCCCGGATATGTGGGTTATGAAGAAGGTGGACAACTTACTGAAAAAGTACGTCGCAAACCATACAGTGTGATCCTACTCGATGAAATTGAGAAAGCACACCCGGATGTATTCAACCTGTTGTTGCAAGTGCTCGACGACGGACAACTTACCGACAGTCTTGGAAGAAAAGTAGATTTTAAAAATTCGATTATTATAATGACCTCTAATATCGGGTCACGCCAGTTGAAGGATTTCGGTTCTGGTGTAGGTTTCAGTTCAACTGCCCGTCAGAGTGCCGCTGAAGAAAATGCACGCGGTGTAATTGAAAGCTCATTGAAAAAAGCTTTTGCTCCTGAATTCCTTAACAGGATTGATGATGTAGTAATCTTCAACTCACTTGGTAAAGAAGAAATTTACAAAATCATCGACATCGAACTCGAACACTTGTATAAAAGGATCATTGATCTCGGTTACAAACTGAAATTGAGTGACGCCGCGAAGGATTTCATTTCCGATAAAGGTTTTGATGCCAACTACGGTGCACGTCCTCTGAAACGAGCTATTCAAAAATACATCGAAGATGTGCTGGCCGAAGAGATCATCAAAGGTGAGTTGACTGAAGGAGACCAGATTGATCTGGATCTCGATAAAGAAAACAATAACCTTAGAGTGGTAGTGATTAAGGCTCCCGCACCTCCTAAATCGAAGAAAAAGAAAGAAGAAAATTGATTGATTGGTTAATCATTAAGCCTCCTGAAAAGGGGGCTTTTTCTATAAAGCCATAAAGCAGAAAGACCTGGTAGCTGACGCCACCAGGTCTTTCGCTTTATGCTTCAGGATTACTCTGCTGTGAATTTATCCATTACTTCACGACTGATTCCGGTGTATGAGAATCCTCCGTCGTGGAAGAGGTTTTGCATGGTGACCATTTTGGTGAGGTCTGAAAACATTGCAATGCAATAATCGGCACATGCGGTTGAAGATGCATTTCCAAGTGGTGATATTTTATCGGCAAAATTGAAGAAGCCATCAAATCCTTTTACTCCGCTGCCGGCTGTTGTCTTGGTTGGTGATTGTGAAATAGTATTGATACGTACTTTTTTGGCTTTTCCGTATTGATATCCGAAAGAGCGGGCAATTGATTCCAGAAGAGATTTTGCATCAGCCATGTCGTTATAATCAGGAAATACACGCTGTGCAGCAATGTAAGTCAATGCAACCACACTTCCCCATTCATTAATCGCATCCAGTTTCATAGCCGTTTGCAGTGTGCGGTGCAGCGATAAAGCTGAAATATCAAGTGTTTTATGAAAATTATCGTAGTTGGTATCAGTATAAGGAATGCTTTTTCGCACATTCGGCGACATCCCTATGGAATGCAATACAAAATCCACTTTCCCACCTAGAATTTCCATTGATTTTGTGAAAAGATTTTCGAGATCGGCATTGATTGTTGCATCACAAGCTATCACCGTTGAATTGGTTTCAGTTGCAAGTTGATTGATGGCTCCCATTCGCATTGCAACCGGTGCATTGGTAAGAGTGAATACAGCACCTTCTTCATGTGCACGCTGGGCTACTTTCCAGGCTATAGAGTTTGGATCAAGGGCTCCAAAAATAATTCCTTTCTTACCTTTCAACAGTTGATTTGCCATATGATGATTTTTTACGGGGTAAAATTAAACAATTTCCGGAATCACTTATACATCGAGAAGTTCCTTTGCATTGGCAATGGCAGCCTTCGTTGGCTGGTCACCACTAAGCATTTTTGCGATCTCCTCCACCCTTTCAGCTCTTGTCAGCCTTTTGATTCGGGTGGTGGTTATATTGCTTCCGGATTCTTTAAAAACAAACAAATGGTCATCACCTTTACCTGCCATCTGCGGCAGGTGCGTAATTGCAATCACCTGGCGTTCCTTCGCCATATCTTTAAGGATGTTCCCTACTTTATGAGCTACTTCTCCGGAAATACCTGTGTCGATTTCATCAAAAATGATTGTGGGTAATCCGGAAAGTTTGGCAAGCATTGATTTCACACATAACATCAGTCGCGACAATTCACCACCAGATGCAACTTTGTTCAATTCACGGAAAGCGATTCCCTTATTTGCACTGAATAAAAACTGAACGGTGTCACTTCCATTCGACTTAAATTGTTCCTGCGGAAGGGTTTTTAATTCAATTTTTAAAACTGCATGTTTCATTCCAAGTTCTGCAAGCAGTGAAACAATATTTTTTTCAATTGCCGGAATTGCTTTTGCCCGTGTTTCATGAATTTCTGCAGCAGCTTTTACCAATTCCTTTACAGACGCAGAGATGGTTTTTTCAAGAGCTTCAATATCCTGATCAAGTGAATTTATTTCAGTAAGTTTTCCTTCCAGATCAGTTCCGATTGCGAGCAGTTCATCAATTGTGGAAACTCTGTGTTTTTGTTGTAACCGATATAAAGTATCCAGTCTTTCACTGATAATTTCAATGCGATCAGGATTGAACATTATATCGCGTTCGAGAATTTCCAGTTCAGAGGCAACATCTTTCATCTCCACATGAAGTGATTTAATACGCTGCACCAATTCGGAAGCATTAGGATATACTTTGAGAATGTGTTGCAATGTGGATGATATGGTGGCCCATCCTGAAATCAGGTTGTTTTCCTCACCGTTTAATATTGTACCCGCTTTGTGGAGTGCAGATTTAATTTCTTCGCTGTTATTGAGAATTTCGAGTTCTGATTCCAGTGATTCCTGTTCTCCCGATTTCAATGCCGCATCATTGATTTCATTGAATTGAAATTGATAATAACCGGCATCAAGTTTTGATTTTTTTTCGCGCTCCCTGAGTGTAGAAAGCAATTCCAGTTCTTTTGAATATCGGTTAAAATCAGATTTGAATTTTTGAAGCAGTTTGGAATTCTGTGCGTAGCTGTCGACGACGAGCATCTGAAAACCGGAATCGTTCAATGTAAGTGTTTCATGCTGCGAATGAATTTCAATCAGTAGCGTGCCGAGTTCCTTAAGTACATTGAGGTTTACCGGAGTGTCGTTTACGAATGAACGGGATTTTCCTTCAGGAGATATTTCACGCCTGATAGTGGTCACTTCTTCTTCGTCAAGATCGTGTTTCAAACAAAACTCATGCAATGTGGAACCGGCTAAACGGAAGGCTCCTTCAATCACACACTTTTTATTTTTCTGGAAAAGGGAACCTGCATCTGCCCTGCTGCCTATCAACAAGGATAGGGCACCTAACAAAATAGATTTTCCTGCACCGGTTTCGCCGGTAATTATGGTCATTCCTTCGCTGAATGAAATATCGAGCTGGTCGATAAGTGCATAATTTTGAATAGCTAATTTCTGGATCATTTAAATAAAAGCGGTTGGGATTTCAAAAATAGAAAATAACTGGTGAAAATACCTCGAAATAAGCGATCAGTTTTTATTCAGAATTGCCTGATACCTGGTACCATTTGCCGGATCAAATTCATTGAGAGAATTCACAACTTTGGTCTTGACTTCAGGAAATGCCCCGGAATAAATATTGATGATTTCTTCCACCTTGGCAAAAAGGATTGTTTGCATCAGGTAATTCCCTGGTTTATCCTTGTGCAACGGCCTTAATCCTTCAATGCTTTGTGAAATTGCTATGATAGCATCATCCGGTTTGTCAGACATCAGGTCCAGGCCTTTTCGGTGATATGTATACAGCAAATCTCTAACAGGTTTGAATATTGGATTGTTGAAATTTTCTGCCAGCCAGTAACGGTTCCTGTCACTTTCAAAAGCCCGCCATCCACGTTCGGTGCTGTTCTGCTGATTGGCTACAATGTTCTGTGCTTTCTGAAGATAAACACTTCCTCCCAGAGGAGAAAATGAATCGTAATCCACGCCGATAATCAAATAGGCATAGTAAGCGAGTACTGCTGCAAGACTTGGGTTAGCACCGGATGCATTGAATTCAATTGTTTGAAACTCTACATAACGGAACTGGAAATTCTCATCATTCACATTCAGGATAGGAGAATAATAGGAGGTTTTATAAATAGGTCTTCGTGTTTGAACCTGGATTGATCCTTTGAATTCATCATTGGAAATTCTTTCTGAAATATTTATTTGAATACTGCATTCTATGCGTTCCTGATTGGTAAACTGATCATCGGTCCACCTGGTGTTATTCATGAACTCGAAAATGGCAGTCTCAAGGGTTGTATAAATTTTTTTGTCGCTTGATTGAATCTGTGCTGTAAGTACGGTGACGCTACAGTTGAGTTCCTGGGCATTTACGAACGAAACAAGTAGGAATGCGATTCCTGATAGTAGTAGTTTTTTCATTTTAATCGGATGCACGAAATAATTTTATCTGCAATATCTGAGGCCACTTCTTTTTTAGATTTCAGATCAAAAGTAGTCACTGCATTATTCTTTTCAATGATAGTAATTTTATTTGTATCCGATTCAAATCCTGCTCCTGCATCTTTCATCGAATTCAGAATTATCAGGTCCAGATTTTTTCTTTTCAGTTTCCCTTTTGCATTCTCTAACTCATTATCAGTTTCCAAAGCAAATCCGACCAGAAACTGATCTTTGGTTTTAGAACTGCCAAGATCAGCAAGAATATCAATAGTTGGTTCCAGCTCAAGATTGAGCGCATTACTGTTTTTTTTAATTTTTGAAGAAGAGGTGACAGCAGGTTTATAATCAGCAACAGCGGCAGCCATAATGGTAACATGAGAATCCTCAAAATATTGCTTGCAGGCTTTGTGCATATCGTTTGCTGAGACTACTGAAACGCAATTAATCTTCTGGTTTTCAGGCATTTTAACACCGGGGCCAGCAATTAATGTAACTGACGCACCTCGTGCAGCCATTTCATTTGCGATAGAAACACCCATTTTACCTGAAGAGTTGTTTGATATAAACCTCACAGGATCAATTATTTCCCGGGTTGGACCCGCTGTAATCAGCACATTTTTTCCAAGTAATTCAGGTTCCGGATTCAGCACCTTAATAATATAGGCACAAATATCTTCGGGTTGAGTCATGCGCCCCTCCCCTGTCAATCCGCTGGCCAACTCACCTGATTCGGGTCCAATGATAATATTCCCGTCTTGAGCCAGTTTGCGGAGATTCTCTTTAATAAGAGTATGGGCGAACATATCGAGGTCCATTGCAGGGGCCAGAAAAACCGGGCATCTTGCTGAAAGGTAAACTGCCGACAGCAGGTTTTCACAATATCCGGAGGCTAGTTTACTGAGCGAGTTGGCTGATAAAGGGGCAATCAAAAAAACATCTGCCCACATTCCAAGGTCTACATGATTATTCCAGGATCCAGATTCCGGGTCACTGAATTCAGTAAACACAGGACGTTTGGATAGTGTTGCCAGGGTGAGCGGTGTCACAAAATCGTGTGAAGCCCTAGTCATAATGACTTGGATTTCAGCACCTTCCTTAATAAAAATTCGAATTATTTCCGCTGTTTTATAGGCAGCGATACTACCGGTTACTCCTATCAGGATCTTTTTGCCCAGGAGTTTCATGAAAAGGGATTATTGCTCCGTATTAGGGTTTCTGTGGTAGATTTTACCGTCAAGAAATTCCTGAAGTGCAATCAGGGTTGGTTTTGGGAGGCGTTCGTAAAACTTCGAAATCTCAATTTGCTCCCTGTTTTCGAACACTTCTTCAAGGTTATCGGTACTTGAAGCGAATTCTGAAAGTTTATTCTGGAGTTCTTCCTTAAGTTCAGCAGAAATGTGGTTCGCTCTTTTACCAATGATTACCAATGATTCATAGATGTTTCCGGTTCCTTTTTCAAACTTGAGAAGGTCACGGGTTACAGTGGTAGCAGCGGCATTTTTGTATGACATAGTCCTGAAATTTAGTGATAGCCTGCAAAGTTAATGAAATTATATGGATCCGGCACTATTTTCCAGCTTTTTGATCTTTGCCTGGGCATCCTGGAAATACCTCTCGGCATCATGCAGGTATTTGCCATTTGGGAATGCATCCACGAGCTTGTAATAATTTTCAATAGTCAGCTTATATCTTTCCGCTTGTTTCGCAGTGATACTTTGTGCAGCATAATCAAAAGATGCTCTTACTGTATAATAAAGGCACTCCTCTTTATATATAGTAGCAGGATAATCTTTAATCACATTTTGAAAAGACACAACTGCTGCTTTATGATATCCTGTTCTGAAATACAATTTCGCGCTGTTAAATTCTTTTGTTTCCAGTTTGAAACGAAGTTCATCAATCAGTTCATTTGCGTTTTGAACTTTTTCACTTTTCGGATAACGGTTTATGAAAAGTTGAAATTGACGGATTGCATCAACAGTGTTTTTCTGATCAAGTGCAACAGGTGGTGAATCGAGATAATAACAATATGCATTTTTGAATAATGCTTCTTCCGCGCGTGGAGAGTTTGGAAATGTCTGATGAAAATTATTGTAATGATATGCAGCGACGGTGAACTCACCGGTTTTATAATAACATTCGCAATAATAATAATAAGTGTCCTCTGCTTTCAATGTACCTCTGAAAACAGTGATCAGTTCTTCGAACAACTGCAATGCCTGATAGTATCTTTCTTTTTCATAATATTTAACTGCGGCCTGATATTTCGCTTCCATATCAGTGCTCTTCTGAATTTTTGTGAACTTACTGCAAGCAGTGAAAGTTATAACAACACTACACAACAGCAGTATCGAAATATGTTTTTTTCCAATCATGGTACAAAGATACAAAATAGAAATTTAATTAACATTTTCAAGAATTCGCATCAGCGTCATTAACAAATAGTTGTTGAAAACATTATTATTGTATATGTTTATAAAAGAAAAAATGTGCTGATCTTTCGCAATAATTTAACGGGGCAAAAAAAATATTCAACCGTACAGTATGGCAGATTTGTTTGAAAAATTATTAAAGAACCGGGGACCGCTTGGAATGCACTCGAAAGAATCCTATGGTTACTTTATGTTTCCAAAATTAGAAGGCAACATTTCAAACAAAATGATTTTCCGGGGAAAAGAAAAACTTGTGTGGAGCCTGAATAATTATTTAGGTCTTGCAAATCATCCCGAAGTAAGAAGTACTGATTCCTCCTCCGCAGCAGATTACGGTTTTGCACTTCCGATGGGAGCGCGTATGATGTCAGGAAATTCCAATCATCACGAAAAATTAGAAAATGATCTTGCAGCTTTTGAAAGTAAGCCTGCAGCTTATCTTCTTAATTATGGATACCAGGGAATGGTAAGTGCCATTGATTGCCTGGTAGATCGTCATGATGTAATTGTTTACGATTCTGAATCGCATGCATGTATTATAGATGGTGTTCGACTTCATATGGGAAAACGTTTTGTATATCCTCATAATGATATTGAAAACCTGGAAAAGCAATTAGTGAGAGCTACCCGTATCGTAGGTGAAACCGGTGGTGCTATACTTGTTATTACAGAAGGT
>Ga0190274_10000320_pt1 | contig 30149 bp, 21 predicted proteins | sample Popmic531T_FD_133002 | JGI IMG/M metagenome (GOLD analysis project Ga0190274, IMG submission 133002) | Populus adjacent soil microbial communities from riparian zone of Yellowstone River, Montana, USA - 531 T | ecosystem: Environmental > Terrestrial > Soil > Riparian zone | place: USA: Montana... | reverse complement strand
GTCATGCTTCCATCTTTATGAAAATGAATCGTATCGACCAGCATGTTTGAATCCTCCGGCTTTTTCACGTCCTTGCGGTTCTTTGATTTCCGGAAGGCTTTTACATCCTCGATTTCCTTTTTCACCTCACCTGTGTACGGATAAAACTTCATCTGCTCTTTTGCCTTTGAACTTTGTGACAGATCCAACTGTGTCATGAACGCGCCGTCGGTCACGCTTTCGCGGGGCTGAGAAGTGTAAAATCCGGCACAGATCATTTTTCCCGAATTATCCTGGTTCATGGAAACAGTATTGATGATCTTGCCGTCCATCTTCAGATTAAAGACAGTGAACTTTTCCGCCTTGCCGTCTGTACCCAAAATTTCATAATGATAAAGCCTTCTTCTGCCATCCGCTTCCTTCACTGTTTCCTCGTAAACTTTCATGACGATAAAAGCATTTGATTTCGAATCAACTGCATAAGCTCTTGCGTCCGAAAATTCTTCGGTGTATGGCATTTTATACTCGCGGCTCCACATCTTTTCCATCGAAGGATTGAAAACCTGCAGCCCGTGGGTAAGATAACTTTGCGAATCATCCGGGATCTCGGGGTACTTGCGGTAGGAAACCAGCAAGACGTCACCCGCACCTGAGAGCGAAAGGCAATACTTACCTATTTTATGATATTTGTTGAAGGAATTAAATTCACTCGTGCCGTCAAGCTTCGCTGTTTCTATAAGCGTCACCGGGGTGCCCGAAAATTTTCCTGCGACCAGGTCCAGCTTCTGCGCGAACAGTTTGTCTGTATCGGCATCCTTGTCGTGGATGCTGTAAAACCAAAACAGGTTCTCCCCTACTTTAAGTACCTTTTCATGGAGCGGGTTTGGTGTAATACCGGAAACATCGGCTGACGAAGTACCAACTAGTTTGACGTTTTCATCATACTTGTTGAAGATCATATTTTTTCCGGGATCGTAAACTATGCCTGTCATCTTCCCGCTTCCGGTCGGGTAGACACCAAAATTGGTTTGATCATCTTTAACTTTGATCTTCTCGCTTTGCGTAACTTTAAAGTCACCATCCGGAACAACCTGTGCAACTGCCGCAGTTACTCCGAGGAAAATAATTGTGAGTATTTTTTTCATGTTGTGTTGTTGTTGGGCGCAATTTATAAAATAGGTTTTGCAAACAAAAAATCTCCGCAAATCTTTTATTATCTACTGTTTAAAAAGAAAAACCTCCACCTAATTGTAGAGGTTTTATCCCATTTATGTTGTCCTGCCAGATTCTGCGCTTATTCATGTTTTTGTCTCTGAAAAATGTTTTTGAAAATCATTTCCTTGTAGAATCCGTGAATCAACTTTTCATTTGTCTGTCCTGAGATAAACCAGTGTTAAAGTAAAGAATCACTGTTTCACAAATTCAGTTCTGAAAATTTTTTTGCCGGAGACAAATTCAAGATAGTAAATGCCTGAAGTAAGAAAACTGCAATCAACAGTTGACATTTCATGGTATCCCACCGAATAAATTTTTTCACCAAGCATATTATAAATTGTAATGATGGCTTCATTTGTCAAAGAAGAAGTGAGTACTGAAAATTCATTCTCGACAGGATTTGGATAAATAAAAATTGAAGAAGCCGATGACGAATTAACTTCAGGTATAGCTGTCAACATAGTATCACAAAACTTTATGATCCAGTAGTCGTTCCCTCCTCTTGGATCCTGCGATTTATCTCCGCCAATCAAACTTCCATTGAGGTTAGACATTAAATAACACCCGTTACTTATTTCAAGTGTAGGACCAGTAGCGGAATTCGTTAAGGTATGAAGTGTTCTGTCCCAGGTTTTATTTCCCACCTTATCCGTTTTAACGATCCAGGATTGATCCCCACCGAGATTGTAATCGGTTTTATTTCCACTGATACCTGATTCTGAATCACCGGTGATAATAAAACCGCTATCGGAAGTTTGTATGATGTCATACAAATTCTCCCAGCTTAATCCGCCATAATCTTTATCCCACTGCTTAATCCCGAGTGAATCCGTTTTTACGATCCAGTAATCTCCCCACCAAATTCCACCCCACCCCTGCTCTGATTTATCGCCGCTGATTCCAGAAAGGGAATTACCACCTAAAATAAACCCACCATCATTTGTTTGTTTAAGCGACACAAGTAAATCTTCATCCGTACCGCCAAAATCTTTATCCCATAATATATTGCAAAGCGAGTCTGTTTTCACTATCCAGAAATCATTCATACCCCAAAGCGGTTTTGTCTTGTCTCCGCTGATGGGAGAATTGGAAGTTCCACCAATAATAAATCCGCCATCAGATGTTAGATCCAGACAACCGATCTGATCATTGCCGTTTCCTCCAATAACTTTGTCCCATAATTTATTGCCGGCCGAATCCGTTTTTACAATCCAATAATCAGAATATCCTGAACAGGGTTGTGTTTTATCTCCGCTGATTCCGGATCTGGAACTGCCGCTGAGGATAAATCCACCATCAGGAGTTTGTCTTACAGTTAAGAGCCAGTCAACATCTGTTCCGCCAAAATCCTTGTCCCATTGCTTATTACCAAGTGAATCAGTCTTTACAATCCAGTAATCATAATTACCCCAGGTCGTTTGTGTTCTGTTTCCACTTATTGCTGAAGCAGAAATGCCACCAAGAATAAATCCGCCATCAGCGGTTTGCTCCATAGAAAAGAGGAAGTCCGCGCTCGTGCCGCCAAAAACTTTATCCCATTGTTTGTTGCCGAGTTCATCGACTTTTACAATCCAATAGTCACTCAGAGGGCTGTTCCAACTGTCCTGTGTTTTATCTCCATTGAGACCTGAAGATGAAAGGCCGCCAAGAAGAAAACCACCATCGGAAGTTTTAATCATGGTTCGAAGCCCATCATCATCTGTCCCGCCAAACCTATAATCCCATTGCTTTACCAGCGGACTCTGAGACATTGCAAAATATATAGTGCAAAATATAAATTGTAGAAAAAGCAGAATTCCTTTCATCTTGGAAAAGTAGAGAAAAGAAATGAAGTGAAAAACTAAATACAGCAGCAGTGATTCAAATATTCTCTAAAAAAAAACCTCCGCAAACTATTCATTTGCAGAGGTTTAAATCCCATTGTCGTTGTCCTGCCAGGGCTCGAACCTGGACTTTCTTGAATCAAAATCAAGCGTGTTGCCAGTTACACTACAGGACAATTTTGGGGAGGCAAAAGTAACAAGAAAGTACAAAGTACCAAGAACAAGAAGCAAGATTCAAGAACCAAGAATCAAGAACCATGGAACAACTGGCAAATAGCTGTAGGCAAAAGGCTATTGGCTTTTGGGTATTGGCCGTTTACTGGTAATGGCAACTGGTACTTGTTATTTACCGGCTACTACAAATATATCCCAGCAGTCGTCCAGGTCATGCTTCTGGAGGAAAAAGTCTTTCGTGGTGATGTCGGCCGTTTGCGACACTTTCTCTTTCAACTGGTTGCGCATCAGGCTGGTGATCCAGTTGTAAGGGACGAATAAAATTTTTGCAGGCAGGATCTTGTGCAAACCCAGGATATCAAACTTCAGGATATTGCGCACGAACTTCCCGTTTTCTTCGTAGTACTTCCGCACCCGGTCGTTGGCATTCAAGCCGATCAGCTCGAAGTTATTCGTGAACAATGAAACTTCCTTGTTCATCTCGTCAAAGGTGTATTCGTGTATGTGAAAAGGATTTCTAGCCAGCGAACGCTTGATGTTGGGGGTAGTAATGAGCACCTTCCCTCCCGGTTTCACCACGCGCAGACATTCCTTCGTGAATTCTTTTCTCGCATGGATGTGCTCGATAAACTGGAATGAAGTGACAACATCAAAAGAATTGTCGGGAAAAGGTAGTGGTGGAATGCTGCCCTGCACAAAAGCCAGGTTTTTCATTCCCGCATATTCCTTTTTATTCGCTTCAATGGTTTCACCATCGTAATCAATGCCGGTAATTTCAGAAGCGTATGCTGCCATAAATGCTGCTCCATATCCCAAACCGCATCCGGTATCCAGCACTTTTTTCCCCGTGATCATGGGTATGCACCATTCATAAGCGTACTGACATCGCTGGTAGGTGACGTTGTTGGCTTCGTCTTTAAGGGCTCTTTCGTGTGAACTCATGTTTCAAAATTTGCGGATGCAAAAATATCAAAAACCATCTAAGTTCAAATGGAATGAAGTTGTCTTAGAAAGCTGAAAGGAGATTGGAGAATGGAGAGTGGAGAACAATCGCAGTGGACTGAGCGGAGTCGAAGGCCACGAAAACGCAAACGGGAAGGACTACGATTAACGTTTTAACGAATAACGCCTGGCCTGCCGCCCAGTACTGGCAGCTGGCTGTTAAGCTGCCTACTGGTACTTTTCTAGTGCGTTACGATCAGCCGCTGCGTTTGTATCGCCTGATTGTTTTCAAACAGCCTGTAAAAATATACGCCTCCGGGAAGATCGGCTGTTTCGATCGTCAGCAATCCTGTAACACCGTTCATCTTCGCCTCCCTGATTTTATTTCCTGCAATGTCGAAAAGCTGGATGGATGCAGCACTGTGCTCAGATCCTGAAACCTGGAAGCTGACTTGATCATTTGCCGGGTTCGGAAATGCATTCACCTTTTTACCAGAAGAAGAAATAATATTTTCAATGGAAGTTGACATGTCAACAATCCATGTGCTGAGGTCAATGGAATAAATGTAGTTGCCGGATCCATTGTCTTCGTCAGTCATATATACATGGTTGACGTCCTTGAAAGCCAGCGCTTCCTTTTGCGTCCACGTCCCTGCAATCGTGATCATGTTATGTGTACCGTTAAAAATATTTTCTCCGTTCCAGCCGGTGAAGATGTGAATGTGATTGTTCGTGCTGATAATAACTGCTGAAGCATCTGAATTGATATCAGCAGCTGTGATCCTGTCGTTCGTATAGAAGCTGTCGACAAGCGTTGCTACATGTGTGCCGGGTTGGTCAGGAATCGTATAGAGTTTTGTATAACCCATTGCATTGACGTCTGGTTTACTGAAGAGATAAAGCAAACCGTTATAATGAAAGAATCCTTCCGCGTCAAAGTTCATCCATGGGGAAGGAAACTGCGTCTGGTCAGGATAAGAGAAGTTGATCACCTCTGCAGAAACCGATGACCCGGAAAAATTCTTCGGGTGATTGATCCTGTAGATGTGAAGGTTTGTCCTGTCGTTTGCATTGTTTCCGAAATCCCCGATGTAGAGGTAGTTGCGGTTATAATCATGCGCAAGGTCTTCCCAGTCAGTATTTGTTACACCGTTTACAGTAATAGTTCTTGTAACGGCGCCTGTACTGTTCACTTTATATATATGGTTGTCTCCATATCCGTCGTTGTGTGTCCAGAAACTTCCAGTGCCTGTAAAATCGAGGCCGGAAGATTCAGGAAGTGAAGCCGGAAGTGCAGTTAGCAGCGTAGGCGTAATGCTTACCGCCGAGGCACCAACTGAACATAAGATGGCCAGTATAAAAATGTAGATGTGTCTATTCATTGTGATTGCTTTTCTATTGTCCTTATAGCGAAGCAATGTAGGCAGTTGCGAATGTAACAATTTTTTAACCCGGTGGTTTTCTTACATCTGTAATGTTCTGTTCAAAAACCGCTTCCGAATTGGGATGAATGCTGAAGAAGATTTGCTTACTTCCCGCTTTCTGATCAATTTCTAAATTTGTCACCATCAACTGACCAAACATGTTACTGGGAGCAGCGATAAAACAAGGATTAAAGCTTTCCCTGAAAGTGCCACGGAGGATAAGTTCTCCTGTGCAATTGCAAAGAAGGGAACTGAAAAAGCTGTTAAAAAAAGCTTCTCAAACTTCATTCGGGAAACACTACCGCTTCGATGAAATCCTGAAATCAAAAAACTTCACGGCAATATTCCAGGAAAAGGTTCCTGTCCACACTTACAATTCAATGTTTGAATTCTGGTGGAACCGCTGCCTGAACGAAGAGGAAGATGTATGCTGGCCCGGCTATATAAAATATTTTGCATTGAGCAGCGGGACGAGTGAAAGTGCAAGCAAGCACATCCCAGTCACCAATGAAATGGTGAAAGCCCTGCGCAAAGCCACTATCAGGCAAATGCTTACCTTGAGCAGGTACGATTTGCCGGCTACATTTTTTGAAAAAGGAATCCTCTGGCTTGGGGGAAGCACGCAACTTCAGAGACAAGGCGGATATTATGAAGGTGACGTCAGCGGAATTTCAGCGCACAGGGTTCCTGTGTGGTTCCAGCGTTATTACAAACCCGGGAAAAAAATTTCAAAAGAAAAAGACTGGAATGTAAAGCTTGATGAAATTGTAAAGCAAGCCGACAAGTGGGACATCGGTTTGATTACCGGCGTGCCTTCCTGGATACAACTGCTGATGGAAAAGGTGATCGAACGTTACAACCTGAAAACAATCCACGACATCTGGCCGAATTTGCATGTGTATGCACATGGCGGTGTGTCGTTTGAACCATACAGGAGATCTTTTGAAAAATTCTTTGCGCATCCTGTCCACTTCATTGAAATGTATCCGGCTTCGGAAGGGTTCATTGCATTCCAGACAAAGCCCGGAGCCCGTTACATGAAGCTGATCCAGAACAACGGCATCTTTTTCGAGTTTGTTCCTTTCGACGAAAAAAACTTTAACGACAACGGGGAAATGCGGCCTGATGCAAAAGCATTCCTCATGAATGAAGTGGAAGAAGGAAAAGATTATGCGCTGCTCATGAGCACCTGTGCCGGGGCATGGCGCTACCTCATCGGAGATACCATCCGTTTCACTTCTGCAAGGAAGGGCGAGATCATTATCAGCGGACGCACCAAGCATTTCCTGAGCCTGGTTGGGGAGCACCTCAGCGTCGACAATATGAACCGCGCAGTGGAAATGCTTTGCAATGAATTCCAGGTGGAGGTTCCGGAATTTACCGTGTGCGGCATCTCCGACAATAACCTGTTTTCACACCAGTGGTACCTTGGCGTGAAAGGCGGAAACCTTGATAAGAAACTTGCAGCAGAATTCCTCGACAAAAAACTCTGCGAGCTGAACGACGACTATGCAGTTGAAAGAAAAAGCGCGCTGAAAAATATTCTTGTAGAATTCATTCACCCCGACAGGTTCTACCAATTCATGCAAAGCAAAGGCAGACTTGGCGGCCAGAATAAATTCCCGCGGGTGATGAACCAGTCGCAATACCAGGAGTGGAAAAATTTTCTGAATGCTTGAACCTGTTCTGAGCGGCATTGGATTCGGCCTACTTCTCACCGTGTTGGTCGGTCCGGTCTTTTTTACGTTGTTACAAACTGCTTTGCATGAAGGTTTCCGTTCGGGCGTTCATGTTGCAACCGGCGTACTGATCAGCGATATCTGCCTGATCATTATTGTCTATCTGTTTGCCTCGCAGCTCGACCTGGCCGGGGAATACAAAATGTATACGGCCTGGATTGGAGGATTGATGCTGATGGCATTTGGATTGTCAACTCTTCTGACGAAAGTAAAAGTGAAAGAGGTGGACGACAATAAAAGAACCGTGCATGCAAAATTTTTAGCAAAAGGTTTTTTAATGAATTCACTAAACCCTGCCGTCCCCCTATTCTGGCTAGGCGTGATTACGGTGGTGAAGACTAAAGAAAATTATTCACTCCTTCACGAAGGAATTTTTTTCGGATGCGTGCTTGTTACCGTTTTTTCAACCGACGTATTCAAATCGTTCATTGCACACAAGCTTAAAAAATTGCTTCAGCCAATTGTATTGATTTGGGTAAACAGGATTGTAGGCCTTGTCCTTATTGGGATTGGAGCCAACATGATCTTAAAGAATTACTATTGAATTTTTAGTTGCCTCTCCAGCTAATACAAATAAAGCCTGCGTATTTACCAATTACGAATTCAATGTATCTTTTGGAATACAGAATTCTTTCAAAAACAAATTTCCTATTTGTAAATTAGTAGGATCTATTTGTATTCGGGGAAACTATTTACTCAGAACCAGCTTGCCTGTTGAAGAACCTTTTGGCGTCCTGACTTCAACAATGTAAATTCCGTTCACACGGTTGCTGAGATCAATTTTCTGAACTACGTAAGGAACATTTTTATATTCCTGGCTGAATACAATTTCGCCGAGCAGGTTTGAAACCTTTACGTTCACATCACCCGGATCAGTCATCAGGCTTGAGATCACAAATTCGCCTGTGGATGGATTCGGAAATATCGAAACAGGAATTTGTCCTGAAGGATTTGAGACAGCAGTAAGATCATCGCAGCGCGTAGAAGATTTAATTGACAACCTCGGACCATTCAGCGCTGCAGTCATCCTGTTTCCTTGTCCGGCTGAAAACATGTTGAGGCAATTGTCATCACCATAGTCCATGTAGTTCATGAACATGTCTCCATTGGGACCATTTGTACATGAAACGTGAGGGAAATTAGGGCAGCCATAATTTGCATCTGATTGTTTCGGAGTATCGGCAACATAATCATCAGAGGTGCAGCCGCCGCCATCATCAGCCCAGATGTGACGCAGGTTCAGCCAGTGACCAATTTCATGCGTAAGCGTGCGGCCCAGGTTATAAGATGGTGTAGTGCCATGATAGGTTTCACCTCCAACTGTACCATACAACACCACGCAGCCGTCAGTGGTAGATGCGCCACCAGGAAACTGAGAGATACCGATGATGCCCAGGCTGGCCCCGCTGAAATTACAGATCCAGATGTTCAGGTATTTTGTCCTGTCCCAGATGTCGTCTCCGCCAAGTGCTGAAAATTTCACATTGTCATTGCTGAGTGGGTCATAACCGTTTGCTGTGACCGACTTGCGAATAATACCTGAGGTGTAATTACCATTGGTATCAGTGTGCGCAAGACAGAACTGGATATTCGTATTTGCAGCCATGGGTCTGAATACAGAAGGAATATTTCCAGTATCAGCATTGAGGAGAGCATAATCCTTGTTCATGGTCAACAGCTGGTCATATATCCTGTTGTCAGAAATATTTTGTCCTGCAGTTTTATAAAGGACATGAAACACAACAGGGATTGTAATGACGACATTGGATGTTCTCATTCCTACAGTTTGTCGTTCGAACTCCTTTGTCATTTCCTCATTTGCAGCAATGCGGGCTTCCATTTCCGGATCTGCCGCCAGTTGCTTTGCAAGGTATTCCATGGTTCCGCAACGATTGAGTTGCTGTGCATTTACTTGAAAAATCATCAAACAGAAGGCAAAAACAGAAAGAAAGGGTGTTAATTTTCTCATTTAATTAATGGTGTTAATTCTAAGGCAAATATAAAGTTAATTTTAAGGATTGATTCTGTTCTTCCTGTGTAAAAACGGCATTGTGCGCTGTAGTGGGCTCGAACCACTGACCCCTGCCTTGTCGAGGCAGTGCTCTGAACCAACTGAGCTAACAGCGCGGAAGGAAGGCTTGTCCGCTTAAGTATTACGAAGGCGGGCGCGAAAATAAAAAAAGCCTGACACAGAAAACGTGAACAGGCTTTTTTTTATTATGTGGAGTTTGCTATTCCAACAATAATTTTTCTGTGAGCATTTCGCCGCCGGTTTTTACAATAATCATGTAAATTCCCTTCGGCCAGGCAGCTGTTTCAAATTTAAACTGGTTTTTTCCTTCGTTAAGCTGGTAAACCTGGTCAGTCATTTCTCTGCCACGGATGTCATAAATGGAAATATAGGCCTGGTCCTCCGCACTTGCATTGATCACCAGGTTCACTGATTCCTTTGCAGGGTTAGGAAATACCTTGAGTATTTGCGTGGATGGAGTTTCCTGCATCTGCTCCGTCTCTTCCATCTTAGGTTGATCGATCATATAAACTACAACGAGCTTCGGTCGAATTCCTTCATTTGAATGATCACTGGATGCAAACACTAGTTTCTTATAAACTGTTTCGCTTTGCAGTTTCACCATAAAGCCGAAACTGTGAGCAGGGTCATTTATCATGTCCTGAACGAGTAACTTGACGTTTATTTTAGGGTAATTCTGAGTTCCTGAAGTGCTGCCGGAAATAGAAACCCGGTTTGTTGTGGTAGTTGAGGGTTGCGAATTCCAGGTTACAGTATTTTCCTGCCACTGGGAAGTTACGCGCTGCAGCCAGGCCGTATTGCTTCCAAAGAATCCAAAATGATTGCCTTCATCACTGCCGGAAGCGAGATAGAGCGAAAGTGTGGCGCTTACAATGGTTGACCCGGCAGGAATTGAGCTAAGGTCAAATTCAATGAGTGAACGGATCTTGTGGTCTGCTCCAGTCTTGGTCCAGGCAACTGCACAATTCTCTGCAATGGTGCCGAAGTTCTTGCTGCTGTAGTAGCTGAAAATCTCAGCATCTTTTCCTGCTGTTGCATTGGGCTGAAGCGTAAGCGTTGTTTGTGCTAATCCTGACAAACAAGCAAGCAGCACAGCAAGTAAAGCGGTGAACTTTTTCATTGGTTGGAAATACTGGTTAAACGGTTGTGAGAGGACTTTATTACGGGGAAGAAACAGAAAGTGTTTCTATTCAGCAGTTAAAAAAATTTTCCCGCACTTCAATCCATGATTCCCCAAAAGCCTATACAGGTAAATACCTTCTTTCAGATCAAACAGCAATGAAGCTTTGTTGTCTCCTATTTCTAGCGTTGCTATTTGCCTTCCATCAATGCTGTAAATAAAAAGTGTGGCCGGATCAAACCCCCGATCATTCAATATGACGAGATGGTTTTTTTGAATGCAGATGATCGGAGCCATTTCACTTTCATCAGGATTGTCCATATAACTGAAAAGCGAATCGGGTGTATATTCCCACCAGTCGTTGAAGTAACCCGTAGATTCTCCCAGGCCGATATAGCCTTTGCCCAGGATAGAAAAGCCAGTTCCAAATGCCCTTCCCGGCGCCGGAAAATTTGCCTTCGCAGTCCATGTATCAGTAAGCTGGTCCCACTCATAAAAATCAGTGGGGTATGTACCCTGTGTGCTGCCTGTTCCAATGAATCCTCTTCCTTCAAGTGCAAATCCTGCTGCTGCATCTCCGCCTGCGCCGGGATAATTTGCTTTTTGTACCCACATGTTGTTGTGCGGCTGGTATTCATAAAAGTCATTGTAAATCGTTCCGGCATATGCACCGCAGCCGAGGTATCCAAACTCGCCGATGGTAAATGCTACACATTCATACCTGGGTAAGCCCGGAAAATTTACTTTCTGCGTCCAACTGTTCGTGCCGGCATCATATTCCCAAAGGTCGTCGAGATAACCTGAAGGGCCAACACCACAACTTACATATCCCCTGCCCTGTGCACCAAAGGCACTTGCATACCTACGCTCCTGTCCTGCAGGCATGCTGGCAACCTGGCTCCAGGAATTATTTAGCGCGTCGTATCTCCAGAAGTCGGATGTATTGAAATTGTTGTTTACGTCATATCCTGTACCTACATAAGCATAAGAGCCGATCACGAATGCCACTGCAGAAAAACGTGCAGCTCCCGGACAACTTGCCACCTGCGACCATATATCATTTACCGGATCATACTTCCATAGATCATCATAAAAATTTGCATCATAACCGGTACCCATATAGCCGATGCTGCCAATCGCAAATCCGATTGCAGACCGTCTTGCATTTCCGCCAAAGTCAGCTTTCTGCGTCCATGTATTCTGTGCGCTCATGGTTAGAGCTGTAGAGGTTACAAGAAATAAAAACAGGCTGATTCTTTTCATGAGACAATTGATGAACTGCAGATCTCCTGCAAAACTATTTTTTAATATGCGAAAGACAAAGAGTTATTTTGAGGCAATGCTGCCGGGAACAATTTCACTTGAAACAATAAACGATGCGCTTTTTGATGAAAAAGGTGTTCTTGTTTCTGTTTTGCGGCTCGACAAGATTCATCCCCACATCAGCGGCAACAAATGGTTCAAGCTTAAATACAATGTTGATTCATTTTTTAATGGGCAGAAAAAATACCTTGTCACTTTGGGAGGCGCTTATTCAAACCACATCATTGCAACAGCTGCTGCCGGAAAAGAATACGGAATCCCGACAATCGGAATTATCCGCGGGGAGGAACTCAACAAAGACTCCAACGATGCTTTAAAGTTTGCATCGCGATGCGGAATGAAATTATTTTTTGTTGAACGCGAACAATACAGGCATATCAGGGAAAAAGGAATACTCCCCGAAGAGCTTTACTCTGAACTCCACGCTCCCAACTCCGAACTCTATTTTCTTCCTGAAGGCGGCTCCAATGAGCTTGCGGTAAAGGGCTGCAAAGAGATCGTAAAAAATATTAGAGACGATTTTGATTGCATCGTTTGTGCTGTAGGTACGGGAACAACATTGGCAGGAATTTCAAATGCGTTGGAGTACAACCAGGCAGCGATTGGCATACCAGTGTTGGAAGGAAAAGTTTTTCTTGAAAAAGATATTTCAGGATTTAACGGCGGAAGGAAAAATTTTCGGCTCTTCCATGAATATACTTTCGGTGGCTATGCAAAATCCAATGATGAGCTTGATTCGTTTTGTAAAAAATTTTTACAGAATCATGGGATCGCAATTGAACCCGTATACACCGGAAAAATGTTTTATGCCTTGTACGATCTGATCCTGAAAGATTATTTTAAAAAAGGTTCCAGGATTATTGGTGTTCACACGGGAGGAGTTGGGAAATAGGAATTGGGAAATAGGAAATGGCAAATGGTACCAGCTGAGGGCCAATAGCCAACGGCCAACAGCTAACAGCCTACTACCCTTATCAACACATCTCTGTACACAATTACACCAGTGATTTCCTTCAGAGTGGCTGAGGAAAAATAGCTTTGCCACGTCAATGAACCGTTTTCTTGCTGCATCCGTCATCGGGTTATTCCTGCTTGCCATCCTGGCTACCGGTGTATATTTCTACCAGCGTTACTCCATCATTTTGCTTGACCCCATGCGTGGTGTGCCTGCCGACGCAGCCATCATTCTTGAAATAAAAAATCCGGGAGAGTCATTGCATGATTTTTTTTCCGGACCCTTCCGCAAGAGCATTGACGATGATACATGGGTCGCAGCGGCAGAAAAAAATTTCCGCATGTTCGATTCCCTCTTACAGGAAAGCAGCAGCATCTCCGAAATCTGGGAAGACCAGTCAATCGTAATATCCACGCACCTGGTAAAAGCGGGGCAGTTTGATTTTTTGTACCTCGCAAACCTTCCGCGGGGATGGACAGAACAAAACCTGAAACGGTTTATTGAAGAAGGCTGGTCGATGACGGGCAAAATTGAAAGACGTGAATATGAAAGTGTCAACATTTATGAGTCAAGGTTAAATGACTCCACCATTTTCACATTTGCATCTACCAAAAGTGTAGCATTATTCAGTGTTTCTCCTACGCTGGTAGAACAAGCAGTGAGGCAGCTTAAAGACGGGAGAAGTGTAACCCAAACGAGTGCTTTCCTCAACATTGTGCCTCCTGCCGGTGAAAACGCTTCCATCCATATTTATTTTAACAACCAGGCGCTGAAAGATATTGCAACTTCAATTTCTCCCGATTACAACAACGGCTTTTTCCGGATGGCAGCTTCATTCGCGCGCTGGAACGGGTATAAAGCTAAAACTGAGGAAGGCTACTTTTTAATGGATGGGAAAACGGTCACCTTTGATACGACCAGCTACCTTGCCTATTTCAGGAACCAGCAGCCGCAGGCACTGAATGCAGCGACTATCGCACCAATGCGGACAGCACTTCTTTTTTCTTTCGGGCTCAGCAGCTTCACAGGTTATTCAAATCATCTGCATGCAAATGATGGATACTCACTGAATCAATCTGCAAGAAAAAAAGTGCTGAATGATCTGCAGCAAAAATTCCTGGTATCATTTGAACCTTCATTTACCTCGTGGATTGGAAATGAAATGGATCTTATTATCACTGAACCTGCAGGCACTTCATTTGACAACAACGCTTATGCCTGTATAAAAGCCCGTTCCATTGCTGATGCCATGCACATTCTGAATAATACAAGAGACGCTGTAGCAAAGCAATCAGGGAGTGAAGTGATCGTGGAGAATTATAAAGACCATGAAATATCTACCATTGCAGTAAGGGGAATTATTCCTTTGGTATATGGTAAAATTTTTTCCGGCCTGAACGGATGCAGCTATACGTCGATAAATGATTACATCGTCTTTTCAAACCAGCATGCTTCACTGAAATCACTCATAGATGAAATGGAAGATGGCAAAACGCTCCTCAAAGATGATCTCTACCGCAATGCATCTTCAATGATGAATGCCACTTGCAATGCCATGCTGTACGTGAACACCCAACGTTCATTCAACCTGTATCGTCCTGAAAAAATGCAATCATTCCTTTCAACCCTCTACAGCAGCTCGGCGATTCATGCACAATGGAATTATAAAACCCAGGAACTTCAGTCAAAATTGCTGATTGACTTTCATAAAAAGGCAATGAAAGAACCTGTCCTCTTTTGGGCTACACAGCTTGACACAGCGTTGGATTCAGATCCCGTAATCGTAAGGGAGAAAGACGGCAACGCATACATTTACCTCCAGGATGCCAGGAATAATTTATACAAGATCGATGAATCCGGCAGTATTGTCTGGAAGAAAAATATCGAAGAGAAAATACTTTCATCAATGCACGTGGTGGATCTTTATCGCGATGGACGGCAACAATTGCTCTTCAATACATCAACGAAGCTGATCCTGCTCGACGGAGAAGGAAACCCCGCGGGGAATTACCCGATCCGTCTTCCCGCTCCGGCAACAAATGGTTGTATCCTTTCGCCGACAGCCAGCAGCTTTATCACTTATGTTGCCTGCAGCAATCATTACCTCTATGCATATGAAGCCGGCGGAAAACCTGTTCCCGACTGGGCTTACCTGAGAACCGGGAACTTTGTGAGGAAACCAATTCAATCTTTTACCGGTCCAAAAGGAACCTGCCTCCTCATCAATGCCGACAGCGGCGAGGTGATCATCACTGACAGGAAGGGAAGCGAAAAAATTTCTTTCGCGGGAAAATTCAGCCAGTCAGAAAATGGAAAGAACTATGTTTATGAAAGTGACTCTTCCGGGAACATGACCTGGATGACAACCGACACCCTTGGCAACATTATACTTTTCACACTCGAAGGTTCTTTCAGTAAAACAGAAACCGGTGATTTTTCATCTTCACACCAGTTCCAGTTCAACAACGCAGCTGTTCCGCCTGTCGAAGAATTATTTTATTTCGATAAGGAAACACTTTACAGTCTCGATGAAGAAGGGAAAATACTTTTTTCGAAATCATTTCCCGGTTTCAACTCCATGCAACCCATGCGACTTCCCGGTGGACGCAGTGCCCTGCTGGTCAATTCAATCACAAGCGACCGTTTCAACATGCTGAATGAAAAAGGAGATATCGAAAAAGGTTTCCCTTTGAAGGGCAGTGTACATCCTGTTGTGGCAGAACTCCACCGAAGTGTAATTTTATGTGGTAACAACCACGGCATTTTGTATTGTTATAAGATTGAATAAGGTTTACGTGGAATTGCAAGCGGGTTTATTTTTCCAACTTATCAACTTGCTTCCGGAATTCCATTCTTCCTATATCTTTGTCGCAATTAACCAAACTAACCGTTCTACATGAAAAAAATCTACACACTGATTATGTGTTGCCTTTTCATAACCTCTTCAAAGGCACAAATGATGTTCGGCACTGCAAACAGCAACTATGCCGGAACCAATGGAATTTCTCTCAACCCCAGCTCAATGGTGAGCTCTCGCCTGAAGCTGGATGTGAACCTACTTACCGGGGCAACAGCCTTCGATAACAATTACATTTATCAGCCCGAGAGTCAACTGAAATTTTTCGGGTTTAACCAGATCGTCGAAAACTTCAGCGACGACAAAAAAGGAGTTGGATATACCGATGCAAAAAACTGGGACGTCAACGATCTTACCCAGAAATACTCAGGGTATTACAATTCCACCGTACGGTTTCCGGCTGTAATGTTCAATGTCATGGAACATTATATCAATGTATCACTCTTCAATGTACGATCCGTTTTATCCGCCGATGACATTCCTGCGCCTGTTGCAAAATTCATTTACGAAGACCAGGGAATTGCCTATGGTCCGCTTCAACAGAAGACACTTAATTTTGATGACTATAGGATGGACGTAGCTTCCTGGGCTGAATCCGGAGTATCTTACGGACACCAAATTGTAAATAAAGGCGACCATTTTCTGAGCGGAGCGGTAACCCTTAAATACCTGCAGGGTTTTTATTCCGGTTACCTGCATTCTGGAGAAACAAGCATTAGACTTGACTCAACCGGATTCACTGATACTGTATTTGTAAATAAAGCTGACATCAGCTATGGATATTCATTCGATGAAGATGACAATGGCTCTGATGTTTTCAGGGGCAAAGGTTTCGGATTCGATTTTGGTTTGACGTATGAATACCGTCCGGAAAGCCAACGCACCTCTTACGAAATAGATGGAAAAACTTTACTCGATCCCAGCAAAAACCAATATCTTTTTAAAGTTGGTTTTAGTGTTCTTGATCTCGGAAATATCAAATACAAGAATTCATCTACTTACCGCCTCAAGGCCGACAACCTGGTAATTTCAGAATATGACACAATAAATTTTAATGACATAGCAGATTTTGACTCTACGATGAGCAACATCGCCTATGGGGATCCAAATGAAAGCTACCAGGGGAATAAGTTTAATATGGCCTTACCGCATGCTATCAGTCTGCAGTTTGATTATCATGCTTACAAGGGATTATATGCAAACCTGACCTGGATAAATTCCCTGAAACAGGATGGACCGGGTCCGAAAGCAAACAGCACCGTTGCTTTGACTCCACGGTACGAATGGAAGTGGTATGAAGTATCCATGCCGCTGAGCATGTACAAGTATGAACAATTCAGATTTGGACTTGCGTTCCGTGCGTATGGATTGTCTGTTGGATCAGATAACCTTGCCGGCATCATGGGCATCGCTGATCTTGAAGGCATGGATGTGTGGGTATCGCTCAAAATTCCAATTACAAAAGAACGGATCTTAGACAGTGATGGTGACGGAGTTTCTGACAAACGTGATAAATGTGTTTTCGAAAAAGGATCTTGGGAAACACTTGGATGCCCTGACAGGGATGGGGATGATATTATCGATAAAGAAGACGCTTGTCCTGATGTGAAAGGCATTATGAAATTCTCAGGATGTCCTGATACAGACAATGATGGTGTGCAGGATAAAGAAGATGATTGTCCGCAGATTGCCGGATTGCTGCAGTTCAAAGGTTGTCCTGATACCGATGGTGACAGTATTCCTGATCCAAAAGATTCTTGTGCAACGATTGCCGGACCAGCTGAATTTTATGGCTGCCCTGATACCGATGGTGATAGAATCGCTGACCGGTTAGATTCATGTCCTACAGAAAAAGGAGTGCTTGCATACAATGGATGTCCTGATACCGACGGTGACGGTCTGATTGACAAATTAGATTCTTGTCCGCGTGTTGCGGGACCGGTTGCGAACCATGGCTGTCCTTTGGTTGAAAGACTTGTTCCTGTAAAAGTGGAACTCACCAAAGAAGAAGCAGAGGTGATCAATAAAGTATTCAAGAACCTTGAGTTTGAAACAGGCAAGGCCGTTATAAGATCCACATCATTCAGTGCACTTGATGAATTGAGTGAACTTCTTAAGAAAAAGCCTAACTTCAAACTGCTTATTGACGGTCATACCGATAATGTCGGGAAGGCCGCATTCAATATGAAGCTTTCAGAAAACCGTGCGAAGTCTGTGAAAACGTACCTGGTAAATAAAGGTATTGATGATTCACGCATCACAGCCAAAGGATATGGACTTACCAAACCGATTGCTTCAAACAAAACGCCTGAGGGCCGCCAGAAGAACCGCAGAGTTGAGTTTACAATCGTAGAATGACACCAATAAATATTGACCGGGACTTGAGTTCATAAATTCAGGTCCCGGTTGATGAACTTACAAATTAAGATTGAGCGCTCTCACCATTGTTATAATTACGTTGATTGCATCAGCGCTTTCGTCAGGCACTGAGATCGCATTCCTTTCGTCGAATAAGCTACGCATCGAGCTTGACAGGAAAAAAGGAAGCCTTTCCGCGCGCATCCTTTCGAATTTTGTAAAACATCCTTCGCGGTTTATCGCAACCATGCTCGTGGCAAACAATGTTGCACTGGTCATTTATGGTATTGCTATGAGCGAAAGAATTCTCACGCCCGAGGTGCTGCAGAATGTGCTTCCTGTCAGGATGCAAACGCAGGTAAATACCCTGGTTGTACAAACATTTCTCAGCACACTGTTGATCCTGGTCGCAGCGGAATTCCTTCCGAAGGTGTTGTTCAGGATCGATCCTAACAGGATCCTGAATTTGCTTGCACTTCCGATCCAGCTTATTTATTATTTCCTGTATCCTGTTGTTGCATTTACAATAAGCATTTCAAAGTTTGTGCTCACAAGGATCGTACGTGTTGAATTTATAGAAGAAAAGCCCGTGTTCGGGCGGGTAGATCTTGACATGTACATCAGGGATATCAGCACGAAAAACGACCAGGAAGAAGAAATGAATGCCGGCATCCAGATGTTTCAAAATGCTTTGGACTTTACCGAGGTGCGCGTAAGGGAATGTATGGTTCCCCGCAAAGAACTGGTTTCAATTGATGTGGAGGAACCGATCGGTGCGCTTCAAAAATTATTCATTGAAACCAAATTGTCGCGCATACTGGTGTATCGTGACAATATTGATAACATCATCGGCTTTGTGCACAGCAGCGAAATGTTTCGTGAACCCAGCGACATCATGCAGGTATTGCTACCTGTTACCATTGTACCGGAGGTGATGGCCGCAAATGAACTATTGCAGCTTTTCATTGACCAGCACAGGACGATTGCCGTGGTGGTGGATGAATTCGGAGGCACATCAGGTGTTGTCACCATCGAAGACGTGATGGAAGAAATTTTCGGAGAGATACAGGATGAGCACGATGTAACGGATACGACTGAAAAGAAGATCAGTGAAACAGAATATGTTTTTTCTGGGAGGCTTGAAATTGATGTGCTGAATAAAAAGTACGACCTGAATATTCCTGAAGGCGAAGGCTTTGAAACTTTGGCCGGATTTATTTTTCATCACCATGAAAACATCCCTATGCCGAATGAAGAAATCATCGTTCCTCCTTTTACATTCACAATCATGTATGTCAAGGATAACAGGATTGAACTTGTGCGTTTAAAAATCGACAGGAAGGAAGGCTGAAACAGCCGTTATAAAAGTCATTGGGAAAGTTCTACTCCTCACACTATTCAACCTTCGACAGCAGTTCTTTTGCTTTTTGCTGCGTCAACGTGTCGTCCTGGTCTCTTGGTTTCATCTCAAGGACTTTCTTGCACCAGATTTTACAAAGAATGTAATCGTCTCCTTCTGCACGCTCGTAATATGTTTGTGCCAGTTCAAACTTATGAAGCATATAAATAGGCTCAAGCAATACTGCCTTACTGAAACAATCGATTGCGTCTTTGTATGAGCCGCCTTCAGGCACACCTCCAAAAAAAGTATTGATCATCCCTTTCTCGACAAAATTAAATCCCGCAATTGACCTGTGCCACCTGCCAAGAATATGCAGCGCACCTGTATGCTTTGGATTTATTTTCAGAGCCAGGTCACATTCCGTCCTGATCAGCTTCGCATTTGAAATCTTTTGTTTCGTACTTGCATATTCGTTCATCCTTGCAATTGCAAGGGCGTAAGTATAGTGTCCCTCTGCATTGTTGGTATTGATGCTGATGGCTTTCTTCGCATAAGACTCTGCCTTTTGAAAATATGTCTGCCGGTTTATTTCAGTCTTTTGCCTGTTGCCGAGTTTGCTGTACAGGTAACTGGCATTGGTTAAATATTCAATCCTTAAGGAATCGGATTTAAGCAGCTTTTGAAATTCTGTCAATGACTCTTCATACCTGCTTTCATCCTTCAGCTTCAACGCACGATTATATAAGTCTTCCTGCGTCTGAGCAAGCACATTGAATGAACAGAAAAGAAAAAGGGCAAAGAAGGTTTTCAAAATTTTCTTTCCAGGGTTACCGATTGTTTTTCAGTTTGCTAATTTATTAATTGTATCGCTTAAAAGGATCTTCCAACACCCACAACATACCTGAACTTAATAAATTCACCCTCTTCAGCAGGCGGTCTATTCAGCCATAGAGGGAAATCACAACGTATGGTAAAGGGCTTTACCGTTTGTAACGAAAAAAATTTCTTAATCGTTGCGGTGATTCCGATCCCGGCATCGGCACGCACATCGCTCATTTTTATTTTTTCTTCCGGAAAATCATAATTGAGAGATCCTGCATCCCCAAATAAATAGGTGGTTATAGAAAGCCAGCTGCGCGTGAATTTAGGACGCAATGGAATGTAACTGCTGAATTCAATCTCTCCATTATAAGCCCACCCTGTAGAACCTCGGTATGCAGACCTCAGTGTTCCATCACTCGATTCCTGCGGAGACAGGTAACCGGCATAACCACGCAGGTTTAATCCTCCTGCCTGGTGGAAATGGTTTGTTGCATCTCCATAGCCAAGCCAATCCTCCGGCACAAATGCCCGCGACCGCGTGAACTTGTCGTTCATTAGCTCCTCGCCATTTCCGCCGGCCAAAAACAATGCTGACTCCTTCGCGAAATCAGTCCCCGATCCCAATTGGCCAATGGCATGTGATCGGAAAATACATTTCCCGAAATAGACATTTTCATTCACGTTCATTGTGAGGTATGAATAATCATAATTGGACCCGATGGAGCTGCTCCGCAACCTGAAGCTCACAGAACCATCAGCACCGGGGGATTTATATGTGTGTGTGATGGTTGCATGCACGACATTGTCGTAACTGCCAACACCCCATTCATCAGGATAAAGCAAGTATGCAATTGCCGGAAGATCTTTCCTGTAATTCGAGCTGAATAAAATACCAATGTTCGTCTTGCGGTTCACAGTGGTCCAGTCAAGTCCGCCGCTGAAGTGCTGCAAACCATCAATGATGCGTGTCTTAAATTGTACGCCTGCATTTTTCAGAACTTTATCCAGCGGCGTGCGAAAAGAAAATGTGAGGGAAACAGGATCGTTTTTATTTATATCAGTAAATTCAGGAACCTTTCCCTGGGCCAATCCCGTGTTAATCCAGAAATTGAAATCGATGAACCTTGAGTAATTAAAATAATTTCCTTCAAGGTGCAGTCCCAATTTAAAACCGTCATAGTTATTGTACCATATGTCAGGACGCCAGCGAAGCACATAGTTTTCCCAATTCGCAGAGCCCGCAATCCTTGAATCAAATTTCAGGAGCGTAGGAAATGGGATTGTATTGTTCAGCATATTGATATCGGCAAGACGGAGCGTTGGATCAATGCGGACAGAATCAATTCCGGACGGAACATGGATAACTGCGTTGTAAGTCGGATTCAACTTGTCCCAGCCATACCATTTTGGCAGCACTGCAGCATCGGTTTGTTTTATGAAATTTCTGTTGGGAATATGGTAGTTGTAAATTTTTCCGTCAATGGCATACACCCTGAAATCAAGAGGCATCTGCATCCGTTCCTTTCTTTTAAATGTAATGGAATACATATCATCTTCCTTCAGCTTATGAACTCTGCGTATGGCATAGTCTACGCGCTTGTCGGTTTCAATCCACTGATCAAAAAACCAGTTCAGGTCAATATGTGTAAAATGAATGATGCTGTTTCGAAAATCTTCGGGATATGGGTGACAGAATTTCCATTCCGAAAAATAATTCTGCATTGCTTTCCCGAACAATGAATCTCCAAGTACATATTGCAGCGCATACAACATCACTGCTGCTTTCCTGTACACCATGCCGTATCCGCCGCCTTGTCCAAGTGCGCCGTTGAAATTATCAGAATGCGTATTGATGAATCCATCTTTTCCTTTCATCGCCTCATTCACGTAGCCTGAATAAACATACCTGTAAGGAACGGAAACTGAGTCCCTGAACCGTTCGACATATTTATTACTGCTTTTCCTGTTGAGCCCCCAGTAACCTTCCAATTCAACGAGACATTCTGATTCAATGAACTGGGAAAAACCCTCATCCAAAAAAGCCCTGTAGGTTTCATTGTTTCCAACCATTCCATAAAACCACTGGTGGGCAATTTCATGCGCAAGCAAATCACGGTAACCGGGATCGCTGCCGCCATCCATGCTCAGCATCGGGTATTCCATACCGTCTCTTGCATCACATACGATAATCTTGGGCCATGCATAAGGTCCAATCATCCGGGAATAAAATTCAATAGACTTTTTTGCGTAGTCAGCTGCATTCTGCCAGCCGGAAGCATGGGATTCCTGTGCCAGTGCAATGCAACGTACACCACTTTCTGTAACGACTTCTCCAATCCTGTAGGTAGGATCAGCGGTGAATGCAAAGTCATGCACATTTTCCGCATGGAACTTCCAGGTTTTTTTTGTGTCGTCAGGCATTATAGGCAGCGACGGAGGAAAACCAAAAGGCTTGTCCTTGAAATTTGAAATGTCCAGTTTTTTCCGGAGCGTATCCGGTAACATTTCCTGTTCATTCATAAGCACTCCCGTTGCATCAACGATATAAATATTTGGGAAGGTTAGTGAAACATCAAATGTTCCATAGTCACCATAAAATTCACGGTTCATGTGCTGGTCGGCGGTCCAGCCGAATTTGCGGTCATACACCGAAATTTTCGGATACCATTGCGCGCCATTGTAATGTGTAAAGCCCCAGGAGCTGAATTTCTGCATTCGCCTGCGTACTCCGGCATCCCCAAAATAACTTTTGAATTCAATGTTGAAGTTGATTGATCCCCCTGGCAACAATGGAGAAGAAAGAAATACTTTAAGAATAGTATTGTCAAGTTCCGACCTGAGTTCAATATTATTGCTTTGGATTTTTTCTACGATGGTTCCCTTTTTTTCACTCTCCCAACGGCCGTAATTGTAGTGTACATCGTTAGCCAGGGAAAGCTCGTCCAGGTAGGAACCCGGCTGAAATGCATTTTGAAACAGGTGAAAGTAAACGAAGGCCAGTGTATCCGGTGAATTATTGGTATAAATGAGTTCTTCGTTTCCGGAAATAAAATTTTGCAGGTCATCAATTTCGGCTTTGATGGTATAATGCACATCCTGCTGCCAATAACCCTCATAGGGTTTTTTGTTTTTCCAATACAGTTCATTTTTTCCGCTTGAAAAAAATTCATTGTTATCCTGCGCAATCAGGGTAAGAGAAAAAAACAGTGAAAGAAAAAGTATCCCGGGGTACTTGTTCATTGGTTTCAGAATTGCCTTGTTGCTTTTTTCTTTGCCCTGTCAATGCTGGCATTCAATTCGAATCCCAACAACAGGATCAGGGAATTAAAATAAATCCAGAGCAGGATGACGATCAATGTTCCGATGGAACCATAGACTTTATTGTACTGTCCGAAATTGTTTACGAAAAAGGCAAAGCCGATGGAGATAAAGATCGTAAGCACTGTTGCAAATGTTGACCCTGCAGAAATGAAACGCCACTTCTTTCTTACTGCAGGTGCGTAATAATAAAGAAAGGAGATGGCAAAAAAGAACAAGGCAAATACGACAATCCATTTACCAAACAAAATAAGAAGAACCTGGGTTTTGCTTTTCAGGATGGCTTTTTTTACAAGGTATTTGAAAGTGATTTCGCTGAAGATGATGAGTGCAGTTGCAATGATGAGCAGCACTGAAAGGATGATGGTAAGAATAAGCGCCACACCTCTTCTTTTCCATGGTGGCCTTTTCTCCTGTTCGTGATAGGAGCTGTTAAAGCCGCGCATGAGGGCCATAAAACCATTGGTAGTGAAGTAAAGCGCGAACACAAAGCCCAGCGACAACAACCCTCCGCGCTGGTGTTTGATAATATCTTCTATTGTTTCACGCGTGGACTCATATGCATTTTTGGGCAACACGTTTTTGATCAGCTCCAAAAGTTGATCCTGGAAATCCTGGATCGGAACATAAGGGATCAATGAAAAAAGAAATATCGTTGCAGGAAAGATGGCGAGAAAAAAACTGAATGCCAGCGACTGTGCACGCATGATAATGGATCCCCGCTGGATTCCTGTGAAGAAAAAATCGGCAACGTTGTACATCGGCATTCCTTCGAAACCCGGCAGCGCCACACGTTTGGAATAGTTAGTGAACGTCTTCGCAGGTGCGGAATACACAATCACCTTGACGATGCTCTTTAGCAACGCATTTTTTCTTTTGGATTTCATTTCAGGAAACGATCTTCATGCTGATGTCGAGGCTGTTAAAAGAATGAGTGAGCGCTCCTACGGAAATAAAGTCAACTCCCGTTTCGGCAATCTCCCTGATGTTTTCCTCAGTAATGCCTCCGCTTGCTTCTGTTTCAAATTTTCCGCCGATCATTTTAACTGCTGCCTTCAAATCCGCTATAGGGAAATTATCTAGCATGATCCTGTGAACATTTCCGCAGTTTAATACCTTTTGGACCTCTGCTATTGAACGGGTTTCGATTTCAATCTTCAGCTCTTTTTTCGTCCGGCGCAGGTACTCATTGGCACGTACAATTGCCTTCTCTATTCCGCCGCAGGCATCAACATGATTATCCTTGATCAGGATCATATCATATAAACCAAAACGATGGTTCAATCCGCCGCCCGTCTGGACTGCCCACTTTTCAAAGATCCTGAAGTTTGGAGTAGTCTTTCTTGTATCCAGAAGTTTCGCCGAAGTACCTTTTATCAGGTTTACAAGTGAATGCGTTTTGGTTGCAATACCGCTCATTCTTTGCAGGCAATTTAGAAGCACACGTTCCGCTTTGAGCAGCGACTGCGTATTGCCTTCAATGTGCATCAGTTCATCTCCGGGTTTTACAACAGCTCCATCCTGAACAAGAACTTTGACTTTCATTCCGGGATCAACCTGGTTTAATACCTGGTCGGCAATTACAAGTCCGGCAATCACTCCATTTGCTTTAGCTTTTACAACAGCTTTGCTAACTGAACTTTCGGGTATCGTTGATAATGAAGTATGGTCCCCATCCCCTATATCTTCTTCCAGCGCCTTGCTTATAAATTCGGCAACGGGCATCCCGTACGTTTTCGCATACATGTCAAATGTCATGGGGTAAAGATACTTTTTCAGTCATGATGAAAATAAAAAACACTGCCGGCAAATGCAGACAGTGTTTTCAACAGTTTTAAAAGTCTTTATTGATTTTCGAACCTGAGTTCCTGGATCGTATTGATGCCTTTAACCGATTTCATTACGAAGGACACACGGAATGATTTGCCATTGGAGCAAATCAATGTTCCCACCGCAAACAGTGACCCTTCTTTTGAAGAACCTTTGTGCACAAGTGTAAATGATTTAGAGGGGTTCCTGGAGAAAAAGTCCTTGATGAGTAATTCAGCTTGTGCTTTGCTGTATACGTCTTCCTGGTTCGAAAGCGCCAGGTTTACCTTTGTATCAAAATAACCCGCAATATGGTGCGCATCTCCTGCGCGAATCGCATCTGCAAGTTCGTCATATATGTCTGCAGTCGCAGCAAAACAATGAATTGACAATAAAAGAAAAGCTACCTTAAGCAATTTCATTAAATAATTTGTTTGTAGTTAATTTGCAAACTTCAAGCCAGTTAACCTGGCACCAGCGTTGTAAAGATAAGCATTACAAGTAATTAACTAAATAAATAAACAACACTTTCCAACAGGTGAAATTTGAATTCTATTTCATTGGTAAAACAACAGAATCCTATCTGCATGATGGAATTGAAAACTATTGCAGGAAACTGGGACATTACATGAATTCCGGAATTAAAATATTTCCTGTTTCCACCGAAAAGAATAAGTCAAAGGCGCTGCATGAGGAATCGTCCAAGATTCTGAAATCAATTACCGTTCTTGATTTTGTAGTTGTGCTTGATGAAAAAGGAAAGCAGTTTTCCTCTACCGAGTTGTCAAAAGAAATTCAAAAAATACTGAACCGTTCTTACCCAAGAATAATATTCATCATCGGGAGCGCTTATGGCATCGACAATGAACTGAAAGAAAGGGCCAACCTTATTTTATCTTTTTCACGGTTCACATTTACCCACCAGATGATCAGGCTCATGTTAATGGAACAGGTTTACAGGGCGATGACTATATTAAAGAGTGAATCGTATCACCATGAGTGACTAATTTCCTTTCCCCAGTTCCTGGTATACCTCGTGATAATTCTGAACTCCCCTTTCGAGCGAGAAATAGTGGAGGGCCGTATTTCGAATTTTTGCCTTCGATTTCAGAAGCAGTTCCGGGATGTTTCCCACTACATAATCATAGTCAATATCAGTAAAGGACCGGATAATCATTCCGCCTTCCGCCTCCTTGATGATACTGTCAGAATCCCCGATGTTAGAATTACAGACAATTGGAATACCCATACTCATTAATTCACCCTGCTTTGCCGGAGACGAGGCGATTTTAGAATAGAGCGGTTTAATAAAAAAAACAGAAAGGTCACAAATGGAAATCAATGAAGGGACTTCGGAATGCTTTGCCCTTACGATCCTGATCAGGCTTTCATCTATTTTTTTTTGACGTGCTACCCGCAGAATATTTTCAGGCTCATCATAGGTGATAAAAAGAAACTTTGCATCGCTTTTCAAAAGCAGGCGTTTAAAAAAATCGAACATCTCCTCGAGCATATACCAGGTTCCGATGGCCCCACTATACATGAGTAAAAAGTCGGATTCCAATATTCCGTTTTTCTGTCTCAAAGCCTTCTTTTCGTTATCAGAAAATCTCTGTGGATCAAACTGGTTGATATCTGCACAGCATGGAATAACACGGATGGGTATCGGCTGACCAGGTATAATTCTCCATGAATGAATTTCTTTTCGCGCCCGCTGTGTAAGACATATTGTATAATCTGCCACTTCCAGAAACCGCTCTTCCCTTCGTTTAAAGAATTTATAAAGAACCCGGTTCAGAAGTCTGTTCTGTTTCCAGATGCGACCGTCAATTCTTTCATCAGCAAAAAATCCGCGCATGTCGAAAATAAATTTCAACCCGAACCGTTTCTTCAGGTGAATTCCTATCAGTGCCGGTATATAGCTACGGCAGTGAACGATGTCAAATTTTTCCTTTCTGCAAAGTTTCCTGCATAGAAACAGCAACTTGAAGCAGTCGTACAGTGTAGACAGTACCTGTGGATATTTGGTATACTGGATCGAATGCCATGTAATATTGTGATTCACCAGAAGCTGCCTGATTTCTGACATTGAATTGGCAGCGCTCTTTTTCTCCGAACTGACGATGGTTATGGAATATCCTCGTTTCGACAGACCGGTCAAATAAGTAAGCACCTGCGACTGCCCCAAGGGATCGGTTAATCCGTCGTATGTGAGAAAAAGTATTTTCATGGCAGTGCCGGAATATAAAGAGTTGGCGAATTACGCATTTTTTTTACTTTTGATTCCTATATAGTTTCCGGCGGAGTTTTACATCTGGCGTCTTAATCCCCAATAAATGGTTGAGTATCTCACATTTGTCGATCTGATTGTACCTCCGATTTTTTTTATCATTTTTTATTTTTCTGCTCAAAGCATCAAATACAGTCACATAGAAACAAACAGCAGCTTTAGATATTATTATCCAGGCCTGCTGGTGAAATTGATCGCGTCTGTTTTGATCTGTCTTGTTTATGTATTCTATTACCAGGGAGGCGACACCACCAGCTATTTTCACGACTGTGTTTCCATTTCAAAGGCATTTATAGGACATCCTTTTCAGATGATCAAACTGAGCATTTCGGGTTTGGATGCACAAGTTTGGTACTCATTTAACTTTGAAACAGGATGGCCAATGTATTCTTATGATGAACATGCATTCTGGGTTGACAGGCTTGTGTGGCCTTTGTGCTTTGTGAGTTTTAACAGCTTTATTGGCACAACCATGCTCCTTTCATTCATTTGTTACCAGGCGATATGGCGGTTGTACCAGACGCTTGTATTCGAGTTTCCAAACCTTCAGCGGCAGATGGCCATTGCAATGTTCTTTATTCCATCCGTGGTTTTCTGGGGTTCAGGGATATTGAAGGATTCAATAACCTTTGCAGCTGTCGCTTTGTTTATATCGTCTATTCATACCATCATCAAACTCAAAAAACAGGTTCTCAAAAATATTTTTTTTATCCTTTTAGCTTCTTTCCTCCTTCTCAAAATCAAACCGTACATATTCTTTGCGTTACTACCGGGAACCACAGTGTGGATAGCCGGATTTTTTCTTGGAAGAATTGAAAACAAGTTGCTGAAAGCTTCCATCGCGCCGATGATATTGGTGATTTCTGCAGTCGCGGGATACCTCGTGCTTGGTGCAATTGGAGATTCCCTCGGAGATTACCGCGTGGAAAATGTATTGACGAAAGCCGTTACCACACAGCAGGATTTAAAGCAGGACTATTATGGCGGCTCATCATTTGATATTGGCGATTTCGATCCTACAATTTCCGGAATCCTGCGAAAAGCACCGCTGGCCATCAATGCCGCACTTTTCAGGCCTTACCTCTGGGAAGGTTATAATCCCGGAATGCTTGTTTCAGGAATTGAAAATTTTATCATACTCCTGCTTACCATCTACCTGCTTTTACGAATCAAGGTCATTAACCTGTTCAGGCTGATGTTCAGGCATCACTTCCTTTTCTTGTCAGTAACTTTCAGCTTGTTCTTCGCTTTCTCAGTAGGGCTTACCACGAGTAATTTCGGAAGTCTTGTCCGCTATAAAATCCCGGCCATGCCTCTGTATATAGCAAGCTTATATATCATTTATGCTTCCTATGAAGAGTTAAAATCGGAAGACAAAGAAAAAATATTCGTTAAAGAGAGTGATGTTATCCGAAGATAAACGGATCGGTGATTTGCTTCCCGGCTAATAAATTTTTTATGCTGTCTTTTTCGCCACGATGATATGGTTCAGGAAAAAGTCGTAGTTCCTCGGAAATATTTTCCTGCCTATGATTCCAAAAATGTTGAGAGGAGCGATGAAAATAATTGACAGCAAAATCTTCATAACAGTATTTTTTGGAAACACAGCTTCATAAATATATGAAATCATCGTCTGTACTGAAGTTTCAAAAAAAGACGACGACTTTTCATGGATTATAATTTCAAAGTTGTGCTTTCGGAGCAGGTGTGAAATGCCGAATTCGGTGTAGCGCGCAAAATCGTTCGGTTTCTCATGCTGGTACCACACAAATGGGAGCGTGATCAGAAGCCGTCCGTCCTTCTTCATTACCCGGTTTATTTCTGAAAGGATTTCATCAAGGTTAAAGACGTGCTCGAAAACTTCTGTTGCAAATACGCTGTCGAACGTGCTGTCATCAAAAGGTATGTGCTTCCCGTCATAAAAGACATCAACGTTCTCATTGCTGTGATCGTGCGCAATATTTTCAATATCTATTCCCAGGTATTCATCCACTTTGAATAATTGCTGGTAAGGTTTATTTCCGCAACCGAAATCCAGCAGGCGGCCGCTTAGCATTCGGGAATTCCTCTTTACGCCATCATATATCCCCTTCTTGATAAAGTATCCTGCACTGATAAAAACCCCCACAACACCGGGGTTGAACTGTTCTTTATGATTTATTTTTTTTAGCTTTTCAATGAAACTCATGACAGGTTAGTTGACGTGGTATAATTCGCTATAAATTTTTTTTGCAATGGAAAAATTTTTCAGCCGCTCAGCAAAAGGCCTTATTTTATTATACAGTTCTTCCATTGAATGATCGGCCAGCATCCGGTCAATTTTTTTTACTGCGGCCAGGTATTCCGTATCGTTCAGTTCCTTTAAAACTGCACCCAGCCCATGCTCCTCGATCAGTTGACTATCGTCGGCAATATTGTTAGTAATGACCACCGGTAACCCAAGCGCAAAGTATTCTGAATTCTTGATGGGGGCTGAGTATTTTCTTGAAGGTACCGGATTGTATGGACTTATTCCGAAATCACCCAGCCCCATATAATGTGCTACCTTCTCGTGAGGAACAAATTCTTTCAGTATCACACCGTCAGGGATCTGGGCCTTCTTCTTCCACACGTCAAGAGATTCATCC
>Ga0190274_10000319_pt1 | contig 30163 bp, 27 predicted proteins | sample Popmic531T_FD_133002 | JGI IMG/M metagenome (GOLD analysis project Ga0190274, IMG submission 133002) | Populus adjacent soil microbial communities from riparian zone of Yellowstone River, Montana, USA - 531 T | ecosystem: Environmental > Terrestrial > Soil > Riparian zone | place: USA: Montana... | reverse complement strand
CGTGATCAAGCCGCCGGAGCTGGTCCCGATCGCGACGATCGGGATCCCGACGATCTGCATGGTGCTGCTCCTCCTGCTGCCGTTCTACGATCGCGGCCCGGAGCGCAACCCGATCCGCCGTCCGATCGCAACGACGGCCGGTTGCCTGACGATCGTCGCGATGGCCTACCTCTCCTTCCTCGGCGCCACCGGCGGCTCGCCGACCGAGATCGACATGAAGGTCGCGCCGCAATACGAGGCCGGCAAGGAGGTCGTCGCCGGCTTGGGGTGCCTTGCCTGCCACAAGCTCGGCGAGAACGGCAACAACGGGCCCGGGCCCGAACTCACCCACATCGCCCAGCGGATCCCGCGCGCGGCGATCCTCCGCTCGGTGGAGATCGGCCCCGGTATCATGCCCTCCTTCCGCGACCTGCCGCCGAAGAAGCTCAACGAGCTCGCCGATTTCCTCTCGTCGCTCGACTGAGTCGTGTGTCAGGATTCCTGCACGCGTCTGACGGCGGCGGACGCTGCGCGGTGCAGCGTCCTCAGTCGGCCGAATAGCGCCGCTATTCGGCCTCCCTGCGTCCTTGCCCCGCTTGGTCCGGCGCGCGTCAGCCACGCACATGAATCCTGACACCCGGCCTCAGCCTTCGCGTGAATCAGCTCAGTTCTCTGAGCAGGTTCAAGGCATGTTCGGCCGCGTGGCGAAGCGATATGACCTTCTCAACTCGGTGATGACCGCGGGGCTGCATCACTCGTGGAGAAAGAGGGCAGTTGACCGAGCTGAAGTCTCCCCGGGAGATTCGGTGCTCGACGTCTGCTGTGGCACGGGCGACCTCGCCCTCGAGCTGGCCAAGCAGGTTTCCCCACAAGGTCACGTCGTCGGCTGCGACTTCTCCGAGCCGATGCTTGACCTGGCGCGAGAGAAGGCCCTCCAGCACAATGTCGACGGTGTTCGTTTCGAGTGGGCCGACGCACTCAGCCTGCCCTACGATGCCGGCCGTTTTGACGCGGTCACGGTCGGCTTCGGCGTCCGCAACCTCGCCGATCTCGATCGGGGCCTGCGCGAGATGGCCCGAGTCCTTCGCCCCGGCGGGCGCCTGGTGGTGCTCGAGATCACCCAGCCCACTCGCCCGCCACTCTCGACCTTCTACTCGCTCTGGTTCGATCGGATCGTCCCTCTGCTCGGCTCCTTCTCCAGCGACTCCGAGGCCTACTCCTATCTGCCCGAGTCGGTGCGCAGCTTTCCCGGTCCCCATCGCCTGGCGGAGTTGATGGACTCCGCCGATCTGGAGCAGGTTCGCTGGACGGTTCTCGCCGGCGGGATCATCGCGATCCACAGCGGCGTCCTCGGGTGACCCGCCGCTCAGCCGTCCCGCCGCCGGTCACCGCGGTTCTGGACGCTTCCAGCCGCTGGCTGCCGGCCCGGCTGGGCCAGGTCGAGGATCGGCTGCGAGAGCAGAGCGTCGGCCGGGGCGAGATCCTCGGAGAGGATGTCGCCGCCACCCTGGCCGCGGGCGGCAAGCGGTTGCGGCCGTTGCTGGTCCTTCTCTGCGCGGGCGCGGATGGGGGAGAGGAGGCGGTGCGGGCCGCCACCGCGATCGAGCTGGTCCATATGGCGACCCTCGTCCACGACGACGTGCTCGACGCCGCGCCATTGCGTCGCGGGCAGCCGACGATTGCCGCTACCTCTGGCCGAGCCCGCGCGGTCGCGGTCGGAGACCTGCTCTTTTCGCGGGCCTTCGCCTTCCTCGCCGAGCATGGCGACGTTCGCTGCGTCTCGCTCCTTGCCGAGGCCTCGGTCGCGCTGGCGCGCGGCGAGCTCGGTCAACGGCAGGACGCCTTCGACACCGGGATCTCCGAGCAGCGTTACCTGGAGCGCTGCCGCCTCAAGACCGCGAAGCTGTTCGAGTGCGCCTGCCTGATGGGTCGCCAGGTCGAGCCGCTCGGGACCTTCGGCGTCGAGATCGGGCTCGCCTTCCAACTGCTCGATGACGTGCTCGACGTCGCCGGCCCCGTCGAGCGCACCGGCAAGGCGCGCGGCACCGACCTGCTCGACGGCACGGTCACTCTGCCGCTGATCGACGCCGCCGCAGCGGATCCTTCGATCCTCTCCACCGACCTTCGTGCCCTCGACCCGCCCGCCGCCGAGGCCCTCTGCGACCGCATCGCCGCGACCGGCGCCCTCGATCGGGTCCGGGAAAAAGCCCTGGCAATGGTCGCGGCGGCCAAGGGGAGGCTCGATGGCGCCCCCTTCGATCCCGAGCAGCGTCAGCTGCTCGGTCTCGTCGCCGACGGCGTCGTCCAGCGCTATAGCTAGCCGCCGCGCTAGCGAAAGTCGTCGGCCGTGATCAAATCGGCGGCAAGTGCCGCGGCGAAGGTGTCGGCGACGAACTGCATGTTTTCGTGCTCGAGCGTCTTCAGCACGTCGCTCAGCGCCCGGGTGCCGAGGTCGAGCTCCTCGTCGAAGGCGTCGATCGCCGCTTCGCCGTGGACCTCGTCGCAGTGCCAGCCACACTCGGGGCAGCGACGCCAGAGGCGCCAGTGGCCGCGGTCGCCGGCCTGCTCCCAACAGGTCGGCTGCACCAGCGGCGACGCGCACTGCGGGCAGACGTGGAGCCCGGTGGCGATCTTCGTCTGACTGGTGGCCGCGTCTCGCATGCTTGTCTATCGAACCCGCGAGAAGGCAACTCAATCCGCACTTTTCCGCTGGGGGCCGACAAAACTCAAATATCGAGTAGGCGGGCATCCCAATTCGCTGTGATCCGATCGCTAGGGGGGGCCGTTACCATGGGTCGATGCCAAACGTTGGACCAATTGAGCTCGCGATCGTCCTGATCATCGCCTTGGTCGTCTTCGGACCGAAACGCCTGCCGGAGCTGGGACGCTCCCTGGGCAAAGGAATCCGCGAGTTCCGCGGCTCGGTCAGTGGAGACAGTCACGATCCGGAGCCGCCCGAGACGATCGAGCCGCCACCGGTGGTCAAAGGCGCCGAGAGCGAGCCCGTCGTGCACGACCGCAACTGAGGCGACCGCGATGGCTCGCATGAGGGCGGTCTCCCATGAGGATCGCCTCACGCTCGTCGAGCACCTCGACGAGCTTCGCACGCGCATAGTCGTCTGCCTGGTCGTCCTCGGCGTCGCCCTGGGGCTCTGCTTCTGGCAGAACCACCTGCTGCTCGAAATCGCCTCCGGCCCGCTGCCCAGCGACCACGAGAAGCTGCTCACCTTCGGCGTCACCGAGGCCTTCACGACGACGCTCACCGTCTCGACCTACGGCGCCCTGATCCTGGCGATGCCGATCCTGCTCTACCAGGCCTACGCCTACGTGCTGCCAGCCTTCAGCCGCCGCGAGCGCCGCGTCATCCTGCCGATCCTGCTGGCCGTCCCGGTGCTCTTCCTCGTCGGCGTCGCCTTCGCCTACTTCGTCGTGATGCCGGCTGCGGTCAAGTTCCTGCTCGGCTTCAACGACACCCAGTTCAACGTCCAGGTCCGCGCTCGCGACTACTACAGCTTCTTCTCGACGACCCTGCTCGCCTGCGGGCTGGTCTTCCAGCTGCCGCTCGCCATCCTCGCCGTCACCCGGCTCGGCATCGTCAAGGTCGAGCAGCTCTCGCAGAACCGCCGCTACGCCTACCTGGTGATCGCGATCGTCGCCGCCGCGCTGCCGGGGGTCGATCCGATCTCGATGTTGATCGAGATGGTGCCGCTGCTTGCGCTGTTCGAGTTGAGTATCTTGATTGCTCGCACCTTCGGTAGGCCGGGGGAGGCGGGAGGAATGGCACGGCCCTCAACCCAGGAGCACTGATTCGAGTTGGCGGAAGGCGAGCGACGGTTGGTCTTCGACACCGGTGGACGGCGCAAACACGTCGTTCGAGTCGTCTACGCGATCCTCGCCGTGCTGATGGGCGCCAGCCTCTTCCTCGTCGTCGGCCCGGTCAACATCGCCAGCCTGTTCGGCGGCGGCAGCGCCTCCAATGCCAGCAAGGTCCTCGACGAACAGGCTCAGCGGATCGAACGCAAACTGATCCAGGATCCGAATAACGAAGCGCTGCTGCTCTCCTTGACGCGAACCCGGATCTCCGCCGGCAACGCGCTCACCGAAGTCAACCCGGAAACCGGCGGGACGTTCTTCACCCCCGAGGGCCAGGAAGAGCTCAACCAGGCGGTCGCGGCCTGGAGCCGCTACCTCAAGCAGACGAAGGAACCCAACCCCTCGGCTGCGCTTCTGGTGTCACGCACCTACTTTGGCCTGGCTGAATCCGGAAGCAGCATCGAAGACGCGGTGACCTACATCAGCAAGGCCGCCACCACCCAGCGCATCGCCGCCGAAGCGCAGCCCAGCATCAACTCGCTGACGACGCTGGCGATCTACGAGTACTACGCGGGCGATTTCGCCGCCGGAGACAAGGCCACGAAGGAAGCCGAAGCCAAGGCCCCCTCCAAGTCGGAAGCTAAAGAAATAAAGAAACAGATGGCCGAATACCGCACCCGCGGCAAACAGCTCGAAACACAGAAGAAGGAAATCGCCAAACAGGAAGGGAGCCAGCGCAAGGAAGCCCTGGAAAACCCCCTCGGCGGCCTCGGCGGCAGCACCGGCTCCCTCGGCGAATAGAAGGGGACTTTCCAGCACGCTGGAAATGGGCCGCGAAGGACTCGAACCTTCAACCTTGAGCTTAAGAGGCTCCTGCTCTAACCAGTTGAGCTAGCGGCCCGGGGCCGGCAATTATAGGAAGCTGCGGCGGCTAACGAACGGTGCAGGCCTTTTCGACGCTGCCGTCGATGATCGTGCCGTCGGCGAAGCTGAAGCGCCCGTGGGTGCGGAAGATGCCGTCGCCGCAGCGGGCGGCGGCGTAGCTGCGCTCGATGCCGCGGAAGCGATAGCGCTTGCCGACCTTGACGTCGAGGTGGGTGATCGCGCCACGCCCGGCGGCGATCGGCGGCACGTCGACCGTGGCGCGATACCGGAAGAGGCCGCCACGCTGTTCGATCGGGATCGAGATGACGAAGTTCTGGGTTGCGGGAACGGTGGTGCGGGCGTGGAAGACGACGGTCGGATGGCCGTTCTCGTGGGGGCCGTTGAAGAGGGTCAGCAGCGAGCCGGCTTCGACCGGTGCCTGCCCTTCACGCGCGATCAGTCCACTGACGTGCCCCGTGCCGATGATCGCGTTCGGGCATCGCCCGCGCGCTTCCTCGGGCGTGGCTTCCTCCAGCTGTGAGGGTTGGCATATCGGCAGGCCACCCGTGGTCAGCCTGCCGTCGCGATCGAAGTCGAGCACCAACTGCTGCAGTTGCGGGGGGATGCCGCCGTCGACCGCCTTGAGGTCGGCATGGCCCCTGAAATCGATCGGCACGTAGGTCGTGCGCGGCAGCTTGTGCGGCGTGAAGCCACCGTCGGCGGTGAGCACGAGGTTGCCGACCCTGACCAGCGCAGCATTTGCCCCGCTCGCAAGGAAGACGCACGCAATCAACGCCCCGATTCCCAAAAGTCGCTTCAAAATCTCCTCCCGTATCAGGCTAGCGCTCCGACCAAGCGACCCTCGCCCGAAGCGTTGCTTAACAGAGTCTTCTGTTTCCAACCCCCCGCTCCGTCGTTCGGACCGCCAAACTGTGGAGCATGCCTGTGAGGAGGAGCAGGGGGGAGAAGGATCCCGCGCGCGCTGAGCGCGAGACCAAGGCTCGCCCCCCGCTGATGTTGCGGCACCCTCGGCGCACGCTGGCGGTCGCCGCGCTGCTCATCGTCGTCCTGATCGCCCTCGGCACCGGGCTCAACGAGAGGCTCACTCCCACCACGATCGAAATCTCCGGCACCGAGGCTTCGCGCGCAAACACGATGCTGCGTGAACACTTCGGCCCGACGGCGCTCTTCCCGATCCTCCTCCGCGGCCCAGCCGCCGCGATCAATCGCCAGGGACCGGAATTGATCCGCACCCTGCGCCGGGAGAACCCCGGGGTCACGACTCTCTCGCCCTGGGACCGCGGCGCGGTCGGCCGTCTCCGCCCGGGCCCACGCCGAGCTTTGATCCTCGCCGACTTCCACGTCGATATCGACGAGGCCGTGGACGAGACGGTTCCCAACCTCGAACGCACGCTCGAAGAGAAAATCCACTCGCCGGTGCGCGCTACCCAGACCGGTTTCGCCACGATCTCGAAGGAGATTCAGGACAAGTCGATCGACGCTGCCGAGCGCGCCGAGCTGATCGCGCTGCCGATTCTGCTGATCGTCCTCCTGCTCGTCTTCCGCTCGCCGATCGCGGCGCTGATCCCGCTCAGCTTCGGAGCGATCTCGGTCTTGACCTCACGCGGCCTGCTTGCGCTCCTCACCCACTGGTTCGGCGTCGACGCCCTGGCTCTCACCGTCTGCACGATGATGGGCCTGGCGCTGGGAGTCGACTACTCGCTGCTGATGGTCTCCCGCTTCCGCGAGGAGCTGGCGGAGGGGGCGACCCCGATCGACGCCGCCTGGGCAACCCGGCGCACCGCCGGCCGCACCACGATCTTCGCTGGCAGCACGCTGGTGCTCTCGATGGTCGCCGCCATCCTCGTCGCCCCGGGGGCGCTGCTCGCTTCGCTGGCAGGAACGCTGGCCCTGGTTGTGGTGTTGACCGTCCTGGTCGCCACCGTGGTCGGCCCGTCCACGCTCGTCCTGCTCGGTGCCAACGTCGACCGCTGGAGGATCGGTCCCGCTCCGAACGGCGACCGTTCGTGGCTGATGACCTTCGTCTCCGCCGCGCTGCGGCGCCCCGCCGCGGTCGCCGCCTTGATCGGAGCCGTGGTGCTCGTGCTCGCTGCGCCAGCGATCGGGCTGAAGACTGGCCCGCCCGACCCCAGCGGGCTGCCTAAAGACGATCCCGTCCGCCTCGACTATGAACTGATCAGCCGCTCCGTCGGACGCGGTGCCGAAGCTCCTTACACGATCGTCGCGAGCGCGGATCGCGGCACGATCACGGAGCCGGACCGGCTTGCCGCGCTCGGACGCTGGCAGCGTCGTATCGCTGCCGTCCCCGGCGTGGAAACGGTGATCGGCCCAGGGCAGGTGGCGCGTGGGGTTGCGCCCCTGCGCAGTGCCGGCACGGCGCTGTATGCCTCCAACGAGAAAACCGGACCGATCGCCAATTTGAACCGGCTTGGCCGCAACCTGGGTCGCATCGCCACTGGAGTCGCCCGCTTTCGCGAGGGGTTCGCGCAGGCGGCGGCCGGGGCCGGGCTGCTGGCTGAAGGATCTGGCAAGGCCGAAGAGGGAGCGTTCGTGATCGCCAGTGGCCTCGGCAAGGCCGCCTCCGGTGCGCAGGAAGCCGTGGGCAGTCTCGAAAAGTTCGCCAAGGGGACCCGCAAACTGTCAAATGCTCAGACCCGTGCGGCGACCGGGGCCTTCGCTCTGAAGCTCGGACTCCCCGACGTCGCCACCAACCTCCGAAACAACGCATTGCGCCGTTCGCACAAGCTCCAGTCGACACTCTTCAGCGACGCCAACGTCAAGGCGCCCCAGCTCCAGGCGGCGGCGCAGGTGGGTGGAGAACAGCTCGCGGCAGGCCTGAAACAGCTCGAAGGAATGACCTCTGGCAAGTCGGATCCCAACTATGGCCCCGCGCTCGAAGCGGTGCGCAACGCCACGGCGGCGATCAGCGGAACCAATCCAGCTACGGGTCAGCCCTACGCTCCCGAATACGCCGGCCTGCCGACCGAACTCACTGCCCTGCAGGCCCGCCTGCTCGGCGACGCCAAGCAGGCGCAGGAAATCTCCCGCTGGGTTTCTTCGGAATCGGCCCACATCGACACCCTCGCGGCGGGCGCCAAACGGCTCTCGGAAGGCCTGTACAAAATCTCCGCCGGCGGCAAGGAAGTCGCCCGTCAGGCGGGCAGGATCAATCGCGAAAACAAAAAAGCCGCAGACCAGTTGGCCGCGGCCGCCCCCGCCGCGGCCCGGCTCGCCGAGGGACTCACCCAGCTCACCGGCGGCACGACCGAGCTCGAACGCAATCTCGCCGAAGGCTTCAGCCGCTCCTACCCGCTGCAGGCCGGCACGCGCCTCGCCTCGGTGCGCGTCCTCTCCCAGAGCGCCACGGCAAACCGTCGACTGACCCGGGTCCGCAACGGCTCGCCGAACCTCTTCAACTCCGGCTACTTCGTCCTCTCTGCCCTGGATGGCACAAAGGGCCGCACCCGGGAACGAGCCGCGGAAGCGATCGACCTGGAAAAAGGCGGTCAGGCCGCGGCCATCTTCGTGATGTCGCGCTATCCGTTCAACTCGCCCGGTTCGATCGCCCTCAACAAGCGCCTCGACGACATTGCCGGGCCGATGGCCGAGGACACCGGGCTGTCGATTGGGGTCGCCGGCGGGCCGCCGACCGTCAACACCTACACCGAGGTCACCCGCTCCCGCATGCCCCTCCTGATCGCGGTGATCACGATCGCCACCTTCCTCGTCCTCGTCCTCGTCCTGCGAGCACTGCCGTTGGCGGCGCTCGCGGTTGGGCTCAACCTGCTCACGGTCGGCGTCGCCTTCGGCATCCTCACCCTGCTATCCGACCTTCCCGACGACTGGCCACTGGGCGGGCATGCCTATGTGGAAGCGGTGGGCGCGGTGATGATCTTCGGCGTCGTCTTCGGCCTCTCGATCGACTATGCGGTCTTCCTGCTCGTGCGGATGCGGGAGCACTACGACCGCGAGGGCGACAACGCCGCCGCGATCCAGTTCGGCCTGCAGAAGACGGCCCGGGTGATCACCGGCGCCGCCGCGATCATGATGGCGGTCTTCATCGCCTTCGCCGGTGCTCCGATCGCGACGGTCAGCCAGCTTGGAGTTGGACTGACCATCGCGGTCCTGCTCGATGCGACCGTCGTTCGCATCGTCCTGCTGCCGGCGCTGATGCTGCTCGCCGGCGACAGGATCTGGTGGCTGCCGCGACCGCTGGAGCGGGCGCTGCCCCGGCTCAACGTCTGAGCGCCGGCACTATTTTTTCTGGCTGCACTTCGGCGTGACTTCCGGGGCCAGCGATTCCCCGTCCCTGAAGACGAAGTTGCCACGGGTCCGCAGCTTCTTCGTCCGGCAGGTCGCACTCACGTAGCTGCGCTTGCGCCCTTTGTAGCTGAAGGTCTTGAAGATCTTCACGTGGAAGCCGGTGATCGCGCCCTGGCCGCCGGCGATCAGCGGGATGTTGACGTCGAGCCGCGGACCGAAGCCTTCCTTGTTGTAGTTGGTCACCGTGCCGATCAGGACCAGCGTGGTTTGGATCGGTGCCTGGCTGTAGGTGTGCAGGAGGATCACCGGCTTGCCCCCCACGGGAATCCCGTTGAAAGCCGTGATCGTCGTCCCGACCGGGAAGATCCTTTCTCCCACGACGAGGTCGGCCGTGCCCTCGCCGCCGCCGATCTTCGCCCGTTTGCACGCTTCCAGCGCCACTTCGGTCGAGGTGTTCTGCAGCAGGCCGGCATCGCAGGTGGGGTAGCCCTTGCTGAAGATCGATATGCCCTTGGGAAAGTCGACGATCGCCTCCACGGCGGGGACCGGCGCGCCTTTGTTGGCGGCGGGATTGGTCGTGGTCGTCGCCGTGGTCACGTCGAGCGTCACCGGCGAGGGCTTGGTCTTGGAGAGCTTCTGCGGCGTGAACTTGATCGCGATGCTCTGTGTGTTGCCGTCGGGCGCCTGCAGAACCGGAGACTGAGCGGCACCGGCGGAGGCGACGACGATGGTTACGGCAACCGCCACTGCAATGGCAAGGATCAGACTTCTGCGCATTGGCATCCACTCCTGTTCGAATTGGCCAAGCGCCTCCCGGTTTCCCTAACCGCGCCGCAGGCCCAGAGTAGCGCGTTGAATTCCAGTTAAGTCCCTGCTCGTTCCCCGTTTGGCGGCGGGTCGCTCGGATACGATTCTCCCGCCGTTCCGCCGGATCGGAGGCCGGGGGAACCGCAAGCGACGATCCGTGGCTGCCAATCCCCCAGGCGAGGATGGAAGCCCGGCTAAAAGCCGGGGGGTCACCCCCGCCCGAATCGCGGTCATCGCGGCGCTGGCGGTGGCCGTGATCGCCCTCGCCGTCGTCATCTTCGGCGGCAACGGCGAACACAAGTACAACCTCCTCTTTCAGAACGCGAGCCAACTCGTTCCCGACAACCAGGTCCTGATCGGCGGCCAGCCCGTCGGCTCGGTCGAAAGCATCGAGCTGACCGACGACAACCTGGCGAAGGTCGTCGTCAGCGTCAGCCAGGAGCTGCACGAGGGCACCACGGCGACGATCCGCGCCACCTCGCTCTCCGGCGTCGCCAACCATTACGTCTCGATCAGCCCCGGGCCGAACAGCAACCCGCCGCTGAAGGGCGATGCGACGCTGGGCCTGGCCTCGACCACGACGCCGGTCGACATCGACCAGTTCTTCAACACCTTCCCCGCCCCGGTGCGGCGCAGCCTCGCCAAGTTCATCAAGGGCAACGCGGAGTGGTACGCCGGAGCGGGCAAGGCGGCAAACGACACCTTCAAATACCTCGGCGTCGGCTTCAACCGGGCCGGTGCCTTCGCCCATGACCTGAATGCCGACGAAGCGCTCTTCTCTCGCTTTCTGGTCAGCTCGAGCAGGCTCGGCACCGCGGTCTCCGAACGCGGCGAGGAGCTTTCCAGCGCGATCGCCAACGCCAACGCCGCGTTTGGCGCGATCGCCAGCCAGAACGCCGCCCTCGGCACCAGCCTGCAACTGCTGCCGCCGACCTTCCGCCAGGCCAACACCACCTTCGTCAACCTGCGCGCCGCGCTCGACGATCTCGAACCACTGATCGACACCTCGCGCACGGCGACCAAGGACCTCGCCCCGTTCCTCGCCGAACTCCGCCCGGTGCTCTCGAAGGCCGTGCCGGTCTTCCAGAACCTCAGCCTGACCGTGCGCCGCAAAGGCTTCGCCAACGACACGGCCGAACTGCTGGCGGCGCTGCCGACGGTTCAGCAGCGCGCCTCCAGGGCCTTCCCGCACTCCGAAGAAGCGATCGCCGCCTTCCAGCCCAACCTCAACTTCTTCCGTGGCTACGCGGCCGACCTGCTCAACGGCTTCGCCAGGCTGGGCCAGGTCTCGGCGCCCTACGACGGCAACGGCCACTACGTCCGCGGCAGCCTCAGCGACCTCAACATCTTCAAATACAACAGCAGCAGCCGTGGCCTCGAACCGATCTCGCCCAGCGAACAGTACGAGCCCTTCGGCTCCTCGGCCGGGGTCAAGCAGCGCTGCCCCGGCGGCTCCAGCCAACCCGCCGCCGATGGATCCAGCCCCTTCGTCGAACCGCCCCACAGCGGCGCCGGCATAACCACGTCCGATTGCAACCCCTCCGACGCACCACCCGGACCATGAGGAGGGCTCTGGTCACAGGTGCGCTGGTCGCGGCGGTGATCGTCGCGATCGTCCTGATCTCCTCCGGCGGGAGCGGCGACGGCGGCTACACGGTGCGAGCGATCTTCGACAACGGCGGCTTCATGGTCAAGGGAGAGCAGGTGCGGGTTGCCGGCGCCAACGTCGGCAAGATCGAGTCGGTCGGGGTCACCCTGCCGGGCGAAGTCAGCAGCTACGAAGGTGGCAAGCCCAAGGCAATATCGGGCAAGGCGGTGATCGTGATGACGATCACCGATCCCGGCTTCCAGGACTTCCGCAGCGACGCCAGCTGCCTGATCCGCCCCCAGTCGCTGATCGGCGAGAAGTTCGTCGATTGCCGACCGACCGTGCCGCGTGCTCCCGGCTCACCGCCTGCGCCGCCGCTGAAGAAGGTTCCCTCCGGCAAACCCGGCGCTGGCCAGTACCTGCTGCCGCTCGAGAACAACAGCACCAGCGTCGATCCCGACCTGATCAACGACATCAACAAACTGCCCTACGCGCAGCGCTTCCGCCTCATCTTCAACGAACTCGGCGCCGGCCTGGCCGGTCGCGGCGCCGACATCGAAGCGGTGGTGAAGCGGGCCAACCCGGCGCTGCGCGACGTCGATCGCCTGCTCGGCATCCTCAACTCCCAGCGCGACCAGCTGGCCCGGCTCGCCGCCGACTCCGAGCAGATCCTCGGGCCACTCTCTCGCGAACGCGCCCAGGTCGCCGGCTTCTTCACCAACGCCGGCGCGGCGGCGCAGGCCAGCGCCGAACGCGGCGCCGATCTAGAAGCCTCGCTGCGCAAGTTCCCCGCCTTCCTGCGCGAGTTCCGCCTCACCATGCGCAGCCTGCAGGGCTTCTCCGACGCCGCCACGCCGACCTTTGCCGCCCTCGACAAGGCGGCGCCGTCATTCACCGAAGCGACTCGCCTGCTGACCCCCTTCTCCGCCGCCTCGACCGTGGCGCTGAAGTCGCTGGGCGCCGCCGGTGAAGAAGCCGGGCCGACGCTGCGCTCGGCCGAACCGATCGTGCGCAAGCTCTCGGCCCTCGCCCAGTCCGGCGCCAGCCCGACCACGAAGCTGGCCGAATTCCTCGCCAGCACCAGGCAAACGAAAGGCTTCGACAGCCTCGTCGAACTGATCTACAACGGCGCCGCGGCGTCGAACGGCTTCGACAAATACGGCCACTTCACTCGCCTGCTGACGACGCTGACCAACTGCCTCGAATACGAAGGCGAAGCCAGCGGCTGCTCGGCGAAATTCACCGGGCCCAACGCCGGCGCCTCCTCGATTCCTGAGGCCGCGCTGAGTGCTCTCTTCGCCGAAGAAGAAGCCGGCAGGGTCGGCGGCACCCTCGCCCGCCCGGGTGCTCCGACCGCCACCGTCGCGCCGTCGACACCGATCGTTCCGCAAACTCCCGAACTCGGCGAAGGCAACCGCCTCGGTCGCTCGACCGCGCTGCCGGCGCCGCGCCAACGCGCGCTCCTCGACTACCTCCTGGGGCCATGAGATGAGGAACCGCAGCGGCATACAGGGAGTGGCGAGCAACCCGGTGATCGTCGGGGCGGTGACGGTGCTGGTGGTGATCGTCGCCGTCTTCCTCGCCTACAACGCCAACAACGGCCTGCCCTTCGTTTCCACCTACAACCTCAAGGCCCGCGTGCCCAACGCGAACGCCCTGGTCAAGGGCAACGAGGTGCGGATCGGCGGGGCCCGCGTCGGCGTGGTCAAGTCCGTGGTGCCGGTGCAGGAAGCCGGCGGTCGCGTCTCGGCCGAACTCAGCCTCAGCCTCGACAAGAACGTGGAGCCGCTGCCGGCCAACTCGACGATGATCATCCGGCCCAAATCGCCGCTCGGCCTCAAGTACGTGCAGATCGTCCCCGGCGACTCGCGCAAGGGCTTCGCCGCCGGCGACACGATCCCGCGCTCGGCCGCCCGGCCCGAGCCGGTCGACATCGACCAGTTCTTCGACATGTTCGACGAGAAGACCAGGACCGCGATCCAGCGCGGCCTGGCCGGCTTCGGCAACGCCTTTGCCGGGCGCGGCCCGCAGATCAACGGCGCCTTCGCCGCCCTGCGGCCGCTGCTCGAAAACAGCCAGCCGACGCTGGCGAACCTGGTCGCGCCGAGCACCGGCTTCGGCCGCTTCTGGCGGGCGCTGGAGGCCCTCTCCGCCACCGTGGTGCCGGTTGCCGAGGAGCAGGCGAGCATGTTCGCCGGGCTCGACCGCACCTTCGCCGCCTTCGCCCGCGTCTCCCGGCCCTTCATCCAGGAAACGATCTCCAAGGGCCCGGAAACGCTGGACACCGCCACCGCCGACCTGCCGGCGCTGCGGCCCTTCCTCCACGACTCCGCGCGCTTCTTCACGGCGTTGAGGCCGGGCGCCAAAGCGATGGCGGAAACTTCGCCGACGATCGCCGCCGCGCTCCGCGCCGGCATCCCGGCGCTCAACGCCTCGCCGACCCTCAACGCCCAGCTGCCGCCTACCGCCGACGCGCTGCTCGCCTTCCAGCAGGCGCCGGGAGTCTTCAACGGCCTCGACCTCCTGATCGACACCAACGACCTGCTGCAACCGGCGATCAGCTTCATCGGCCCGGCGCAGACCACCTGCAACTACCTCACCCTCGCCTTCCGCAACCTCGCCAACTCCTCCGGCGAAGACAACGGCCTGGGCGGCTGGTTCAACGCGATCACCTTCCAGCCGCCGGACGGTCCCAACTCCGAGGGCGGCCCCGCCTCGGCGCCGGCCAACGGGGAGGGCCTCAACCACCTCCACTCCAACCCCTTTCCGAACACCGCCGCGCCGGGTCAGCCCAAGGAGTGCGAGGCCGGCAACGAGCAATTCAATGGCAGCGTGACGACGATCGGCAACACGTCGCGCAATGACGGAATCAAGACCAGCGGCCAGTCCGAAAAACAGCTGCCGAAAACGAAATAATGGGCCGACTACCAGAGAGAGACACGAGGGCGGGGGCGACCAACAGCCGCTTCAAGTGGCGTCCCAGCAACGCGCTGATCGCGGTCATCTTCCTGCTCATCTTCACGGTCGGGCCCTACCTGGCCTTCACCGGCCACGTGCCCTTCACCAGCTACGGCTACGAGCTGAAGGCGACCTTCTCCAACGGGGTCAACATCTCGACCAACTCGCCGGTGCGGATAGCCGGTGTCGACGTCGGCCGCGTGATCGCAACCGAACGCGACGGCGATGCGACCACGGTCACCTTCACCGTCGAAGGCAAAGGCCGGCCGGTCCACAACGATGCCTTTGCCGCGATCCGCCCGCGAATCTTCCTCGAGGGCAACTTCTTCGTCGACCTCTCGCCGGGCAGCCCGAGCGCGCCCGAGCTGGGCAGCGGCGACACGATCCCGGTCAGCCACACCTCCACCTGGGTCCAGATCGACGAGGTGCTGACCGCCCTGCAGGCGCCGGTGCGGGCCGACCTCGGCCACCTGCTTCAGGGCTACGGCACCGCGCTGACTCACCAGCCGACCGCGGCCGAAGACAGGACCCAGGCGCCCGAGGTTCAGGGCAAGAGCGGAGCGCAAGCGCTCAACCGCGCCTTCCACACCGGCGGCGACGCCGGCCGCTACAGCGCTCAGGTCACCAACGCCCTGCTCGGCACCCAGCCCGGCGACCTCTCGCGGCTGGTGGCCGGCACCGGCCGCGCCTTCGGCGCCCTCGCCCGCAACGAGGACGACCTCAAGGGCCTGATCGTCAACTTCGACACCTTCACGGGCGCGCTCGCGGCGCAGTCGGCCAACCTCGCGACCACGATCCACCGCCTGGCGCCGACCCTGCAGACCTTCCACCGTTCGCTGGTCAGCCTCAACCAGACGCTGCCGCCGCTGCGCGCCTGGGCGATCGAGCTGACCCCCGCGGTCGCCGAACTGCCGGGCTGGATCGCCGCCGGGCGGCCCTGGGTCAAGCAGGCGGGCCCTCTGCTCACCGGTCGCGAGGCCGGCGGCATCGCCAGGCTGCTCAGAGAAGCCACCCCCGGCCTCGCCGGCGCCGCCCAGGCCGGCAAGGCGGTGGCGCTGCCGCAGCTCAACCGGCTCAGCCTCTGCACGACCAGAGTCATCGTGCCGACCGGCAACCAGGTGATCAACGACCAGTTCTCCACCGGCCAGCCCAACTACCGCGAGTTCCTCTACACCCTGACCGACTTCGCCGGCTGGGGTCAGAGCTTCGACGGCAACGGACCCTTCGTTCGCGTGCAGCCGGGTGGCGGCAACCTGCTGGTCGAACAGAAGAACGAACTGGGCAACCTCTCCACCGACAAGCGAGACTACGCCAACACGATCGCGCCGCCGCTCGGCACCCAGCCGCAACTGGGCGGCCGGCCGCCGCTGAAGCCGGACGTGCGCTGCGACAGCAACCCCGTCCCGGACCTGAACAGCGGCCTCGGCCAGGTCGGCGCCCCCAGCCCCGCGGTGGTGGGCCCATGAGCGAGACTCCAAAAGTGAGCCGCTGGAGGCACTTCCGCAACTCGCTGACGCGCCAGGCCAGGGGCCGCAGCAAGGACACGATCGCGATCGTCGTCCTCGCCGCGCTGGGGATCGTGATGACGCTCTGGATCTTCACCCAGCAGAAGGCCTCGCTGCCTTCCTGGGTTCCCCTGGTCGGCGAAGAATTCGCCCATGTCACGGGGGAGTTCACGACCGCGCAGGCGGTTACGCCGGGCCAGGGCCAGGCGGTCGACGTCGCCGGCATCCAGATCGGCAAGGTCACCTCGGTCGACCTCGAAGACGGCCACGCCGTCGTCGGCATGGACATCGAGCCCAAGTACCTGAAGCTGATTCACCCCAACGCCAGCCTGCTGCTGCGGCCGAAAACCAACCTCAACGACATGGTCGTCGAGGTCGACCCCGGCAGCGGCAAGGGTCACATCGAGGACGGCTACAACTTCCCGCTCTCGCGCACCGAACCGAACGTCAACCTCGACGCCTTCCTCGCCACGCTCGACGCCGACACCCGCCAGTACATCCAGCTGCTTGTCGCCGGCGGCGCCCAGGGAATCGGCGGCCGCGGCCACCAGCTCTCCGGCGCCCTGCGCCGCCTGCAGCCCTTCTCCCACTACATCGCCGATCTCAACCGCGCTGTCGCCACCCGTCGCGTTGCCCTCGCCCGCGTGATCCACGACTTCGGCCTGCTGACCACCGAACTCGGCAACCACGACTCCGAGATCGAACGCTTCGTCAGCTCCTCCAAGGCGGCGCTGGGCAACTTCGCCAACCAGCAGCACTCGATCGAAGCGACGCTGACCGAGTTCCCGAGCGCCCTCAGCGCCGCCGAATCGGCCTTCGCCAGCGCCAACCGCTTCTCCACCACGGCTCGCCCGGCCCTGCTCGGGCTGATCCCCCAGGCGCAGGCGCTGAAGCCGGCGCTGAGGGCGAACGAGCGCCTCTTCGAACAGACGACGGAGCCGATCCGCGACCAGATCCGTCCCTTCACCCGCCAGATCCGCCCGGTCCTCAACCAGACCAACAAGGGCGCCGCCGATCTCAGCAAGAGCGTGCGCGGCTTCGGCAACTCGCTCGGCGCCTTCAACAGCTTCCTCAACGAGCTCGCCTACAAGCCGAAGGGGTCGAGGCAGAGCTTCCTCTTCTACCTGCCCTGGCTCAACCACGACACCAACGCCACCTTCAACCTCGAGGACCCCGAGGGGCCGATCGGCCGCGCCCTGATCCTGATCTCCTGCAACGGTGCCGAACTCGCCCGCGGCGCCATCGCCGCCCAGCCCTACCTCGAAGCCACGCTGCGCGGTGCAAACGTGCCGCGGACGGGCGAACTGCCGGCGATACCTCCGAGCAAAGAAACGCCGCAGGCGATCGGCTGCGGGCCGGGAACAGAATGAGCAAGCGCGCCCCCAGCACAGCCCAGCTTCTGGTGATCGCCGGCTTCGCGCTCTCCTGCTTCGGCATCCTGCTCTTCCTCTGGATCACCTTCGGCGGGCCGACGCCGTTCAAGGCGAAGCCCTATGAGATCAAGGTTCCCTTCAACGAGGCGACCCAGCTCGCCCAACAGTCCGACGTGCGGATCTCCGGGGTCTCGGTCGGCAAGGTCCAGGACATCGTGCTCTCGCCGAGCGGCGAACAGGCGCTGGCCAAAGTCGACATCATCGACAAGTACGGGCCGATCCCGAAGGACACGCGCGCCATCCTGCGCACGAAGACCCTGCTCGGGGAGACCTACATCGAACTCACCCCCGGCGATCGCGACGGGCCGGTGCTCCCCGACGGCGGCACCCTGCCCGAGGCGCAGATCGCCGAATCGGTCCAGCTCGACGAGATCTTCCGCACCTTCAATGCCAGCACTCGGGCCGCCTTCCAGACCTGGCAGCAGGAAGCCGCGGTGGCGATCGAGGGCCAGGGGGCGAGCCTCTCCTACGCCTTCGGCGAGCTGGAACCGACCTTCACTCAGTTCGACCGCCTCTTCAGGGTGCTCGACAGTCAGCGCCTGGCGGTCAAACAGCTCTTCAGCAACGGGTCCACCGCGCTGCAGGCGCTGCGCGGCCGCCAGGGCGAGCTCGGCGACCTGATCCGCGCCTCCAACGCGGTCTTCAGCACCACCGCCGCCCGCGATCGCGACATCGAAGCGCTCTTCCGCGCCTTCCCGACCTTCCAGGACGAGTCGAAACTGACCCTGGAGCGGCTGAAGACGTTCGCGCTCAATGCCGACCCGGTGATGCAGCAGCTGGTGCCGGTGGCCGAACAGCTCTCGCCGACCCTGATCGCCCTCTCCAAGTTCGCGACGCCGGCAAAGGGCTTCTTCGAAGGCCTGAAGCCGGTGATCGCCCGTGCCCCCACCGGCTTCCCTGCCCTGCGCAAGCTCTTCCGCGACGAGTTCCCGCCGCTTCTGCGCGCGGCCGACCCGTTCCTGCGCAACGTCAACCCGCTGCTCACCGGCGTCGGCCTCTACAAGCACGAGCTGACCGCGACGATGGCCAACATCGCGGCGATCGCCAACGGCAAGCTGCCGGTCGAAAACGCGCAGGGCGAAAACGCCCATTACCTGCGAGCGATGGGCCCGTTCAACCCGGAATCGCTGGCGACCTATCCCAGCCGGACGACGACCAATCGCACCAACGCATACCCCCAGCCGCTTGCCGCGAAAAGCCTCGCCACGGGCCTGCCCAGCTTCGACACCCGCAGCTGCAGCTCGGGCGTGACCGCGACGCTGAACCCTGAAAGCGTCAAAGCTCCCTCCTTCAAAGCACGCGCCGAACAGAGCAAGAAGACGCCGAAAGAGAACGAAGAACGAGCGGAAAAATTCTTCGCGAATTTGAAGAAATACGCCTACGCCGAACAGACCGACTCCGCCGCGGTTCCGGCCCCAGGTTGCGTCCAGCAGGCCCCGTTCGACCCGGTCGGCAAAGCCGGCGCGGCGACGACCTACCAGCAGTACTTCGAACAGAGCGAATAGGGGCAATCGCGCGCCGCGGTTCTTTCGCCCGGTATTTGCACGGGAGCTTCGTGTGACCGAGCAGGCTGTCTGGTTTGCTTGAGGTCCCGGTGGTTGCCGCCGCCGCTAGCCCTTAACTAAGTCGATGGCCTCCGCTCCCACAGCCCACGTCCCGCCTCAGAACATCGAGGCCGAGGAATCGGTGCTGGGGGCGATGCTGGTCGCCGAGCCGACGCTGACGCGGGTGATCGACGAGGTCAAGCTCAACTCGGCCGACTTCTACCTCGACAAGCACGCGGCGATCTTCACCTGCATCCACGATCTCTATGCGGCCTCGAAGCCCGTCGACGAGCTCAGCGTCAGCGAGTCGCTGACCCAGCGCAACCAGATCGAGGAGGCGGGAGGCAAGCACTATGTCTCCGAGCTGGCCGCCAAGGTGCCGGCCGCCGGCAACGCCAAGCACTACGCCGAGATCGTCCAGCAGAACTCGCTGCTGCGCCGCCTGCTCGGCGCCGGGCAGGAGATCCAGGGCTGGGTGCACGAGCGCGACGGCGAACCGCGCGAGCTTTCCGAGCGGGCCGAGAAGCTGCTCTTCGACGTCGCCCACAAAGAGCAGGCCAGCGACTTCCGCCTCCTCTCCGAGATCCTCCACGACGAGATCGACCGGCTCGAGAAGCTCTCCACCGGCGAGCTCGAGCTGACCGGAACTCCCTCCGGCTTCCGCGACATAGACGCGATCACCGGCGGGTTCCAGCCGGGCAACCTGATCATCGTCGCTGCGCGGCCGGCGATGGGGAAGAGCGCGATCGTCGCCAACATCGCCGAAAACGTTGCCGTGAAGCGGAATCTGCCGGTCGCCTTCTTCTCCCTGGAGATGTCGGAGGTCGAGCTGGCCCAGCGCTTCATCGCCTGTCGGGCGCGGATCTCCGGCGACAAGCTGCGCAAGGGGCAGGTCGCGTCGAAAGACTGGCCGAAGGTGGTGCGGGCCTGCAACGAGCTGGAGGAAGCGCCGCTGTGGTTCGACGATTCCTCCGACCTCGGCGTCCTCGACCTGCGGGCAAAGGCTCGCCGGCTGCATGCCCAGGAACAGGACCGGGGCGGGCTAGGTTTGATCATCGTCGACTACCTGCAGCTGATGCGCACCGACGACCCTCGCGCCAACCGGGTCGAGCAGGTCGGCCAGATAAGCCGTGGGCTGAAGATCCTCGCCCGTGAGCTCGAGGTGCCGGTGGTGGCGATCTCCCAGCTCTCCCGCGCCCCCGAGCAGCGCAGCCCGCCGAAGCCGATGCTCTCCGACCTGAGGGAAAGCGGAAACCTCGAGCAGGACGCCGACGTCGTCGCCTTCCTCTTTCGCGAGGACTACTACCGCGATCCCGAGGACGAGCCGGACGGCCTCGCCGACCTGATCATCGCCAAGCATAGGAACGGGCCGATCGGCACCCCGAAGCTGGTCTTCCTCGACCGCTTCCCCAAGTTCGCCGACTACGCCGGCCAGGAACGGCCGATCGAACAGCCTGCCGGCGAAGGGCCGCCGCTCGAGGACGCCGCCCCCGTGGGGCCTGAGTTCTGATGCCGGCGATGCCCCGCAGCGAGCCCTTCCGCGAACAGGCCTGTCCGCTCGCCGTCTGCGACGGCTCCGGCTGGATCCTCGGCCCCGAGGACGTCGCCCGCGAATGCGAGTGCCGCGCCCAGCGGCTCAAGCGCGGACGCGTGCGCGGCGTCGCCTCGGTGATCCCGCCGCGCTACCGCGGCGTCTCCTTCGACCGCCCGCCGGTGTCCGACATGGCCCGTGACTTCGAGACCAAGGCCGCGGTCAAGGAAGTGCGCGGTTTCGTCGACGATCTCGACGCCCGCCTCGACGCCGGCCGCGGCCTCTGGCTCTTCGGCGACACCGGCACCGGCAAGACGACGCTGGCGATGCTGGTCTCCAAGGCGGCGCTGGAGGCCGGCCGCTCCGTCGCGATCTACTCGCTGCCGAAGCTGCTCGCCCGGATCCGCCGCACCTATGACTCCGAGCCAGGCGGCGACTCCTACCTCGCCTTCTTCGAGCGCCTCACCGCCGTCGATCTGCTCCACATCGACGACCTCGGCGCCGAGAAGCGCAGCGACTGGGTGCTCGAGCAGCTCTACGCGTTGATCAACGAGCGCTACGAGGCGCAGCGCTCGGTGCTGGTCACGACCAACCTCCCCCATGAGCAGCTCGAGGACCAGATCGGCAACCGAACCGTCTCGCGGCTGAGTCAGATCTGCGACGAGGTGCCCCTCTTCGGCAGCGATCGTCGCTACGGCAAGGTCGCCTAGCCGCCCGACAAGTCACAATGCTCCGGCGATGCCAGGGCTGGTCATAGTCGGCGCCCAGTGGGGCGACGAGGGCAAGGGCAAGGTCACCGACCTGCTTGCCGAGCGCGCCGATGCGATCGTGCGCTTCCAGGGCGGCAACAACGCCGGCCACACGATCGTCCGCGAGGGCGAGGAGTTCAAGTTCCACCTGATCCCGTCCGGCATTCTCTATCCCGACAAGGCCTGCGTGATCGGCAACGGGGTGGTGCTGGACCCGCGGATCCTGCTCGGTGAGATCGACGGCCTGCGCCGCCGCGGCGTCGACGTCAACAACCTGAAGATCTCCGCCAACGCCCACCTGATCATGCCCTACCACGTGCTGCTCGACACCGCGGGCGAGGTGAAGCTGGGCAAGCTCTCGCTCGGCACCACCCGCCGCGGCATCGGTCCCTGCTACGCCGACAAGGCCCTGCGCCTGGGCATCCGCGTCCAGGACCTGCTCGACGAGAAGATCCTGCGGACCAAGATCCGCACCGCGCTGGAGCCCAAGCAGCAGGCCCTGCGCGAGCTCTCGGTGCAGCGCCGCAAGCTGCGCAAGGAGGCCGGCGAGGGCGACAGGGAGGCGGCGGAGCAGGCGATCGGGGACGCTCCCGACCCGCGCCTGGACCTGCACACGATGACCGAGGAGCACGTCAGCTACGGCCACCGCCTCGAGCCCCACATCACCGACACCGCGCGCCTCTGCTGGGACACGCTCGACGCCGGCAAAACGGTGATCTTCGAGGGCGCCCAGGCGACCCTGCTCGACCTCGATCACGGCACCTATCCCTTCGTCACCTCCTCCAATCCGATCGCCGGTGCGGCCTGTGTCGGGGCCGGCATCGGCCCCACCGACATCGACGAGGTCTGGGGCGTCGCCAAGGCCTACGCGACCCGCGTCGGCGCCGGCCCCTTCCCGACCGAGCTCACCGACGAGTTCGGCCGCCACATGCTCGAAAAGGGGCACGAGTACGGGACGACCACGGGCCGCGAGCGACGCTGCGGCTGGATGGATCTGGTCGCCCTGCGCTACGCCGTGCGGCTCAACCGGATGAGCTCACTGGCGATCACCAAGCTCGACGTGCTCAGCGGAATCGACACCCTGCGGGTCGCGGTCCGCTACCGCTCTCGCGAGGGCGCTTTGCTCGACAGCTTCCCCTACCACCAGTCGATCCTGCACTCGGCCACCCCCGAGTACGAGGAGCTGCCCGGCTTCAACGGCGACATCACCGGCTGCCGCAGCGAGGAGGACCTGCCCCCGCAGGCCCGCTCCTACCTCGACTACATCGCCGACTTCGTCGGCGTCCCGATCCGACTCATTGGGGTGGGCCCAGGCCGCGAGCAGGTCGTCTGGCGCGACTGAGCCTGAGTCAGCCGAGGGCGTTGCCGGAGAGGGCGGCGACCTTCCATTCGCCGTCTTCCTCGGCCAACGGCATCGCGTAGACCGTTTTGTCGGGGGCGCCGTAGTAGATGAGGAAGGCCTGTTCCCCGTCGTGGCGCAGGCTGCCGGCGTCGACCGTCGTGACTTCTCGCCAGGTCGAGGCCGAGAGCGGGCTGGTGAAGGCTTCGAGGAACGAGGCGCAGCCCTTGTTCTGGAGCTGGGTTGAGCTGGCGGCAAGCTGCTCGAGCTGTTCCGTCATCGATTTCGAGAGGTACGAGCAGGCAGCGGACCAATCCCCTTCGGCGCGGGTGACGAAGAAGGCGTGCACCGCTTCCGCCGCCTCCTGAAGTTCGGATTCGTCGGCCTCTTCGCCAAATTCCTGGATGCTGTTGTCGCCCCCTTTGACGACGAACTGTTCCGAGCCGCCGCCCGAAACCTTCAGGGGCGTTGAGACTTCGGCGGTGGTGAACTTCTTGGGGCCCTTGCCGGGAAGGCTTTCCTCCGCTTCTGATCCGCCGTCCTTTGCGCCACCCTTCCCCTGGGAGCCTTCTTGCGAGCCGCTGCCCTGAGCGGTTGCTTCGGTCTCGGTCGAGCTCGACGAATCGGTCGAGCTCGAATCGGAACCGCCGCAGGCGCCCAGCAGCATTGCCACAAGCGCTGCGGCAAAAAGAGCCGCGATCGACCGTGTTCCCCCCCTGGTCACGCCGGTGATTGTATTGGTTCGCGCCGGGTTCGCCGCGATTGGAGACTTGGAGACGCCGGGGTACAGAAATTCGCGACGCGCCCGCTTCTGCACTACAGTTGCGGGGTGGCTTCAGGTAGACGCACGGCTAGGTTGAGCGAGCGGCTGCCAAGGGGCCGGCACGGGTTGCCGCGGGAGGCCGTGACGGAATCCCAGCGCAGCCGCATCCTCCAGGCGATGATCGAGGTCGTCTCCGAGCGCGGCTACCCAGAGACACGCGTGGTTGACGTGATCGGCGTCGCCGGAGTCTCGAGGAAGACGTTCTACGAACTCTTCTCCAGCAAGGAGGACTGCTTTCTCGCCACCTACGACGTGCTGCTGGGAAACCTGCTGGGAGACACAGCGCGTGGGTTCGAGACCAAGCCGGGGGCCCCCTGGGCCGAGCGCGTCTCCGCTGGCCTCGGGGAGCTGCTCAAACACCTTTCCGAGCATCCCGACGAGGCGCGCTTCGCGATCGTCGAGGTGCTCGCGGCGGGCCCGAAGGCGCTGGCCCGCCGCGACGCCGCGCTGCGGCAGTTCACGGGATTCCTCGACGCCGGTCGCGCCGAGACCTCGGTGGAGCTCCCCGGGATCACCTCGCTCTCGCTCGCGGGCGGCATCAATGAGCTGCTCTACAGCGAGATCCTGCACGGCGCCGCGGCGCGCCTGCCGAGCCGCCTCCCCGACCTGATGTTCTGGATCACCCTGCCCTTTCTCGGCCCAGAGGGGGCGGCGCAGGAGCGCGAGCGCACCCGCCTCTCGATGCTCGAAGGCTAGGGCGCCCCCTGTTAAGCCGCTCTTTTCTGTGAATGCCGGGGTTTATCTAGAGTGCGAGGCTGGTAATTTGGGGCATTGGAGGGATAGACCAAGGCTTTCAATGGCCGGGGCTGACACGGCCGGGCCGCAAAGGAGAGAGATAGAGCACATGCGCAAGCGTTTGATTTCAATAATGGCCCTGGGGGTGGTGGCCGCCGTCGCGGTGGCTGGAATCGCCATGGCAGCCAAGCCCACGATTGTCCAGGTGGGGAACCTGAAGGTGACCCTGAACGGAGACTTCAAGCCGAAGGCACTGCCGAAGAACGGCAAGCCAGCGCCGATCACACTCGACGTCAGCGGCAAGATCGAGACGATCGATGGCAAGCACGCGCCTGCGCTGAAGGAATTCGTCGTCGAAACCGACAAGAACGGTTCGATCGACGTCAAGGGCCTGCCCAAATGCACGTCGGGCAAACTGCAGGCGCAGGACACGGCGGCTGCAGAAGCAATCTGCAAGAAGGCGATCATCGGCAGCGGAATCACCAACGTCGAGGTTGAATTCCCCGAACAGGCGCCGTTCATCGCCAAGAGCAAGCTGCTCGCCTTCAACGGCGGCACCAGCGGCGGCAAGACGACGATCTACATCCACGCTTACCTCAGCTCGCCGGTCTCGGCGGCGGTTGTGACGACGGTGAAGATCTCGAAAATCCACAACGGCCGCTTCGGCACCAAGTCGATCGGCTTGATCCCGAAGATCGCCGGTGGGTATGGGTCGGTTAGGGAATTCGCGCTGACCTTCGATCGCGGCTACAAGAACACGCCGTTCCTCTTCGCCAACTGCCCCGATGGGCATCTCAACGCCAAAGCGACCTCCGTCTTTGCCGATGGAACGCGCTTGACGGGCAGCTTCGTCCGCACCTGCACCCCGAAGGGCTGACGAGCGCTTTCAACTCAGGACGAAAAGGGGAAGAAAGGGCGGCCAGTGGCCGCCCTTTCTTTGCCCTAACGCCGAGGATCGTCGCCGTCGGCCAGCGGGATCAGGCCCTCCGCCTCCTGGCGCCGCTCCCCCCGCCGGAGCATGCGCTGGGTGAGGATCGCGATGCTGAGTATCGCCGTGGCGCCGAGGCTCAGCTGGACGCTGAGCAGCCCCTGGCGGGTCCAGTAGACGTCGCGCAGGTCGAGCAGCAGCGCCGCCTCGTCGAAGGTCAGGCCCATCCCCACCCCGGTTGTCACCGCCAGCCGCTCTTCCAATTTCTCGTCGTCGGTGAGCAGGGCTGTCGTTCCCGAAGCGAAGGCGATCAGGATGCCGGGGACGAAGTGGTGGATGTGGCGCCCACCGACGCTGACGTTGCGGAAGGGCCCCCACCCGTCGCGGATCCCCCAGGTCGAGAGCCGCACAAACGCGAAGGAGGCGAGGAAGCCTGCGAGCAGGTTGAAGAGGACCGTCTCGCTGCGCGGCGCCTCGGAATATCCGCTTACGGCGACGCCGACTGTGTCGAGCGCGGCGGCGGGCGCAACCTCGACCAGGCTCTCACCGTCCGCCTCTTGGCGAGAGCGACGCTGCAGCATGCGGCCGAACTGCCCGGCGAGGACCACCCCCGCGCCCCCCAGCGAGACCGCGGCAAGCCCCAGAGTGGCCCGCTCCGAGCGCGCCCAGCCGAAGCGGGTCCTCGCGCGGGCGCGACGGGTGAGGCGGGTCGGCAGACGGGGCGAGCCCATGCCGCGCAGCCTAACGCGGGTGGCTCAGCGTTCCTCGGTGACGATCGTCTTGACCGAGGCGACCGCGCCGTCGGCAAGCTCGATCTCAACCATATGGGTGCCGATTTCGCGAATCGGCTGCTCGAGGCGAACCTTGCGTCGGTCGATCCGCAGGTCGCGGGCATCGCGGATCGCGTCGACGATCTCCTTTGCGCCAACCGAGCCGAACAGCTTGCCGTCCTCGCCCGCCCGCTGGTAGATCGTCAGCACGGTCTTCGACAGCAGCGATGCAGCCTGCTCTTCGCGTTCGGACCGAGCTTTTTCAGCCTTTTCAGTCGCGGCCTGGCGCAGCTGCGCCTGCTCCAACGCCCCCGGCGTCGCGGGTGCGGCCAGTTTGCGCGGGATCAGGTAGTTGCGCAAATAGCCGGGTGAGACGTCGACCGGCTCGCCGCGCTGGCCGAGCTCCTCGACGTCCTCGAGCAGGATCGCCTGGGTCATCAACGCTCTCCGACGTAAGGCAGAAGGGCGATCTCCCGCGCTCGCTTCACAGCGACCGAGAGCTGGCGCTGGTGCTTGCGGGAGAGGCCGGTGACCCGCCGACCGCGGGTCTTCCCCTTGTCGGAGAGGAAGCGACGCAGCAGGTTGAGGTCCTTGTAGTCGACCGCCTCGGAGTTGATCCGCGTGTATTTACGCGGACGAGCGCGATCGTCGCGGCGACCGCGCCTGGGTGCTGATGCTGTTGCGTCGTTGGTCCTGGCCATCGGGCGGCAATCCTACAGACATCGCCTGGGGGCGGCGGACACTGCGCGGTGCGGCGTCCTCGGTCGCTTACGTGCAGAGCACGCCGCGCTCCCTGCGTCCTTGCCCCGCTTGGTCCGCCGCCCCCAGGCGAGGCGACCGTTAAAAGGGGATGTCGTCGTCCCCGCCGCCAGCGGCTGCGCCGGCGAAGTCCGAGGAGTCGGCCGGCACGTCGGCGCTGGGGCTGAAGCCGCCGCCCTGGCCGCCCTCGCCACCGCCACCCGAGCCGTCGCGGGAGCCGAGGAACTGGACCGAGTTGGCGATGATCTCGACGCTCTGGCGTTTGACGCCGTCTTTCTCCCACTCGCGCCAATCGAGACGGCCTTCGATCGCCACCGGGCGGCCCTTGGAGAGGTAGTTGGCGCAGTTCTCGCCCTGCGCGCCCCAGACGGTTACGTCGAAGTAGTTGGGCTTGTCGATCCATTCGCCCGTCTGACCGTCCTTGCGGCGGCTGTTGACCGCCACGCGCAGCTTGCAGACCGAGGTTCCACCCGGCGTGCTGCGCAGCTCCGGATCGCGGGTCAGGTTTCCGGTGACGACCACCACGTTCACGTTTGACGCTGCCACAGCTCTCAACTCCTCTGAATCGTTGTCTGGATTCCAGTCTAAGAGCGCGGGCGGCGCGACTCTCCCCCCTTGACCCGCATTCTCCGCACAAATACAGGCCCGACCGGCCTGGAACGCGACCTATGGACCCGTTTAGGCCCCGGGATTACTCGGCGGCGGCGGGCTCGTCGACACTGGGCTCGGCGACGGCCTCGGTGGCCTCGTCGTCGTCCGTGTCGGCGGGAACCGTGGCGGGGCGTGCGCCCTGAGGCCCACGATCCCGGTCGCGAGAAGCGCCATGCACCGGAGCGGCCACCGCGGGCGGCACCATGACGGGCGCCTCGGCGTCGACTTTGAAGATGCGGAAGCGCAGCACGCCGTCGGCGATCTTCAAATTGTGGCCGAGCTCGTCGAGCAGATCGGTCGGCGCCTCGAAGCGGAACCAGCGGTAATCGGCCTCGTTGCGCAGCTCGATCTCGTAGGCCATCTTGCGCAGGCCCCAATTGTTCTCGTGCTTCAGGGCTCCTTTAGCCTCGATCCGAGCGCGGACATCCTGCGCCAGCGCGTCGCGACCGGCCTCATCTGGGCCAGGGTCAAGCATCAGGACAAGCTCGTATTCGCGTGGTGCTGCCAAAGCGGCGAGGGACTATAGCGACCAGGGGGCAGGCGCCGGGTACCACTCCCCGCTCAACTTTTTCGGTGGTGCCGCAGGGGCAGGCAGAGATTGGATCGCCGAAAAAGTACAAGCCGCGGGGAGCGGCACCCGGCGCCTGCTCTCAATGGGGCGCGAACTCCGCCGATCCATCGTCCGGAGAAATAGGTGCTGGCGCGGGCGTTGGAAGGGGCGGCGGAGGAGCTTCCGGCGTTGGTGGTGGCACCAGCGGGGGTGCGGACGAGGCCACTCTTTCTGGAGCTTCGGGAGGGGGTGGTGGTGCGGGCGGCGGGGTCGGAACGGGGCGTTCGCTCTTGTGCTTGGGCTGACGATGCGCGTGGTGGGCCCGCTTCGGTCGCGGCCGGACGGGCTCGGGCTCAGGTGGCTTGGGTGCGACTACCTTGGCCGACTCAGCTTCCAGCCGCGGCAGCCCCACATCAGCAGGAATCGGCGGTGGCTCCGGAGGCTTCAGCAAGCTAGGTGCCGCCCCCAACGCAAGAAGCACCAAAGCTCCAACAAGGAGCACAGCGCCAGCTTGGGACCAGCGAATCCGGAGACGCATAACGAGCTAAGCCTTCAGATCGAGGAGTTCTCCCCCAGCGTTCGGGTGGAGAGGGTCGGGTGGCCCTCCGCGCGGCTTGTACTTTTTCGGCGATCCAATCTCTGCCTGCCACCGGCTCTCCGCCGAAAAAGTTGAGCGGGGAGGGCCACCCGACCCTCTCCCTACGCCACGCTCTCGCGCAACTCCGCGATATCCGCCAACTGATCATCCACCCAGTCCCCAGGATTCCGCGAGAAGACCAGCTCCTTCAGGTGCTGTGCCCGCAGCCGCCGCTCCTCCGGGTCCATCGTCAGTGCCCGGTAGATCGCGTCGGCCTGCTCCTGGATGTCGAACGGGTTGACCGTGATCGCGGAGTCGGCAAGCTCCTCGTGGGAGCCGGTGTTCTCGGAGAGCATCAGCACGCCGTCGCGGGTGTTGACTGCTGGCGCCTCCTTGGCGACCAGGTTCATCCCGTCGAAGAGCGAGTTGACCATCAGCAGGTCGAAGTGCTTGTAGCGGGCGACCGCCTCGGGGAAGTTCTCGTAGATCTTGAGGTCGATCGGCATCCAGTCGGTGGTCCCGTGGCGATGGTTGACCACCGCGACCAGGGCGTTGATCCGCTCCATGTACTCGGCGTACTCGATCACGTCCTCGCGCGAGGGCTGCAGGTGGGCGATGAAGGTGACCTGTTCGCGGAACTCCGGGTGCTGGGTGAGGAAGACATCGAAGGCGGTGAAGCCGCGCAGCACGTTCTTGGAGAGGTCGGCGCGGTCGACCAGGATGATCAGGTGCTTGCGGCGGCGCTCCAGCACCTCGCGCTCGGCGGCGGCCACCTCGGGCGACTCGGCTGCCCGCCGCAGCCTTTCGGCGTCGATCGAGAGCGGGTAGGCGCGGGTCAGGGTCTGGCCACCCGCGTGGCGGACCAGGCCGAGTTCGTAGTCGACGTCGGCCTCGAGCAGTTCGTCGCAGCAGCGCAGGAAGTTGATGCAGTAGCTACCGGTGTGGAAGCCGATGATGTCGTTGGCGAGCATGCCGCGAAAAAGCGCCTCGCGAATTCGCCCCGGCAGGATCCGCCAGCTGTCGGGCTGGGACCAGGGGATGTGGACGAAGTGGTGGAGGAAGGCATCGGGGCGCTCGGCCCGGATCATTCCCGGGGCGGTGTAGAGGTGGTAGTCGTGCAGCATCACCAGCGGCCGTTCGCGACCCTCGATCTGGCCCAGCACCGCGGCGGCGATGTCGCGGTTGACCGCCTGATAGCCGAGGTCCCAGGCATCGAGCTCCTCCTGGCGGATGTCGGGAGCGTTGGAGAGGTCCCAGAGGTAGTGCTGGATGAACCAGAGGATCGGGTTGGCGATCACGTTGTAGAAGCGGTCGTAGGCTTCGGCATCGCTGTCGACCAGCAGCACGCGATAGTCGATGCCGTCGATCGAGAGCTCGGCCGGGCCGCCGCTCTCCTCGGAGACGACGACGTCCTCGTCGGTCATCGCCGAGGCGATCCAGAGCGCGTTGCGGTGGGAGACGAGGCCGGAGAGAGCTGTGACCAGGCCACCGCCACCGCGGCGAACCGTGCGCTCCCCCTGCTCGTCACGCTCGAACTGCGCCGGCCCCCGGTTCGAGACGATGATCAGTGGGTCCGAGCTGTCTGCCACCCGCTCAGACTACCCGGGCCATTCCCGCCCTAGGTGTCCAGTTCAGCCAGCAGCTCGACCCAGTCGCGCAGCAGCCGCGGCGAGAGGAACTCCTTGCGGGCGTGTTCCTTGCCGGCGCGGCCGAGGCGCTTGCCCAGCTCCGGGTCGGCGAGGATCTCGAGGCAGCGCTGCGCGCACTGCTCGGACGAATCGACCAGGAAGCCGGTCTCGCCGTCGCTGATCTGCAGCGGGATGCCGCCGACGTTGCCGCCGATCGTCGGGCGGCCCTTCCAGAGCGCCTCGGTCACGGTCAGGCCGAAGCCCTCGCGGATCGACTTCTGCAGGCAGACGTCGGACTGCGACTGGAAGGCGTTGACCTCGATCGCGCCGACGTTGTTGAGGTTGTTG
>Ga0190274_10000318_pt1 | contig 30168 bp, 23 predicted proteins | sample Popmic531T_FD_133002 | JGI IMG/M metagenome (GOLD analysis project Ga0190274, IMG submission 133002) | Populus adjacent soil microbial communities from riparian zone of Yellowstone River, Montana, USA - 531 T | ecosystem: Environmental > Terrestrial > Soil > Riparian zone | place: USA: Montana... | reverse complement strand
TGCTGCTCGTGCGACCCCAGGGTCTGCTCGGCAAGCCGCAGCGGGTCGGGTAAGGGGAGGACTGACAGACATGGACGACATCCAGTTCATCCTCAACGGCATGATGCGCGAGGCGCTCTCGCCCCAGACCGCGGCCGTCGCGATCGCCGTGATCGGCCTGAACATCCACTTCGGCTTCACCGGCCTGCTCAACATGGGCCAGTCCGGCTTCATGCTGCTCGGCGCGTACGGGTTCGGCATCTCGATCTGGCACGGCCTGCCGATGATCGTCGGCCTGCTGTTCGGCTTCGGCGCGGCCTTCGTCTTCGCACTCGTGCTCGGCGCACCGACCCTGAAGCTGCGCGGTGACTACCTGGCGATCGTCACGATCTCCGCGGCGGAGATCATCAGGTATGTGGGCAGATCGGCGTTGCTCGTCGACTTCACCGGCTCGGCCCAGGGCATCCCCGGCAGCCAGTACCGCACGCCCTTCGCGAACCTGTCGTTCTTCGGCAGCGGCCAGTTCACGCTGATCCCGTTCAACTACACCGACGTCGCGGACGGTGCCGCCTGGGTCCGGGTCCTGGGCTGGATCGTGATCATCGGCGGCATCGCGGCCCTGGTCTACCTCCTGCGCGGGGGTGCCAACCTCAGCGGCGCCGGCAAGGGCTTCGCGATCGGCGGGTTGGTCGTGATCAACCTGTTCCTGCTGTTCTTCCTCTTCCCGGTGCCCAACCAGAGCACCGGCGTCAACGGCTGGTGGGTGCGGTTCGTCGCGTGGGGCCTGGTGCTCCTGAGCACCTTCATCGTCTTCCTGCTGGTTCGCAGCCCGTGGGGCCGTCTGCTGCGCGGCATCCGCGAGGACGAGGACGCGATCCGCTCACTGGGCAAGAACGTCTTCTCCATCAAGATGCAGGCGCTGATCATCGGTGGCCTCTTCGGTGCGCTGGGCGGCATCGTCTACGTGCTGCCGGCCAGCGTGCAGCCCGACTCGATGGGCCGCTCGCTGACGTTCTTCTGCTACACGGCGCTGCTGCTCGGTGGTGCCGCGACGATCTTCGGGCCGCTGCTCGGCTCGGTCCTGTTCTTCGCGGCGCGCATCGGCATCAAGTACACGGCCGCGGCGTACGTGCCCGACAGCATCATGAACAACCAGCAGACGGAGCAGTTCTCCTACATCGTCGTCGGTGTCGCGCTGATGCTGATCGTGATCTTCCGACCACAAGGCATCCTGGGCAACAAGAGGGAGCTGCAGTTCAATGTCTGACCAGACCGCAACGCCGACCGCCACCGGCAACCTCGCCGACCCGGCCGCCCGCCAGGCGCTGACCGCGGGCTTCGACGCCAGCCCCGGGGCGGCCAAGCCCGACTCGATCCTGGTCGTCGACAACATCGTGCGGCAGTTCGGCGGCATGACCGCCGTCGACGTGCAGCACCTCGAGGTGCAGCGCGGCCTGATCACCGCCCTGATCGGCCCGAACGGCGCCGGCAAGACGACGTTCTTCAACCTGATCACCGGCTTCGACAAGCCGACCACCGCGGGCAAGGGCGCCCACTGGGCGTTCGACGGCCGCACCATGGACAAGACCTCGGCCTCGAGCGTGGCCCGGGCCGGCATGGTCCGGACCTTCCAGCTCACCAAGGCCCTCAGCGCCATGACGGTGCGCGACAACATGATGCTGGGCGCGCAGAACCAGGCGGGGGAGAACCTCTTCAAGTCGCTCTTCCGCGGCACCTGGGGTGCGCAGGAGAAGGAGATCGAGGCCAAGGCCGACGAGCTTCTGTCCCGCTTCAAGCTGTTCGAGAAGAAGCTCGACTACGCCGGCAGCCTCTCGGGCGGGCAGCGCAAGCTCCTCGAGATGGCCCGGGCGCTGATGAGCGACCCGAAGATGATCATGCTCGACGAGCCGATGGCCGGCGTGAACCCCGCGCTCACCCAGTCGCTGCTCGGTCACATCCAGAGCCTCCGGGACGAGGGGATGACGGTGCTCTTCGTCGAGCACGACATGCACGTCGTACGCCACATCTCGGACTGGGTGGCCGTGATGGCCGAGGGCAGGCTCGTCGCCGAGGGGGCCGCGGACACGGTGATGTCGGACCCGGCCGTGATCGACGCCTACCTCGGTGCGCACCACGACACCGACCTCGGTGACGACGCGCTGCTGAGCGACAACGTGCTGGAAGAGCTCGCCGAAGAGGTGGCCGCCGAGGACGCCGAACGTCAGGCCGAGGAAGAGGCGGAGGGACTGCGATGACCGAGCAGCAGCAGGGCGGCGTTGCCACAGAGACCCGGAAGGCGGTCGTCGAGGCCAAGGACGTGGTCGCGGGCTACATCCCCGGCGTCAACATCCTCAACGGTTGCAGCCTGGTCGCCTACCCGGGCGAGATGATCGGCATCATCGGCCCGAACGGCGCCGGCAAGTCGACCCTCCTCAAGGCGATGTTCGGCCTGGTCAAGGTGCACTCCGGGTCGGTGACGCTGGGCGAGCGCGACATCACCAACCTGCGCACCAACCAGCTGGTGGAGATGGGCGTCGGCTTCGTGCCGCAGACCAACAACGTCTTCCCCTCGCTGAGCATCGAGGAGAACCTCCGGATGGGGCTGTTCCTGCGCCCCAAGAAGATCCGGGAGCGCCTGGACGCGATGTGGGACCTCTTCCCGGTCCTCCACGACCGGCGCAACCAGAGCGCCGGTGCGCTCTCCGGTGGTGAGCGCCAGTCCCTCGCGATGGCTCGGGCGCTGATGATGGAGCCGTCGGTTCTCCTCCTCGACGAGCCGTCGGCCGGGCTCTCGCCGGTGCGCCAGGACGAGACGTTCCTGCGGACCCGCCGGATCAACAAGACCGGCGTCTGCGTGGTCATGGTCGAGCAGAACGCCCGCCGCTGCCTGCAGATCTGCGACCGCGGCTACGTCCTCGACCAGGGCCGGGACGCCTACAGCGGCACCGGCCGCGAGCTCGCCAACGACCCCAAGGTCATCGAGCTCTACCTCGGCACTCTCGCCAAGGACGTCGACGAGGAGCGCGAGCAGCACTGACGCGTCGAGTGACGCAGCCCTAGACGCTGGCGGCGTACTCGACGAAGCAGGCGGTGGCGCCGTCGGCGTGGGCGGTCGTGGAGACGTCGACCACGAAGGTGTAGTCGGTCTCGTGGTGGCCACGGACGTAGATGGTCTTCTCCGTCGTCGCGATGGTCGCCTCGGTGGTGGCGTCGCGGACGCCTGCGGTGAGGACCACCTCGCTGCTGTGGCGGGTGGTGGCGTCGAGGTGGGTCCGGATCGTCGTCTGCTGGGTGTCGGCGTCGTAGGCGCAGGATGTGGCGGCGGGGGTGGCGAGGTCGAAGCTGATGACGTCGACGGTGTCGTCGTGGGGTAGCTGGGCGATGACCAGGATCGTCGCGGCAAAGATCGCCAAGGAGATCAGCGTGAGGACCCCGTAGGTCTTCGCGGTGATCGGCGGGCGCTTGGCGTCCTTGACGCCTGGGATCTTCTGCTCGTTCACGGGGACCTCCTGGCGGCGGCCGGTGCACTGGCCGGGGTGCGTACCAGTATCGGACCGAGCGGCCGGAACCGCTACGGAATCGCCCAGCCCACGGCCGGACATGACGAAGGGCCCCGGACCGTGAGGTCCGGGGCCCTTCGCTTCAAGCAGTGGAGCCGATCAGGAGATCAGCGTCACTTGGTGCCCTCCACGGTGGTGGTGAGCACGTTCTTGTTCTTGGCGTCGTACTTGTAGATGCCGACGAACGCCGACGACGGGTCGTTCTCGTCGTCGATCGGACCGATGCCGGAAGGCCCGGCGTACCGGATCTCCGAGCCGTCCTCGAGGAGGGCGACGCAGTCGGCGTAGGTCTTGCACTCTTCGCCGTCGGTGGCACCCGAGACGGCCGCGTAGTTGTCGCGGATCGTCTGCGAGTCGGTCGCACCGCCCTTGACCGCGGCGAGCGCGGCGAGGATGGTCGCGTCGTAGGACTCGGCGCCGTAGGAGAAGTCCTTCAGCGGCTTGCCCTCAGCGGCCTTGTGCCAGCCGCTCAGGCGCTCCTTGAAGCTCGCCTCAGCGTCGGCACCGGGGATGGTGCCCTGTGCGCCCTCAAGGGTGCCCTTGGCGAAGTCCGCGCTGAAGTCGGACGTGTTGCCGTCGGTCAGGTAGACCTTCGACATGTCCCAGCCCTGCGACTTCAGCTCGGGGATGATCGACTTGGTCTCGTCGAACGCGAGCACCACGATGGCGTCCGGCTTGGAGGCGAGCACACCGCTGACCTCGGCCGAGAACGTCGTCTGACCGGCCGGGAACTCGTCGCCGTCGCCCTTGCAACCGTAGGTGCAGGAGCCACCGGCGGCCGTGATCGTCTTCTCGACGACGTTACGCAGACCGGTGCCGTAGGTGTCGTTGAACACCAGGAAGCCGACCTTCGTGTAGCCGTCGGTCGAGATCAGGGTGCCCAGCGCGTTGCCCTGGACGCCGTCCGGCGGAGCGGTGCGGAAGTACCACGGCGAGTAGCCGCTGAGGTCGACCGCGGTGTTGGCCGGCGAGACCTCGGTGATCTTGTTGTCGGCGAAGGTGTCGACGACGTTCAGCGAGACGCTGGACGAGGCCGCACCGATGACCACAGACGGCTTACTGGCGACGAGCGTGCCTGCCGATGCAGTGGAGACCGACATGTCGGTCGAGTCGCCGGAGTCCTGGATGTCGTGGCAGGCCTTGGCGCCCTTGACGCCGCCGGCCGCGTTGATGTCCGAGACAGCCAGGCCGACACCCGAGATCTCCGGGGGCCCGAGGAACGCGAGGTTACCGGTGAGCGGCAGGATGCCACCCGCCCGGAACGTGTCCGCGCTGGTCTGGTTGGCCGCGCACTTGTCGTTGGTGAACGAGTCCGCTGCCGGAGCCGACTCGGACGTCGACGGGCTGTCGTTTGCGTCCGCATCGGAGCCGCCCTCCGAGTCGGAGCCACATGCGGACAGGGCGAAGCTGAGGACGGCTGTGCCCGCCATCAGCCCTACCCAGGTGGTCTTGGTTCGATTCACGGGGTGAACCTTTCTGTCGCGTTGATGCACTACACCGCGCCCGCCCTCCCGAAAGGTTGGGCATAGCCATGCCACCGTAGGTCTGGCCGCAGGGTGCGGTGTCGTACGGCACCCTGTCGTTAGCGAACCGTTACGTCAATGAAGCGCGCCCACAACGGCCACAAGAAGGGGCGCGACGAGCAGCGCCGGCAGCAGGTCGGCGACCGGGATCTCGCGGACCCGCAGCAGGCGCAGCGCCACCCCGACGAGCAGCAGCCCGCCGGTGGCCGTGATCGCGGCGAGATGTGCGTCCGGGAGCACGTCGCCGAGCGCGAGGCCGAGGAGCGTCAGGCTGCCCTGGATCGCGATGATCGTGACCACGCTCGCCGCCACGCCCCAGCCGAACGACGCCGCGAACGCGATCGCCGCGAACCCGTCGAGCGCGGACTTGAGGAAGAGCTGGTCCGCCCCGTTGCCGAGCCCGTCGTTGATGGACCCGAGGATCGTCAGCGGCCCGGTGCAGAAGATGAGCGACGAGACCACGAAGCCCTCGATGAAGCGGTGCCGGTCCGCCGAGCTGGCGGCCCCGGCGAGCCGGTTCTGCAACCAGCCACCGAGGGACTCGACCCGGGACTCCAGGCGCAGCAGCGACCCGACGATGCCACCGATCAGGAGCGCGCCGAGCACGATCAGCATCGGTGCGTTGTCGCCGACGAAGTCGGCCAGGTCGTCGTTGAGCACGGCCATGGCCGACGTACCCGCGATCAGCAGCGTCACCAGCCCCAGCGAGTCCGTCACCACGTCGCGGGTGCGCACCGGCAGCCGGTTGCCGAGGAGCACCCCGATCACGCTGCCGATGAGCACGGCAGCGACGTTCACGACGGTTCCGAGGCCGGGGATCACGGGACTCCTCTGACAGGACGGGGACGCTGAGCGTAGTGTCTACCGCTGGAGCCGCGTTCGGGGGACACGGAGGCGCGGCAGCCTGTGGAAGGTCGGAATAGGCATGGCGCGATGAATCGCTCCCTGGTGTCGCTCCGCTCGGTGACCCTCGAAGACGCTCGGCACCTCGCGGAGGTGTGGACCGACGTGATCCGTCGGGTCGGCCCCGAGGACCAGGCGATCGACATGGAGGCCGTGGTCGTCGACGTGCTGGCATCCGACCACCAGCGCATCGTCGTCGCCGAGTACGACGGCAAGTTCGCCGGCGCCGTGCACCTCGAGCGCACGACGATGTCCGCGATCAACCGCGAGCCCGTCGTCCGGGCGCTGTCGCCGCACGTGCTCGCGCCGTACCGTCGCCACGGCATCGGCACCGCCCTGATGGAGTCGGCCGTGACCTGGGCCGAGGAGCTCGGGATCTCGCACGTCGCGACCGCGGCCGTCGCCGGCTCCCGCGACGCCAACCGCTTCATGGCCCGGATCGCGCTCGGGCCGTACGCCGTCCTCCGGGTCGCCACCACGCACGCGGTCCGCAGCCGGCTGAGCGTGCACCGACGCCCGGTGAGCGCCGGCAACGGCCGTCAGCTCACCCAGGTGCTCGCCGCCCGGCGCTCGCTGCGGCGCAGCCGGGCCGGCGCGGAGAGTTAGTCCGCGAAGCGCTCGCGGGGCAGCAGCGCGCAGGTGATGCGGGAGGTGCAGACCCGCTTGCCGCGCTCGTCGGTGATGACGACCTCGTAGGTCGCCATCGTGCGGCCGAGGTGGATCGCGGTCGCGACCCCGGTGACCGTGCCGGACGTGGCGGAGCGGTGGTGCGTCGCGTTGATCTCGATGCCCACGGACAGCTTGTCGGGGTGCGCGTGCACGGCCGAGCCGACCGACCCCAGGGTCTCGGCGAGCACCACCGAGGCGCCGCCGTGGAGCAGGCCGTAGGGCTGGGTGTTGCCCTCGACCGGCATCGTGCCGACGACGCGCTCCGCGGAGATCTCGGTGAGCTCGACGCCCATCTTCTCGTTCAGGCCGCCCATGCCCTGTGGCATCGCCGCGATGTAGTCCGTCACCGACATCTCGTTGCTCATGGCGACATTCTTGCTGTCGGCGGTCGTGGATAGAGTCGGCGGGTGCCTCGCCTCCTGCTCCTCGACGGTCACTCGCTCGCCTACCGCGCGTTCTTCGCGCTCCCGGTCGAGAACTTCTCGACGACGACCGGGCAGCACACCAACGCGGTCTACGGCTTCACCTCGATGCTCATCAACGTGCTCCGCGACGAGCAGCCGACCCACGTCGGCGTCGCGTTCGACGTGTCGCGCCAGACGTTCCGGCTGGCGGAGTACTCCGAGTACAAGGCCAAGCGCAACAAGACGCCGGGGGAGTTCAGCAGCCAGCTGCCCTTGATCGAGGAGGTCCTCAACGCGCTGCGCATCCCGTTCCTGAAGAAGGACGGCTACGAGGCCGACGACATCATCGCCACCCTCGTGACGCAGGCGCTCGAGGACGAGGAGATGGAGGTCCTGATCCTCACCGGCGACCGGGACTCGCTCCAGCTGGTCACCGAGCGGTCGACGGTGCTCTACCCGATGCGCGGCGTCTCCGACCTGGCCCGGATGACCCCGACGGCGGTCCAGGAGAAGTACGGCCTGCCGCCGGAGCGCTACCCCGAGCTCGCCGCGATCGTCGGGGAGACCTCCGACAACCTGCCGGGCGTGCCCGGCGTCGGCCCGGGCTTCGCCGCGCGGTGGATCAACCAGTACGACGGCCTCGACAACGTGATCGCCCACGCCGACGAGATCACCGGCAAGAAGGGCGAGGCGCTGCGTGAGCACCTCGGCGACGTGATCCGCAACCGCCACCTGAACCGGCTGGTGCGCGACCTCGACCTCGAGCTCCGCCCGACCGACCTGGCCGTCCAGCCGTGGGACCGGCACGAGGTGCACACGCTCTTCGACGGCTTGGAGTTCCGGGTGCTCCGCGACCGGCTCTTCGAGACGCTCACCTCCGAGGAGGAGATCGACGACTCGGGCTTCGACCTGGCGACGTCGGTCCTCGGCAGCGGTCAGCTGACGGCGTGGCTGGCCGAGCATGCCGCGACGGACGAGCGGGTCGGACTGCACGTCGCCGGCCGCTGGGGGGCGGGCACCGGCGAGGTGACGTCCCTGGCCCTGGCGACCACCGAGGGCGCGGCTGCCTGGATCAGCGCCGAGGACCTCGACCCCGACGACCAGACCGCGCTCGCCGGCTGGCTCGCCGACCCCGCACGGCCCAAGGTGCTGCACGATGCCAAGGGGCCGATGCTCGCGCTCGCGGCCTGGGGGACGCCGCTGGCCGGCTTGGCTCGCGACACCGCGCTCTCGGCGTACCTCGCCCGGCCCGACCAGCGCTCCTACGACCTCGCCGACCTGACGGTGCGCTACCTCAAGCGCGAGCTCAAGCAGGGCGGCGCCGACGACGGCCAGCTGAGCCTGGGCCTGGATGACGAAGCGACCGGCGAGGTCGAGATGCTGCACGCGCGGGCTGTGCTCGACCTCGCGGCGGCGCTCGACGACGAGCTGGAGGAGCGCGGCGGCACGGCGCTGCTCAACGACGTGGAGCTGCCGCTGGTCGACCTGCTCGCCCAGCTCGAGCGGACCGGCATCGCGGTCGACGTCGAGCACCTCGAGGCGCTGGAGAGCCACTTCGGCGACGAGGTGCGCAAGGCGGCCGAGGACGCGTACGCCGTGATCGGCAAGGAGATCAACCTCGGCTCGCCCAAGCAGCTGCAGGTGGTGCTCTTCGACGAGCTCGACATGCCGAAGACCAAGCGCACCAAGACCGGCTACACGACCGACGCCGACGCGCTCCAGGCGCTCTACGTGAAGAGGGAGCACCCGTTCCTGCTGCACCTGCTGCGGCACCGCGACGTCATCCGGCTGCGCCAGACGATCGAGGGCCTGCTCAAGACGGTCTCGGGCGACGGCCGGATCCACACGACGTTCAACCAGACGATCGCCGCGACCGGCCGGCTCTCCAGCACCGACCCCAACCTGCAGAACATCCCGGTCCGCACCGAGGAGGGCCGCCGGATCCGCGAGGGGTTCGTGGTCGGTCCCGGCTTCGAGTCGCTGATGACCGCCGACTACAGCCAGATCGAGATGCGGATCATGGCGCATCTCTCCGAGGACGAGCTGCTCATCGAGGCGTTCAAGTCGGGTCGTGACTTCCACTCGATCACCGCGGCCCGGGTCTTCGACGTCGCGGCCGACGAGGTGACCAGTGAGATGCGCGCCAAGATCAAGGCGATGAACTACGGCCTCGCCTACGGGCTGTCGGCGTTCGGGCTCGGCCAGCAGCTCGGCATCCCCCCGGGCGAGGCCAGCGTCCTGATGGACGAGTACTTCCAGACCTTCGGCGGGATCCGCGACTACCTTGCGGAGGTGGTCGACGAGGCCCGGCGCACCGGGTTCACCGAGACGATCATGGGGCGCCGGCGCTACCTGCCCGACCTCACCAGCGACAACCGGCAGCGCCGTGAGATGGCCGAGCGGATGGCGCTCAACGCGCCGATCCAGGGCTCGGCCGCCGACCTGATCAAGGTCGCGATGCTCGACGTCCAGCGCGAGCTGGCCGCGGCGGGGCTGACGTCACGGATGCTGCTCCAGGTCCACGACGAGCTCGTGTTCGACGTGGCGCCGGGGGAGCAGGAGGCACTCGAGGCCCTGGTGCGTCAGCAGATGGGCGGCGCCGCCGACCTCGCCGTACCGCTGGACGTGTCCGTCGGCTTCGGCCGCAGCTGGCACGAGGCCGCCCACTAGCGGCTAGCTGGCGGGGGTCGACTCCGGCTCGGCGACGGGGTGCCGGACCACGACCAGGCTGATGCACAGCAGCGCGACCAGCAGGACGGCGTCGGTGACGATCACCGTGGTGAGCAGTCCGCGCAGCGTCGAGGTCGTGAGCCCGATCGCGACGATCGCCACCAGGGCCGCCCACACCAGGTAGACCGAGCGCTGTCCCTGCCGGGCGAGGACCGAGTAGACGAGCAGCTGCAGCATCGCCAGGAGCGTGCCGAGGATCGCGAAGATCCAGAGGTTCTTCGCGATCTCGTCGTAGTCGTCGCCGCCGACGAAGATCAGCGCCAGGTCGGGTACGACGGCGGCGGCGAGGCTGACCACCACGCCGAGCGCCGCGATGAGCGTCAGGCTCGCGGTGAGGGCGCGGCGCCGCCCTTCTTGGGTCGCCATCGACGGGAACGCGATCACGACGATGAACTGCGGCAGGAAGAGGACCGCCTTGGTGAGGATCAGCCCGCCGGCGTACAGGCCGGCGTCGTGCTCGTCGAGGACGTTGCGGGCCAGCACGATGTCGACGTTCGAGAGCGCGAAGAACGCCAAGAGCACCTGCGAGTTGTGGAAGGTCTCGGCCATCACCCGCCGGAAGCCGTGGTCCTCGCTGTGCACGCCCGGGTCGCGGGGGCGGCGCAGCAACCACCAGCCGGCGACGACCGGCGCGCACGCGCCGATGCCGATCCCGACGAGCGCGGCGAACTCGGTGGGTCGCCACGCGATCAGGGCGGTGCCGATGAAGAGGCGCGGCACGCCGCTGAGGATGTACAGCACCGAGAGCGCCGCCCAGCGGCGTTCGCCCTGCAGGATCCCCGCCTGGGCGCCCATGATCGTGAACGGCACCGAGACCACGGAGACGAGGGCGGCCGTCGCGAGGCTGTCGAGCCGGAGGATCTGGTTGAGCAGCGGCGTCAGCACCAGCAGGAGTACGCCGAGGGCCGCCGCCGCGCGGTAAGTGACGCCCAGGATCGTCTTCTCGATCTGCGCGACGTGGCCCGGCTCCGCGGCGATCCGGCGCGCTGCCGTCGCCTGGAGCCCGAGCTGCAGCACGGCGACGACCAGGATGGTCGCCATCAGGCCCGCGAACGCGCCGTACGACTTCGGCCCCAGGATGCGCGCGGCGACCATCGTGAAGGCGTAGGTCGCGACGTTCATGACCCCCATCGCGATCGCGATCGAGCCGCCACCGGCGAGCAGCGTTCGGATCCGGGACGGGGGCGGGGTCACGGGAGGGAAGCGTATGCGACTCCGCCAGTCTCGAGAGACTGACCCTAGACTCGCGGCCGTGAATCCCGTCGAGGCTGTGGTGCGTTCGATGCGGCCCCGTCAGTGGGTCAAGAACGTGCTCGTCGTGGCGGCCCCCGCGGCCGCGGGGGACATCGGCGAGCCCGGCGTGCTCGGCGCGACCCTGATCGCGTTCGTCTCCTTCTGCCTGGCGTCCTCGGCGGTCTACCTGGTCAACGACTGCGTCGACCGCGAGGCGGACCGGGTCCATCCGCGCAAGCAGTTCCGCCCGATCGCGGCCGGCGAGCTGTCGGTGGGCCTCGCGGTCGCGGTCGCGGTGTGCCTCGTCGTCGTGGCCGCCGCCCTCGCGTACGCCGCCAGCTGGCAGCTCCTGGTCCTGGTGCTCGCGTACGTCGTCGTCCAGCTCCTCTACTCGGCCTGGCTCAAGCACGAGCCCGTGATCGACCTGATGCTGGTCGCCGCGGGCTTCCTGATGCGCGCCGTCGCGGGTGGCCTCGCCGCCTCCATCGAGATCTCCGACTGGTTCCTGCTGGTCGCCGGGTTCGGCTCGCTCTTCATGGTCGCCGGCAAGCGCTACTCCGAGCTGCACACGCTGGGCAGCGAGGCGGGGACCCGCCGCTCGCTGGTGCGCTACACCGCGTCGTACCTCCGCTTCGTCTGGAGCACGGCGGCCGGCGTCACCATCGCGGGCTACAGCCTCTGGGCGTTCAGCAACGCGGCCAGTGGGTCCGTGCCGTGGCTCGAGCTGTCGATCATCCCGTTCGTCGGCGCGCTCCTGCGGTACGCCGTCGACATCGACGCCGGGACGGCCGCCGAGCCGGAGGACATCGTCTGGCGAGACCGGGTCCTGCAGGGCATCGGCGTGCTCTGGCTGGTGGTCCTGACCTTGGGCATCCTCGATGTCTGACGAGTCCGAGGTGCTGACCGGCTGGGGCCGTACGGCGCCCAGCGCGGGCCGGGTCCGCCGACATGCCGGACCCGACGCGGTCGCCGGCCTGCTGCGCGACGCCGGTCCGCGGGGCCTGATCGCCCGTGGGCTGGGGCGCTCGTACGGCGACCCCGCGCAGAACGCCGGCGGTGTCGTGCTCGACCCGCTGCCCGCGGTCATCGACGAGCCGGCCGCCGACGGCACGGTCCGGGTCTCGGCGGGCACCAGCCTGCACGACCTGATGCGCTTCCTCCTGCCGCGCGGCCGGTTCGTACCGGTGACGCCGGGCACCCGCTACGTGACGATCGGGGGCGCCATCGCCTGCGACGTCCACGGCAAGAGCCACCACGTCACCGGCAGCTTCGGTGACCAGGTGGTCTCGGTCGACCTGGTGCTGCCGGACGGCACGCTGCGCACCGTCGGCCCCGACCAGGACCCCGAGCTCTACTGGGCGACGGTCGGCGGGATGGGCCTGACCGGGGTGATCGTCTCCGCCGTGGTGCGGACGATCCCCGTCGAGACCGGCTACCTGGACGTGACCACGCAGCGACTGCCGGATCTCGACGCCGTGCTCGCCGAGATGGCCGGGTCCGACGACGACTTCACCTACTCGGTCGCGTGGATCGACACCGAGGCTCGCGGCGGGTCGCTCGGCCGGTCCGTGCTCTCGCGTGGGGAGCACGCCACCCGCGACCAGCTCTCCGGCCCGGCCGCCGCACACCCGCTGGCCGTCCCCGCCGCCCCCCGGCTGGCCGTGCCGTTCGCGCCGCCGTTCGGACTGGTGACCCGCTCGACCGTCCGGGCGTTCAACGAGGCGTGGTTCCGCAAGGCGCCGCAGTTCCGCGAGGGCGAGATCCAGAGCGTCTCGGCGTTCTTCCACCCGCTCGACGGGGTGGCGCACTGGAACCGGCTCTACGGCCCGCACGGGTTCCTCCAGTACCAGTTCGTGGTCCCGGAGGACCGGGCCGACGTCGTACGACGGATCCTGGAGCAGCTCTCGGGCGACCGGCACACGACCTTCCTGGCGGTGCTGAAGCGCTTCGGCCCCGGCAACTCCGGCTGGCTGTCCTTCCCGAGCGCCGGCTGGACCCTCGCCGTCGACGCGCCCACCCGGCCGGGCCTGATCGGCCTGCTGGACGGTCTCGACGAGCAGGTGGCGTCGGCCGGCGGCCGGATCTACCTCGCCAAGGACGCCCGGCTGCGCCCGGAGCTGATGACGACGATGTATCCGCGTCTCCCGCAGTTCCGCGAGCTGCGCGAGCGGATCGACCCGCACCACCGACTCCAGTCCGACCTCTCCCGACGCCTGAACCTGTGACCCGCCCTCCGACGAAAGCCACCCCATGATCAACGCACTCGGCCAGCCCCAGACCGTCCTCCTGCTGGGTGGCACCAGCGACATCGCGCTGGCCCTGGCCCGCGCCTGGGCTCGTCACGGCTCGCCCGAGGTGGTGCTCGCGGCCCGGCCGGGGGAGCGGCGCGACCGCGCGGTCGCCGACCTCACCGAGCTGGGCCTGCGGGTCGAGGCCGTCGACTTCGAGGCCGAGGCGACGTCCGAGCACCCGGCGCTGATCGAGTCGATCGCCGCCACCCGCGACATCGACGTCGCCGTCGTCGCGTTCGGCGTCCTCGGCGACGAGGAGCAGGCGTGGCAGGACCACGAGACGGCCGTCCACCTCGCCGAGGTCAACTACGTGGCGCCGGTCAGCGTGGGCGTCTGCCTGGCCCAGGTGATGCGACGCCAGGGGCACGGCGTGATCGTCGCGTTGTCGTCCGTCGCCGGCGAGCGGGTGCGCCGCTCGAACTTCGCGTACGGCGCCTCCAAGGCGGGCATGGACGGCTTCTTCCTCGGGCTCGGCGAGGCGCTGCGCGGCAGCGGCGCGCGGGTGCTCGTCGTGCGCCCCGGCTTCGTGCACACCAAGATGACCGAGGGCCGGGACGCGGCGCCGCTCTCCGTCACCGCCGAGCAGGTCGCCGACGCCGTGACCAAGGCGGTGGCGAAGGGCGACGACCTGATCTGGGTGCCCGGCGCCATGCGCGGCGTGATGTCGGGGCTCCGGCACGTGCCGCGACCGCTCTTCCGCAAGCTCCCGATCTGAGTGTCGGTGCGCGCCCTCCGACTCGTGCCGGCGGCGTGGGCGTGCGTCCTCGCCCTGCTGATGCTCGGTCCGGCGCTCGGTCCCGGGTTCGTGCTGACGTTCGACATGGTGTGGGTGCCCGACCTCGCCGTACGCAGTGACTTCCTCGGGCTCGGCCCGGCCCTGCCGCGCGCGGTGCCGTCGGACCTCGTCGTCGCGCTCGCCGACCAGGTCCTGCCCGGGATGCTGCTGCAGAAGGTCGTGCTGCTCGGAGCCCTGGTTGCCGGTGGCCTCGGCGCGGCCCGGCTGGTCGGGCGCTCGGTCCTCGCCCAGCTGGTGGCCGTCAGCGTCTACGTCTGGAGCCCGTACGTCGTGGAGCGGCTCTGGCTGGGCCACTGGCCGGTGCTGCTCTGCTGGGCGGTGCTGCCCTGGCTGATCCTGGCGGCGGTCCGCTACCGCGACGATGGGCGGATCGGCGCAGCGCTGCCGTTCCTCCTGCTGGTCGGGAGCCTCAGCGCCAACGCCGGCCTGATGTCGGCGCTCACGGTCCTCGCGGTGGGCCTCACGGCGCGCCGCGGCCCCGCCGTACGACTGGCGCTGCTGGTGGCCGCCGCGAACGCCCCCTGGGTCGTCGCCGGCCTGCTCCACACCGGCAGCGCCACGACGGTGGCCACGGGCGTCTTCGCCCTGCGCGGCGAGGGTTCGCTGCCGGCCCCGCTCACGGCCCTGTCGCTCGGAGGGATCTGGAACGCGGCGGTCGTGCCGGGCAGCCGGGAGTCCGTGCTCGCGTGGGTCTCGCTGCTGGGCCTGGCCGCGCTGGCCGCGGCCGGCGCGCGACCTGCCTGGCGCCGCCTCGGGGGGCGTACGGCGTGGCCGCTGCTGGCGCTCTGGGTGGTGGGGATCGGGCTGGCGCTCTGGTCGTGGGCGGCGCCGGGCACGCTCGGCTGGTTTGCCGCGCACGTCCCCGGCGGCGGCGTGCTCCGCGACGGCTCCCGCGCCCTGGCACTGGCCGCCCCGCTCACGGCGGTGCTGGTCGCTGCCGGCGCGGAGCGGCTGGCCGAGCGGGCCAGAGTCGCGAGCGGCGAGGTGTCGGTGCGGATCCTGGTCGGCATCGGGGCGGCGCTCTTCCCGCTCGCGATGCTCCCCGACGCGGCCTGGGGCATCTCCGGGGAGCTCGCCCCCGCGACGTACCCCGCCGACTACGCGGACGCGCGCGACGCCCTCGCCGATCCGCCGCCCGGCGACCTGCTCGTGCTGCCGTTCACCAGCTATCGCGCGCCGGAGTGGAACCACGGCCGCCGGGTGCTGGACCCGCTGCCGCGCTACCTCCAGCCCAACTACGTCGTCAATGACGAGCTGGCGGTCGACGGACGCATCGTCCCGGGCGAGGACCCGCGCACGCCGCGGGTGCTCGACGCCCTGGCCGAGCCCGACCCGGAGGCCCGCTCGCGGGCGCTCGAGGCGCTCGGCATCGGCCTCGTCGCCCGGGAGCTGGACGTCCCCACGACGCCGGAGTACGACGCCGAGATCGCCGGCCGGACCCTCTTCCTGGGCACCGATCTCGAGCTGGTGGCGCTCGCCGCGCCGGCCGACCGGGAGACGACGTCACGCTCGCGGGCAGCGGTCTCCTTCGCCTGGGCGGCCTTCGGCGCCGTGGTGCTGACGGGCGGGTGTAACGGGTTTCACACCATCTACCGCGCAAACAGTCGAAAGCGACGTCGGAGGTGATACGTTCTGCGCCGAACAGGGAGGGAAAAACGTGCAAACACTTCTCATCGGCGGGATCAGTCTGCTGGTCGGCGGCGGCATGGCCGGCGCAGCGATCTTCGGACTCGTGGACTCCCAGACCCAGACTCCGAGCAAGTCGCCCGCCAGCGTGACGAACCCGGTGCTCAACTACGGCGAGACCCAGTAGCACCGACGGGCGCTCGGTCGCCCGCTAGCTTTCGACGACGTCCTGGTCATTGACCAGGACGTTTTGTCGTGCCGACGCCACGACGTGGGCGAAGGCGGCCTGCGAGTGCTCCCAGGTGAAGCCGTAGCTGTGCTCGAGGGCGCCCTTGCCGAGGACCTGTCGCCCCTGGTCGTCGCGGAGCAGCGCTCCCAGTGCCGACGCCAGCTCGCCGGGCGTGTCGACGAGCACCCCGGTCACGCCGTCCACGATCGACTCGCGCGTGCCTCCGGCGCTCCGGTAGGCGATCGTCGGCGTGCGGTGCGCCGCCGCCTCGCCGACGACGAGGCCCCACCCCTCCTTCAGCGAGGGGAGCGCCATCAGCCACGACTCCTCGTAGATCTCCTGCTTGCGCAGCTCGCTCACGTGGCCCTCGAAGACCACGGTCCCGCTCGCCACCAGGTCGGCGGCGTACGCGTGCAGCTCGGCCTCCCACCACCCGTCGCCGACGATCCGCAGGCGCAGGTCGGGGAACTCGGCCACGAGCGTGCGGGCCGCGTCGACGGCGTGCTCGACCTGCTTGTGCGGCACCAACCTGCCGACCACGCAGATGGAGGGGTACGACGTCTTGCCGGTGTGCGTCGACACCACCGGATCGGTCCCGTTGTGCACGACCGCGACCCGCGGGCCGGTGACGCCCAGCTCTCGCAGCTCGGCACGGGTGGCGCGCGAGACGACGACGTACTGCCGCCCGCGGTAGAGCCGCGGCGCGAGCCGGCTCTCGATCCACCAGCCGACCTTGCCGAACAGTCCGGGGTAGACGACCGGCCACTGCTCCCGGTGCACGTGGTGGACGAGCACGATCACCGGCTTGCGGGTGGCGAGCGCGGTGAAGAAGGGGAGCCCGTTCTGGACGTCGACGACGACGTCGACCCGCCCCAGCTCCCGTCGCAGCAGCGCCCAGACGCCGAGCAGGTAGACCGAGAGCTTCGAGCCGCGGCGCACGTAGCGGACCCCGTCGACGACCTCGTCGGGCGCCGCGCCGGCGTACCCGACGGTGAAGATCGTGACCCGGCAGCCGCGGGCCACGAGGCCCGCGGCCATCTTCTCCAGGTAGCGCTCGGCGCCCCCGCCTTCCGGGTTCCGGCCGTCGCGCCAGCTGAAGAACGCGACGTGGCAGTCGCGCCACAGGACGTCCTGGGTGGGTGGCACCAGCCGAGGTTACCCGCCAGTCGGTTTCGGGGTGTGACCTCGGTTATTGTTCGCGCATGCCCAGCCCGACGAGGAGTCCGCACGCGACCCCGGCGCCGGAGCCGGCGGCCGGGAGCGGTGCGCAGACGGCCGCTCGGTGGCGGGCCGATCTGCGCCGTTCGGTGCGCCTGATGGCGGACTTCCGGCAGGAGCAGGCCGATCCCGCGCGCTTCTACTCCGCGCTCGCGGCCGACTCCGTGGGCCAGCTGTCGGGCTACCTCGACCTCGCCGGGAGCACCGTGCTGGACGTCGGCGGTGGCCCCGGCTACTTCCGGGACGCGTTCCAGGCCGCGGGTGCGACGTACTGGGCGCTGGACGCCGACGTCGGTGAGCTGTCGGGGCTGGGCTCGATCCCGCACGGCACCGTGCTCGGCGACGGGATGAACCTGCCGTTCCGCGACGGCGCGGTCGACCTGTGCTACTCCTCCAACGTCCTCGAGCACGTGTCGCGGCCGTGGGAGATGGCCGACGAGATGCTGCGGGTGACCCGTCCGGGCGGCATCGCCTTCATCTCCTACACGGTCTGGTACGGCCCGTGGGGAGGCCACGAGACCTCTCCGTGGCACTACCTCGGTGGTGCTCGGGCCCGCCGGCGGTACGCCGCGCGCCACGGGCACGAGCCCAAGAACAAGTACGGCGAGTCGCTCTTCCCGGTCACCGTGCGGGACGGCATCGCGTGGGCCCGCCGCCAGCGGGCGGGGACCGTGCTCGACGTGATCCCGCGCTACAACCCGACCTGGTCCTACGGCCTGACCCGCGTGCCCGGCGTACGAGAGCTCGCGACCTGGAACCTCGTGATCGTGGTGCGCAAGGCGTGAGCACCCAGGACGCGACGCCTCCGCCGGGGGGTCGGGCGACGTCACGCCTGCGCATGGTGGGGTACGCCGCCATCCTCACCGCGATGGCCTTCTCTCAGTCCGCCGGCAAGATGGTCGCCGACACCAAGTTCGACCTCGTGACGGACCCGCGCGGGTTCCTCGCCGGGTCGATGCGGCTGTGGGACCCGATCGCGGCGTTCGGCCAGATCCAGAACCAGGCCTACGGCTACCTCTGGCCGATGGGACCGTTCTTCGTCCTGGGCGAGCTCGCCCAGGTGCCCGAGTGGGCGATCCAGCGCGCCTGGTGGAGCCTCCTGCTGTGCCTGGCGTTCTTCGGGATCGTCCGGCTCGCCCAGCAGCTCGACCTCGGGTCGCCGGTGACCCAGGTCGTCGGTGGCTTCGCCTACGTGCTGACCCCGCGCATCACGACCCTGCTCGGGGGCACCTCGGTCGAGGTGTGGCCGATGGCGCTGGCGCCGTGGGTGCTGATCCCGCTGATCCGCGGCAGCCGCGAGGGCTCGGTACGCCGGGCCGCGGCGGTCAGCGCCTTGGTGGTCGCCACCTGCGGCGGCGTCAACGCCATCGCGGTCGCGGCCGTGCTGCCGCTCGGCGTCATCTGGCTGCTCACCCGGTCCGGCGGGCCACGGAAGTGGCGGCTGCTGGGGTGGTGGACGCTGTTCACCGGCCTCGCCACTCTCTGGTGGAGCCTCCCGCTGCTGCTGATGGGCCGCTACAGCGCGCCGTTCCTCGACTACATCGAGAACGCCACTGTCACCACGATCCCGACCGACCTGGCCCGGACCTTCGCCGGTACGTCGGACTGGGTCAGCTACTTCGCCGGCATCGACTATCCGGCCGGCCAGCAGATCGTGACGACCTTCCTCCTGCTCCAGGCGGCCGCCGTGGCGGCCTTCGGCCTGGTCGGCGTGGGCCTGCGCAGCAACCCGCACCAGCGCTTCCTCGTCTGGGGTGTGCTGGTCGGGGTCGTCCTGGTGGGGTTCGGCTACGCGGGCGAGCTGTCGGGCTTCCTCGCCGAGGACCGCAGGGAGTGGCTCGACGGCGCGCTCGCACCACTGCGCAACCTGCACAAGTTCGACGTCGTACTGCGGGTGCCGCTCGTCCTCGGCCTCGTGCACGTGCTGGTGGCGCTGCCCTCGCTCGTGGGTGGCCGGCGCGACCGCTCCTCGGTCTGGGCCGTCCGGGCGCTGGCGACCGCCGCCGTGCTCGCCGTCGCCGCCACGGCGCTGCCGTGGGCGCAGGACCGCATCGCGCCGCGGGAAGGCGTCGTCGCCGTCCCGGCCTACTGGAACGACGTGGCGCGCTACCTGCACGAGCAGGACGACGGCACCGTCTCGCTGGTCATCCCCGCGTCAGCCTTCGGCGTCTACTCCTGGGGCAACGTGCACGACGACATCCTGCAGGGGCTGGCCGACAGCCCCTGGGCGGTGCGCAACGTCATCCCGCTGGCGCAGCCGGGCAACGTCGCCTTCCTCGACTCGGTGACCCGCACCATCGAGTCCGGGCGTCCGAGCGACTCGCTCGCCGCCGTACTGGCCGTGAACGGCGTCGGCCGGCTCGTGGTCCGCAACGACCTCGACCGGTTCCAGACCGGCGCGCCCGACCCGGCGTACGTCGAGCGGGTGCTTGCCGGCTCGCCGGGCATCAGCCTCGCCGAGTCGTTCGGCCCGACCGTCGGCTCGCCGCCCGTCGACGAGGTCGAGACCCCGGAGGGCGACGTCCGCGTAGTGACCGGCACCGGGATCTCCGGCGAGGTCGGGTCGGTCGACGTCTACGACGTCGCCGGGGCGCGCGCCGTGACCCTCAACGACCCGGCGCCGCTGGCCGGCGATCCGGGCAGCGGCTTCCAGACCGATGCCGCCGGTCTCGGTGCCGGACCGTTCCTGCTGATGGACGACACCACCGGCGACGAGGGCGACTCGGTGCTCACCGACGGCAACAGGCGTCGCGAGGTCAACTTCGCCGCGGTCCGCGCCAACCAGTCGGCCACGATGCCCGCGATCCAGCCCTACCGGCTCAACGGGCCCGAGCACCAGCACCGGTTCCTCCGCGATCCGGATCGGTGGCAGACCACCGAGACCTGGGCCGGGGACATCTCGTCGGCGGACGCGAGCACCTCGCAGGCGTACGCCGACGCGCTGCCGCCGCTCGAGGTCGGCACCCACCCCGGTGCTGCACTCGACCACGACCCAGCGACGGCCTGGCGCTCGGCGCGGCAGGTGAAGCCGATGGGGCAGTGGTGGCAGGAGCGATTCACCGAGCCGACGTCCGTGCCGCGGGTGCGCGTGCTGCTCGCCGAGGGCTCGGCGCCGGTTGAACAGCTCGTGATCCAGTCCGGGACGGAGTCCCGCGTCGTACCCGCTCCCGACCCCGGGGCCTCGCGGACCTACGCGCTGGGGTTCAGCGGGGCGGAGCTGCTCCGGATCACGGCCGCCGGACCGAGCGTCGATCTCACGGGCTCGTTCTCGCTCGCCGAGGTCGAGGTGCCCGGCGTGGTGGCCCAGCGGTTCCTGGTCCTGCCGCAACCCGACGACCGGCTGCCGGTCTCGGCGATCCTGGTCCAGCGCGATCCGGACCGCGCCGCCTGCGCGGCGGTCGGTACGGCGTTCCCGTGCGACAACGCCCTGATCGCGGCCGGCGAGGACGGCGACACCCTGGCACGGCGCTTCCGGACGTCGTTCGCCGACACCTACGACCTGTCGGCCACCGGCTCCCTGCGGCGCACCGTTGACGTGAGCGCGCTGCTCGCCTCCGGTGTCCGGGTGACCAGCGACGCGGTCGTGCGCGACGTCGCCGAGGGCCCGGTCGCGCTCGCCGACGGCGACGACGGCACCTCGTGGGTCTCCCAGTCGGCCGACGAGACCGTTCACCTCGAGTTCCCGGCCAAGCGCCGCATCGACACCCTGGAGCTGTCGGTCGACCCGGGCGCGCCGGTGTCGAGGCCGACCCGAGTCGAGCTGACCTCGGGGGATCGGCAGCGGGTCTTGCCCGTCGACGACGACGGTGTCGTCCGGGTGCCGGGCTGGCGGGTCGACGAGCTCGACCTGCGGGTGCGCAAGGTGGAGCGTGCCTACTCCGCCTCCGGCGACCAGTTCATCGAGCTGCCTCCCGGCATCTCCGAGCTGCGGATCGACGGTGAGTCCCTGAACCCCGGGGCGACGGCTCCGCGCTCGCTCCCCTGTGGCACCGGCCCGCGGATCGGCGTGGCCGGCGAGGTACGCGAGACGGCTGTCACGGCGAGCACGCGGGACCTGATCCGCGGCAGGACCGTGCCCCTGCGGGTGTGCGGCTCCGACGAGATCGCGATCAGCTCCGAGTCCACCACCCTGCTCGCCGTGCCGACGCTGTTGCGCCCGGACGCGGTGACGCTCCGGACCGACGACCTCCAGCCGAGCCCGTTGCTTGCCGGTGTCACCGCGCACCGCGACTCGCACGGCATCCCGACCTCGGTGGACGTCCCCTCCCGGGACGTGGACACGGTGCTCTCGCTACCGCAGAACCTGAACGCCGGCTGGCGGGCCACCCTCGATGGCAAGACGTTGCCCGCCGTCCGGACGGACGGCTGGAAGCAGGGGTGGCGGCTTCCGGCGGGTGCCGCCGGCACGGTCGACCTGAGCTACCGCCCGGCGCTGTCCTTCCTCGTCCTGCTCGGGGTCGGCGGACTCGGGGTCCTCGCGGTGCTGGTGATCGCGCTGTGGCCTCGTCGAGGCACCCGACGCGAGCAGTCGCCCCCGCTCGCGGCCGGGGCCGCGGGACCTCTCGACGTCGTGGTCGCCCTCGGCGCGGGTGCGCTCCTGGCCGGCTGGTGGGGGCTGGGTGGCGCCGCGTTGGCCCTGGTGCTGGGACGGGTGCTGCGTCGGAGGTTCGACGGATGGGCCTGGCTGGCGGGCCTGGCGGTCCTGGTCGGCGGGCTCGCCCTGGGCTGGGCCGGCGTCAGGGATCGGTCGTGGGCGCTGACGTGGAGCCAGGCCTGGGTGCTCGGAGGCGTGTGCCTGTTGATCGCCGCGCTGGCGGCGTCTCGTCAGGCGCCGGGGCTGACCGCGCCGATCTCGAGACGCTCGAGGCACGCCGTACCCGAGTCCACCCGGACCGAGACGGTGGAGTAGGCGCCGGGAGCGGGGGTGATGAGCGTGTGCTCTCCCTCCTCGAGAGGCACGTCGACCTCGCGGTCGCCGATCCCGAGCGTGGCGACGCTGTCCTCGGTCGCGGCGTACCGCAACCGCAGGAACCACTCCGGCCCGAGTACCGGCCCGTCCAGGACGTACGTCGTCCGGGGCTGCCAGGCGCGCGCGAAGCAGCCATCGGGCCCCACGGACGCACGCTGCGCACGCGCCGGAGTGAACTGGATCGAGCGGAAGGTGCCGGTGTCGTCGACGATGCGGCCACCGTCCGTGACGGTGGTCGAGACCGACGGGCCGGGGCTGAGCATCGGGAACATGTAGCGATAGGTGTTGGTCGGGTAGGCGAGCGGAGCCCACAGCCAGTCCGGGACGGTCTGGTTCATCAGCTCGGCGTCCGGCTGGGCGCGCATGGAGGCCGCGACGTTGTCGTAGTAGCGCTCCGGGCTGGTGTCGGTGAGGTTGCGCAACGGGTACGCCGCGGTGCTCGCCGTCGCGAGCACCAGGTATGCGGCCAGAACGGTCACGGCCCAGGACGGGGTCGTGATCGACCAGGTCGCGGTCGGCCGTGGCTCCGCGGACTGCGCGGCGCCCGCGACCGGCAGGAAGGCCAACCCGATCGCCAGGGACAGGGTCAGCGCCGACTCGGTCTGGAAGCGGTAGTCGAGGGCGATCGCACTGCCGAAGTAGATTGCGCGGCTGACCGCGATCAGCGCGGCGTTGGCGAGCAGCCCCGCGACCGGGATCAGCCAGGCGCGCAGTCCGTGGCGGCGGGTCATCCCGGAGGCGATCACCAGGACCGCGAGCACGATCCACGAGAGCGCCAGGAGGAGCTGGGACGGGTGCACCTCGCTCTGCGTCACCCCCGAGACCTTCCAGTCGACGGGCCCGCCGGCGGCGCCGATCGGGAACGCGATCCCCGCCAGCTCCCTGAGCACGCCGAAGAGCGGTTGGCTGCGCACGGATCCGGCGTCGAAGTTGAGGGCGAAGGGCACGTACGCCGCCAGGTAGGCGGCGACCACGACGGCCTGCGTGACGACGGCGGCCCGGTAGCGGGTCCACAGGTGGCGCAGGCGGTCGGGGAACGTGCCGGCCGTGAAGTAGAGCAGCGCGACCAGCCACAGCACCGTGAAGCCGACCAGCGTCCTCTCGACGAAGAGCAGGCCGACGACCATCCACGTGAAGGTGGCCGCGAGCGAGGTCCATCGGGGGCGACGCAGGTAGGCCACGAACGACGAGAGCGCCATCACGATCGCGAGCATCATCGGGACCTGGTTGACCGCGGCGGCCCACCAGATCGTCGCCGGGATCAGCATGGGTGAGAACAGGAAGACCGTCAGCGGCACCAGGACCGCCCAGCGGGCTCCGAACAGCCGCACCACCAGCCGCAGCATCGCGAGCCCGGTGAGCGCGAAGCAGACGATGATCTCGACCGCGGGGTAGGTGAACGACATCGGGTCGGCCTGCACGTTGAGCCAGGTGACGAGCGCACCCGCCGGCATCAGGTGCCCGTTGTAGGGCTTGACCAGGTAGCTCCAGGTCAGCGGGCCGTCCAGGGCGCGCTGGATGAAGTAGAAGTCGTCGAAGAAGAACCACGCGCCCTGGAGCTGCCAGATCCGGAACACGGTTCCGGCGGCGACCAGCAGCAGCCCGGCCGCCACGACACCGCGGCTCCGGCGCGACGGAGCCGTCCGCCGCGCGCCGCCTCCGCTCACGTGACGGTCGCCCGCGACGGACGGGCCTCGCGGTCCATCCGGGCGAAGAACGCGACGTTCTTGGCGCGCAGAACCGGCCGCTCCAGGAGGTAGAACGACGCGCTGGCGAGCACGATCGTGACGGCCAGCGTCGTGCCGGCGACCGTGAGGTAGCGGCCCGTGAAGATGTCGATGTCGAGGACGGCGAAGACGGCGTTCAGCACCAGCATGTGGATGGCGAAGATGCCGTAGGAGATGTCTCCCAGCCAGAACAGCACCGGGCCGCTGAGCTGGGTCCGGGCCCACCCCTCCCGCTCGGGCCCGAACACGAGCGGCAGCACGTAGAACGCGCCCGCGACGGCGTACAGGACGACCTTCGAGCCGGCCTCCCAGCCGCTCGGGATCAGCAGCTGGCGCGGGCCTGCGATCGGGGTGCACGCGATCGCGAAGACCGCCGTGGCCAGGATCCAGCAGCCAGGGAGGTCGCGCCCGAGACGCTCCAGAACGTGGTCCCGGGGCTCGACCGCGAGCTTCGCGGAGACCGCGGAGAACCAGACACCGACGAGGAACCATGGCAGGTAGCCGGGGAGCCACTGGGCGTAGTGCCCTTCGCTGCCGGGGATCTGGGCGACGGTGGCCTGCCACGCGACGCCGGCGACGAAGATCACCGCCGAGCGACGGAGCACGGAGCCGACGTCCAGCCGGTGGCCGGTCCGGGGGTGCCACGTGAGCCACCAGCACAGCAGCGGGAGGACGACGTAGAACGCGACCTCGGTGCACAGGCTCCACATCTGGGTCAGCGAGCTCGGCAGCAGTTCGGGCCGGTAGAGCTGGGTGAGGGTGAGGTTGCTCAGCCAGACCTGCCAGCCGGAGCCGTCGTTGGCGGGGTCCAGGGTCAGGGCGACCACGACGACGAGCCAGTAGAGCGGCAGGATCCGCAGGGCACGCTTCCACAGGTAGTGACGGCTCGAGGGCGCCCGCCTGCCGAGAGCGGTGGTGAGGAACCACGGCCGGCTCAGCAGGAAGCCGGAGAGGACGAAGAACAGCGTGACGCCGAAGTCGAAGCGGGCCAGTGCGGCGCCGACCCAGCCCTGGTTGATCTGGCCGGTGTTGAAGGCGGCGTGGGTGAGCACGACCATGATCGCCCCGAACGCGCGGACGGCGTTGAGCGTGGGGAAGGTGCGGTCCTGGAAGGTCACGATGTGGCTCCCTCGGTGGAGGTCACGGGCAGGAGCGGCCCGGCCGTGACGTCGTTCGTGCAGATCTGGGTGTCGCCCCGCAGGCCCGAGAGCGTCACGCTGCCCACCGGCTGGTGCGTCGCGGGGTCGGCGATGAGATCGGTCCTGACGAACAGCGCATGCAGTCCTCCCACGATGGTCGCCGAGATCGTCTCATCACCGACCTCGACGGTGATCGGGCTGGTGCCGGTGCTGAGGTAGCCGATCCGCACCCACGAGCGGGCGTTCCAGCGGACGTCGGGCCCGGGTGCGATGCCGGTCGGCACCAGCTCGATGGTGCGGGAGCCGGCGGCCACCCGGTAGCCGCAGTCCTTGTCCGGGCCCGGCGGCGCCTGTTCCAGCGGCCTGATGACGCCCGCCACGATGCGGCCGTCGTCGGTGACCGTGGCGACGCTGTCGATGGCTGCGTCGGGGAACGACGCGTGCTCCTCGTAGGCCGTCAGCAGACGGCTCAGCGTGTTGTCCGGGTAGGAGTAGGCACCCATCACCACCTCAGGCACCGTGGTGTCGTCCAGGACGACAGGCTGCCCGCTGGCGGTGAGCGTGCCGAGCAGGTTGTCGAAGTAGGTCTGCGCGGGGTCGTGGGTCTGCCAGTGCCGGACGAACAGGGTCGAGGACACCAACGCCAGTGCCACCGGTACGACGACCGCGACCGCCACCCGACGCGGGTGGTCGAGGAGCTCGCTGGGACGACGTACCTCGACCGGCTCCACGGCACCCCGTACCGGCAGCACGGCCAGCGCCAGCGCGATCGCGGTGACGGCGCCGAGCTCGCCCTGGTAGCGGTAGTCGAAGCCGACGACCGTGCCCAGGTACGTCGTACCTCCGGTCGTCATGAGGACCACGTCGACGACGAGGAAGGCCAGGGGCAGCAGCCAGGCGCGCAGGCTCCGGGTCCGGGCCCGACGGATCTCCCAGACGACCAGCCCGACGGCTGCCGCGCTCGCCCAGCGCACGGCGCTGCCCGGATCGGGAAGCGCTGCCTGGTCGAGGTAGTCCCAGCGCAGCGGTCCGCCGGCGAGAGCGGTGACATAGCCGTTGCCGACCATGTTCCACGCGGACCGGCCCAGGCTGCCGCTCGCTGCCTCGCCGAAGTCGAGCGCGGCCACGACGTAGGCGACCAGGTAGGCGCCGAGCGCTACGGCGTACACGAGGACTCCGCGCCAATAGGTGCGCAGCACGTGGACCGCCCGCACCCCGAGCGTGCCGGTCGCGAAGTAGGCGAGCGACAGGAACGCGACGGCGCCGAACAGCAGGATCGTCTTCTCGAAGAACAGCAGGCCGAAGGCCGACCAGGCCACGGTCATCAGCGCGTAGCGGAGCCGATGGGTGCGCAGGTAGGTCGCGTGGGTCCCGAGGCCGGCGAAGAGTGCGATGTGCCACGGCAGCTGGTTGACGCCGGCCGCCCACCAGATCGCCACCGGCGTCGTGATCACGCAGAAGAGGTAGAACGCGAGCGGCGGCAGGATCCCCGGACGGACGCCGAAGACCCGGACCAGCATCCACAGCAGCGCGATCGACGCACCGGCCTGCAGCACGAGCAGCATCGTCGCGGTCACGCGGAAGTCGTACGGCGCGACCGCGTCGGCCAGCCAGGAGAGATACATGCCTCCCGGCATGAGGTGGCCGAGGTAGGGCTCGAACGCCGCGCGGGGGCTCGGACCCGCATTCGCCATCCGGGCCATGAAGCTGAAGTCGTCGTGGTGGTACCAGGAGCCGTAGGTCGCCCACGCCCGGAAGGCGATCTGGGCGAGGATCATCGCGCCGGCGGTAGCGAGGACACGGCGCTCGGACCGGGTCATGGCGACGAGTCGGGCAGCGGCGCCCCGAGCACCAGGTCGGTCACGCACAGGTCGCCGCCGGTCGGGTAGTCACTGAGCTCGACGCTTCGGAACGATCCGGCCGCCTGCACGAAGACGTCGTGGTCGCCGGCCGGCAGGTCGAGGTCGTGCACCTCCTCGCCGGCGGTCAGCGTCAGGGAGGTGGCCGCGGAGGACTCGTAGGCGAGGTCGATCCACCAGCCGCCGCCGAGCACCGGGCCGTCCAGCGGGATCGTCGTCGTGCCGTCGTCATCGAGCTCGTAGCCGCATCCCTTGGTCTTCTTCATCGAGCGCGCCGGATCGATGCGGACGGGTGAGAGGCGGCCGTCGTCGTCGAGCATGAACAGCCCGTCGACCGAGCTGCGCGGGTAGACGATCTTGTCGGCGTACGGGCGCAGGATGTGGCTGTAGGAGTTCTCCGGGAAGCGGAACGACCAGAGCAGGGTCTGCGGGATGCCGGTGTCCACCATCGGCACCGGGTGCTCCGGGGCGGCCGCGATGGTCGTGCGCGCGTTGTGGAAGTAGGCCTCGGAGTGGTTGCGGTCCTGCCACAGGTTCACGTAGCGCACGGTCGAGGCGACGGAGAGCGCGACCACCAGGAGTGCGACGACTCCGACGAAGACGCGGCCCTCGTAGGTGCGCGGCACTCCCTCCCGAGGAGCGTTGACCTCGACGGCGCCGCGCAGGGGGAGGAACGCCAGGCCCAGGCACAGCACGACGACCGCGGCCGACTCCGTCTGGTAGCGGTACTCACGGCCGATCTCGGGACCGACGATCGCGGCTCGGGCGCTGGCGAGCAGGACGATGTTGGCCAGCATCGTGAAGCCCAGCAGCGACCAGGCGCGCTTGCTCATCGTCCGGGTGAAGAACGCGTAGCCGACCACGCCCGCGCACCCGGCCCACGAGACCAGCAGCAGCAGGTCCGAGGGGTCGGCGAGGGAGCCGACGTTGAGCGGCTCCCAGGTGATCGGTCCGCCCACGAGGGCGGCCGCCAGCGCGACGCCGACCAGGTTCCACGCGATCGGGCCCCACGAGACCCCGGCCGACTCGCCGAGGCCGAAGTCCAGGCCCCAATGCACGTAGATGGCGAGATAGACGGCGGCGAACACGCCGTACACGACGATGCCGCGGCGGTAGCGGTCCCACAGCCCGCGAAGCCGCTGCGGCGTGTTGCCGGTGCTGAACCAGCCGATCGCGACCAGCGCGTAGAGGCCGAACAGGATCATCGTCTTCTCGTAGAAGACGAGGCCGAGGGCGGTCCACAGCAGGGTCGCGACGAGGTACCGCGTCCGGCGGGTGCGCAGGTAGTCCAGGTGCGCCGTCAGTCCGAAGCCCAGGGCGATCTGGAGGGGGAGCTGGTTGATGCCGGCGGCGAACCAGACCCCGGACGAGAGGGTGAAGACCCAGAAGAGGTAGCCCGCGAGCAGCACGAGCACGAACGGTCGGCGCCCGAACATGGAGACGAGCAGCCGGAAGATGCCGATGGCGGCGAGCGCCTGGAGGACCAGGAGGGTCAGCGCCCACGGCCACCACTGGTACGGCGCCCAGTCGGTCAGCAGCCGAGCGACCGCGAAGCCGCCGGGCATCAGGTGACCGCCGTACGACTCCGTGAGGTAGCCGAGGTCGAACGGCTGGTTGAGCGCCCGGGACATGAAGGCGAGGTCGTCGAAGTAGAACCACGACCCGGCCAGCGCCCACGCTCGGAATCCGAGCTGCGCGGCGATCATGAGCCCGCCGAGCAACACGAATCGGGAGGGCCTCAGCACGCCGGGGAGTGTGTCATACGGCGGGGACAAAGATTCCATCACCGAATGTGACGGGGGCCTCATTTCTACCGGTCAGTACTGCTACGGTGCGCTGGTCCAAACCGATGCTTGGGAGGCGAAGTGAAGCGCAAGGTGTTCGGGCTGGTACTGCTCGGGCTCGCGGCGTTCATGCTGGTGGTCGGCGTCATGACCACGGTGTGGGCACCAGGGCAGCTGAAGAAGCTGCCACTCGACGTCAATACGACGACGCATCTCGACGGCGTCGTGAAGAAGCTGGACCCCGCCACTGGTGACCTCGTCGAGAACCCGGTCAAGGTCCAGAGCATCTCGAAGGTGGACTCGGATGCTTCCGACGACTCGACTGCAGTGTGGGTGAGCACGGCATGCGTGGTGATCGACATCGACGACGCACCTGACTGCGTCGACGGTGACGACGAGCGCCTGGTGAGTGCGACCACCGACGTCTTCGCGACGGACCGGGTGACCGCCGAGGCGATCCCGGACTTCAAGGGACTGCCGGACGATGCCGTCCCGCACGACGGTCTCGTCAACAAGTGGCCGTTCGACACGCAGAAGAAGGACTACACGTACTGGGACAGCACCGTCGGCAAGGCGCTTCCGGCGATCTACGACCGCGAGGAGACCTTCCAGGGCGTCGACTGCTACGTCTACAAGATCGCCATCGCCGATGCTCCGATCGAGATCGCCGAAGGCATCAACGGCACCTACGACCAGCAGATCGAGATCTGGGTCGAGCCGATCACCGGCGCGATCCAGCAGCAGAAGCAGGACCAGCAGCGCTACCTCGACGACGGCACGCCGGTGCTCGACCTCAAGGTGGGCTTCACCGAGGAGCAGCAGAAGACGTTCGCCGACGACGCGAAGACCAACCTGTCCGGTCTTCGCCTCCTGCTCTTCTGGGTGCCGCTGATCGGCTTCGTCGTCGGAGGCCTCTGCCTGGTCGCCGGGATCCTGATCCTGCTGTCCGCCCGCCGCGGTGGCGGCGGTGGCAACAGCGCGCCCAAGCACGAGCTCGCCGGCGCTGCCCACTGACGCACCGCGCACCTGCACTGACGAATGCGGCACCGGGCTCAGCCCGGTGCCGCATTCGTCGTCTCGGGTGGTATGCCGACACGGTGGTTGAAGAAGGCGCGGTACGCCGGCACCCGGTGGTTGAGGTGCGAGGCGCGCTAGCGCCGAGCCTCGAAACCTCCGCAGGGTCGCCGGGGCGGCGACTGTCGCGGGTGGTTGGTTCGTCGTCCTTCCGTACGGCGCCAGGATGCGGCTTCCGGCGGTGGCATCAAGGGTTCGCTTCGCCGCTTCGCGCCCTTGACCCCACCGCCTCCAGCCGGGAGAAGCGCGCCTATCGGAAGGACGCCGCCCCCTGGTCGGGCTGCTGTGCTGCGGGCGGATGAACGGTGGTTGAGGAAGGCGCGGTACGCCGTCCCGGTGGTTGAGGAAGGCGCGCTAGCGCCTGTCTCGAAACAGTGAGGATGTAGTTGCCCTGTCCGGGGTCTGACCTATCTCGAAACTGGCGTCCCGTTGGGGCTGTCTTTACGTGGGACCTG